>CEWR01037825.1_pt1 | contig 17585 bp, 13 predicted proteins | sample 356321 | NCBI WGS metagenome assembly CEWR01 (sample SAMEA2621551, study PRJEB7988) | marine metagenome | biome: marine biome (ENVO:00000447); feature: mesopelagic zone (ENVO:00000213); material: "saline water (ENVO:00002010), including plankton (ENVO:xxxxxxxx)" | depth 790 m
AATAACCTCTTTTAACTCTACAAAACCAACCAAGTCAGCAGGCTTTTCTTCATTCTTATTCATTGCAACAATCTCATTAACTCTATCCAGTTTTAACTCAATAAATTTTAATGGTTCATCTTGATAAGAATACCACATTATATTTCTAAAAATGTCCATCTTACGATAAAATGCACTTCCTTTTTTCGTTTTTAATTTTAGATTAGTACTTGGAAACCCTTTAAGAGCATCAACATAAGAATCTAATTCAAAATTTAAACAACACTTTAATTTACCGCATTGCCCTGCTAGTTTTTGAGGGTTTAAAGAAAGTTGTTGATAACGAGCGGCAGAAGTTGAAACAGACCTAAAATCAGTTAGCCATGTAGAACAACAAAGCTCTCTTCCGCAAGAACCAATACCACCTAAACGACTAGCCTCTTGACGGACACCAATTTGTTTCATCTCAATTCTGATCTTAAACTCACCCGCCATTCGCTTTATCAATTCTCTAAAATCAACTCTGCTTTCTGCTGTGTAATAAAAGACAGCTTTAGAGCGATCTCCCTGATATTCAACATCACTAATTTTCATTTGTAAGCCAAGTTCAATCGCTAAAGTTCTAGCCTTGTACATCGTCTTCGTTTCTAAAGCTTGTGCTTCTAACCATTTTTCAATATCCGTCTTTTTTGCTAAACGATATATTTTTTTGACCTCTTCAGAATCGAAAGCTACTTTACGCTTTCTCATTTGCTTTTTTACCAACTCACCTGAAAGAGAAACAGTTCCCATATCGTGACCAGGAGAAGATTCTACAGCAATAACATCACCAATATTTAAGCTTAATTCTTCTGTATTTCTATAAAATTCTTTTCTACTATTTTTAAAACGCACCTCTACGCAATCAAACATTTTTTGACCATGAGGCAATTCAACATCCTTTAGCCAATCAAAAACATTTAATTTATTACAACTTCCAGTTTTGCTTTTACAACCTTTTGATGTTGTTCCACACCCCCCGTCAGTACTACATCCGCTACATCCCATGAGAATTCTATATATTGTGAGTTTTCCTAAGAAAACTTCGAATCGTTAAACTTATTGTTTCTCACAAATATAAGATATTTGTAGGCTAAATTTTAGTGCTTAAGGTTGATTTTTAAAGAATGAATTGTTAGGCTATTTTTAAGCCCCTCATGGAGCATCAACTCTCAATAGTTTGGTCAACTTTAAAGAAACATCTAAAAATAAAATTTTAGGGTTAGCGTTTCTCTCAATATGGTAAGAAGCATCATTAAATAATTCAATTATTTCGATACAGTTAGCCCCATGAATGTAAGGCGCAAAATTAGATAAGAATTTTACCTCATTACTAGCAACCCTTTCCATTTCTGAATCACCATAATTTCGCATTAAACTTTCTCTAAAAACATGTAAGGAATAATTCAAAAACTGCTTTTGTTTCTCCCTTCCGAAAGCCGCACTTGCCATATTTTCTGACCAAGTAATTAACCCATCAACCTTACCTGTAAAGGCAGAACGCATCCATTCTTTAAACAAATCATGAAATTCTTCTTCTGTTGTTGAATGTTCAATTAATTTTTGAGCAGAAATAAAATTCCCATCAGATTGATGTGAAATTTTTTGTGCTACAGAAGTTTCTAAGCTATATTTCTGAACTAATACGGCACTCAAAATTTCTTCTTGAATTCTACCAACCTTAACCAACTGAGTTCTTGATAAAATAGTAGTTAAAACTTGTTCAGAGTCCTGCGCAACTAACAGAAAAAGTGTCTTACTTGGTGGCTCTTCAATAATCTTCAAGAGTTTATTCCCTGAAGCGATATTAAACCTTTCGGGATACCAAATAATCATCACTTTATATTCTGACTCATACGTTTTAAGGCTTAACGTTTTTAAGATATCTTCACTTTCATTCTTAGAAATTAAAAGCTGCTTGTTACCGGTTTCTATCCTATTTTGCCAATGCGCTAAAGTGAGATATGGTTCTTCCAAAATTGCCTCGCGCCATTGCGTAATATATTTCCTACTAGTTGGCTTATCTTTTACCTCAGCACTTGATGCAACAGGAAAAACAAAGTGTAAATCTGGATGAACTAGCTTTTCATATTTGATACAAGAATCACATGCTCCACAAGAATCTGTTTCTGTTTTATTTAAACAAGAAATATATTGGGCATAAGCGATTGCTAAAGGTAAATTACCACACCCTTCTGGTCCTAAAAACAATTGCGCATGACTGACTCTTTCCTCTTTAACAGAGTTAATTAGCCTGAGTTTTACTTTTTCATGTCCTATTACATTCTTGAACTGCATTGCTTTCAAAAGTAATTATTATTGAGTTTAACTCTCTTTTAATTCGTTATTTAATAACAATACCCAATTTTTAAGGACAATTGTTATTTGCTTATAAAATTCATTCAATAATTCAATACAAGCGCTCATAAACTTTATGATTTCACTGGGCTACAATGCATAATCATTTTTATTTAATTCCCTCCCATTATACTCTTTATCAAATAGATAAAACTTGATACCACATGAAAAGGAAAGGTATGAGAAAGGAGTGTTAAATTTTTGGCGAATCCGAGCTTTGTTTTCACTATAACTTTCAACCCACTGACCATTTTCATAATTATAATCTGTTACAACACTCTTCTTATAAGTAGATTTCAGCTCTGATGTACTAAGAGTTGACAATAAATCATTCCCACTTACATTGTAGATAACAATCTCACTTTCGTTTGGGGAAAAATTAATATAGGTGAACCCAATTTCACCAAATAATTCCAAACTTTTATTTAACCTTCTTGAAATACCAATTTTCGTGGAAACACCAACATTAATAGAACCTATAAACCTTTCTTCTATTTCCTCCGTTTTCCCTGAATTGCCTCCCCTACCAACAAAATACGTATTGTATGAAACATTACTAATAGGAAAACCTAAAGAAACATAGGTTCTAAAAGAATCTTTTTCTTTTGAAGAGAAAACGAAGGCTGGCTCGAAAGACAATAGATCACCTGTTAAGCTGTATGTTGAAGTTTCTACGGAGTTTGAATTCCTAACGGAGTAACTCGATTGTGTCTCCTCCCCTTTTAGATATGAAACTCCCAACTCCATGCTAAACTGACGAGTAAAACTGTAACCAAATGACAAGTTACCCATATATCCCTGCCCTAAACTACCATTCACATTTTCTATCTTTTCAGTTATCTCAGTTAATCCGGGAGTATACTCTATAGACCCTATTCTTGTTAAGACTTGTCCTCCTAATGATTTATTATAACTAGGCTTAATCTTCACATACAGCTGTGAAAAACACTGAGTAACCAAAATAATATTTATTAATAATAGTAAGTTTCTTTTCATCTTTTATAAAAAATAAATAAGTTCTAATTAATTGTTCTAAGTTGCTACCAAAAGTAATTATTATTGAGTTTAGCTATATTGTTTTAATTCAAAAAATTATCTTTACCCTTCAATATTTTTTTGATATGCAAAACATTCACAATTACAACTTCAACAACAAAAAAGCATTAATTAGAGTAGATTTTAATGTCCCTCTAAATGAAAATTTAGAAATTACTGATGACACAAGAATTCGTGCAGCAATACCTACAATTAAAAAAATATTAGAAGGTGGCGGCTCTGTTGTTTTAATGTCGCATTTAGGAAGACCAAAAAGTGGCCCTCAAGATAAATTTTCTTTAAAACATATTGTAAAGCGCGTTGAAGAGCTAGCTGGAGTTCCGGTAACTTTTGTTGACGACTGTATAAGTGAAGATTCGATAACAACTTCTTCTAATTTAAAAAGCGGAGAAATCCTTTTATTAGAAAACCTTCGTTTTTATAAGCACGAAACGGCAGGTGATCAAAATTTTTCAAGACAACTAGCTAAACATGGTGATGTCTATATTAATGATGCTTTCGGTACTGCGCATAGGGCTCATGCATCAACTGCAATTATTGCTGAGTTTTTTCCTATCGAAAAAATGTTTGGCTACCTAATCGAAAAAGAAATTGAAAGTGTTGCCAAAGTTTTAACTGAAGGTCAAAAACCTGTTACTGCAATAGTGGGAGGAGCAAAAGTTTCTTCTAAAATAATTATTATCGAAAGTTTATTAGAAAAAGTAGATAACATAATTATTGGAGGAGGAATGGCTTACACTTTTGCAAAGGCACTAGGTGGTAAAACGGGAAATTCTTTAGTTGAGGATGATTTTATCCAAACCGCAAAAGAAATTTTAGAGAAAGCAAAAGCAAACAACGTTTCTATCTTAATACCTTCTGATACAGTGGCAGCTGACAATTTTAGTAATGAAGCAAATACCCAAACTTGTTCTACTTTTGAAATTCCTGATGGATGGATGGGATTAGATATTGGTCCAGAAGCAATAACAGAATATGCTGAGTGCATTAAAAATTCTAAAACAATTTTATGGAATGGCCCTATGGGTGTTTTTGAAATTGAAAGCTTTCAAGAGGGAACCAAACAAGTTGCTTTAGCAGTTGTTGATGCAACTGAAAATGGAGCTTTTTCTTTAGTTGGTGGTGGCGATTCTGTTGCTGCGGTAAACACGTTTAATTTATCATCAAAAGTAAGTCATGTTAGTACAGGAGGTGGAGCAATGCTAGAATATTTAGAAGGAAAAGAATTGCCAGGAATTAAGGCTATAAGAGGGAAATACTAAACTTCTAGCCTTCTTACAAAAACTCTATTTAAAAAAATCAGCGTTATTATTAATACAATACAAACGTTGTATTCAACATAAAAATTATCGCTAGAATTTATATCTGTTAAACTATATAGATAGTTATATGCGTACCATGACAAAACTGATGTTAGAAAAATTAATCCCAACCTAAAAGGATGAATTAAAAACTTAAAAAATGCTTTAGACGGCTGAAATATAGCAACTAAAATTTTGCCAAAAATTGGAAAAATAAATAACAGAGGAAGTGCAAACACTCTAGATTCTTCAGCATATACTGACAATAAGATAATACCCGTATTTATAAATAATGTAAGCCAAAAAGCATCAATTAACCGCTTATCTGAATTTGAAAAATTATTGCTTTTTTTATAAATAAATAAAATTATAATAGGAAATAGACAAACAGAAGAGAAGGACAAAACAGTTCGTGTTATATTTCCAATGTTTCTAAAATTCTTTTCATAAATACCAAACCTATTTTTATTTAAAAACTCTTTTGCTTGATCATAAGCTTCAGGATACTCATTATAAAACCAAAGTAAATAAATAGCATAAACTACAACTGGTAATAATAGCAGAAAAAACTTGAAAGTTGTTTTCAACTTTGTTTGAAAAATCTTTTTAAAATCTATCTCTAACAAAAATAAAAGAATAGCCGGAAGAATAATCAACGTGTTATCTCTTGCAATAATTGCAGTTGAAAAAAAAAAAAGGGATTTTCTTATTCTTTTTTAATGCGATAAAACTTATCAATATTAAAAAGTATTGAACAGGCTCATCATAAGTTGCAATAGAAATAAAAAATCCAAATAAAATAGAAAAACTCAAACAAAAACTAACTGAACTAATTATTGATATTCTTTTACTTAGACCATAAAGTTGGCTCAAGTAAGAAATAAGAAAACCTATTAAAAACAAAAAAAGTTGACACAAACAAAAGCTATTGATGTTTTAACCAGAAATAAATCTGTAATAAAATCAATTAAAAAGGTGGTAATTGGCCGTCTCTTAAAGTCTGAGGATTTCTTATGATAATCAACTGCCCAAGACAAAAACTCATCTGCAATTATAAAAGATTCATTTTGAGGCTCTCCATTGGCAACATAATTAATCATTGTATTTACATGAGGCAAAACATGGGTAAACAGAACAAAAAATGTCAAACTCAAGCATGCTAAAAAAAAACAATCCTATCCTTTAAGATTAACATTTTTTAAGCTTTTTAAACATCAAAAAGACAATAATTAACACATAACATAACAAACTAATAATAAAAGTATAAACAATCTTATTTGATTTATATTTAAAGATGATTTTTCCAAAGCTATTTGCAGGTATTAAAACCTCCATTGTTAAACCATTAAATGGTTGTATTTCCAGCTTTTTACCACCGAGTGTAACCGACCAAAGGTGATGGTAATTTTGATTTAAAACGAATTTTTCATCTTGACTACTTCCATTTTCTATTCGTGCTGAAAATTTATTATAACCTATCTGTACATCCTCAGTTTTTAACACGCTATCTGTAAAGTACATAATACTATGGCTAAGCGCCTCATCCAATCTTCCATCCTCTTTAGCTTCATCAAAACTCTTAAACCGCATAGGATTTACTCCAACAGAAGATATGGTTTTATTAAATGTTGCTACATTTTGCCAAATTCCATTAACTGATTTTAATCCTTGAGTATCATTAAAATAACTCATCGGTTTCTCTAAATCATTTTGGCTAATATCATTAGGTAATTCATTAAAATACTCAGAAAGACTCTTATTTGAAAAGTTGTAAACTACTGTTGTAGGAATTGATAAGTTGGTCTGAATGCCTAGATCTAAAAAACAAAAAAACAAAAAACTAACGAACCAAGAAAGCTTGAATACTTTTTTTAGAGTTAACACAAGAACTACCAACCCAACAAGAATAATAACATTTAATAATATATGGGTCGATAAGGTACTGTCAGATATTTCCTGATAAATAAGTATATTAGATATTAATTGAGATACTTCAGAAAAAGAAGTTTTTGAAAACGCCCAAAACCCGGCAATTAAAACCAAACTTAAAGTAGAAAAAAATGTGATTTTATATCGCTTTTCTATCCCTTGATTAAAGATAGGTTTCAACTCATTTCCTACCAATAACAACGCGCAAAAGATGGTAAATGCTCTAAAAATAGAAGGATGTCTAAAAATTCCAAAACCAGGTAAATTATAAAGGAATTCAAACACAAAAGTTTCATCTCCTGCAGCTAATAAAAGTGATAACAAAATACATATTATTAATATGATTTTAAACCTCGTAATTTTTGATGTCAAAGCCGAAATAAAACCTAAGAGAGGTATAAAGCCAAAATATCCATTTCGTAAAGTAAGGTCTGTAATATTAAACCAATCCGATTGGGCAATTACAGCCTGTGGCAAAAGAAATGAAACATAACTAATAGGCGTAAAAGGGTTTGCAAATAAAAACCCATCATACACCAATTTATCTACCCTATTAAAATAAGGAGAAAAATCCAAAAAAGAAACTATATAAGGAGCTAGTAATAAAACCAACACAAATAATATTGTACTCCCTCCAACTAATATTTTAATGTAATTTCCTTGTTCTTTTTTTTGAATAAAAAACTGATACACAAACATCCCCACAACAATATATGCCAAAATAATTGTATAAGCCGGGCTTGCTCCAGTAATAAATAATGCCATAAAAACAGCTGACAGTAACTGGTATTTTAATTTAAAAGTTTTAAAGAATTGCAACAAGGCATAAACACACCAAGGAAACCAAGTTACAGCAATTAAAAACACCATTAACTGAGAAGAGCCTACCATAAAACCTGACAAGGCATAAGTAAATCCTAGAATAAGACTGGTTTTTTTATCCTTAAATAAATAATTACTTAATTGATACATTGCCAATCCTGCCAAAACATAGCAAGACAATAATTCAACAATTAGTGAATTCATTGTGTACTTACCAAAAAGCATAATTACCCACACAATAGGGCTCCAAATACCACTTTGTAAATCTGCATAACCAGGGTAACCTAATCGTTGAAAAGGATTCCAGAGTGGTAAATGTCCATTCCACAAATAATCGCTAATAAAATAACGGTAAGGTAAATAGCCATTAACATTATCCCATTTAGGAATATAAAGGAAGAGGCTTAGTGGCCAAAGGCAAATTAAAACCCCTAAAACCAACATAATAGGATACTTGTTTTTTAAAACAATAGAAACAACCTTATCCTTTAAACTAAAATATTGCATTAAGTTTTTCTAGAGTAATATCTGTGAATTTTTATAAATTCTAAAGGCAACTTAATTAATGCGGCTAAACTTACTTTTGACTCTCCTCTGTTGTATAGTTTCTCTAAAGGAATTTCTAACGTGTTTTCTCTTATATAATCCCGCCCAAAGTTTTTAATAATTTTCCAAAATATTTCAATATCGAAAAGCCAAGAACTAATAAATTTTTCTTTAAACGAAATTTTAGCTATGTCTTTCGTCATTATTTTACAGCCACACTGTGTGTCATAAATATCAACTTTCAAACTTCTACGCACCATAAACGAAAGGATCCTTCCGACCCAAAATCTCTTAACTTTCATTTCAAGATGAGTATTTAACTTTGTATTTTTTGATGCATATACAAAACCGATGTTATCTCGACTGGTCAACTCCATATGAAGCCGACTCAGCTCATCCAAAGGAATCGCTAAATCGGCATCTATAAATCCAAAAAATGAAAAATTATCGTTAATTAATTTATTCACACCAAACCTTACGGCCTCTGCCTTACCATGATTATTATCCAACCTAAAACAAGATATTCTATCGTTTTTAACACTTAAATCCTGAAGCATTAAAAAAGTATCATCAACACTTCCATCATCTACAAACACAAAATGGAAATCTTTATTATCTTCTAAAAAATTTATGAAATCATTCTTTAATATCCGGTCATACTCGTTATAACAAGGGATAATAATACAACAATCAAGCATTTAATAAGTAATAAGTGACCCCGGAGGGATTCGAACCCCCAACCAGCAGAGCCGAAATCTGCCATTCTATCCAATTGAACTACGGAGCCAATAAGTTTTGACAAATATAACTTATTTTTGCACAATAAACTTGATCAAATATAGTTTAAGAAATACATTATTATGCTAAATAGATTAATTTTAATTCTCCTTTTTGTTTTTAATGGAATATATTGTTTTTCTCAAGATATTCCAATTGGAACTTGGCGAGATCATCTTCCCTATTCAGATGCAATTTCTGTTAGCGAAGGGAATGGTATAGTTTATTGCGCTACAAACTCTGCCTTATTCACTTATAATAAAAATGATGGAATAATCGAGCGATTAAATTTAGTCACTGGATTATCGGACATTGGCATAAGCAAGGTGAAATTCATCCCTTATAACGGATCTATTATTGTTGCCTACTCAAATGGGAATTTAGATATAATTGATGTAAATAAAAACATAACAAACATTCCCTTCATAAAAACAAGTAATACATTAGGAGATAAAAACATAAATCACATTTACTCACTAGGCAAAACAATTTATCTTTCCACTGGCTTTGGAATAGTTGTTTTAGACATTGTCCAATTAGAAATAATTGACTCTTATCTGTTTGGCCCTTTGGGAAATTCAATTATCACAAACTCGATAACAATAGATAATTCTAACATATACGCAGCAACAAATCAAGGCGTATATTTTGCAAACAAAAACAATTCAAATTTAGTAGATTATAACAATTGGTCCTTGCTTTCTGATTTAGGATCAAATTCATACAATGACGTGGTGAAATTTTCTAACCACCTTTTTGTTAGTTTAACTTTACCGGGTTCAAATTCTGACTCCATTCTATACAATCCTAATGGAATTTGGCAAAAGTTTGTTCCAAACACTATTAATATAGAAAACATTAGCACATCTAATAATAACTTAATAATTACCTCTTCTAATGGAATTAAAATATATAACACAAGCTTGGATGAAATTAAAAACTTGTATACAATAAACAATTGGTTCCCGTCATCCCCTAAAGAAACTACAATTGATAACGAAGGAACTATTTGGTATGCAGATAACAATCATGGCTTAATCAAAAGCAATAACAATTGGAATAATACTATAATTAAACCTAATGGACCCAATTCAAGTGATGCTTTTAAATTGGATTTTTCCAATGATGAATTATGGGTTGTTTCTGGTGGATATGGAACTTTCAGGGCTAACAAAAGGATTAATCACCTTTCTAAGGGCGAATGGAAAGACACTCCAGAGCGAATATTAAAACCGAACGGAATTGCCGTGTTAGATCTGGTTTATGTAAGTATTGATCCTAATGACCCTAGCCACGTTTTTGCAGGATCATGGTCTAGTGGATTACTTGAATTTAATAATGGAACCTTATCCAACATTTATAATGAAAGTAACTCTGGTTTAAGTAACACAGGAAACATAACAGTTACAGGTCCCATAAAATTTGATTCAAACAACAATCTTTGGGTTCTAAATTCCTTTACCGAAAAAAATCTTGCCGTAAGAACGTCTGATAACAATTGGTATAACTTTTCATTTCCTGGACTTACAGACCCTAATCTAGATCAATTTCACCACATGATAATTGATAAGAACGAATATAAATGGATAGTAAATTCAACCAAATTCAACATTCTTATTTTTGATGACAACAAAACAATTAATGATAAGACAGATGACATAGCAATACTTAACAAAAGTGTCCCTGGTGCTGGAATTTTTTCTATTGTAGAGGATCTAGACGGAGAAATATGGGTTGGAACAGATGTAGGTATTGCAGTGTTTTATAATCCTGCAAACGTATTTAATGAAGATATTCAAGCTGAAAGAATTTATATTCAACAAGATGGGCAAACTCAAATTTTATTAGAAACTGAAGCAGTTACTGTGATTAAAGTTGATGGAGCAAATAGAAAATGGATTGGAACCCAGAGTTCTGGAGTATATTTAATGAGTGAAGATGGTACTGAAGAAATTGAGCACTTTACCACTAAAAATAGTCCTTTATTTTCTAATACTATTTTTGATATTGTAATAGATCCTAAAACAGGTGAAGTATTCATTGCTACAGAAAAAGGGCTGCTTTCTTATAAAGGAACTGCTACTGATGCTGACACAGATTTTAATAACGTTTTTGTATATCCAAACCCTGTAAAACCAGATTTTACAGGAACAATTGGCATCCGAGGATTAGTAAAAGACACAGATGTTAGAATAACTGATATTGGTGGAAATATAGTATATCAAACAACATCTTTAGGCGGACAAGCAGTTTGGGATGGAAAAGATTTTAATGGAAACAAAGTTCAAACAGGTGTTTACATGATTTTTAATGGAAGTCCTGAAGGGGAGTTAAAAGCTGTTGCAAAAATATTATTCATCCATTAATAATTATGCTTAGTTCAACTAAGGGCATTGTTATTCACCACTTTAAATATTCAGAAAAAAGTGTTATCGCCAAAATCTATACAGAAAAATATGGTTTAATCTCCTATATAGTAAATGGTGTAAGGAATAAAAAATCCAAAAATAAAGCGGCATACCTTCAACCTCTTTCTATTGTAGAAATTACTGCAAATCATAAAGATAATAAAGGGTTACAACGTATAAATACAATTGAACTTGAAATTCCATTCAACTCAATACCTTTTGATATAAGTAAATCTACCATAGCTTTTTTCCTTGCAGAAATTCTATACAAAGCTATAAAAGAGGAAGAAGCTAACCCTCCTCTTTTTGAGTTCTTACATAAAACGCTTCAGGTTTTGGATCTTTCAGCTAATGGATACTCAAATTTTCACTTAATATTTCTAATTAACTTAAGTAAGTATTTAGGCTTTTATCCTCAAAACCGAAATCTTCCAGAAAATATAGACCACTACTTTGATCTTCAAGAAGGCTTATTCACAAATCTATTACCCTATCATAAATCGTTTCTAGACCCACAACTTTCAACGCTATTCCACCAGACTCTTGGTACAAATTTTGATGCAATGGAGACCTTAACGATCAACAACAAACAACGGAAAATGCTTTTAAGCGCAATTTTAAATTATTACAGTTTACATTTAAGTAATTTCGACAACTTAAAAACATTAGAAATTCTAGAAGAAATCCTTTATTAATGTGCTTTATAACAACAAAAAAAAACCTAAAAAATTTAAATAGTATAAGCTTTTTATTGTTGATATTGCTTGCTTTTCCTGGCTTTTCTCAAAAAATAAAAGTCCAAAACTCAGAAAGTAAAAAAGGGATATCTGAAGTCTTTGTTTACAACAAAAACCAATCTATAACGGCTGTATCAGACACCTCAGGAATCCTTGACCTTACTAGGTTTTCTAAACGCGACACGTTAGTTTTTACACACCAAAGTTACGCTACATTTATGATTCCAAAGTTAAATGTTGGAAACGTGATATCTCTTAAAGAGCAAGTTATAACAATCCCCACTATTGAAATAGTTGCAGAACAAGAAAAGAATAAAGCGTTAGAAGTAACTTCTAAAATAGATAAAATAGATGCCAAACAGGTTCAGTTTAACAACCCTCAAACTGCAGCAGAAATGCTAGAGCTAAGCGGAGGTGTTTACATCCAAAAAAGTCAAATGGGTGGTGGAAGTCCAATTATAAGAGGTTTTGAAGCTAACCGTGTTTTATTAGTTATTGATGGTGTTAGAATGAATAATGCTATTTATAGAAGTGGTCATTTGCAAAATGCTATTACCCTTGATAATTCTATCATCGAAAAAACAAGCATAATCTATGGCTCAAACTCTGTTATATATGGAAGTGATGCAATTGGCGGGGTTGTACATTATGAAACAAAAAATCCAACATTCAAGAAAGAAGGTGATACAATAAACAACAATAGCGCTAATGCTTACGCTAGGTATTCAACTGCAAACCAAGGAAAAACGGCACATTTCGATTTTAATTTAGGAAGCAAAAAATTAGCCGCTTTAACAAGTGTTACTTTCAGCCAATTTGAAGACTTAAGAATGGGGCAAGTTACTAACTCGAGTTTCCCTGAATTTGGAATTACAAAAAATTATGCTGGTCGAATAAATAATAAAGACACAATGGTAAGAAAAGACGATTTTACCAAACAAATTGGAACAGGCTACAACCAAACTGATTTACTTGAAAAAATAAGTTATAAAGCATCTGAAAACTTCTTACTTACTTTAAATACGCAATATTCAACATCATCTAATGTCCCTCGTTATGATCAATTAACAAACATCTCAAACAATAATGAATTAGAATGGGCAGAATGGTATTATGGGCCTCAAAACAGATTAATGGGTTCTCTATCAGCAAAAATAAAAGCAGAAAACACCTTTTTTAGTAAGGTTGAGATTTTAACACACTATCAAAGAATTGATGAAGATAGAATTTCAAGAAGATTTGGTGAAGATAACAGAACCACAAGAGAAGAAGATGTTTATGTTTATGGAGTGAATATTGATTTCTTAAAAGACAACAATAAATCTCAATGGTACTATGGTCTTGAAGCCATTCACAACAATGTAATTTCATCGGCTTTTTCTGAAAATATTTTAACCAATGAGAGATCAGTTGCTTCAACACGATATCCAGATAATGGAAGTACTTTATCTAGCACTGCTGCTTATCTAACTTATAAAAACAACTTTACAGAAAAAGCAACATACAGTTTAGGAGGCAGGTATAGTTATTCTATGCTAACTGCAAATTTTGCAGATACAACCTTTATCAACCTCCCTTTTTCTGAAATAAAAAATAATAGTGGTGCTTTAACTGGAAATGCCGGAATTGTTTATCATCCAAATAAAAAGTGGAATATACAATTGGCAGTTTCTTCTGCATTTAGAAGCCCAAATGTGGATGATGTTGGAAAAGTATTTGCCAAAAACGAATATGTTTTAGTTCCTAATGATCAATTGACTCCAGAAAAAGCATATAATGGAGAAATAGGAATTACAAGATCTTTCGGAAATGAAGACTTAGTAATAAATGCTGTTGGGTTTTACACTCTTTTACAAGATGCAATAGTTAGAGATTTTTACTCAATAGATGGTGCTGACTCGTTAACCTATGATGGAGAAATCTTACAAATGCAAACTAATGTTAATGCAAGTGAAGCCATTGTTTACGGACTCTCTTTCAATCTTAAAGCTAAATTAAGTAAGGAACTTAGCTTAAAAAGTAATTTCAATTATACCCAAGGACGAAATGTAACCGAAGATGTTCCTTTAGGCCATATTCCACCGCTATACGGAAGAACAGATTTAATTCTTTACTCAGCACCTCTTACTGTTGCTTTTTATATGAAATATCAGCTAGATAAACTCTATGCAGATTACTCTCCTTTTGGGGAGGATAATGAAAATAAAAGTGCTCTAAATAAAACAGACCAAATTTATGGTACTCCAGCATGGCAAACATTTAACATTAGAGCACAAATGCAAATTAGTAAATCCTTCTCTATACAAGCTGCATTAGAGAATATGTTGGATGTTCACTATCGTCCTTTTGCTTCTGGGGTTAGTGGTGCAGGAAGAAATTTTATTTTTACGCTTAGAGCAGATATCTAAGTTTTCAACACCAATTTTTAAGAACTATTTATTAACTCAGTTATAGCCAGTAGGCAAACTTTTATATTTGTTATCTTAAAAAATAAAACAATGGATTATAATAATATATTAGTTGAAACAGAAGAAAGCATTGCTATTCTAACTATCAATCGCCCAAATCAATTAAACGCTCTTAATTCTGAAACAATTTCAGAATTAGGTAAAGCATTTAAAGCTTTAGAAGCCGATAATACTATCAAAGCGATAATAATAACTGGCTCAGGAACAAAAGCTTTTGTGGCTGGAGCAGACATTAAAGAGTTTTATCAATTTGATGTTGATCAAGGAAAAGAATTAGCTTTAAAAGGGCACCAAATTCTATTTAATTTAATTGAGAACTTAACAACTCCAGTAATTGGAGCAATAAACGGTTTTGCTTTAGGAGGTGGGTTAGAGTTAGCAATGAGTTGCCATTTCAGACTAGCATCTGACAATGCAAAAATGGGATTACCAGAAGTAACCTTAGGAGTAATTCCTGGATATGGAGGAACACAACGTTTAGCTCAGCTTGTAGGAAAAGGAAGAGCAATGGAGATGATTATGACTGCAAAGATGCTTTCTGCTAATGATGCTTTAAATTATGGGTTAGTAAATCATGTAACTACTCAAGAAGAGTTATTAGATGCTTGTAAGAAAATAGCGTTAAAGATTGTTAAAAACTCACCTGTGGCAATATCAAGTGCAATAAGAGCAATAAATGCTGGTTATATTGATGGAATAAACGGTTTTGAAACTGAAATTGAAGAATTTGGAAAGTGTTTTGGAACAGAAGATTTTAAAGAAGGAACAACTGCATTTATAGAAAAGAGAAAAGCAGTTTTCTCAGGAAAATAAATAACAGTAATTAAATGCAAGTAATCAGTATTATGATAAAAACTACTAAACACTATCTACTGGCAACAAAAAATGTCAAATCCACTTAAAAAATTAGCAGGACAAACAGCCGTTTATGGTTTACCAAGCATTGTTGGTAGATTGTTAAATTGGTTCTTAGTACCTGTATATTTGGCAAAATGGGCCGCTGACTTCACTCCAGATCAGTATGGAATTATTACCGAAATGTACTCTTACGTTGCATTTTTAGTAGTATTTCTCACCTATGGAATGGAAACAGCTTTCTTTCGATTTTCATCGCAAGAACAGAATGACAAAAAGAAAGTATATTCTACCATTATAATTTCCTTATTTAGTACTACTGGATTATTTATTACTGCTGCATTTTTATTTGACCAACCAATTGCCAATTGGTTAAAATATCCAAACAATACTGAATTTGTAACTTGGTTTGCCTTAATTGTTGGGTTGGATGCTATTTCATCTATACCGATGGCAAAGCTCAGAGCGGATAATAACCCGATAAAGTTTGGAGTTGTTAATTTGGCAAACATTATAGTTAACATTGGCCTAAACCTTTTCTTTTTAGCTTATTGCCTACCTAAATTTAGGGCCGAAGAAACGAATTGGTTAATCGAAACTTTTTACAACCCAGATATTGGCGTTGGCTACGTATTTATATCTAACCTTATTGCAAGTGGTGTTAAATTCATTTTACTATTACCAGATATGCTTAAAGCGAGGTATGGTTTTGAAATATCCCTACTAAAAAAAATGTTTGTTTATGCTCTTCCTTTATTAGTTTTTGGATTAGCAGGGATAGTAAACGAAACCATAGATCGGATAATGCTAAAACGCATACTCCTCGAAACTAAAACATTAAAATATACAATGTCAGAAATTGGGATCTATGGTGCCTGCTACAAATTATCTATAATAATAACACTATTCATTCAAGCGTTTAGATACGCTGCAGAACCCTTCTTTTTTGCACAAGAAAAAGAAAAAAACTCAAAAAAAACCTATGCAATAATTATGAATTATTTTGTAATTGTATGTGCATTAATATTTTTAGGGGTAATGCTATTTATTGATATTATTAAACATTTTATTCCAAACGAAGATTTTTGGATAGGCTTGCCTGTTGTTCCAATTTTACTATTTGCCAATATCTTTTTAGGGATTTACTACAATCAGTCTATTTGGTATAAATTAAGTGGAAAAACAAAATTCGGTGCATATATTGGCATTTTTGGTGCAGCAATAACTATTGCTATAAATTACATTTGGATTGCAGAATATAGTTATATGGCATCAGCTTGGGCCACACTTACTTGTTATGGTTCTATGACTATTCTTTCATTTATTTTAGGTCAAAAATACTACCCTATTGAATACAATTTTGGGAAAATCAGTCTCTATTTAGGGCTAGCATTAGGATTATACTTTTTAACCAACTATTTATCGCTACCAATTGGGGCAATTAAATATGGAATTCATAGTCTTGTTATTGTTGCATTTTTAGGAGTTATTTACCTCCTAGAAAAACCGAAAAAAGTGGTAATTTAGTCAGTTCTATTTATAAAAACTTTTATGAAAATTAAAATAGTAAACAAATCAAATCATCCTCTACCCCATTATGGTACAGAAGCTGCAGCTGGTGTTGACTTAAGAGCAAACATATCAGAACCTATTACTTTAAAACCATTAGAAAGAGCATTGGTTAAAACTGGTTTATTTATTGAGCTGCCTGTTGGCTATGAAGCTCAAGTAAGACCTAGAAGCGGGTTAGCTTATAAGTATGGTTTAACAGTTTTAAACACTCCTGGAACTATTGATGCTGATTATAGAGGTGAAATAGGAGTGATTTTAGTAAACCTTTCTAACGAAAATTTTACCATAGAAAATGGTGAACGTGTTGCACAAATGGTAATTGCAAAACACGAACAGGCAGAATGGACTTTAGTGGAAGAGCTATCAAATACAGATAGAGGTGCTGGAGGATTTGGAAGTACTGGAAAAAAGTAATTAAACAATTATTTAATGTATCAATTGTTTAATTGTTGCATTTTCAAATTATTACATTAGAAAAATGAAAATTATAGTACCAATGGCAGGAAGAGGTTCAAGATTAAGACCTCATACATTAACAATTCCTAAACCACTAGTCCCTATTGCTGGAAAACCTATTGTTCAACGATTAGTTGAAGACATTACGAAGGTTTGTGGAGAACCAGTAGATGAAATCGCTTTTATTATTGGAGATTTTGGAGATCAAGTTGAAAAAGACTTAGTTGCTGTTGCAGAAAGTTTAGGAGCAAAAGGAAGTATTTATCACCAAGAAGAAGCTTT
>CEWR01159152.1_pt1 | contig 17568 bp, 22 predicted proteins | sample 356321 | NCBI WGS metagenome assembly CEWR01 (sample SAMEA2621551, study PRJEB7988) | marine metagenome | biome: marine biome (ENVO:00000447); feature: mesopelagic zone (ENVO:00000213); material: "saline water (ENVO:00002010), including plankton (ENVO:xxxxxxxx)" | depth 790 m
CTCTTCATGAAACCGTGCAGTAATTAGGTCTATCTTTCAAATAAGCGTTAAGCCAAGGGCAGTTTTCATATCCACAATTTGGCGTTCAGACACTAGGCGTCGTGCATGGTTTAGTGCAAATGTATGTGGTTCCAGTACCTCGTCGGGGTCTAGTTCCGCCTCGGGGGCAGGTTGCAATTCCGTAAGACGGTAGAAAAGCATCTCTTCATCGCAATAACCAGGTGTTGGAAAGAATGCACCGAGACGTTCGATGCAGGAAGGTGCTTGGCCGGTTTCCTCTGCGCATTCCCGACGGGCGGCATTGTCAGGATTCTCGTCGTCTTCAACGTTTCCTGCTGGCAGTTCCCAGACCCATTGGTTGATTGCGTATCGGTACTGTCGTACCAAAATAATGTGATCGCTATCTGGCATCGGGAGGAGAATCACTGATTGCTTATGACGGATTATGTCTAAATTAACCTTGCGGCCTGTCGGAAGCTGAATGTACTCGGTTACTGCAGTAAAGACTTTCCCTGAGTGAATAATACGACTCGATAGTTTGATTCCTGCAGCTTCGTTCATACAGTGCCCCCAACATTACTGGTGTCTTTCCGCTCGGCGGGTAACAGTGATTTTTCGAATATCAGTAATCACATCCTGAAGATCCGTAGGAGGTGCGCATGATAGCTCGATCGTCCTGCCGTCATTTGGATGGGTAAATACCAGACGTGACGCATGCAAAAACGGTCGGTCGAGTCGTTGCACAATCTTGAGGTGAACCGGAGGATGGCGTTTTTTACCGCCGTATGTCTGGTCTCCGACGATGGGATGGCCAATGGCGCTGAGATGAACACGAATTTGATGGGTACGACCGGTTGCGATAGTGACTTTGAGGAATGAGACGCCGTCGAGATGTTCGGCTCCTACAACCCGGGTGACAGCTTCACGAGCTCGACGTGAACGTGTAGAGATCTTTTTTCTGTCCAGTGGGTCTCGCCCGATTGGTAGATCGATTCGTCGGCCCTGCTGAACAACACCCCAAACGAGTACCGTATATTCTTTTCCGACTTTTCTATTTTTGAATTGTCTGGCTAGGTTAGCATGGGCTTGGTCGTGCTTGGCGATGACGATCAGGCCTGATGTGCCACGGTCTAGACGGTGAACAATGCCAGGACGAAGTTCACCACCGATACCACTGAGGTCACTGACGTGGTGTATCAGTGCATTGACCAATGTTCCATCAGGATGACCGGCTGCTGGGTGGACGACCATGCCGGCCTGTTTGTTGACGACAATTACGTCACTATCTTCGTACACGACATCAATGGGTAATGCCTCAGCTTTGGGTTTTGCTGGAACAGCAGGGAGTAACTCGAGCCTGACAATATTGTCGGTGTGAACCGTAGTGCTTGCGCGGGCTAATTTTGTGTCGATTGTAACCTGTCCATCTTTTATCAGTTTTTGTATTTGTGACCGAGTCATATGGCCCAGATGGGCAGCCAAGAATTGGTCGACCCGGTATCCGGTGTTTTCATTGCTGACCTCAAGCGTGACGTGCTCGGATATCGATTGAACAAGTCGGCGGGTGGTCGCGCTATCGGGCACGATGAATGTTAGGCGTGTACAGGTGTAGAAGCTGGCCCGCTACTGGAACGGTTGTTTCTGGCGAGAACGATAAGCATTGCAATACTGATAGGTACGATCATGATCGATACGAACTGCGAAGTCGATAACAGATCGAAGACTGTGCCCCGTGGGTCGCCACGGTAGAACTCAATAACAAATCGAGTGGTCGGATACAGGAAAAGATAGGTCCAAAAGGTCCGACCAGCGTACGCGTGGCCCTTTCGTTCCCAGATCAGAAGAAAAATCAAAATTAATAATGTAGCGAGTGATTCATAGAGTTGAGTGGGATGCAGACTAACACCGAGAGGAGTTCCGACATTACTTGCTGCGAGTGGGTCTGTAAATGTTACAGCCCATGGAAGGTCAGTTGGTTTGCCATAGCAGCAACCGGCAAGAAGACATCCAACACGCCCGACGGCTTGCCCAAGTGCAATACCTGGCGCGAATGCGTCACAAGTCGTCCAAAGAGGCATGGCGTGACGTTTCATGTACCAGAACGCAACTCCAACTGCGAGTAGGAAACCGCCGTAGAAGACACCTCCTGATCGGAGGAGAGTCCAGAGTTCAGTTGGATCTTCCGTGAAATGATCAAATTCAACAAAAAACAGTAACAATTTGGCCCCGACTAAGGCAGCGACAATAATGGCAATGCCGAGGTCCATTACACGGTTACCATCAAGGCCACGGGCTCGTCCTCGTGATACGGCTAGTTGGAGGCCAATCAGGTAAGCCGAAACTAGCAATAAACCGTATGAGTAAATGCTGATTGGTCCGAGATCAAGTAGTTTCGGATACATGTCTGTTCAAGACTGCCATGTCTAGTATGAGACATCCAGCGCCAACGGTGATAGAAGCATCAGCGACGTTAAATGCCCAGAAATGCCAAGTGCCCCAATATACGTCAATGAAATCAACAACATAGCCGGTTGAGATACGGTCGGCGAGGTTTCCGCACGCGCCGCCCATGATAGCCGTAAGTCCAATTTTTGCCAGCGGTTCTTCTGAAGAAAGACGGCTTGTATAGAGACCTATTGCGATCAGTGCAAAAAGGGCAATTGCAGTCATTAGCGCAGGTTTAAATGGGATATCGGCATTATTCAGGATTCCGAAAGCTGCTCCACTGTTTTGCACATAACGGAAATCGAGGAAATTTGGGATGATGCTGATACTCTCCTGAAGCGCCAGGTGATGACGTACGAGGGCCTTCGTGCTCTGGTCAACAAACAAGATTGACGCAGCAAAGCCAAACATTATCTGTCTCGAATGAAAATCAAACGCCAACTTAATTTACCTCAGCTAATGCCTCAACGCAGCGGTTACATAAACCGCTAGGACCGGATGTTGACACTGAGTTTACGTATCGCCAGCAACGCTCGCACTTTGTGCCCGTCGTTCGCTTGACGTCAATTACTGCAGAGCCAGCATATTGACCGTCGTCATCTTGTTCCATAAACACGTTACCTGATTCAGATGCTACTGGGCTTTGTTTGGCAATCTGGCTCAATGCTTTTGAGTCATTCGGTGCCAATACAACGTTCGACGTAATAAAGAGCGTAGGTAGAAAGGATTCGTATGATTCAAGCAAACTCGACGTGACTCCATCTGTGTGAAGTGACACGGTTGCTTCGAGGGACGTGCCAACGATTTTTTCTTGTCGCAAACGTTCGAGTTCTCGATTTACGTGGTCGCGCAATGCTAAGAGACGCTTCCAACGGGCAAGTAAATCATTATCCACTAGTGCTTTGCAGTTGTTCGGAAAGTCAGCAAGGTGCACGCTTGAAGTTCGTGAGCCTGGGATAAAGCACCAAAGGTCCTCAGTAGTGACTGGAAGTAATGGTGCGAGCAATCTCGCTAAGCCATCGGTGATTGTGTACAGAGCGGTCTGAGTTGATCGTCGTGCTCTTGAATTTGCTGCAAATGTGTACAGTCTGTCTTTTGAAACATCAATATAGAATGCGCTAACTTCAACCGTTAGGAATTGGTTTAGCGTATGCGAGATCGATTTGAATTCGTAGCGTTCGTAAGCCTGAATAATCTTTGACCCGGTTTCACCGTACCGTGCAAGGGCGTAACGATCTACTTCTTCGAGTTCGTCATGTGGGACAAAGTCGGTTAATGGGTCAAAGTCGTAGAGATTGGCTGTCATGATCCGTAAGGTATTACGGATTTTTCGGTAGGCTTCAACTACACGGTCGAGAATCTCCTGCCCAAGACGCATTTCTTCTCGGTAGTCGACCATTGCAGTCCATAGTCTTAGTATTTCGGCTCCGTGTCGTTTGATGATTGTGTCGGGGTCGATGACATTGCCGAGCGACTTAGACATTTTCCGACCGTCCTCGTCGACTACAAATCCATGAGTCAGGACTTGCTTATACGGTGCGGCATCACGCGTTCCGAGGCCGATAAGTAGTGAGCTATGGAACCAGCCGCGGTGTTGATCTGAGCCTTCGAGGTAAAGATCTGCAGGCCATCTAAGTTTTTTGTTTAATCCAAGCACTGCTTCATGGCTCGACCCCGAGTCGAACCAGACGTCAAGAATGTCCTGCTCTCGTTCGAATTTTCTGTTGCCACAAGAGGGACAGGTGAAATTTAGAGGTACGAATTCACTAAGATCGTGCTCGTACCACGCATCTGCACCGTGAGTTTCGAAGAGTGACGCGGCTTGGTCAGTCAAAGTTTTCGTCAGTGTGGCTTCGTGGCACGAGGTGCAGTACAGCGCGGGAATCGGCACGCCCCAAGAGCGTTGCCGAGAAATACACCAGTCTGGTCGGTTTGCCACCATGGTGTGAATCCGTTCTTCGCCCCAACTGGGAAACCATTCGACTTCCGAAATAGCATTCAGAGCCCGTTTTCGAAAATCTTTGGTGTCCATAGTGACAAACCACTGTGAGGTTGCGAGGAAGATGACAGGGTTATGGCATCGCCAGCAGTGTGGATACGAGTGGTCAAGGTCACTGCGGTGCCAAAGTCGTTTTCGAGCTATGAGGGCTTCTTCAACCTTGGGATTGGAATCGAAGACTTGCAAACCAGCAAACAACTCAACGTTGGCGGCGAATTTCCCATCAGGTCCAACTGGAGCATAGACCTCGAGTCCATAACGCGTTCCTGTGTTGAAGTCGTCGGTGCCGTGGCCTGGAGCGGTATGTACAGCCCCGGTACCTTGCTCGATCGTTACGTAGTCAGCCAGAACAGCTAATGAGTCTCGCTGATACAATGGGTGGTGAAACCGAAGTGATTCTAAGTCTCGTCCTTGACATGTCGCGAGCGGTTCTCCGAGAACGTGCCCGGTTTCCTGTTCGACACGACTAGCCAAATCTTTCGCAAGAATCAGGGCAGATGAGTCACCGGTTTCCGTTTTTGAATCGTACACACCATAGGTGAGTTCTGGGTGAAATGCGACAGCAAGGTTAGAGGGAATCGTCCAAGGCGTCGTAGTCCAAATTAATACCGATACTGACTTGCCTGTAAAAGAGGGTGCTAACTTGTCGAACTGTGAGCGGCTTTCTTCTTTCAGGGGAAACTCAACATAGATAGCCGGTGAACGATGCATGTCATGCTCAACTTCAGCTTCGGCAAGAGCAGTGCGACAACTGATACACCAATGAACAGGCTTCTTGCCTCTGTAAACAAGTCCTTGTTCAACGAAGTGCCCAAGAATTCGAACGATAGTTGCTTGATAGGCATAGTCCATTGTCAGGTATGGCGTATCCCAGTTACCGAGTACGCCAAGCCGTTTGAATTCACCTCGCATGAGGTCGACATGCTTAATGGCATAGTCGCGACAGGCTCGTCTGATGTCAGCCGTGCTCATTTCACGTTTTTTCTTTCCGAGTTGTCGATCAACCTGTAGTTCTATTGGCAAGCCATGGCAATCCCATCCTGGGACATACGGTGCATCGAAACCGGCCATGGTCCTTGATTTGACAACAAAATCCTTTAGGATTTTGTTGAGTGCGTGCCCAAGATGGATTCGGCCGTTCGCATAAGGTGGTCCATCGTGCAATATGTAGCGTTGCTTACCGCACTGTTGTTTGCGTATTTGGCCGTATAGGTCAGAATTTTCCCAGTGGGCATGTATTTCTGGTTCACGGGCAGGTAGGTTCGCCTTCATACGAAAGCCGGTGTTGGGGAGGTTGAGTGTATCCTTCCAGTCGGGCATGATTTTAGTGACGCGGTTGTGGACCGAACGGCGTAAAGCTATAACCAGTAGATATTTACATTAATTGTAGTGCAAATAGTAGTCGTATCAATGACGACCGATACAACGTGCCGACGGTACTAGAACTACTCTTTGGCTGAGTTAGTAAGCACTGGATCAGTCTGCATAACCGTAATGAACGGCGGACCATAGGTAGGTCTCGGTAAGGTCTGCCTCCTGTGGCGTAGTTTTAAAGACTTTGGTATGGAGGCAAGCCCGGCCAATGGAGGCTGTATTTTTTGATGTTGATTTCACCTTGATTCATCCTGGCCCGGCTTTCGACGGTTCCGGGTATCAGTCGTTTGCGGCGCGCTATGGCTTGCACGTCGAGCCATCTCGTTTTACCGAAGCGGTGCGTTTGGCTTCATTTGAACTTGATCAATCTAACGATAATGTTTACCGTCCCGACCCTTTCGTCCGGTACGCGAAATGCGTTTTGAGTGAAATGGGTGCGCGTGGACCAGCACTAGATGCATGTGCGCGTGAGATTTACGATGAATGGGCAACCTGTCACCATTTTGCTCTGTATGATGACGTGAGGCCTGCTTTTATTGATCTGTGCAAAGCAGGGTATTGCATTGGTTTAATTTCCAATACTCATCGGTGCTTAGAAACCTTCCAAAACCATTTCAATCTATCTACTTTCATAACAGTTGCGGTGTCTTCGTCTGAGCAAGGTTACCTAAAACCGCACCCAAGTATTTTTCGCGAAGCTCTCAGGTCGGTCGGGGTATCAGCCGAACAGGGCGTAATGATTGGTGATAGTGTGACGCATGACGTTTTAGGTGCCCGCCAAGTTGGGATGGCGGCTGTCTTGCTGGTTCGTTCAGGTGCTGTTAACAACAGCCGTGCTGATGGAGTACCGGAGATACGTTCGCTTGTAGAATTGCCGACGTTGCTAGCCCGGTGGCCAATCGAGCCGTCTGCCGGCAAGTAGGTGTAAGTGGATGTGAAAGACTGTTTGTCCGGCAGCTTTATTGCAGTTGAAGACCGTGCGATAGCCATTTTCCGCATGCCCTTGAGATGCGGCAATTGTTGCGGCGCTCCTGACAAGATTTCCGACGATAAGTTCATCAGCGGAAGTTAAATCATTTAGCGTGCCGATATGTCGTTTTGGCACAATCAGTACATGTGTGGGTGCCTGAGGGTTAATGTCGTTAAAGGCGATAATGTTATCGTCCTCGTAAACGAGGTCACTCTGGATCGCGCCGGTCGCTATCTTGCAGAATAAGCAGTCTGACATTCCGTCCTCTGTCATGGAGGGCTAGAGCGTTCGATGATAGCGGTTCTGGATATTCCCTGTAGGTCGGCTCGGAATCCTCGTAAGACGAGGCTTGGTATCGATTCGACTGCCTGTTCAAGCTTCTGTGACTGACCGTTTCCGATTTCGATCAGCAAAAAGCCTCTTACGGTTAAACAGTTTGGTGCAACTTTTAGAAGTTGTCGTAGTAGAAAGAGTCCATCTGGTCCACCATCGAGTGCGCAGTATGGTTCATACATTCGAACTTCTGGCGAGAGAGTTTTGATGGTGCTTTGTGGGATATACGGTAGGTTCGCAACGATAAGGTCTAGCTCGTATGGAGGCCTATTTCGGATCGAAAGCCAATCTTTAAAGCTGTTTTCTACGAGCGTAACACGGTCGTTCACACTATGAAGAATGCAATTTTGTTGGGCGATCCTAAGTGCGGTAGCAGAAGTGTCGAGCGCATTGACAATTGATTGAGGGAATTCGAGTGCCAGTGCTACGGCGAGGCACCCAGAGCCCGTTCCGATGTCCGCTATGGAGAGTTCTGCTTTGGCACGGTCAGGGAATAGGTTGATAGCAGTTTCAACAATAAGTTCGGTTTCGGGTCGAGGAATCAGCACACCGGGTTTCACGGAGAACTTCAAGCCCCAGAATTCTCTTTGCTCTGTGATTAAGGAGACTGGTTCCCTTGCGGTACGCCGTTTAATAGTTTTTTTGTAAGCGTCATCAAACGTTTGGGGGGGGCGTTCGTGGTTACGAACAAGGTACGTTGAGCGGTCCCAGTCAAGTACGTGTCTGGCTAGTAACTCTGCGTCAGCTAATGCTTCAGAGTCGTTGATGCCCGCTTGCTGTAGACGTTTCGCCGCATTAGTTACATGCTCTCGAAGCGTCATGAGACCGTGACGGATTCCTCATCTTTGAGTTTTTCAGATTGGAAATGTGTTACGACTGTGTTGATCAGTTCGTCGAGTCCACCAGCGAGTACGGCCGGAAGTTGATGTGTCGTGAATCCGATACGGTGGTCAGTAATACGGCTTTGGGGAAAGTTGTAAGTACGTATTTTTTCTGAACGTTCTCCGGTTCCGACTTGGCCTTTTCGATCGGTGGCGATTTCATCCTGTTGACGTTGTAACTCGATTTCATAGAGCCTCGAACGCAGTACTTTCATGGCTTTGGCTTTATTTTTTATTTGTGACTTTTCGTCCTGCTGGGATACAACTAGGCCTGTTGGTATGTGTGTAATCCTGACTGCAGAGTAAGTCGTATTGACACTTTGACCACCTGGCCCACTCGAACAGAAGGTGTCTATACGAAGATCTTTGTCCTCGATCTGAATATCAACTTCTTCAGCTTCTGGTAGTACTGCAACGGTTGCAGTCGACGTATGAATACGACCACTTGCTTCGGTCGCGGGCACGCGCTGAACACGGTGTACGCCACTTTCATATTTTAGCTGGCTGTAAACTCGTTTGCCTTCGATGAGCGCGACCACTTCCTTAATTGCGCCAACACCGGTTTCGTTGGAAGAAAGAACGTCCACTCGCCAACCAAGAGTTTCGGCGTATCGCGCATACATTCGAAACAGATCTGCAGCAAAGAGACCGGCTTCGTCACCACCAGTGCCAGCTCTAATTTCAAGAACGACGTTTTTTTCGTCATTGGGGTCTTTTGGGATGAGAAGGATCTTGATCTGCTGCAAGAGGGTTTCTCGACGTTCTTCAAGTTCGACAAGTTCTTGCCGGGCTAACTCCCGGAGTTCAGCATCGTCTTTGGCTTCTTCAGCTAATTCTTTCGCTTGAACTGCTTCCTCTGTGACCTCTTTGTAAAGGCGAAAGTGTTCAATTATTGGTTGTATTTCGGATAATGCTTTTGTGTGAGCGCGGTATTCCTGCTGGTCCGCTTGAACTGTAGGGTCACAAATGAGTGTCGTCAGCTTATCGTAACGATCTTCAATTGCTTGTAGTTTGTCGAACATAACTAGCCTCCCGACACCGGCGGTAAGAATGCGACTTCATCGCCATCCGAGAGCTCCGAATCGATGCGGGAGTACTCTTCGTTGACCGCAGTTGATATTGCGTCACTATAAGACTCGAAATCAGGGAAATCCTGAACTAAAGTCTTCCAAAGAAAGCGGGCTGTAGAGCCTTCTGGAAGATTGCGGTCCAGATTCGCCGTTCCAGCGATATCTCGTAGCCGGGCAAAAAGAAGAACAGTTATACGCATGCCAGACGGATGGCGGTCTGTCGGGTTTCGTCGTCATCGGGGCTAGCTGTCGCCCCTTCGATCCAGACATCGCCGCCTTCAAAATATTCGTGTTTCCAGATCGGAGCGATTTGCTTAATGCGCTCAATAGCGTACCTGCATGAGGAAAAGGCATTAGCACGGTGAGGTGACGCAGCTGCGATCGCAACACTGGCGTCTCCAATATTTAGACGCCCGATTCGATGATGGACAGCTAGGTGCGTTTCCGGCCAAAGTTGAGAAGATTCATCTGCGATCTGTTGGAACGCTTTTACTGCGAGGGGTTCATAGGCTTCATATTCAAGATGATCCACCTGATGTCCTTGGTTTTCGTTACGAACCGTACCAAGAAAAGAAGCCACTGCACCCGCGCTCACCGGTGCTTCCATTAGTTGGTTTTCCACAAACCTTACAATTGTACTTAGGTCGAGTGGGTCGGTGGTGACGACGAACGCGAGCGCACTCATTTTTGGAGTATAGCAGTTGGCTTTAGAAGGATTTAGATGTTGGAGCGGTGATTCTGAAAACTAGCTAACCACGCATCTTGTCCGCAATCCCGTCGACGAACCAATTCAACAGAAACAAACCGTTGAGCGGCCTGGGCGGCGTCAATGACGGTGTTTCCAGCGATCAGCTCTGCTAGAAGAGCTGAGCTATAGATGCAACCGGTGCCGTGGGTTTGTTCTTTTGCAGCGAGGACTACACGTGGCGTAGGAACCTCAAACAAATTATGTCCGTCATACACGACGTCAACTACCGTATCTCCGGCTGGATTGTAGTGACCACCGGTGATTACGACTGCTCCGGGTCCGAGGTCCTTTATTCGGTAAGCAGCTGTTTTCGTATCGTTAATTGTTCTTATGGTTACACCACTTAATCGTTCTGCCTCTGCCTTATTTGGAGTAACAACGGATGCCTGAGGAAGTAGTTCGTTTTTGAGGTCTTCGACTGCCTTTTCTTCAAGCAAGGTTGTACCGCTGCTTGATTGCAGTATTGGATCAATAACGGCTAGCAATCCGTGTTTATTGAGCGCAGCGGCAACAATGTTGACGTTCTCGCGCTTTGCAAGCATCCCAGTTTTTATGCCGGTAATTGAGACGTCATTAAGCATGGTATCGATTTGAGCAGTGATAATGTCAGTGGGAATAATATGCGTTGCCGTAATACGCGATGGGCTTTGTGCGGTCACGGCCGTTACGGTGGTTACCGCATATAAACCATGGGCTGAGAAAGTCTTTAAGTCAGCCTGTATGCCGGCGCCTGCACAGGAATCGCTTCCGGCGATAGTTAGCACGACTTTCACCGCGTCGCCCTGGAAATGTTTTCGTTGCTGTTTTCGATAAATATAAGAAGGTACTGGTAACGAAAGCTGTCATCATGCGTGACAAGTCGAAGTCCTACTGCTTCTGCTGCATTGATTATTGTTTCTGGAGCAATACGATCTTGCAGCGGTGGCCCCGGACCGCCACCATCCAGGCGATGTTCGATGATGCCTATACGCCCCCCCTTTTTTAGTTGAGGGACGACATTGCGAAGGAGTGTGACTGGGTCTTCGACTTCGCCATAAACGTCGACCATTAAGACCGCGTCGACTAATGTCGGTATCTTGGGATTGTTAGAAGTTCCGATGATCGTTTGTACGTTAGAAAGATTAGCGCGATTCACCCTTCTGTTGATCGAGTCGATCATTTCCCTTTGAATGTCTTCGGCATAGACGAGTCCTTTTGGTCCAACTCGACTAGCGAGCTTGATTGTGAACCAACCGCCTCCCGCGCCGACATCGGCAACGATGGTGCCACTAGTGATACCGAGTGAGTCCATAATCCGTTCTGGTTCCTGCCAAGCGTCACGGTCTGGACCTTCAAGGGCACCTAACTCTTCCGGTGGAAATAACCGTCCATGATTGCCACGGTCCTGCCCATTTACTTCTCGTGTACTCATTACCAGTATCAGGCATGAAACGGTAACGGAGAGAACAAGCCTAAGGCGTAACATGACTTTACGATTATGACATGCTGTCCGGCGGGCAAGGCGTAGGTGTTGTTGCTCTTTCCTGCATTGGCGGCCGGCCGTAACCTCGCTTGGTGGCTTGAATGTCGAGGTCGTTCGTTTCAAGGTCTAGGACGGGCAAAAGCGAGAACGGCGTCTGATTCTTAACATGGAGATGTTTTAGATAACCCCCGCAAGCTCGACAAAATTCAAGTTGCCGATCTGCCTGATTTTCGGCGACGGCGGTCAGGAAGGTATCGTCATTGTTGTTGCAGTAGACGCATTTGATGCATGGCGGAGTCCAATCTGCACCACAAAAAGAGCAACGGAGGTGGCGTTTGCCTGACCACGATTCAGCCAATGCAGGCCAAGATCCACACGCTGGACAGAGTCCTTTTTTCCAGTCTTTAGCTGCTGTTCGGATTGTTGGTTCGGCGCTATCATCAGAGACCAGCGCTTCGTATTGAAGACGATGCGCAATTGGCCCAACTGTAAGTTCTGCTATGAGCCAAATAAGATCTGGTGAGATGCCAAGCTGTGTTGCCCTCATGCGGATAGGGGACTGTTGGCGCATAAGGGAGGCGTGCAGTAGTGAACCGGGTTCTATATCTTCTTGCTTAAGTACGCGGCTGATATGTTTTGCGGGTTCACCGGCGCCGCCGGTGGCAAAGTCGTTACAGAATCCGATCAGGTAAGGGGTAAAACGGTCAATATTGAGTTGAACAGCGAGTTCAAGAACTGGGGCCTGCTGTTGGTTAAATCTTTCGAATATATCTTCAGGAATCGCTGTGATTCCAGGTTCAATTAGAGAGGTATCGCCACTTAACTCTATGCTGCGGGTCACGAGTATCCGTTGTAACTCAACGGCAGATGCTAAATCGGGTCGACTCTTGACAATTTTAAGCCAACGCCGGTCTGCCTCATCCAAGATGTTGTCGTCTGTTGGTTGCATTCGTGCTCAGTATCGCTTGAATGAAGTCTCACGGGAGAAACAAGTTAAGTTATTGTAATAAAGTGGATTATCCTATCAAGGTTGGATGTTTTTGTGTGTTTGTCTTGAAGAGGTTTGTAGCCGATCGCTATAATTAGGTTCTAAGGGAGATTATTAACGTGCCTGAAATGACAGCTGTACAGACTGGGCCAGTCACGGTAACATCCGCGGCGGCTGGAAAAATTAGTGCTCTGCTTGTTGAAGAACAGAAAAATGAAGCTGGTCTTCGTGTTTTTGTTCAAGGGGGCGGTTGTTCGGGATTTCAATACGGTTTAATGATTGAAGATGGTCCCGGTGACACGGAGTCAGACAAGATCTTCGAGTCGAATGGCGTTAGGCTTTTCGTCGACCCGATCAGTGTTCGTTATCTAAGCGGGGCAGAGGTTGATTTTGTCGATAATATTACGGGAGGTGGATTTACAATAAAGAATCCCAATGCCAAATCGACGTGTGGTTGCGGTCAATCGTTTGGTGTTTAGATTTACGAGGCGTTCCCCTTCAGTTTAGTAGCAGTCTCGGCTTGACACAGTCAGCCGACTATTTGAAGAGCTGAGTAGAGTTTGATGGAACCTTTTTCTGCATACCTTGAGCGGTTGCGTCCAGCAGGCGGGAAGCGTTCCAGTAAGCGTGATCTGATTGTAAATGTCTTTCTGCGTCAGGAAGGGCATCTCAGTGCGGATGATTTGGTAGAGATCATGCGCCGCGACGACCATAAGATTAGTCGAGCGACGGTTTATCGGACCCTGCAGTGGATGGTTGAAGCCGGAATCGCGCGCAAAGTTGATTTCGGCGAGGGACGGTTTCGATTTGAGCATTCCTATCGTCACCCGAGACATTTTCATCTCATATGCAAAACATGTAATCAGTCATCTGAATTTCTCTCGTCAGATATTGAAGCTCTTGTTGAAGAGGTAGCGACGGCTCGGGGCTTTTCGGCCAGGCAAAGCGTTTTACAGATATATGGCACATGCGAGGAGTGTCAGACCGGTCGTCAGCGACAACAAGGTAAATTTACCACCGAGTTATTGTTTGCTCGAGATGCGTTACGGATCGCGATCGCGACCGAAAAAAGTGGCTTGGAATTTTATTCGAGTGCTGCGCGACTAACTAAGGATGCTCGCGGTCGGCGAGTCTTTAAGAAACTAGCCGAGGAAGAAAAAGAGCATCTCGCTACGCTTGAAGCTCGTTACGGCGAACTTTTAAAAGAAGACCCTGAGCTTGAATCTCGGCCCACGTTTCTTTTCTTTAAGGGAGCAGCGAATGGGCTCTTTGCCGCTGGGGCGGAAGAGTTAAGCCGTGGTGTCGATGCTTCTGAGGCTCTTAAAATAGGGATTCGCTGTGAGCGGGCGTCCCATCGCTTTTTCAAGCGCTACGGTGAGCGATTTGAAGATTCTGAGGGTAAACGCATTTTCTTGGAGTTCGCGGATGAGGAGCGCGAACACCTAGAGCTGCTAATTCGGGAGTATCGGGCACTTAGCACTCGGACGGCTAGTCGGTCGAAGCAAGGATCGAATCGTACGCGCCGAGCTAGTGCTTAGTTTCCTATCATTCGTTAATTGTTTTCCGTATTACTTTCATGATTGACCTGCATATGCATACGACTGCGTCTGACGGAGTGTTGAGTCCGTCGGCGTTAGTAGAGCGAGCATTCGATGTGGGTATAAGAATTCTAAGCGTGACAGATCACGATACGATGGCCGGAGTCGAAGAAGCTTCAGATGCTGCGCTTGCGCGTGGAATGAAGTTCTTGCCGGGAATTGAAATTACCGCTGTGGATAACCGGAAAGACGTTCATATGTTGGCTTATTTCTTAGAAAATGAAGAGGAAAGGTTGGCGCCTTTCCTCGCTCGGCAAAGATCTGATCGGGTTCGACGGGCGCGTGAAATGTTAAAAAAGTTGTCAGAACTAGGGGTGTCGATAAATATTGACGAGAAGATTTCAAGGTGTGAATCTATGGGGGAGGTGGTTGGTCGCCCGGACCTCGCCAATGCGCTCCTTACGGCCGGACATGTAGCTTCAGTACAGGAAGCATTTGATCGATTTTTGGGTGATGACTGTCCTGCCTATGTGCCACGAAAAGGGATGTCTCCGGGTGAGGTCGTGCGCGTGGTCACACAAGTCGGGGGTGTAACGGCTTTGGCTCATCCAGGACTTTTGAAGCAAGATTCTCTTATTCCGAATCTTGCTCGAAATGGACTAGATGCTATTGAGGTCTACCATAGCGATCACGATTTATCTGATGAGGCGCGTTACCTACGTTTATCCGAAGAGCATGGCTTGGCTGTAAGTGGAGGTTCAGATTTTCATGGTGCCCATCATCGCCGAGCTAAATGCTTTGGCAAGATTGGTCTTCCACGTCGACGCTTTTCGGTTCTTATTGATCATTTGAAGCAGGCTCACAAAAAAGTGCACGGTGTAGTTCCGTTGGGATTTGGATTATGACGGTGGCCCTGATAACGGTAACGCTCCTCGGAATCGGAGGGCTTGGCTACAGCGCCATTATTGGTTTTATGGCGAATGCGTCGAACGATATTGGTCAACATGCAACAGTCGCTATTTTTTTTACTTTGATTACTTTGCTTGCGTATTCGCTGACGATGTTTTACTTGATTGGAAAAGGTAAAGCTATTCGAGAAGCTTTAGCAGATGCCGGGTTGCCTAGCGATTTATACAAAACAATGGCGGCCGCAAGAGCGCCTGTTTTTGGAACCAGTAGTTTGGCAATGGGGTTGACGATGTTTACGGCCATTCTTGGTGGCGGAGTTGATACGGAGGTACTGCCTGTTGGTGTTCACTCTGTAGCGTCGATTGCAATGCTGGGAGCAAATATCTTTGCGTTTCGCATCCAGATATCGGCACTAATGGTCGCAACTGAAATAGTGAACGAAGTTAACCAGCAACTCATTACTAGCGATGACGTCTCGTAGTAGGACTCAGCTAGTACTGTTTGACATAGACGGCACACTTCTTCTTTCAGGTGGCGCTGGAAAGCGAGCTTTAAACCGTGCATTCAAAGAATCATTTGGTGTCGACGACGGTTTTGAATCTATACCCGTAGCCGGTAGAACGGACGCACTGATTTTTAGGGATGCACTTGATCGGTCTGGGGTTGTAGCTACCGACTCATGCAGGATTGGGTTTTTTACGCGCTACTATGAATATCTTGAACAAGAGATTATCTGTCCAGGTCGCAATAAAGGTTTAATGCCTGGTGTTAGTTTTCTTTTGGAACGGTTGGTGCCACTTCCTGATGTTGTAACTGGCCTTCTAACTGGAAACTTTGCGCGGGCCGCCAAAATCAAACTGCAGTACTTTGGTATTTGGGACTACTTTGTATTGGGTGCGTATGGGGATGATGCTCCTTTGCGAGATGATTTGGTGCCGATCGCAGTTTCTCGAGCGAGAGCCAATAATTTCCTTATTGTGTCGAGTGCGGACACGATTGTTGTTGGGGATACACCACTGGATGTTCGTTGTGCCCTTGCTGGAGGAGCACGTTCAGTTGCCGTGTGCACAGGTTCGTACGGCGAATCCGAGCTTCGTGAGGCTGGCGCTGATTCGATTCTTCCAGATCTTGCTGATTCTGAAAGGTTCCTAAAGCTCATTTTGGAATGAGCGCGCGAACGGCTCTTAGGTGGCTAGTCGAATCAGACCAAATATTTACTTATGATCTGGAGAAGCCGGAGGTTGGCGGAAGCGCCTGGGAGTCGAACCCAGCCCCCCCGCGTAGCAGGGAGCGACCGATTTTGAAGACCGGGAAGGCCACCGGGCCCCGTTCGCTTCCATGCGAAAGCATAAAGATAGAGAACCGTAGGAGAGCTGTAAACACTGATACTACATGCGGACCAGTGTCAACACTACCTGCGTGCGCTACAGAACTTTTGCTGGTGCAGGCGTGTACCGGATCGACAGAAACCGACGGGCCTAACTCTCAAGTAAAGTAACTTCGCCAGCCCGAGGCCCTTTGTCTGATTCTTCCACAGTGAACTCGACTCGTTGGCCTTCCCGCAATAGTTCGAAGACTGCCTGTCGAACGGAGCTACGGTGAAAGAAGTGTTCGACACCACTTTCGTCACGAATAAAGCCGAAACCCTTGTCAATTAACAGACGTGCAATGGTGCCGTTCATCATACCTTTCCTCCGCCGATCAGCGGCTTCGCCCCAATCGACAGAAACCGCATTCCCCTGAGCTGCGCCGTGCACTCTTTAGCGATTTAGTTCCCAAACTCCCAAGGACCAACCGAAAAAAACCAGCTCGAATCTCGCAGTCTATTGAGGTCTCAACGAGAAGTCAAGCATTCACTTGACGCGTTCGGATTGCCGAAAGCTTAAGTGATTAGGAGGTTTATGGGATCTTCCTTAGTTGTTCTCTGTCTTTTATTTGAGCAGGTTTAGCTTCTGCTGAAGGCGGTGGAGTGAGCTTCGGTTTCTTCGGCGGAGGATAAGTTGTCCAGAAGTTACGGCCACAAGTTGGGCACTTCCAAAACTGCTGTGGCGGCCAAGGTTGGTCTGGCCCAGGGTCTCTTAAGTCCATTTGTTGACCGCAGCGCTGACAACGGATTTGGACGTCGATAGCGTTCATTTATCTTGATTGTACTGTGCTCAAAGATTCGTTGCAAAGAGTTGCTGTTAGCATTGATGCATGGTTGTACCAGGTCTTATTCTTGCAGCGGGTCGTTCGTCTAGGATGGGTCGTCCTAAGCCGCTCCTGCCCGTTGATCAGCACGATACTTTTTTGACGCGGCTGGTTCGCACGCTGTTTTCTGCTGGTGTTGATGAAGTTCTTGTTGTTCTTTCTGTTGACGGTCCGTTAGAAGCTATTAAATCGGTTTTGAGAGAGTTGCCTTATTCAATACGGATTGTCGAAAATCCCGATCCCCAGAATGGCCAATTATCTTCGTTACAGTGCGGCCTTAATGTGGTCGACCGTCCAGGTGTTGATGCCATACTGATGACTCTTGTTGACGTGCCGCTTGTGTCTCCCAAAACAGTGCGGTCTCTGCTTGATACTTATAAGGAGACGCGATCGCCGATTATTAGACCGAGTCGGCCGGATGATACGGCTCATGGGCACCCGGTAATTTTTGACAGGTCGCTTTTCAATGAGTTGCGGTTAGCCCCTTTGGAGACTGGTGCAAAACCAATAGTACGGGCTTACGAGTCAGAGATCGTAAACGTTTCGGTCCAAGACGAGGGCGCGTTTACAGATATTGATACGCCGGCTGATTACGAACGAATGTTTGGACGTTCCTTGAGCGAAGCACTAGGATCGCGTTGATCGCTTGGCCTTACCAGAA
>CEWR01158351.1_pt1 | contig 17542 bp, 16 predicted proteins | sample 356321 | NCBI WGS metagenome assembly CEWR01 (sample SAMEA2621551, study PRJEB7988) | marine metagenome | biome: marine biome (ENVO:00000447); feature: mesopelagic zone (ENVO:00000213); material: "saline water (ENVO:00002010), including plankton (ENVO:xxxxxxxx)" | depth 790 m
TTTATCATCTCTACCATGATGATATACTTTTCCTATACTAACTGTGTTATACCTATTTTATTGAAAAAACTCTGGCGCAGTTAACATGTATTTATGCATACTCTGAAGGGGTGTAAAAATATCATAAACACCCAACTTTTCTAGACATAAGCTAGTAAGTATGCTCATTCGTGAGGCGGCACTAATAGCTTATTGCGAATATGCTTTATTAAATAGTGTTCCTTGTCATGCAAATTTATCTATGTTCGGACTTATAGCAACCTTACTTCCATAACACCCCAATTCTGCTTTAAGATCATCCATAAGAAAAAGGATAACATTTGGTTTTTCTTGTCCCATCAAGCTTTTCAAACTTAACAATACAACTAAGCATAAATAATATTTGTTTTTTTTTCGTAATAGGTCGTTTTTATGCTCACATTTTTAAAGTAATCGAAATTGCAAACCAACTTGATTTGATATTTTATTGAGAATTGGCTATTTATTGAGTCTCAACAAATTTCATGTTAATAGAAAAGGCTATACACAAAACCATAAAGTCGGTTGTTTTTACTAATTGAGAGTATGTACCGAATAAATCTACAAACCAACATCGTTGATGTTCTATAAATTATATTACACGCAGCAACTTGGTCTTCTCCTTTTTGTAAAAAATCACGCTCTTCTAAGAGTCTTCCAGCAGGAGTAACTCTTCTATAGATATGAAAAATGATACCTACAGATACATTTACATCAATAATTAAAGATCCGTCTAGAGGATCCATCAACACTAGATATTTACTACTATTATTTTTATCTTCACAAGCTACCGATATAAACTCGTCATCTTCGTTAGAAACAATTCAACAAACAATATTTCTATTGATTAAGGCTTAAGTAAAAATATTATTTACAAAAACACCCAATTTTTCTTGTTCTTCTCCTTGCACATTTATGTCACCTGAACCTCCAAACAAATCAACCAGTCCTACTTTATTAACTTCGTGATTTACAACTTTCGCAGCAAGACGAATTACATTTAAAAGGCTCAACAATTCTCCACTTGGATAAGGAAGTGATGCCTTATTATCAATAATAAACTCGCCTAATGTTGGTGTTTTTAAATTGATCCATATTGTTTTAAATAGTAAATTTATCTTATTAAATAACGCAAATAGAAATGACTAAATTAGGTGAATTGCTTTCAAACCCTAAGCTCGTCAAAGAGTATATGGTAGCCTTTCCTATTTCACTATTCCCTTTAACTTTTACCTCTTCCTTTACTCTCTATAATAATAATAATAATAATAACAGGTCCAAAAGGATAATTTATTATTATTTAAGACAACTTGTCTTAGACTTCAGAATAACTTATTCAACAACCAGACTCTTCCACATATTTCCCAAACCTACAATCAGGTTCTAAATTTTATTTAAATTTAGTCTAAATAAGCTTTGTATATTTCATAATCTATTTTATATTTGCAAAATATTATTTAAAAAAATCTAAATAACAAGTATGAAACATTTTAAAACTTTTTTAGGACTTTGCATTATTACAAGTACACTAGTATCATGTTCTGATGACGAAACTACAGAAACAGGAAACGGAACGGATATTACACAAGATTCAGTAATTGAAAACTATGCAAATATCGTGTACTCTTCATATAAAGAGACTTATGATTCAGCACTAGAAATGCAAACAAAAATTGATGCTTTTGTAACTGCACCATCAGAAAATACATTTACAGCTGCAAAAGACGCCTGGTTGGTTGCTCGTGATTTTTACGGACAAACTGAAGTATATAGAGGTTCTAACGGACCTGTAGATTTTGAAGGTAGTGAAACTTGGGCCATTAATAATGAAGGACAATTAAACGCTTGGCCTTTAGATGAAGGGTATATTGATTATGTAAAAACGGGAACAGAAGCATATGCTGGTGATTTCGGTGGTGGTATCATTGCAGGAAACCAAGCAATTACAAAAATGTTATTATCTAACCAAAATGAAGGTGGAGGATCTATAGATGGTGATGCTGCTGGAAAAGCAATTAGTACTGGATGGCATGCTATTGAGTTCTTATTATGGGGACAAGATGAAACGCTGCCTTCTGAGAAAAAAGCAGGACTAAGACCTTATACTGATTATGTAATTACGCAACAACAGAAAACTGCTCAGCAGGATCCTTCTGTTTCAAATCAAGACAGACGTGGCGAGTATTTAAAAGTTGTAACCGAATTATTAGTTGATGATTTAAAATTATTAGTTGACACTTGGGTTGACGGAGGTCAGTACAATCAAGTATTCTTAGGTTTAAGTAAAGAGGATGCATTAAAAAACATTATTTTAGGTCCACATTTCTTAGCATCAGAAGAACTATCTAACGAAAGAATGTTAGCATCTGCTACTAGTGATGTTGGAATCAACAATTCTGGTCAAGAAGATGAGCATTCTTGTTTTTCTGACAATACGCATAGAGACATATATACAAATGCCTTGGGTATTATGAATGTATTGTTTGGTAATTATCAAGACGGATCTATTGAAGGCGCTTCAATTTATGACTTGGTAAAACAAGAAGATGAAGCACAAGCAGCAAAATTAAAAGCTGCTGCAGATAAAGCTTGGGCTGCTATTGTATTGATTGACAATACTGCAAAATTAGGAACTCCATATGATCTAATGATTGTAAATGAAGGTGAAAGTAACCCTGGAATTATATTAGACGGTAATCAAGATTTATTAGATTTAGGAGACGTAATTAGCGAATCTGTTCTAAAATTAAATATCACATTGAACTAATAGAAAACACATTATCAATTATATTAAGAAATCTCGATATTTACATCGAGATTTCTTGTTGTTTTAAAGAATATAGAAACACATGAACAAATTATACTTTTTTTTGCTTTCTACTTTTATGATTAGCTGTGAAAAAGAAGTGATGCCCTACGAAGAAATAAGTAGGTATACAGATGGGGAAGAGTTTTTAGTCCCTATAGAATTAAGTACAAGTGCAATAAATAGTGATTCGTTTGGGAGAAGTATAGATGGGTTTGATCGTGCTCAAAACATTTTATTTTTTAACGGAAATCGTTTATTTAATACCGCTTGGGTTTCTGCACCATCCGTTACTACAGGTTTAGATGGTTTAGGTCCTACCTTTAATGCAAAAGCTTGTGACAATTGCCATTTTAAAGATGGTAGAGGAAAACCTTTATTTTCTGGTGCGGCAAATTCACTAGGCTTTTTAATGAGAATTAGTATTCCTGGAAGCAATGAACATGGTGGTCCGTTAGGAGTACCTGGCTATGGAGATCAACTGCAAACGAATTCAATTTTAAATATTGCAAGTGAGGGAAAAGTTACTGTTATTTATGAGACAATCACTGGTTCATATGAAGATGGGACAGCATATACCTTGCGAAAACCGATATATTCTTTAGAGGGGGGAACATTTGGAAGCTTAGACAATGTACTTACATCTCCTAGAATTGGAAATCAACTTATTGGACTAGGATTGATTGATGCTACACCTACATCTGAAATCTTAAAAAATGAAGACATCAACGATCTTGATAAAGATGGCATCTCGGGAAAGGCAAACTATGTATGGGATGTACAAAATGAACGTTTGAATATTGGTAAATTTGGATGGAAAGCCAACCAACCAAATCTTAGACAACAAGTAGCAGGAGCTTTAAGTGGAGATATAGGACTGACGACCTCTATTTTTAGAGCAACAAATTGTCCTTCCCCACAAAATGATTGTTATAATGCTCCGAATGGAGAGAATGATAATTTACCAGAGGTTACAGAAATATCATTAGACAGACTTACATTTTATCAAAGTGCATTGGCTGTCCCTTTAAGGAGAAATTTCAAAGAAAAAACTGTATTAGATGGAAAAGAATTATTTACAAGTTTAAATTGTATTACCTGCCATCAAACAAATTTAAAAACAGGAACCTACTCATTTAATACACATTTAGAAAATGTAGTATACCATCCCTATTCCGATTTTTTACTGCACGATATGGGCGAAGACTTGGCTGATAAAAGACCGGAGTTTCTAGCTACAGGAAATGAATGGCGAACACAACCTCTTTGGGGAATAGGTCTTATTTCAGTTGTTAATGATCATACTTTCTTATTGCATGATGGAAGAGCAAGATCAATTGAAGAAGCTATTTTATGGCATGGTGGTGAAGCAGAAAAATCAAAATTAGACTTTAAAAAACTAAATGAAACAGAACGTTCAGCGTTGCTTAGTTTTATTGAATCTTTATAGAAATCTTATGAAAAAACTTATTTTATTATTTTCAATTATCACTTTAATATATTGTTGTACAAAAGAAGACGCCTTTGTTGATGAAGGTTTTAATGAAAAGCAACTCTTACTAGATTTAAGTGAACATGTTATACTTCCTTCTATCAATTCTTTTCAGCAAAACTGTGTTGACTTAGACAATCTTGTTTTGAACTATGTTGAGAGTTCAACAACTGCTAATTTACAACTCGTAAGAAATCAATGGATACGAACAGCAAAAAATTATGCCCGTATATATGCGTTTAATATTGGCATTATTAAACGTAGTTTTACACATCAGAAACTATACAATTGGCCAAGTTTTGCAAATTCTATTGAAAATAATTTAACTCAAAATACGGTCATTGGTCTTCCTGAAATTCAGCGTTTCGGTTCTAGTTCAAAGGGATTGCCTGGTATTGAATATTTACTATATGATTCTGAAGAATTAATAACAGCAAATTCAAAATTCACCAACCAAAGCAATCGCCTAGACTATCTAAAACAGGCAACTTTTGAATTAAGAGAAAACGCCGATCAACTTAAAAATAATTGGAACAAAGACGGCGAAAATTATATAAATACTTTCATTGAGAATGAACTTTCAAGTATTGAAGGCTCATTTAATATGTTATACAATGGAATCTATAACATCATTGATAATGCAAAAGTTACCAAGATTGGTAAACCTGCTGGACTAGAAACAAGTGAAACAACAAATACTTTTTTACTACAAGCTCCGTATAGTGGTATTTCAGCTGAAATGGTCTTAGAAAATCTAAAAATCACAGAAGAGTTATTTTATTCAACGGATGGATTGAATATTTCAAACTATTTAGATTTCAACTCTGGAAACAATGAGTTAAGTGCTTTATTTCATGAAAAAATAGAGAATTGTAGAATCAAGATACACCTCTTACAAACGCCACTTCGAGAAGCCATAAAATCAGAAAAAGAAGCTGTTGCAGAAATTCACAACGCTTTAAAAGAGATTCAAAAATTATTAGCGGTAGATATAAGAGCACAATTAGTAATTGTTATCACTTCAACCGATAATGATGGAGACTAGTCTTAAATTTGCATTATGGAGTACAGAGAGATACTTTCTTTTTTAAATGACGGACTCGAATTGATGTTTAAGTACGTCAACTCACCTGGAAAAAGAACCTATGGTTTCTATTTAAGTACCTCCCTGCTTTTAGCATTCTATGTCTTTTACAAGAGCAAAAAGAAAGGCTCCTTTTTTAAATACATCTTGCATAAAAAAGTTTGGATTGGCACCTCTGCATTTGTCGATTATTACTTTATCCTATTCAATAGTTTTTTTAAGTTACTATTAATTGCCCCTTTTCTTTTATTTGGATTGAAATTAGCATTTCATACAAATGATTTTCTTTTGGAAACATTTGGTTACTCCTCATTCAGTTTGAGTACAACACAAACTATTATACTCTATACAATTAGCTTATCGGTTTTAAACGATTTTACAACATATATAGTCCATTTGATCTATCACAAAATTCCGTTCCTATGGGAGTTTCATAAAGTACATCATTCTGCTACTACGATGAATCCTTTTACTCAGTATCGATTACACCCAGTTGAACTCCTTATTAATAATGCTAAAGGGATTCTGGTATTTGGTGTTACGACGGGCGTATTTGATTATCTCTCCGAGCATCAAATTAGCAAATGGACCTATTTAGGTGTGACTATCTTTAGTTTTCTTTTCTATAGTTGGGGTGCCAATTTACGACACTCTCATGTGCGTTTAAAATTCTTTAATTTTTTAGAATATATTTTTATCAGTCCACTACAGCATCAAGTGCACCATAGCGATAACCCTGACCATTTTGATAAAAACTTAGGCTCTCGATTTGCGCTTTGGGATTGGATGTTTGGAACTTTACTTAGATCCAAACAAATTGAAAAAATCACTTTTGGACTTGGGAAAGAGGACAATAAAAATTATACATCCCTCTGGAAAAACCTATTAATGCCCTTTAAAAACATTCTTCGTTTTTAAAAACAAAAACCTTATTTAAAATAATTCTAAATAAACTTTTTTGTTTGTCTTTTTGTTTGTAAATTTGCTATCAAGAATGATTCTAAACAAAATACATGCAACATACAGATACTGAAATAGCACTCATATTTGGAACTGACACAGGAATAACTGAAGAAATATCCAATCTTATTGTAGACAAATGGTCAAAAACTAAAATTGAAATGATTGAAGTTTCTGACATTACTATAGATGACTTTAATAAGCATCAATATTTAATACTTGGATTATCTACTTGGTACGATGGTGACTTACAAAGTGATTGGGAAAGTTACTTAGACGAATTTAAAACAATAAAATTCGAAAACAAATTTGTCGCAATATTTGGTTTAGGAGACCAAGTTGGATATGGAGAATATTTTATTGATGGTGTTGGAATCTTAGCCGAAATTGTAATAGAAAATGGTGGTAAAATAATAGGGAATTGGCCTATTGATGGTTATGATTTTAGCGAATCAAAGGCATTGGTAAATGAGACTTCTTTTTACGGTTTAGCAATAGATGAAGATACCCAATCCAATCAGACAAATAATAGGGTAGATCAATGGCTAAAAATCCTAGAAAAAGAATTTAAATTATAGTAGATAAAAAATTAAAAATGGAAGAAATATATAGAAACGAATACGGAGTTAGCTATAGAAGTTTTGATAGTAATAAACCGAAAGAAATAAGTGTACAATTAATTATTGATAGAGTTGGCCTATACTTATCAATTCCAGAATTAGAACATCTAAAGCGAATAGTTCTTAATAAAACAATAGGAGACCCCTGTATGTGCTCTGACTGTCAAGGAAAAGTGTCTAACAAAATATGGTGCACGAACCCGTTAATTGATATCTGTTTTAAGTTTAACGACACCAATATTGAAGAAATTGAAGACTTAATTACAGGAACTCAATTTATGTTAGATATAGATAAAACTTTAAAAAAATATGCTTTAGATTAGCATAACCATAAATAATTTTTGTTAATTATTTAAATCAGTAGGATATTATGGGGCTTATAAACTGGGTATATAACACCTTATAATTGAAAACTAAAAACTGCTATGTTTACTCCGGATGGTCATCATTCGGAGTTTTTTTTAATAGCAATCTATTTTAATTTGTCCAGAATTTTCAAATAACGCTGTAGACTTATTTATTTTTGGCAGGAGATATGCATCTAAAATTTTCATTATTTCATCTTTCATCTTTAAAGAACCGCATATCATAATACATCCATTATCTTCTAAAAGGTTTAAAATAAATTCTTGCTTGTTTCTAATGATATCTTGTATGTAGATTTGTTCCTCTTTTGAATAAGCTATATCTGTTTTTTTTAATACATGTAACTTTTCTGCTTTTTCTATATAATTTTGATACAGTTGATAAGACGAATAACTTCTGAGTCCCAGAATCATCTCTACTTGTTGATTTTTCCCTATTTCATTCAACATTCCTAAAAAAGGTGCTACTCCAGTGCCATTGGCTATAAGCAAGACTTGTTTTGCTTTTTTCGGAAAATGAAAATGCTTATTCTCTTTTACAAATCCACTTATTTTTGAACCTATCGTTATATTTGACAAATAACTTGAGCACAACCCTAATTCATGTCTCTTAATGCTTAAATAAATTTCATTACCCATTTTTGCAATGGAATAATAACGCACCACAACTTGTTTTCCAGAAAATTTAATTTCTAATAAGTCACCCGAATTAAATTGAATTGTTTCCAAAGGTTTCAGTTTCAAAAGGAAAGTATCATCCGTATTTAGTTCAGTTTTCCCAATAACTTCAAACCTATTTTTTTCTTTTTCTAATTCCTCTTTTATCTCTATTTCTATATTTAATACTTTTCCCAGCTCTGTGCACCAATTTCTAAACGTATTATTACATTGCTCATTTACTTTATAAAGTGGTACTAGCCTGGTTGCGTTCTCATACTCATTTAATTGAGTATCTATCAACTCACCATAACTACAATACTTAGGGTATGCTTTAGATCCGAAAGCTAATACACTATATCCTATACTTTTATGTATAGGATACTTTTTAAGTTTTGATAAAAATTGACTAGCACTATTTGGAGCAATACCATCGCCATAAGTGGATGTCATTACAATAATATGCTCTACATTTTTAAACCTCTCATAATTATTTAAAGTATCCATATATACTTTTTTAGTACTCTTTAAAAATGCATTGTACAAGAGTCCTGCAAATTTATGAGTACTTCCCGTTTCAGAACCTACCAAAATAAGAACCTTCGCTTCCTTTTTATTAAATTTATTGACAAAGGTCTTCCTGTTTTTTCTTCTTTCGAGGTATATTTTTATCCCTGAATACATAAAAAAAAGCATAGAAAAACAACATGCTAATAGGACTAGTGACCATACAACATTTCCTTTTCCTGTATGCAGGTAAAAACTAAAATCATACATAGCTCCAAGATTATTCTGAGAAAACGTATCCATAATTTCACCAGAATATTGGTTGATATATAATTCCTTATTCTTTAGTTTTACACTATAATAATCCTCTTTTGAATCGGAAAATGGAAATTCTATCCTTTTAACGGTGCTTAATGGAATATGTTCAAATACATTGTCAGTATTACTAGTAGCTACTTGATTATTTAAAACAACAGATTTCTCGTTTTTTTGCGCATCTAGAAAATTTGGAAAAAGTGAAAATCTTTCCATAGATAAAAACACGCCAGAAAGTGCAATTATTAGAATGGGAATTAAAGTAAGTCTTCCAAAATAAGAATGATAATAGGAAAAAGAACCATCATTAATATATTTGGTAAAAAAATGATACCATTTTTTTTGTCTTTTTATAAGTAAAGCAGTCCCTGTAAAACCTATTAAAACTAACAAAAAAGATACGAACCCAACAATTATTCTACCTGTAGATTTTAAAAACAAAGATCTATGTAAATTAGTTGTAATCACAAACAACTTATTCCTTTCCTTTGGAACACCAATTTTAACTCCAGTAAAAGGATTGATATATATACGCTCTTGAATGCCTTGTTTATTAACGACAACCACTTTAACTCTATTATAGGAGTCCAAATTTAAAGTATACACTTCCTTATACTCCTTATCTAACTTTTCTAAAACTTCATTAAGAAAAATCGCATTTAATGTACTCACTTTTTGAGCTTCAACATTTTCAACGATAGGTTCAAAGGCTAAAATAATACCCGTTAATGTGAGTACTAATAAAAAACAAAACGAAGATATAGCCAAAGTAAAGTGGCTATATCTCCAAATAGAAAGTGTCATAATTCTTTTTTAAAATTGTGGAATCAATCGAATGTATCGTATATAACCTTTCCCCTCAATTTTACCTTGCAGCACATCAACAGAACTTAATTCTATTTCAATATCATTACTGAAATACTCCTTGTCTTCAACAGCTGTTTCAAACCTTATTTTATAGCCTTTATCAAAAAAACTAGTATCAATTGTAAAACTATGAATAGAACGTTGACCTGCTCCTACGGTAGCTCCAGAAATTGCATCAACATTAGCTCTGTACTTTCCTTGAAACTTCCACCATTCCGTAATTTCTGAATACCATTCGTCATCGTTACCTTGTATATATAAAGTTTCTATATATCTACTTTCATTATCTAATAAAGAAACAACTATATAAGCTCCTTGTCCAGAATGATTTTTCATCTGAATCATACATTTATAAACTGCTTTGTCTTTAGCGGTTTGGAATCCATATAAAATAAATACCATAAAAAAAGTACAAATTAAAAGTCCTTTATTTCTTATCATCTTCTATTAAAAATTCTAAATTAATATTATTTAACTTTAATAATTCATTGTCCTTAGCTAAATCAAAAGCAGTTTCACCAAAATCAGTTTTACTGGTTTTATCCGCACCTATATAAATTAAATATTTTAATATACTATCATCAATACTAGTCATAGCTGCTTTGTGTAAGGCAGTTAAACCATCTGCATTTTTCTCGTTTATATTAATTGGATATTTCTGAAACATTTTTAATAAGTTTAAATCATTTTTCTCTACTGCCAAATGCAAGTAGCTGTTATTGTTATTTTGTTTCTTAGAAACATTTAAATCTGCTGCTAACAAGAGATTAAATTTATTTTTAAAGTCTTCTATTTGAGAAGTATCGTAAGACTTAATTAGATAATATGTTAAATTATTACCACGCTTATCCTCTACTTTACTATTTGCTCCTTCTTTAATTAAATATTCTACAATTTTATATGTATTGTGCTCTACTGCATTTGTCAAAGCTGAATACCCTTTTTTATTTACCTTATTTATTTCTTTTGTTTTCTTTTTTAAATATGTAATAACTTCAATATTATTATATTTAGCAGCATTTATAAAGGGTGTATTTCCCTCTGAATCTGTAGTGTCGATGATGACTCCATTTTCTTCAAAGAACCTATAAACGGCAAGATCTTTAGAATCATATGACAAATTATGAATAGGGTTTACTCCTTTTTTATTTGTGCTATTTATTTTAACACCTAAATCTTTCAAGAATTGAAAAAAGGCTACAGGATTAGAGCCTCTTCTTGTACCAATACTACCTATGATGGTAGCATTGTTACCAAGAGAATCAATGACATTAATTGCTAAATTCTTAGAAACTAAAAACTCAATCATTTTAATATTACCCGAATAAGAAGCATAGTTAATAGCATTATTTCCAAGTGCATCCAAATCGTTTATAGACAGTCCTTTTTTTTCAAAAAATTCTATTAATTCAAAATTCTTCAAATTAGGAATAATTAATAACAAAGCATTGGCGCCACGTTCATCTAAATCCAATTTTATATCAATTCCGGTTGACATACATAATTCGTAAATAGCCTTATTTGTTTGCCCTGTAGCAGCTGCAAAGGTCAATGGTGAGTAATGATGGGCATCCTTGAAATCCATACGAGCCCCTTTCTCTATTAAATAGCGCATCAATTTAATATTTCCCTTATATGCAGCCCAAAAAACATAGGTTCTTTTATCGTGTGTTCGCTTATTCACCCCATTGCCTTTATATGTCAATAAATGCTTTATTGTTTCGTTCGGGGTTTCTGATAAAATCGCATAAACAATTGCATCAAATCCGTTTGGATTTAATGCAGTTAATGAATTAATGTCATTTATATTGTTTTTGACCTCTTCAATAGAAGGTTTATTTTCCCAAAATGATCTTTTAAAGAATATATTCTCTTGAGAATATCCTAAAGTTCCAATAAAAAAAATAAGAATCCATATGTAATTTCTCATATCAACTATTTAATAACAAAAGATTCGATTACTTCATTTATTTTTTGCTCTTGTATATATGCATCTGAAAACAAGTACTTGTATAAAGCTTTGTTCTCAACCTTAACTTCTAAATTTAAATTGCTATCTCTTCCATATACTTCATCCCATTTGTTCCTAACCAAAATCCATTTTGAATTGTTATCGCTCCACCATTTTTTAGCTGCTTGACATTTAGTATCCGCAACTCGTCTATACGTATTGTATCCTTTTTCTTTTGCTAAAATGAAATCTTCTTTGTCTTTTTCTCTAGTTATTTTAGAATTATCCTGATCATGAACCCAACCATAGTTAGTAATTTCATGTCTGTTCCCTCGCAAGGTTACATTATAATCATTCCGCTTGGTATACTCTCTTCTTGGCAATGGAGCTGTTGTTGTATTTTCCCAAAAGCTTTTTCCATCAACATGCACCCAAGTAGAAGATCCTTCATAACGTGGGCTATCATCAACTTGATATACTTTTTGTGTCCATTGGTTGTTGACCTCTTTTTTTGATTTTTGTTCATATAACCATTCATTGTCTCCATTGTACATATAAAAATCCCGATTTTCATACAACCAATCTTGTCTCCAATGTTTTACAATGTAGTGTTGCTCTGGACTTCCAACTTGTAACAAATGTTGGATAGAAATTTTATTCTTTTCATCTACAATCAACTCTGCCCACTCCAAAGCGTTTGCTACTTTAGGCTCAGAGGGATGATATAAAGAATCTTTGCTATACTCAAATGTTTCAGAAAAATTAAATGCTACTTCAAAGCAGCCACACATTTTTTTAATAGACTCCTTATCTTTTTTCTTTTTCGATTGTGCGCTAACCATGTTTGATGTTAAGGCTATATACAATATTACAAGTGATATTTTTTTCATTTTAAATTATTTAATAATTATTTTTATTTAGATTAAATATAAATAAGTTTCTATCTTTGCGACAAAATTACAAAGAATGAATCTAAATAAAAACAATATCCTGATTTTTTTATTTATTATGACAAATTTTCTTGTGCATTCTCAAAGTAAAATTGAGGACGATAAAGAGCGAGAAAATTTAGATGAAGTTATCGTAACTGCAACTAGAACAGAACGTCAACTTTCTTCTATTCCACTTCCAGCACAATTAATCAGTTCAAAACAAATAAAGCAGACTAATTCAGTAAGGTTAGATGACATCCTAACCGAGCAAACAGGTTTGAGCTTGGTATACGATCATGGATTGGGGATTCAAATGCAAGGGATGGACTCAGAATACGTCATGATCCTTATAGATGGAAATCCTATGATAGGACGTACTGCAGGAACTTTTGATTTGAGTAGAATCTCGGTTGGAAACATCGAACAGATTGAAATTGTCAAGGGTCCTTCTTCCAGCTTGTACGGAAGCGAAGCCATGGCAGGTGTTATCAATATCATTACCAAAAAACCAAAAAATGGATTTCATGGAAACCTAGACAATCGTTATTCAAGTTTCAACACAGTAGACATGAATGTTGGATTTGAATACCAATACAAAAAATTAGGAATGACGTTTCACTTTAATAGGTACAGCAGTGACGGTTATGATTTAGATAAAAGTGATCTTTTAAAAACCTTTGATTCCTTTATAAACTATACGGTAAATAACAAAATAGAATACGCGTTTGATACACATTCCCTTTTGACGGTAAGCAATCGTTTTTATACGGAAGATCAAACCTATATTCCAAATGCAGAATTACAAGGAATGAATTATGCCAAAGAATATAGTAATTCGATTAAATACGAAAAAAAGTTTTCAGATACTTTCAAAGGAACAATGGATGTGTATGGAACCCACTACGAAACCTCTAGTTATTTAAACAATTTGGACGGTTCGAGAAATAGTGATAGCTTTTTCAAACAGTTGTTAGTAAGACCTGAAGTGCGATTGGAATACACCCCTAGCGATAGTAGTTCCATAATGGTCGGTATCGGAACTACCTATCAAACTGTTGATCGTACCTATTTTTCAAACAAACCAGCTTTTGTTGCTCCTTACTATTATGGGCAATGGGATATTACTACCAACAATAACTTAAACATCATTATTGGAGCTCGCTATGATGATCACAGCGAATACCGTTCACAATTCAGTCCAAAATTAGCGATAGGTTACGATATTACAGATGCAATTTCTATCAAAGGTTCTATAGGTTATGGTTACAAAGCCCCCAATTTTAGACAATTATATCTAGACTTTACAAATCCGTTAGTTGGATACTCCGTATTAGGGTACAACTTAGTGACCACACGTATTCCTGAAATGCAAGCAAACGGTTTGATTGCTTCTATAAAGGTACCCTTATCTGACTATGAAGAAGCTCTTGTTTCTGAGAGCAGTCAGGCATTTAATTTGGGAGTAAGTATTCAAGTAATTGAATCTTTAAAATTTGATGTGAATTTTTTTAGAAATAATCATAGAGACATGATCGACACCCAAGTCATCGCTAGTAAAATAAATGGGCAAAACACGTTTAGTTACATCAATAGAGATGATGTGTATACAAAAGGAATCGAGATAAATACCCAATGGGCCCCTCACAATTATTTGAAATTTTCAGGAGGGTACCAATTATTGTACGCAAAAGATAAAACAACAGAAAAAGCTATTGAAAATGGAGAGAAGTTTGTAAGAGTAAACAATACTTCAGTAGTCCAATTAAAAAAGAACGATTATATAGGGCTCTTCAACCGCTCAAAACACACGTTTAATGCCAAGGTGTTCTATGAAATTCCTGAGTTGGGAACCAATGTGAACCTTCGTGTTATCTACAGAAGTAAATACGGTTTGTTTGACAGCAATAACAATGAAATTTTTGATGTAATGGATGATATAGTAGCGGGTTATGCTATTTGGAATACAGCCATCAACCAAGAACTTAATAAAAATTGTTCTATTGGACTTGGCATCGACAATCTATTTAATTTTACAGATCCTCAAAATATAAACAGTATCCCTGGGCGTATTGCCTACGGAAAAATCAATTATCAATTTTAACAAATAAAAAATCAGAAAAAATGAAAAATTTAAAAACTATCAAATTATTTACATTGGCGCTTGCAGCCATGGCTTTTGTATCTTGTAGTAGCAACGACGATTTAGAAGAAATTGTTGAAAAGATAGAAGAAGTGATCCCAGAACCACTTGAAGTAAACTTAGTAACGAATTTCGCCGCACCTCAGTTAGGAGGTAGAGGAGCACCTGAATCTGGTGAATTTGCGAAATTTAATTTAGCTACAGGAGAAAGAGTTACGAGTGAAAACGAATGGGATATCGCATTTAGAGGTACTAACGTAATCATTAATGGTGGTGCTTCATCTGGATTGGTAGACGAACCAGAAAGAACAGGAGAGGCTGCAGTTTATATGGCTACTGGTATCCTTACAACTATAGAAGAAATAGATACAGAAGCGCTAGAGCAAGATCATACAGAAGGATTTGCTATCGTAACTGGATCTGGAAACGGATGGTATTCATATGACTCAACTACACATATTATTTCTCCAATAGCAGGAAAAATAATTGCCATAAGAACACATGACGGTAACTATGCTTTGGTTGAAATTGTTTCTTACTACAAGGATGCACCAGAAGATCCAAATTATATGACAAGCGAAAGCAGGCATTATACATTTAACTATGTATACCAACCAAGTGGACAGATAACTTTTAATTATTAGGGTATAAACAAAAATTCTATTCTTTATAATAATTCAATTGAAAGGCTTTCCAAACGGAAAGTCTTTTGATTTTTTGGGGATTTAAAAACTCATGGCAAAAGAATTGATGACATATGCACAAAGTGAATATAAAACATGGCTTATTGAAGGAGAAAACTATGTTCAAACGTTCGTAGACAAGGAAACCACGAGCATCAAAGACTCTTTCAATATGATTTACAATGGTATGTTCAATTTATTAGACAATGACAAAGTGACCAAAATAAGGAAACCTGCAGGTTTGGAAAAAACCAAAACTACCAATACAAAATTATTACAAGCTCCCTATATCAAGCTCTCTAAAGAGTTGATTTTGGTAAAAAAAAACGTCATTTAAAATCTATTTTTCAATGAAAACCGATTAGCATATATCAGACTTGGTATATTCAAAAGCTAAAGAGCATGCGCTATCTGATGAATTCATATCAAAATTAAACGAGTGTAAAGCATAAGTGATTGAGATTGATGGCTCATTTTAAAATGCAATTAATGAAGAAAAAGAAGCGATAAAAAACGTTCATGATGCTCTTGAAGCTTTGAGACTATTTACTGCAATTGCCTTAAAATGGGAACTGGCTGTGGTGATAACAATTACAGACAATGACAATGACAGTGATTTTGTTCGTATATTTGCAAAACGAAAAGCATCCACAATATGACGACGCAAGAAATACTTGAATTTTTAAACGAAGGTCTCGTTCTTACGTCTAAATATGTGCTCTCCACTACCAAAAGAACCCATTATATCTATTTGGTAAGTTCTTTAATTTTGGCCTTTTATGTATACCTAAATTCAAAGAAAAGAAACAAGACATTCTTCCAATATATTTTCGCCAAAAAAGTATGGTGGAGTCGCTCTGCTTTTGTGGATTATACATTTATTTTCTTCAATAGCTTTATAAAAATACTACTGATAGGTCCTTTTGTGATTTATGGATTGCTATTGGCCTATTATACCAATGATTATTTGGAACATTGGTTGGGTTTTAGCGGTCTTACAATGTCGAGTACAGAAACCATTGTTTACTATACGATAGTGTTGTCCTTACTTAGTGATTTTATAACCTTTCTGGTGCATTATGCTTTTCATAAAGTCCCATTTTTATGGGAATTTCATAAGATTCATCACTCTGCCACTACTATGAACCCTTTTACTCAATACAGATTGCATCCTGTGGAACTCATCTTAAACAACCTAAAATCCATTTTAGTTTTTGGATTGATCACTGGTCTATTTGATTACCTTTCAAATCATCAGTTAAACAAATGGACCTACTTAGGTGTCAATGCATTTTCACTCTTGTTTTACACTTGGGGAGCTAATTTGAGACATTCACATGTAAAACTTCGCTTTTTTAATTTTTTGGAATACATCTTCATCAGTCCTTTACAACATCAGGTACATCACAGTGACAACCCCAAACACTTCAATAAGAACATGGGATCTAGACTCGCCATATGGGATTGGATGTTTGGAACCTTAGTGAGTTCTAAACAAACCGACAAGATTTTTTTTGGTTTGGGAAAAATAGACAACAAAAACTACACTTCATTTCTTAAAAACCTTTGCATGCCCTTTTTAAATATTTATACTTTATTTAAAAGCAGCACAAAAAGAGAAACAAGTCAAAAGTGAATGCTTAGTGACAGTCGGAAACGATTTTACCTTGATTTTTCAAATATTCAAAAAGTTGGCATTGATTTTTTTTTATAAATACCGAATTCAATTCAGCTCCCAGTGCGTTCTTCATTCCTATTGAACCATAAACAAGAATACTCCCGTAGTTTTGCAACACACGTACTATTTTGTCAAGATATTGTATCACCTTGTCTCGAACATACTATAGATCGCTTCTAAAAAATTCAAGATCTACTGAATTCAATCGCTTTTCAATTTTCAATACGGCAGATATGAATTTTGGATTTGATTACCAGCACAATGAGTTAGGTCTCACGCTTGGTTTGAATAAATACCGAGGTGTTTACCCCTTTACTACACATCATCTAACTAGCACCAAAAAACAAAATAAATTTACATAGTGCGCACTTTGTATTTCAAGTGATGGGACGGAAACTTACAACCATTATATTTGAAATAATATAAGGATATCATTCGTGAAAAAACTGTTAACAACTAAAAAAAAA
>CEWR01048693.1_pt1 | contig 17500 bp, 16 predicted proteins | sample 356321 | NCBI WGS metagenome assembly CEWR01 (sample SAMEA2621551, study PRJEB7988) | marine metagenome | biome: marine biome (ENVO:00000447); feature: mesopelagic zone (ENVO:00000213); material: "saline water (ENVO:00002010), including plankton (ENVO:xxxxxxxx)" | depth 790 m
GCGAACACGAAAATAGTTCCGGTGATGCCGCTGAATCCACTTGTGCTTCCGTCCGTCGTTGGGCATCCCGTAGTCCTGCCACGAGGACATAACTTCCTGAATCTCGTGCTGCTCCCCGTCCAGGTCAAATGACAACGGCGCGCGAGTCTCCTCGTGCTGGTGAACGTTGATAACTTTGCCGAAGAAACGTCTGGGCGCCACAGGCTCTCCTGCGCCGTCATGTTATCGACTTCTGACGGCGCCGACGCAATTATAGCAGGCGTTCAGGCTGGTGACTCTTGGGTATCGGAATCAACGGTCTATCGCCGAGTCATCGCTTGTGACGAGTCTCAGCGTCTTGGGTGTCGTTGTGATGTTTGTGTGACCGCTGGACGGGATTATGGTGAGTATAAGCATGCTCAAAGGACATTGGCTCTTCATCTCGCTACTGGGAGCACAGTGTATCGGAATACAAGGATCACCAACATCATGAGCTCGCCTTGGTCAAAGCTATCGACTTGTCGGGTGGGATTCGATCTGAATGAGACACTGTGAGCCGTTTCTATTATATGTGACCAAAAATAAGTGGAGTAGATTGGTGTTGACTGTATAACGCACGGTCGTTTAGTCTAAGTTGTCTTCAGGATGTTGCATTCATGAAAACACGGACATCCATCTGGGTAACATCGGACAGAGGAAGCTGACGCAAGGGTGGTCCCAGTTGAAGCAGGCATTCATCCATAACTCGTCGCAGACCTAACTTTTCGCTTCGTCTCTGATAATGAGTTGTCACGCCGACTCTGCAACCGGCGACATCCACATGAATGCTGAAGATATCCCCGACGTTCAGGGTTTTAACGCAATGGCGCGCGCCTGACAACTCAGGGACATCAGCGAAAAATTCATTACTTTTTACAGGACTATTTATGCGAAAAATCCCTCAGTTGGCCGTGCTTCGCACGGAAATATTGGCCGGACTTACCGTATCGCTGGCCCTTGTTCCCGAGGCAATAGCCTTCGCTTTCGTAGCGGGAGTCGATCCCCTGGTCGGCATGTACGCAGCGTTTATTATCGGCTTTTTCACGTCACTGACTGGCGGACGGCCAGGCATGATCTCCGGCGCCACCGGATCACTTGCTGTCGTGATGGTCACGCTGGTGAAGGATCACGGAGTCGAATATCTGTTCATCACCGTAGTTCTGATGGGAATCATCCAGATGGCGATCGGTGCGCTGAAATTGGGCAACCTGATTAGAATGGTGTCCCTTCCCGTGATGTTCGGCTTCGTCAATGGGCTGGCCATCATCATATTCCTGGCGCAGTTCGAGAGTTTCAAGATTGAAGGCGACGATGGTATAACGTCGTGGTTGCCCATGGGCGAAATGGGAGTCATGCTCAGCCTGGTAGCTGTGACAATGGCTGTAATTTTCATGTTGCCAAGACTCACCAAGCGATTTCCCGCAGCGCTGGCGGGGATACTGGTCGTCTCGGCATTGGTGATATTCGCTCGCATTCCCACCACGACTGTCGGCGACCTTTCCAGCATTTCAGGCGTTTTCCCACTCTTCAGCTTGCCGGATGTGCCGTTCAATTTAGAGACTCTGGAAATCATCCTGCCGTACGCGCTGATCCTGGCTGGGATCGGCCTGATAGAATCGCTTCTCACGCTAAATCTGATAGACGGAATGACGGGAACTAAGGGTCAGAAAAATCGCGAGTGCATCGCGCAGGGCGCGGCGAATGTGGTGACAGGGTTCTTCGGCGGCATGGGCGGTTGCGCCATGATCGGCCAGAGCATGATTAACATAAAATCCGGCGCCCGAGGACGGACGTCCGGCGTAGTGGCTGCGCTGTTTTTGCTGCTCTTCATTCTGTTTGCCTCGTCCCTGATCGAACGTATTCCGATCGCCGCTCTCGTTGGCGTGATGTTCGTAGTGGTGGTTGGGACCATATCCTGGAACAGCCTACGTATCGTCACGAAAGTGCCGCGCTCCGACGCTCTGGTAATGGTATTCGTTGCGGGGGTCACGGTCGCCACCGATCTGGCCATCGCGGTTCTCGCCGGGGTGATTGTGTCAGCTCTGGTGTTCGCGTGGAAGACCGCACACTACATTTACGTTGACGCCGGCGTCGGGTCAAAGCCCTACTGGCGCGTCTACAACCTCCACGGTCAACTCTGTTTCGCCTCTGTCAGCACGTTCAAAGAGCTGTTCAACCCGATACTTGACCCCAACGAGGTGGCGATTGATTTTAAGAACGCACGGGTGTGGGATCATTCGGGTATGGAGGCCATCGTGGACCTCGCCCGCCGTTATGAGCGGGCTGGGAAGAAGCTGCATCTTCTGAACCTGAGCGAGAATTGCGAAGACATGCTGCAAAAAGCCAACATTATCCTAGACAAAAACGCCATCGCCGAGCGAGGCCTCAGTCACCGAGTCACGGTTTCAGGACTGGGAGGCGGAAGCGAAGGCCACTGACCGCCTGGGTCGGGTAAGTTCATCGTCTATACACTGAGTATAGAACGTGAAGCTGCCGTTTCGAGCAAACGCCGCCTTCGCAGTTCCTGAGATTTGCTTCATTATCCTTTCCTAGGCATGGCAACCATTTGGCAACCACACGTGTGATATAGATATGGGCAGAGGCCGAGTGGAGAGCCAACTCAGGGGCATCCTACGAGGGCGCTTCATCCCCCCCCCCACCACATGAAGTCCCCTTCGCCCCATCCGCTAGGCCCTCATAGATTTCAGCCATCAGCTTTCAAAGCCCCCGACCGTCAGGTGTCAGCCAACGCGTGACGTTTGACTTCGTGTGTGCGCAACCATATAGTCGGTGGCATCTTCAAATGATGCGTTTGTGGCTGCACCGCACTCCAATTTAGGAAACACTGTTTCAATGGAACAACGCTATCAGGTAATCATCGTGGGGGGCGGGCCGGTCGGAGTCGCGCTGGCCGTGGAGCTTGGTCAGCGGGGCGTTTCCTGTGTCCTGATCGAGCGCCACACGACGCCACAACGGATTCCCAAAGGGCAGAATCTCACCAATCGCTCGATGGAACATTTCTACTTCTGGGGCGCAGTTGACGAATTGAGGGCCGCTCGCGTAATGCCCAGAGGCTACCCAATCGGTGGGATCACTGCCTACGGAGACCTGATGAGGGACCACTGGTACATTCCGGTGGGACGAGAATCATATGGAGACTACTTCTTCCAAGCCAACGAACGCCTGCCACAGTATCTGACCGAAGAGGTTCTTCGCGCTCGGATGGCCGATTTCCCGAACGTCACCAGCATTCCCGGTTGGTCGGCAAAGACAATTGAGCAGGATGAGCAAGGCGTTCGTGTCACGATCACAGAGGAGGACGGCCCCGGAAGTCAGGTATTTGAAGCAGAGTATGTCGTCGGGTGCGACGGCCCGCGCTCGACGGTTCGTGAGCAATCCGGCATCGAACGCGATGGCACGGACTTCGATCAAAAGATGGCTCTGCTCGTATTTAGGTCTCGCGAGCTCCATGAGGGGCTGAAGCATCTTCCCGAACGAACAGTCTATCGCGCTCTCAGTCCCGACTTCAAAGGCGCCTGGTGTTTTTTCGGACGAATCGACTTGGGCGGAGGCTGGTTCTTCCATGCGCCTGTGCCCCGGGACGCCACTGCCGAGGATTATGATTTTCGTGGCTTGCTTCAGCGCGCCGCCGGGTTTGAATTCTCGGTCGAATTCGACCACATCGGATTCTGGGAACTGCGCGTCGCAGTCGCCAACACCTATCGCAAGAGGAGGGCCTTCATTGCCGGAGACGCCGCCCACACTCACCCGCCCTACGGAGCGTATGGCCTGAACACAGGCCTCGAGGACGTGACTAACCTGGGATGGAAGCTAGCTGCCGTTCTGGAGGGATGGGGAGGCGACTCTCTACTGGACTCATACAACGAGGAACGTCGCCCGATTTTCTGGGAAACTGGGGAGGACGTAATTGCTGGCGGTATCAAGAGGGACCGAGCGTTCCTAGAGCAATACAGCCCAGACCGCGATCTAGAAGAGTTCAAGCAAGCCTGGAAGCAGGTAGAGGCCGCCGATAGCGAGGTGAACCGAACTTATGAGCCTCATTACGAGGGTTCGTCGGTGGTTATGGGGCCTCCCGACTCTGTGTGCAGTATTCACGGGAGCCTCTCTCATACGGCGAATGCTGGGCATCATCTGGCCCCGCAGCTTCTGTCCTCTGGACACAACGTCTTCGAGGAACTCGGCTCCGGTTTCACCCTGTTGGCCTTCGATGCTGAGGATTCGACTGTCAAAGATTTCGAGGAAACAGCGATGTCCTTAAATGTTCCTCTGAAGGTGGTGAGAGACACATATGAGGATGGTAGAAAAAAAACCGAGTCGCGCCTCGCGCTCGTCCGACCTGATCAATACGTTGCCTGGACAGGGGATACATCGCCCGACGACACCGCCAGACTTATGCAGAAGGTTACGGGCATCGTCTGAGTATCGGTTCTCTCGAAACGCTTCCCGTCCGCCCTTAAGTTGGAGGCAAGCGAATCAACAAAACGCCCCGTCAAGGCGTGACTTTCATTTTCACTTCCCATCGGTTGATAATCACCGGCCGGCCTGTGGATGAGAAATTGCTGGGAGGATTCGCCGCTCTGATCTCAGCAGTTCCAGGGATTGGTTCGCTTCTGCTTGGTCCAAGTCCTTCCTCTGCATTAGGCCAGCCCGTGAGCGATGATCATCGAGCGCGGATCACCTATAGACCTCTATATCACTCCTCTCAAGTAATTTCCGTCGTGTTCTCTTATCAGATTGAACAGTTGTATGCGACTGTCCACGAAGGTTCTTGTTGCCTCCGCGCCCTGGTCGACATTCCAAACCACAACCACTCATCTTCTCCAACGGCTCCGACAATCTCGGCTGCTCGGGGAGGGGTTACAGGTATTGTCAGGCCCTCCAGGGGATTAACCCTAATCTGAGCCTCACGTTCTTCACTGGTGCGCCATGTTTCGGAAGCCGCTCGACTTTCCCACCGATTTGGATTAGCCCAAAACCTGCCAGATGAATCATATAAATTTTACGATAAACTGGAACGCTTCAGACTTTGATGTCATGATTTGTAGTTGTCAAACACTGCCAGAGCGAGAGTTGCGGCATACGCGGGTCACCTCACCAACCGTTGAAATATCTCACATAGGATGAATTCAGAAAATGCTGACCATCTTTGGTTCGATAGCCGTTGCCATCATGTTTTTGTCGTACTGGCTGGAGTCTCGGTCCAGGTGGAACATACTGATATTCGCTGGGGCGTCGGCTGCCACATCTGCGTACAGCGGACTGGAGGAGGTCTATCCGATTATGGTGATCGAAGGCCTGTGGTCGCTGGTGGCCTTGCAACGCTTCTTCAACGTGTCCCGCGCTCTCAGGACTGAAACGCAGTGAATCCTACGTCGCGCGATTAGCAGGCTCACCAGCGGGTTGTTCGATAACCAAAATACTCGTAGTTCCCAAACGATTGAACCATCCCGCCAGAAAATGGTAGCCTGCATAAACCTCTAGACCGAATGGAAGATATCCGAGGTAGCCCAACACAGGCATCTCGAACACTCGCGCAAATCCCAGGTACGGGATTGTGTACTCCCATTTGGGAAGCGCTCGAAAGTTCCACATCTCCCAGAACCACCCGCATACCAACGCGCCCAGCGCAAGAGCGGCCACGTTCCCCCAGTCTCCCCTCCGGAGATCGGACGCAATGCTGGGTCGCCCAAGAGCCAGATTCACAGGGTCCACAATCAGAAAAAGGCTCATCCACGCCACCGGGAACACAAACCTCGGCCACAGGGCCATCGCTGGAATCATCAGAACACCGAATGCTGATATCACGACCAGGGTCGACCCGGGCAAACGGAGTTTCGGGCCATGACGAAATCGTCTGACGACGCCAAAGGCGCTCAACAACTCGGCAGTCTCGAAAACACCCGGTATCACGACGGAAAAATTCCAAGTCGCCAGGAGGCCGTATTGCAGAAACGAGTAGTGCGAAACTCCGAGGTAATGCCAGTTGTCGGTTAGCTGATTTATCCCCTCAAACGCCCACCACAGCGGCGCGGACGCCACGAACATCAAGACAAACCCAGCAGGATTGCGAGTGAGTAGAGATTCGCCTCGACGCCACAGAACGACGGCGTCTACCATAAGTATGTACCCCAACCACAGGCCGAAGAACGAGTGCCTGCCAACGGGGTCAAGGTGCAGCCAGGACACCGACCAAAACACGGCGATTAGAGCCAGTCCTGCCAAGCCCTGAACCAGTAATCGGCTCACAACGGGCCTAGCCGGCCCTTAACAGGTCTCTGGAGAGTTGGGTTGCGTAAGCGAGGAACGCGACAACCGAAACCAGCCCACTGGCCAGCAGAACTCCCACGCCAGTCGTGTTTCCAAAACCAGCCTGCATCGCGAATATCCCGAGAAGCAAGAAAGCCGCCGCTCCAAACAGTGACGCCGCAACTGTCGATGAGAATCCTCTGGGGATGACCCTAGTATCTGATGCCCACTTGAATCGGCGTCTGAGGCCGTAGTATGCAATCAAGACCATCGAGCCCACCGCTCCGATGCCTCCGCGAATGTCGACCACCTCGTCATAGTGATGGGCTGTGGCCGCGCTGTAACAATCCTTAGCTTCGGGGTGGAACCTGAAGTAATCGGCGCATCGCTCGCTAGTGTAAACAACGCCTGCGCCGTCTCCGGAGATAAAATCCTTGCTGAAGATCGACCCGAACCCCACAACCAACAGACCGCTGAAACCAATCGCCAGGAAAATCACGCCGCCTATTGGGACCAGCGCGTTGATCAGATTGGGAATCAACGAGAGCAACGATGGACGATTTCGAGAAGCCATGATTCATCCCTCGACACTGCGCACGCAACTTGGGACACCGCGTTACCGAGACTGAATTCTAAGGTTGTGCCCGATTGAAGTCAATCGCCATGACGATTTTATCTGTGACCTTTTGCGCCTGGAATTCGGATCTCTGACAAATTGATTTCCCCGATGGAACAAAACCGCAGAGTGTGGCGTCTATACATGTTACATGCGGAAAACTTAGCGAGACATCTAATCAGGGAGGGCTCAATAATGAGAAAATCTCCGAAGCTAATTGCTGTGATTGTTGGAATGTTGATATTGGCGATTCCGTTTTTTGTGGCGTGTTCGTCGCCCCTAGATAAACCCGCATCGCCAGCGGTTCTTGTCGCGTTTGCGCCTGCGCCCGCGCCTGCTCCCGCTCCAGTGCCCGCGACGCCCGCTCCGGCAGCACCGCCGAGTCGGTCAGTTCCAGGGATGCTGGGATCGCCCGCGGCAGCCTAAAGGGTTGTGCCTTCGGCGCCCGCTTCGGCAACGGCAGCGCCGAGTTCGGGTTATATGATGACAGAAGTTCCAGAGAGGCTAGGGGCGATAACGCTCCATCACGCACTGGAGTTGGTCCAGGGGGATGGCGTGAGCCGTGCGACCCTGGTATCCGGTTGTGGTCTCGGCGGAGGTTAGGGCGTTTAGAATCGACTCCTCGACGGCCTCGGCGATAGCCTCGAATAATGGGTCTATATGGTGGTTGGGAATCATCTGGACGCCGATCGGCTGGCCCGTGTTGGCGTCGCCTGCTCCGATTGAGCCCTGTGTTGGATGGTTCCCCGTTGAGAAGGCCAGAAAGATGTCTCCAGAGCCATTGTGACCGACTCCGCCTGTCCGAGCGAGGCCGACGGTGGCTCGTTGAACCAGACGCTTACACTGGATCGGGAGCAAAGGAGCGTCGGTGGCGACAATCACAATAATCGAGCCTTCGCCGTCGTCGGAGCGTCCGGGGAGCGGCACAACATTAGGGCCGATCTCGCGGCCGACTGGCACGCCGTCTACTCGTAGAAGTCGTCGGTGTCCGTGGTTGGCCTGAACCAGGACGCCGACTGTGAAACTGGCGCCTCCGATCTCGGCGACTCGCGAGGACGTGCCGATGCCGCCCTTGAAACCGTGGCACATCATTCCTGTACCGCCTCCGACATTGCCCTCGGTCACTGGCCCACCGGACGCCGAGTCCAGGGCCTGAAAGACATGCTCCTTCGTGACGTGGAAGGCGTTGATGTCGTTGAGGAACCCGTCGTAAGTCTCGGCCACCACAGGCAGGAACCAGCCGCCCCCTCGATTCGATGCGCATTCCACCAGAGCGTCGCGCACGACTCCCACCTGATGGGTGTTGGTGATTGCCACCGGAGAACTCAGCAAACCCGTCTCCTCCAACCACGGGAGTCCGGTCATCTCGCCGTTGCCGTTGAACGAATAATAGGCGGCGAAAACGTTGTCGTTCTGAACCTGTCCGCCACGGGGCATCACCACCGTGACGCCCGTTCTGGCGATGCGTGGCTCGTCGTGAATCAGCGTTGTGTGGCCTACTGTCACGCCCGGAACGTCGGTGATGGCATTGTTGGCTCCGACTGGCAGGTCGCCAATCTCGATGCCCAGGTCTCGGAGTCTCGCACGGCTCATTGGATAACCCCGGCTGCGCGCAGTGCGGCGATTTCATCTTCCAAGCATCCCATGTCGGATAGCACGTCGTCAGTGTGCTGACCCAGCAGAGGGGACGGAGAGCGCACGCTGCCCGGAGTTTCCGACAGCTTCACCGGCACTCCGATGTTCTTGATTCGGCCTGCGGTGGGGTGGTCCATCTCCACCATCATCTCCCGCGCTTGAACCTGGGGATCGGCGTACACGTCGGCCATATTGTAAATGGGGCCTGCAGGAACTCCGGCTTCGGCCAGGGTGTCCAGCCAGTGTTGGGAGTTTTCCGAGGCGAAGGTCTCGTCCAGCGTGGCCGTCAGATCGTCGATATTGTCCATCCGGTCCGAGGGCTGGAGGAATCGCGTATCCTCGACAAGCTTCTCGCGACCGATTGCCCTGCACAGCCGCTCCCAGTTGGACTGGTTGGCCGCGCCGATGTTCACGTAGCCATCGGAGGTCTGGAACGCCTGATAGGGCGCGGTCAGGCGGTGGGCCGACCCCATTGGTCCCGGAATGTTACCGGTGGCGAAGTACATGGCCGACTCCCAGAATGTGCAGGCGATGCCACTCTCCATGAGCGAGGTATCGACGTGCTGGCCCTCGCCGGTCTTGAGCCTGTGAATATAGGCGGTCAGGATGCCGTAAGCGGCGAAGATACCAGCGTTGAGGTCGGTGATCGGCACTCCGACTTTGGTGGGAGGCCCTCCGGGATGGCCGTTGATCGACATGAGGCCCGACATCCCTTGGGCCACAAGGTCGAACCCCGCCCGCCGAGCGTAGGGGCCTGTGGTCCCGAATCCCGAAATCGTGCAGTACACCAGCGCGGGATTGATCTCTCTCAATTGCTCGTACCCCAGGCCCATTCGCTCCAGAGAGCCGGGCCGGAAGTTCTGGACGAACACGTCGGATTTTGACGCCATGCGTTTGACAAGCTCGACACCCTCCTCGGCCTTCAGATCGACAACGACACTGCGCTTGTTGCGATTGATGCCCAGAAACGCCGCAGATTCGCCGTTGATGAATGGAGGCCCCATGCGTCGAGTGTCGTCGCCGCCTCCGGGCTTCTCGACCTTCACAACGTCCGCGCCCATATCCGCCAACAGCATGGTGCAAAACGGCCCAGCCATTATCTGAGTAAGGTCGAGGACGTTCACGCCTTCGAGAGGCAGGGTGTTGGGCATTCTTCGTACCTCCTGGGTATGTTGGGACAAGGTTATTCTACAAGGTTAAAGAGGGTGGGTGGCAAAGCACGGAGCGTGTGTTCACTAACAACCGACATTTTCTTGTCCAATTTTAACGGAGCAATACAGTCCTGATGGCGTTACTTTGCCGGTCGGCGATGAATATATTGCCTGACGCGTCCGCGGCTAAACCACTTGGGTTTCTCAACGTGGCGTTGGTGGCAGGTCCGCCTTCGCCGGTGTGGCCTTCGTCTCCCAGGTCGCCGGCCACTGCGCTGATGATGCCCGTGGAAGCCTCCATTTTTCTGACGGCGTGGCTCAGGCCACCGAGTTGCAACCTCTGAAAGTCTTCGTGCCGAACGAGGCTGCCCAGGGTTCGTGATAGTGGATGCTCAGTCGACACCTCGATGTCGCGGTATGTGCCAATAATCATAAGATTGGATGCGCTCACATCGGCTGCGGCGTGTTCCAGCAGCGCCAGCGACGAGGCGGCGGCACAGTGCAGGTCTTCGAGGATGAGGACCATCGGTTTGTCGACTGATGCGTTCTTCAAATACGTCGTGATCGAGTCAAACAACCGGAACCGGGCGGAGCTTGAAGCGAACCTCGGCGGGGAGCCCAGGTCCGTCAGTTTGGAGATCAACTCCGGCACAATCTCGTCGATGGCCTCTGCGCCGGAACCCATCGACGCTTTGAGACTCTCGACATCCGACTGATCGATATGTGATCGGATGATCTGGAGCCAGGGCCAATATGGAAGGGCGCCTTCGTCCTCGTAGCAGTGACCCCAGAAGACCTCCGCGTTTCGCGTCTCGGCGATGGCGGCAAACTCCTGGGCAGTGCGAGTTTTGCCGATACCCGGGTAGCCAGCCAACATGACAACCCGTCCCTGGCCTGACATTGCATCATCCAGAGCTGAAACCAACTCACCCATCTCCCGCTGGCGATCCACGAAATCGATTGCTGCAGAAATGTGAACCGCTCGCATGTTGACGGTAGAATCAAGCTTGATACCACATTGGCCGCAGAAGGTTATTCCCTCTTGGTTTTGAAAACTGCACGCCGGACAGGGCATCGTGTGTACAGGGCCTGCTGTGGTTGACCGCGCGATCCTAACTAGGGCCGAGTTTGCGATCAACGAATCACTGCGTCGACCTGAGCGTCACGCAACTCAGTTCCAACAATGGTGACCCTCAGGTCGGTCATCGGTGTGTCTAACCCTCGCGACCTATGGGGCCAACTGCCCAGCCAGTTGCTTTAGCCCAGATAGTTCAGACGAGTCGGGGTCTGCGCTCTGCCACAGCCGTTCGGCTTCACTCAGACTGTCGATGGCGTCTGAAGTCGTGGATAACCCGGCCTGCGTTCGCCCAAGCCAGAACATATCCCGTGGGGATGCCCGGCGTTTCAATCGGGTGTTCAAAAGGTCTGTTGCGCCGTCGAATCGGCCTGCCCGAATGTACGCCTCCAGCAGGGTGTCCTCGAAAACCTCGCGCTGGGCGTGACTGCCACCTATGCGCGGCAGGTCTGCGAATGCGGGTTCCAGAAACTCGACGGCGTCGTCATATGCTTCGTTGGCGAAGGCGTCGATCCCTTTAATCAGCGGCAGTGTGACCTCTCGGACCAACGGGTCGCCGTTGTCCGCGGCGGTCTTCAGGCCGTCAAGCATCCGACCCATCTCGTCAGTGTAGCCAGCAGCGGCGAAAACCAGCGCCGCGTGAGCGTCTCTGAACGGCGGTCCCGGCTTCTCGGCGGCGGGCAGAGCGATCTCCCGCACCTCCGCCCATGAAGTGCTCGGCTCGCCTTCGCCGTATATCCTCATACGCCACATGAGTGACGCGCTATCTGCGAGCGTTCCCAGATTCCGAGCGATCACGGAAGGTCGGATGTCGCTCTCATACAGCGCCGTCGCCCGATCGTAATGGCCTGTCGCGAGTTCAAACAGCGCCTGGTGCCATGAAAGATGGACATGGAACGGCGCGCGTTCGTCATACCCTTGCAGCCAGTCGGCTAGAAAATCGGTTCCGCCTGCGGCGTCGCCCGTCTCGAAGAACACGTGAGCCACCGAGTGGGACGCGTTTGCGTTGTCGGGGCGCATCTCCAGCGAGCGCTGGGCGAGACGCAGCGAGTCGTCGAAGTAGCCTGTCTCGTGATGGGCGAACGCGAACTGGCCCAAGAAGGCCCAGTCATCTCCGTAATCTGACTCGACCGTCTTTAGAAGCGCAAGCATTTCCCCCGGGAAGTTCGCCACTCCTGAGCCGGAGCAACCGAGGAGGAGCAAACGGCTTGCCAACCTGAGCATCATCGCGTCGCGGGGATACTCCGCCAGATGTTCGCGAATGAGCGCCAGGGCGTCTGGGCCTTTGCCGTCGATCATCAAGGCGATGGCGCGGACCGACTGCTTCTCGCGGGGCGTTGCGCCGTTGACGAGAGTCTGAGCGCGCTCTATGCTCTCTTTCGCTTCTGGAATTAGGATTCTGTACGACAGCATAACCGCAAGGGCGCCGTGAGCCAGCGCAAACCCTTCGTCCGCGTCGATAGCCTGCTGAAAACTGTCCTCCGGTCCGTAGCTCTGGGCCAACATCAGGTCCAAGCCTTCGACGTAGTAATCGGCTGCCGTGGGAGATGTCGTGCTGAGTGCGAGGCCGTGTCGATCTTTGATGGTCTTTGTGTTCTGCATATCTGCCATCTCTTCCTTCGATTGATCGTTGACGATCCCTGATCAGGGACAATTCGGTGACTCGTCGAACATTATCACAGCCCCCATATGCATACAACTCAAGACAACCGGAGGGCGGGTGGTTTACGCTAACCCAATTTGGGTGGCGGAGGACGTGGCTTCGACGCGGTTTGAGGAGTCGAATTTTATGAAGATACTGCTCACGCGCCGTGCAGCAGTGTTGGGGGTGACGAACAGTTCTCCGCCTATCTCGCGGTTGCTCTTGCCAGCGGCGATGAGGCGCAGAACCTCGGCCTAGCGCTGGGTCAGGCCATCTGGATAATAGGATTTGGGCGAAGCTCCAGTGTCGATTTGCTCTCTCTTGTCATTCACTCTCTGGGTGAGTGGGTTCATTCCTAAATCTAAAGTTATCTGATCGGCTTCGTCCAGAAGCTCTATAGCTCTCAAGAAAACGTCTGCTGTATGAGAGAGTGTGTGAATCGGAAAAGCCCCACTTCATCCTCTGGCTATTCAGCCACAAACGCTGCAGATGCTTCCTCCAAGACTCTCAGGAGCGCGTCTTTAGAATGATAGCGTTCTGAGCCTACCGAAGAATCACCTACAATCCGAGTTAGATGCTGGTGCCTGAATTCCCGGCCCATGATCGACGCCGTAGTCAACGACTGGTTGCACCGTTTTGTGAGTCCACTAAGACGCCCACTTATGGCGTCTTTGATGCCTTCAGGAACACGCATTTCCCAATTAGAGTCCTCTCCAAAACGTTCCTGTTTGACCAGTCGCGCCACTTCAGTAACAAATAGCGGATTGCCTTCGGTGGGTGAATGAGCTGCATCCTCTGGCACAGGCGCTCGCGGGGGAGATTGCCGGGGGTCTGGGACAAAGGATGGCGTCTCGACACATCTGAATCTCGGTAAGTGCCCAGCCCCAAGATGTGGCTTCGCGCAAGCTCTGGCGCCAGGGACTCCAGGAGGAGCAGAGAGCCTGTGCCGGCCCAGTGAAGGCTATCAAGTGCGATTACCGGAGGACGAGTTTCAGAGGCAGTCTTTTAAGAAGGTGGCTATGGAGTCAAATAACCGAAAGCGGGCAGACTCAGCGTCAAATGAATGTGGAGAATGCAGGTCTTGTGATACCGGTCTCATTTGAGGAACGATTTCAGCGATATCAGAAGCACCGGTTTCCATGACAGGATTGAGATATTCAGAGGTTTTGTCTTAAATGTAGGCCTGTGCGGGCTGGGCCCGGGGGCCTCTAGGGTGGAGCTCCTTCACCCTCGTAACACCTCCTCCAGAGCATCTGGGCGTCTCGTTTTTCCGCGATTGCACCCAACTTCTGGACGATGCGCGTCTTTCCGATACCCGGTTCGCTCGCGAGCATGACGAGCAGTCCACGGCCCGACTTGGCGTCATCGATAGCGGACAACAACCCACCCATCCTCCGTTGTCGGTCCACGAAGTCGAGATTCCTTGCGATGTTCGGCGACGGGACCTCTTCGGACGCACCCAGCGGCACCGCAGTTATTGCATAATTGGGAGTCAGTGAGATTTTCTCTGCTACAGTTTGGACACGTCACAGAAATTCAGGTTGCTCCCGTGCTGGTGAGCCGAGTTTAGCAACGCGCCTTCAGCCAAACTCTCGGTTTTTGCGATTCGACTGACGTTTTGTCTCAATGTTGGTTAAACTTGTCCCAAGGGCAATTTTCAACCTTGACGGACGCTGTGGGAAGTTTCTCCGAACGTATTGAAGCTCCGATGAAATTGAGAGCAGACCAGGGGTAGATACATTGTTGACAGAATCGCTGGCGAGATTCAGCGCTGAAAATCGGTGGTGGGTGTTAGGCGCGTGGGTTGTGTTGTTGGCTGTTTCAATTGCCATCATGAACACGCTGTTGGCCTCAGCGTTGACAACGCAGTTCGTTTTCACAAACACGCCGGAGGCTCAGCGCGGGGTAGACCTGATTGAGGAAATGAGGGGGCTTCCCATCAGCACCAATGAGGTGGTCATCGTCCGATCAGAAACCATGACCATCGACGATCCGGCGTTTGAGCAGGCCGTGACCGACCTGACCTCTCGCCTTCAGGCCCTGGGGCCGGATATCATCCGCCTGGAAACCCTGGTGGACTACCCTCACACTGGCCTTCCGTTCCTTCTAGCTGAAGGCAGACAGACCACGATTATTCCGTTCACGATGGCAGGTGATTTCGACGACGCCACCAGCAACATAGCAGACGTCGTTGAGGTCGTGGAGACCGCCAAACCTCCTGCCGGCATCGAAGTTCTGATTACCGGCCAGGCGACCGTGGGCAAGGATTTCCTGGAGGTGGGGCAGGAAGGCATCGAGAAGGGCGAGACCTTCGGGGTACCAATAGCCCTGATAATCCTCGCCCTGGTGTTCGGCACGCTGGTTGCAGCCATGCTGCCCGTTATTCTGGCCTTCGCGTCCATATTCGTCGCTCTGGGAGCGGCGGCGCTGATCGGTCAGGTATTCGCTCTTTCCTTTTTCGTCACTAACATCATCTTCATGATTGGTCTTGCGGTCGGCATCGACTACTCGCTGTTCATCGTCGCCCGTTACCGGGAGGAGCGCGCGCGGGGCCTGGAGAAGATCGATGCTATCGCACGCGCGGGAGGCACCGCCAGCCGCACCGTGCTGTTCAGCGGCATCACTGTCGTTATCGCATTGTTCGGGATGCTGTTAGTCCCGTTCAACATATTTATCGGGTTGGGCATAGGCGCAATTCTGGTCGTGCTTGCATCAGTTTTGAGCGCGCTGACTCTGCTGCCTGCGATCCTCAGCATTCTTGGAAACGGGATCGATAGGATCAGAATTCCTCTGGTCGGCAGGGGGGTGGCCGATGTCGAGAACGGAGGTGGGTTCTGGGATAGCGTGTCCCATGGGGTCATGCGACAGCCCATCATAAGTATTTTGTTAGCTGGCGGGTTGCTGGTTGCGGCGGCCTATCCTATGGTCGACCTTGCCATCGGTTTCGCTGGCGTCAGTTCAATGCCGGACGGGATTCCGGCCAAAGAGGGGTTCCTCGTTCTGGACGAGGAATTCTCCGCAGGGAACGTCACGCCCGCCCAGATAGTGTTTGAGGGCAATCTGGACACTCCAGAGTTCCAGGGAGAACTGAGGTCCCTTGTCGCGTTCTTGGAATCGGATTCCCGCTCCGCCTTCGGGCCAGAACAGCCTCTTCAAACCAATGATGCCATGACCATCGGCCTGCTGAGTGTGCCGGTTGTTGGCGACTCAGCCGAACCGCTGGCGGTCAACGCCATTGACAGGCTGCGCAACGACTACATTCCTCGCATTTTCACAAGTGGCGTCGTCGATGTGCATGTAACCGGCGAGACGGCTTACAACGCCGACTTCTTCACCGAGTCCAAATCCTCGGTCTGGATAGTGTTCCCCTTCGTTCTTGGAATGAGCTTCATTCTGCTGATGCTGGTTTTCCGATCGATCATCGTGCCCATCAAGGCGATCTTGCTCAATCTGCTGTCGGTTGGCGCGACCTACGGGATACTGGTTCTTGCTTTCCAGAAGGGATGGGGCGCGAATCTGGGCGTGCTGACGCAGTTCGACATCATCGAGGCGTGGATTCCGCTGTTCCTGTTCTCTATACTGTTCGGCCTCTCGATGGATTATCATGTCTTCCTGATGAGTCGAATTCGAGAGCGATACGATCAGACCGGGGACAACGCCGACTCTGTCGCCTTCGGAATCCGAACCACGGGTCGGCTCATCACAGGCGCCGGACTGATAATGGTTGCGGTGTTCTGGGCCTTCGCCGCCGTAGACATCGTGGGGCTTCAGCAGATGGGTTTCGGTCTGGGAGTGGCGATTCTCATCGATGCCACGATAGTGCGAATCGTGCTGGTCCCCGCTGCCATGAAACTGCTGGGGGACTCAAACTGGTACCTGCCTCCGTTCTTAAACTGGCTGCCCGACCTGCGCGTGGAGGCTGAACCGGTGGACCCTGCTCCTGCAACGTTTGACGACTGAGTGTCGGAAGAAGTTATCAGCTTTCATCACGATGGGAACCTCTCTCTGCCGGAGATATTTGCTTGGCATGCCGAGTGTGTTTTAGCGATTAACAGTTCGAGCGCTTGGAATTGTAGTCGAGAAATCTCGAAACGTCCTGCCTATCAAGAAAAACCTTCGCATTTTGGAACTCTCAGTGAAAGCGTACTCGTCAAAATCTATTGGACGCACGCGCGTTTTTTACAACATGCGCTTAAGCCTCGCATGTGCCAATTGACATCTGGAAAGCACGGGGAGTGACATAAAGGCGGCGGGTAGACCGATGCGGTGGTTGCCATTTCACTAACTAGTCGGCGATTCTGGTAGTTCAATGGGAATGCCTTCAGTGGCGATTCGATTCCATGTACGATAGCGTGAAGTTACTTATGCCCACTTCGACGAGGCGGATGGCCGAAGATATGCGACAGATGCTCCGTGATGTTTACGTGGCATGCAGTGACTCGGAGAATCAAGACTGACACGAGCGCGATCAGGCGATGATAGGCAGAAGGCCGTTGGAGTCCTGGTTAGCCCGGGGCGAATCTACCGGCTCGTTCGTTAGTTCAGCAAGGCTAGAGTATTCAAACCTTCGTTAATCAACTTGAATCGGAGGCGTCAATGTACCTGATCAGGCGGGTGTTCAAATGCAAACCTCGGACGGCTCGAAGAGCGGCAGAGCTGGTCACAAAAATCGGAGAAGCCTACATGAACGCTGGTCAACGGTCTGAGATACGAGTGTATTTCAGCGGGGGAACTGTGCCTGGGCCTGCCGACACGTTGTACATGGACTGGACGTCCGAGGCTATCGAATCGCCCGGTAGAGACGGAAACGTCACGCCCCGTGAGATCATCGGCCCGCTTTGGCAACAGGCCCTCGAATATGTGGAGGAAGACCACATCGAGTTCTACGAGATGTTCCAGCCCCGTTGACATCTGATAGCCGAACGCTACTGCCCCTCTGGAGGCTCCCATAGCTCGATTCGGTTGCCTTCGGGGTCGACGATCCAGGCGAATCATCCAAACTCGCTGTTCTCGCGCTTGGGGACGATCTCGACGCTGGCGGCTTCTAACTCCTGGAGCATTTCGGCCAGGTCGTCGACCCGGTAGTTGACCATGAA
>CEWR01159533.1_pt1 | contig 17484 bp, 17 predicted proteins | sample 356321 | NCBI WGS metagenome assembly CEWR01 (sample SAMEA2621551, study PRJEB7988) | marine metagenome | biome: marine biome (ENVO:00000447); feature: mesopelagic zone (ENVO:00000213); material: "saline water (ENVO:00002010), including plankton (ENVO:xxxxxxxx)" | depth 790 m
ACGCTTTAAGCATTGATATTGATACTGGCGCATAACTAAAATGCCAAGGCTCATATTTAAATCCTTTTCGGTTTGGGCTTTTGGTATACACTTCATAAAAACCATAGGATTCGGAATGTTCATTCATCCATTCCTTAAGTTTACAATAGGGACCATTTCCATAATAGTTTTCTTCTTCTAAAACACTTTCAGGTTTTGGGTAATTGGCATCAATAATATCAATATCGGTGCCCCAATGATGTCTGGAAGTTCCAGGAATAGTGGAATATTCAATAATTTTCTCAACAGCTTCAATAGGTGTAAGTCTTTCCTTTGTGAATCTTTTATATTTATTTTCGAAAATACTTTTTTGTTTTTGAAAGTTTCGATAAGCAGAAACAACTTCAATATTAATTCCATCTTTTAAGGCAGCAACTTTCATTTCTTCAAAAGCTATCTTAGCTTCTTTATGCATTTTTGAAGTATATGAATCACCTATTATATCTGGATTTCCTTTTCCAATTAATTGGTTTTTGGTAAACTTTTCCTGAATTAAACTGAAAGAATTTAAGGGAAGATATGTAAGTGCTAATCCACTTAAAAGAGTGGTTTTTAAAAAGTGGTTTCGATTCATATTATTGTAAATTAATTGTAAATAAAAATTATAGCATTTTAAAAATGATTGTTATTAAATAGATTATTAGAATTTTAAGATAGTTTCTGTTTCAATTTCATAAGGGGTTTTGTTTTGTTCAAAAATTCGAGCAGAATGAGTTCCCTTTAAAAGAATAGTATCATCTTTTACTTGCAACCAGGTACCTTCTCTTATACCTATTACAGGAATGGTACTTTGTGTGTGAAATTCATTAATTCTTGTTTCTCTAGTTTCTCCCATATGCTTACTGGTAGGTTCAGGATCTAAATAATGGGGGTTGATATTAAAAGGAATAACACCTAGCGCTTTAAATGATGGTGGATATACTATTGGCATATCGTTGGTAGTATTTATTGTAATTCCGCAAATATTACTTCCGGCACTTGTTCCAAGGTAAGGAAGTCCATTAAATATTGCTTCTCGCAATACCTTCAAGATATTATTTTTATATAGTTGTGAAATCAATACAAAAGTATTTCCTCCGCCAATAAAAATACCTTTTGCATTTTTAATTGCCTCAACAGAATTTTCTAAAGTATGGATTCCAATAACTGTTTTTCCAATTTTTGAGAAGGCCTCTTGAGCAATTTCTGAGTATTTATCATGTGAAATTCCACCTGGTCTTGCATAAGGTATAAATAGGATTTCTTCAGTTTCAGAAAAGAGTTGAGCTATTTCAGGTAATAAATAAGATAAATAGGTTCCTCCATGAATAGTTGAAGTACTTGCCACAATTATATTTTTCATAAATAAGAATTAAAACGTAAATTTAACAAACCATAAGATAAACTTTAAGACTTTTATAAGAAATGATTATTTAACTTTGAACAATGAACAAACAACTACTTCTTTTTTCATTTCTAATTGTTTCAATTTCCGTTTTTTCGCAAGAGATTGATCGCATCACAATTTCAGGAAAAATAACAGCTTCTAAAGGAGATGATGTTGAAGGAATTAATATTTATAATAAATCATCTCAAAAAGGAACCGTTACTTCTGTCACTGGAGAATTTAAATTAAAAGTTACAGAAAACGATCGAGTTTTTATTTCTGCTATGCAATTTCAAAACTTTACAGTTATTATTGATAAAGGTATTATAGATACAAGAGCAATGCATATTGCTTTAAATCCTGTTATAAACCAACTAGATGAAGTTTTAATAAGTCCCTATGATCTTTCAGGAAATATTGTAGCCGATGTAAAACGAATTAATGTTTCTAGTGTTTCAAATAAATATGATACGTCCTACGAAACTGTTGAATTTGAATATGAATTTTCTGCAGATGCTCAAACTTCAATAAAAGAGAATAAAGCAGAAGATGCTTATCATAATGGACAGGAGCAATATGGAGGTGATTTAATAGGCTTAGGAGTTTTATTGGTGAGCGCTTTTCTTCCAAAAAATAAAAACAAAAAATCTGCTAAAAAGGAACAGATTTCAGAAGTTGATATGATTACCAATGCGGTTCAAAAGAGATTTGGAATTAACTATATATCAAAAACCTTTAATATACCTGAAGATAAAGTTAATGAGTTCGTTTATTTTGTTGAAGATAATGGTATTGATAAAAACTTGTTATTGCCTGAAAACGAATTACTTCTTATCGAATATTTAGATAAACAAAGTAAAGCTTATCTAAAACAGAGTAATGAAAAATAGCGATTTGTTACTTGCTTTATGCCTCTTGGTATTTAATATAGCAAGTAGTCAACAAATAAATTTACACGTTAAGATCACAAATGATTTTGATGTTGAAGGAATCCATATATTAAATAAAACTTCTAAATATAATACCGTTACTAATGAATTTGGAGAATTCGTTATTAAAGTACAATTATTAGATACAATTGTATTTTCTTCGATAAAATATGAAATTAAAGAATTGATAATTACTGATGATATTTATAATAAAAAATCAATCAATATTAAATTAAACGAACTAGTTAATGAATTAGATGAGGTAATAATCGGGAATACATTAACAGGAAATCTATCTACAGATTTAAAAAATATAAAAGTAGAAGAAACTTTTAATTTTGATGATGTTGGAATACCTGGTTTTAAAGGAATACCTCAAGAAAAAATAGTACCTCTTGCGGCGGCGGCATTTCCTTTAAGTTTAAATATAGAAGCATTATACAAACATATTGGGGGTTATTATAAAAAATTAAAAATTAAACGAAAGTGGACTAATGAAAACACAACAGTTGTAAACATTATAGACTATTACGGGTTTAGTTTTTTTGAGGATGCCTATAGTATTCCAAGTAATAGATTGTATGATTTTATTCTATTCTGTATAGAAACCACCACATTAAATTCAGATTTTAATAGACAGAATTTTGCAGGAGTTTTGGAAATATTTAATCAAAAATCCAAGTTATATGTTTCAAGAATAAAATTAATAGAAAAAGAATAGTATAAATATTTTTATATAAAGAGTCTTATGAATATGAAATTTTTTAAAATTACCCTTGTACTGCTTTTATTTCCCATGTTGATAAGCTCAATATCTCATAAGTTTTATGTAAGCACTACTAGTGTAGAATATGTGCCAGAAATACAAACAATTCAAATTATTTCAAAAATATTTGTTGAAGACATAGAACAAGTGCTTCAAGAAAGGTATAGTCCTTTAGTAGTTTTAAACCCCAAAAAAGAAACAGAGGCTGATATCAATTATTTAAAAAAATACGTTGCTCAAAAACTTAAAATCAGCATCAATAATAAACCTGTTGAGCTTAACTATATTGGGAAAGAATATGATATTGATATTGTGAATATGTATTTTGAAATTAAAAATATTTCAGAATTAGAATCTTTTGAAATTGAAAATAAAATTCTTTTTGATAAGTTTCCAGAACAACAAAATATTATTCATATGATTACACCAGCGTCTAAGAAAAATATGATTTTAGATAAAAATCATCCTAATGGACTGTTAAACTTTAATTAAACCAAGCTCAATATCCCTAAGAAATACTATTTTTAGGCCTTTAAAAAAAATCAACCACATACCTATGAAATTATTTAAACTTTTAGCTTTAGTTGTTTTATTTCTAGCAACAGGACTTAGTTACTCCCAAGATGAAGAAACAAAGGAAGAACGTGTTCCAGGGCATTATAATAACAATCCTTTTAAACAACTATATGAAGAGTTTTCAACTCCTAACCAGTATCGGTCTGCAAGTGGAGCCCCAGGGCCATCTTATTATCAGCAACAAGCAGACTATGTAATGGATATAGAGCTTGATGACAAGAACAAGAAGCTTACGGGTTATGAAACGATTACTTATACCAACAATTCTCCAGATGTTTTGGATTATATATGGGTACAATTAGATCAAAACGTGCGTGCTAAAGATTCTAAAACTCCTTTAATTGAATCTAGTGGTGCAGCTACAGCAGATATGGCCGGAAATTTTGTAAACCAACATATGGGAGAAGGATTTGATGGTGGATTCAACATACAATCTGTTAAAGGTAATAATGGAAATGATTTAGACTATATAATAAATCGCACGATGATGCGTATTGAGTTACCAAAAAGCATGAATAAAGGAGATAAATTTGTTTTCTCTATTCGTTGGTGGTACAATATCAATAATCACGTAAAAAATCGTGCCCGTAGTGGTTATGAAGAATTTGAAGATGGAAATCGTGCATATGTAATTGCTCAGTTTTTTCCAAGAATGGCAGTATATAGTGATGTTGAAGGTTGGCAAAATAGTCAGTTTTGGGGAAGAGATGAGTTTGCTTTAGTATTTGGAGATTATGAAGTAAATATTACGGTACCTGCAGATCATATTTTAGATGGAACTGGAGCACTTCAAAATAGAAAAGAAATTTTCAGTAAAGAAATGATGAACCGTTATGATAAAGCTAAAAAATCATATGATGAGCCAGTTGTTATCGTAACTCAAGATGAAGCAGATACTGCTTCAGCAAGCTTTGATACGAATAAAAAAACTTGGAAATTTAAAGCAATAAATGTTCGTGACTATGCATTTGCTTCTTCAAGAAGATTTATATGGGATATGATGGCTGTAAAAGTTGGAGAAAGAGAAGTGATGGCAGTTTCAATGTATCCTAAAGAAGGAAATCCTCTATGGGAAGAATGGTCAACTAAAGTAGTAGCAAGTACTTTAAAATCATATTCAAGAATGACATTTGATTATCCTTATCCTAAAGCAATTTCAGTACACGCTAAAAATCAAGGAATGGAATATCCAATGATATGTTGGAATTATGGGCGCCCAGATGAAGATGGTACCTATAGCGAACGCACAAAATATGGTATGTTTGGTGTAGTAATTCACGAAATAGGACATAATTATTTTCCAATGATTGTAAATAGTGATGAACGTCAATGGACTTGGATGGATGAAGGGATCAATACTTTTGTGCAATATGTAGCAGAGCAAGATTTTGGTGAAAAATACCCAGAAGCAATAGCTCCTAATAAAAAATATCCTTCAAGAAGAGGGCCTGCAAAAAATATTGTAAGTTATATGTCTGGAGATCAAAGTTCGATTGCTCCAATTATGACAAAAGGTTTAAATACTTATAATTTTGGTGCGAATGGTTATTCAAAACCAGGAACAGGTTTAAATATATTAAGAGAGACCGTAATGGGTAGAGAATTATTTGATTATTCATTTAAAACGTATGCCAAAAGATGGATGTTTAAACATCCTTCACCTGAAGATTTCTTCCGTACTATGGAAGATGCATCAGCAATGGATTTAGATTGGTTTTGGAGAGGATGGTTTTATACTACTAATGTGGTAGATATTGGAGTAGGAGAGGTTAAGAAATACTATGTTACTTCAAAAATGAATAAAGAAGTTAAAGAAATGATGGAAGCTAGAGGAATGAAAGAAAGTGATCTTCCTCCATTGGTTTATTTAGTAGAAGAAGGTAGTGAAGATTTTGAAGAGAGTATGCGTACTTCTACTTTAGATGATGTTTCTACGTTACAAGAATACATCATGGATAATTTAAGCCCTGAAGAAAGAGCAAAACTTAAAAAGCCTACCTTTTTCTATGAAGTAACATTTGAGAAGCCAGGTGGATTACCAATGCCAATTATTGCTGAATACACGTACAGTGATGGAACTACTGAAAGAGTTACCTACCCTGTACAGATTTGGAAAACAAGTGATAAATCTGTTGGAAAAGTAATTGCTTCAGATAAAGAGATTACTAAAATTGTAGTAGATCCAGATGAAGAAACAGCAGATGTAGATACTTCTAATAATACGTGGCCAAAGCGTAAAAAGTTAGGTAAATTTGATTCTTTTAAAGAAAAGAAAGTAAAAGGATAATATAAATTTTGGTTGATGTAAATCAACATTAACTAAAAGCCACTAATTAATTTTTAATTAGTGGCTTTTAGTTTGAGGATACTTAATTTATTATACTTGATGAATTATTCGTAGAGAGAATCTAATAATTGACCAGTCCAATTGATAATAGCTTCTTTATCTTCTTCAGTTAGTTTTGCTTTAGAATGTAATGCAGTATAATTTTTTAAAGGCATTTCGCCATCATATAAAACTGTAGAAATATCATCTAGTATTTCAGCTTTATCCTCCTTGTTATAAGTATTCCAATTAGAAAAATTTAACTCTTCACGTGCTTCTGTAATATCTTTATAAACCAACCATTTTGATGGAGCAATCGTTGCCTACCAAGGGAAATTAGATTCATTCGAGTGACAATCGTAACAAGCTGCTTTTAACTTTGAGGCTACGTTTTTAGGTACGGTTGTAGTTGCAATTAAATCGTTTGGATTGTCAACTATTATTGTAGGTTTCTCAACAGGATATAGTTGTATTGCAATAAATAGTACAATTATAAATGCCATTATTTTTTTCTTGATGTTTAAAAAATTATAATTTAACTACTCCTTGTTTAAAACTAATCTTTGCTCTGTAGCCCAACCCATTAAAATTTTAGATTCTTCTGGAGTTAATTTTTTATCAGGATATTTTGCTAATAATTTTTTTGGAGGCATTTTATTTTTACCTAATACTTTTGTCATTTTTCCAAATTTGCTTGCTAATTTTCCATTTGAATAACTTCCATCACTAATTTTATCAAAATTCATTTTCATTTTACTTTTTCCTCCCTTAGCATCATTACTATGGCATCCCATACATTTATTGTCTAAAATGGTTTTTACGTTTTCGGGAATATCAACAAGCTCGATAGCAGTTGAGTTTTGGTAATTTTCTTTATTGTTTTCAGAAAAAGAAAACAGACCAATAGATACAGTAAAAAGGATAATTAAGCTGATAAATTTAGTTTTCATAGAATTTTAATTTTGATGATATACAAATATAGGATTTTTATATATTACAATATTTGAACCTTTTTTATTTGATTTGTATTGCGGAGTTACAAAATCATTATATTTGTACTATGATTACATTTCCTTTATTTATAAGCGGAGCAGAGATATTTTTTATCGTTTTTATTGTGGTAATGGTTTTTGGTGCAGATAAAGTTCCTGAAATTGCTAGAGGGTTAGGAAAAGGTATGCGCCAAATAAAAGATGCAACTAACGATATTAAAAGTGAAATTAATAAAAGCGCTAAAAAAGAAGGAATTGATTTAGAATCACCTGAAAAATTAACGGATGATATTAAGAGCAATTTCACTAAAAATATATCTTCTGAAATAAAAAACGTGAAGGATACTGTAGATGATATTACAGGACCTATAAAAAGAAAATTCTAATTATTTTACTCTTGATATTGTTAAACCATCACGAATAGGTAACAAAACTGTTTCTAATTGAGGATGGTTATTTGTCATTTTATTATATTTTATAAGTGCTTCTGTATCTTTATCTCCTTTCAACAGTGGTTCAATTATTTTTCCTGTCCATAATACATTATCACTTAAAATGACGGATCCAGTTCTAAGTTTTGGTAAAATGATATCTAAATAATTAGGATAATTTTGTTTGTCGGCATCTATAAACACTAAATCAAAAGTTTCTTTTAAAGAAGGTATTATATCTAAAGCATTACCAATGTGCTGAACTATTTGATTTCCATAATTAGACTTATCAAAATATTTTCGTTGTAAATCATATAATTCTTCATTAGTGTCAATGGTATGAAGCTGTCCTTTTGGCTGCATTCCTTCAGCTAAACATAAAGCAGAATATCCCGTGTAAGTTCCTATTTCAAGAATATTCTTAGGATTGATCAATTTAGAAATCATACTTAAAACTCTTCCTTGAAAATGCCCACTTAACATTCTAGGGGCTAATACTTTTCGCCAAGTTTCGCGACTTAGTTGTTGTAGTAATTCTGGTTCCTCTTGAGAATGAGCAACTACATAATCATCAAGTTTATCAGGTATAAAGTGCATTAAATTAACTCAATATTTTATTAATTAAATCTTGTTTCTTTTTTTTATTGTCTCCAAATAACCATTGCAGTACATTATCATCCCAAATAGCATCACATTCTTCTGTGGTTAATATTTTTTGTTCTTGTGCTAGATCCAAAATTTTTCCTGGATATGAGGATTGATTTGCACTTTCCATCTCACCTAGAGGATAAGGATCATCTAATCCCATAACTATTTGTTTTGATGTTTGGTTTTTAACGATTAATTGTAAGGATCCTGTATCGTGAACTAAGGTGTCGAAGAATATATTTTTATGAGCAACAGATTTTCTTGGATGGACTTTACCTTCAAATAAATCGGGTCTTCCATCAAAACCTTGAATACGTCTTCCTAAGTTCATTTGAGCCAATTGGCCTCCGTGAGCAAAACAAGTTCTCATATTTGGAAATTTATCTGCATATCCATTTAACGTAAAAAAGTGGTAAGCATCGGCACATTGAGCTAACATCCATATTAAATGAAAACGCCAAGCGGTATTTTCTAATTTTATGAATTTTTCACCATCGTAAGGATGAATTTCTAAAGCAAGATTATATTTGTTGGCTAATTCAAAAATAGGTTCATTTTCTTCATCAAAAATACATCGCCAAGTACCTATAGTATCCATATAATGAGTTGGTAGACAAAGCAAATTTAAACCTAACTCCTCTACGCAACGTTCTATTTCCCATAAGGCACCTCTTCCGTAACCAGGATGAACTACAAACCCGCAAGTAAATTTTGAAGGATGATCATGTTGAACTTTAGCATTAAAATCGTTTTGAAAACGAAGTGCTTGCTTCATTTCTTCTAATCGCAAACCATTTCCGTAAAGTTGAGATAGATTTAATACGACTGCATGATCAATTTTAAATTTATCCATCCATTCTAGCTTTTCATCTAAAAAGAAACTAGAGTCCGTAACAGGTCGTTTCCAATTTTTTTGAAGCATAAAATTACGATCCTTATCGACCCAAAAAATTCCATTGTCTTTCATGAACTGAGGAATTTCTTCTGGATAAGGAAGAAGGTGTGAATGGCCGTTGATTCTTAATTTTCGTTTCATATTAATTGCCAGACTTGATCCGGTATCTTTTATTGTTTGTTATATGAGTTCCTATAAAAGTAATTTATTACAAACTTTTAGTCCTTCCGCCATCAACAGGTAAATTAATACCATTGATATACCCGGCTGCTTCACTTGCTAAAAATACTACTGCATATGCTATTTCTTCAGGTTGCGCAAACCGTTTAGCTGGAACAATGCTTTTCATTACTTCACTAGCTTCTTCAGGAGACTTTCCAATCTTTTTGCCCACATTTACCATAATCTGGTCTAAACGTTCAGTTGCTGTAGCACCGGGTAATACATTGTTAACTGTAATGCCAAATGGCCCAAGCTCTGCAGCTAAGGTTTTGCTCCAATTTGCAACTGCTCCACGAATAGTATTGCTAACTCCTAAACCTTCAATAGGTTGTTTTACTGAAGTAGATATGATATTAATAATTCTACCATAGCCGTTTTCTTTCATTCCAGAAACAACTGCTTGAACTAATATATGATTACAAAGTAAATGTTGCGAAAAAGTATTCGTAAATTCTGAAAGATCGGCATTAAGAATTGGTCCTCCTTTTGGTCCACCGGTGTTATTTAAAAGAATATGATAATTCCTAGAAATGTTATTTGATAGCGTTTCTTTTAATGAATTTGGATCACTAAAATCTGCTACCATATAATTGTGGCTTTGACCTTGATGAGTCGGTAATTCAGATAATACTTGCTTTAGTTTATCTTCATTACGAGCAATCAATGTTATGTTTACTCCAAGGTCAGCTAGCTCCATTGCAGAGGCTTTTCCAATACCAGCAGTACTACCACAGATTAATGCATTTTTATTTTTTAGATTAAGATTCATAAGTTTATTTTCAATAATTAATTATCATATTTGATACAAATATTTTTAGATTCCGTAAAGAATTTTAAAGCTTCAAAGCCTCCTTCACGTCCTACGCCACTGTTTTTAACTCCACCAAAAGGAGTTCTTAAATCCCTATTAAGCCAAGTGTTTACCCAAACTATCCCAGATTCTATTTGTTTTGACATTCTCATGGTTCTATCTAAATTAGTAGTCCATAAGGTTGCTGAAAGTCCGTATTTAACACTATTTGCCATTTCTAAAACTTCTTCTTCAGTTTCAAAAGGCATAATAGTTACTACGGGGCCAAAAATTTCTTCTTGATTTACACGACAATTATTATCTGTTATTTCGATAATTGTGGGTTCAAGATAATATCCATTTTCAGAACCATTTACCGTTACTTTATTTCCACCACATAATACTTTTCCTCCTTCTTCTTTAGCTAAATCAATATAGGATATTACTTTATCAAGATGGAGTTTTGATACTAAAGCACCAATATTGGTAGAAGGATCAAACGGATCTCCTACTTTTAATTCTTTTACTTTGGAAACAAAATCTTCTTTGAATTTTGAATAGATTGATTTTTCTACAAAAATTCTACTTCCACATAAACAAATTTGACCTTGATTTGCAAAAGATGATTTGACAGTAACAGAAAGCATTTTCTCATAATTGCAATCTGCAAAAATGATATTTGGATTTTTACCACCTAATTCTAAAGACAATTTTTTAAACATAGGTGCTGCAGTCCTTGCAATTGATTCACCAGTTTTAGTTCCGCCTGTAAATGAAATTGCTTTAATGTTTGGATGTTCCACAATGGCTTGACCTGCAGAAGGGCCATTTCCGTGAACTATATTTAAAACTCCATTTGGTAATCCCGCTTGAGTACAGATTTCTCCCAATAAAAATGCGGTCATAGGAGTTACCTCACTAGGTTTTGCAACAACAGTATTTCCTGCGGCTAAGGCTGGAGCAATTTTCCAAGTAAATAAATACAATGGTAAATTCCAAGGAGATATACATCCAACAACACCAATAGGTTGTCTTAAAGTAAAATTCATGGTATTTAATCCAACACTTTCATGTGCTTCACTAGCAAATTGTGTGATGGCATGAGCAAAAAATCTAAAATTACTAGACGCTCTTGGAATATCAACCGCTTTTGCCAAGCTTAATGGTTTTCCATTATCTAATGCTTCAGCTTCAGCAAGCATATCTAATTTTTCTTCTATAAGATTCGCTATTTTTAACAGAATTGCACTACGCTTATCAATAGTCGTATTGGACCATGATGGGAATGCTTTTTTTGCAGCTAGATATGCTTTGTCTACATCTATTGAAGAAGAAGATGCAATTTTTGAATATACCTCTCCTTTTGAAGGATTGTAATTATCTAACCAATCTTGTGAGAATGGTTCACAGTATGATCCGTCAATATAGTTTAGTATTTTTTTCATATCCATAAGTATTATAATGGCTTATATGCCATTACTTTAATTTCTACCACTAAATCTGGATGTGGTAATTGATGAACGGCTACAGTTGTTCTTGTTGGGCCTGTTTCTTTATCAAAGAATTCTGCATAGGCTTTATTATAGCCTGCAAAATCATTCATATTTACTAAAAAAGTAGAGATATCTACTACATCTTTTAATGAAGCTCCAACTTTTTTTAGATTTATATCAATATTGTTAAGCACCTCGCGTGTTTGGACTTCAATATTTAAATGTTTAGTTCCCATTTCATCAATGATATCGACTCCTGCAATGGTATTGTCTGGCCTTCGTGAGCTAGTTCCTGATACAAATATAAAATCCCCTGCTCTTTTAACATGTGGATAGGCTCCTCTCGGAGTAACTTTTCCTTCTACTGCTTTATTTTCCATAATTTTTCCTACATAGGCAGGAATCTTATTAATTAAACTTTTGTTATCTTTTTTCTATAGTTTGTTTTTAAAACTCTATTGTTTCAAAATTAACTAAGTAATAATTCTATTACATGTTTTTTACAACATCATCATCGTGTAAAATATTTTTTGTTTCATTCAACACCAAGGTAAGTTTGTCATCTAAACTCATAGAATCCGTTAATTTACCATCGTCTAATAAGTTTAAAATTGCTTTGTCTTGTGCTCTTCCTCTTTTCATAGCCTCAGAATAAGGAACGTCTGCATTAAAAGTTACCAAGGAATATTTAGAATTGTATTTATTTGGAAAGTGATCTTCAAAAGCTACTTCTAACTTTCTTTTTTCCTGAAATAAAGGATTGGCAGTATGCTCTTTCATTTCATAGAAATTATCGATGGCAAGATCTGCAATTGCATCTGCATCAACTTTTCTTTCTTTTTGAAATTCAGAAAAAGTTTTCCCCCAATCTCCTTCATATTTTTCAATATATTTATCTAAAACAAGGACATCTTCAAAAGAAGCATTCATTCCTTGACCATAAAAAGGTACTATTGCATGAGCAGAATCTCCAATAATTAAAGTTTTTCCATAAGTGTTCCACGGGTAACATTTTACAGTACCTAAGCGACCTGTTGGGTTTTCAAAAAACTCTTCTGTTAAATTAGGCATCAATGCTTTTGCATCAGGGTATTCTCTTTCAAAATATTCAGAAACTTTTTCTGGAGTATTTAAGTTTTCAAAATTATCTTTTCCAGTTTCATGAGCCAAAAACAAGGTAACCGTAAAACTACCATCAAGATTAGGTAAGGATATCAACATGTTTTCACCTCTAGGCCATATATGTAATGCATTCTGTTCTGATTTAAAATCGCCGTTTTCTGCTGCCGGTATTGTTAATTCTTTATAGCTATGACTCAACCAATCAATCGAAAAGCTTAATCTAAGATCTTTATTAACGAACATATTATTTCTCACGACAGAGCCAGCTCCATCAGTACCGAAAATAAGATCGGCATTGTAGGTTATTTTTTCTTTAGTATTATAATCTTCAAAAACAGCCCTAGTGTTTTTGAAATCTAAAGATTCACAACTTTTATTGAAATGTAAGGTTACATTTGGTAATTTTTCTGCAGTATCAAGTAGTAACATATTCAATCCAGGACGCGATATAGAATTGATGTATTTGTCCTCTTTACCACTATAAAGACTCATGAATTTATTACCACTAGCATCATGAATCATTCTTCCTATCATAGGTAAGCATAGTTTTTTTATGTCATCTTGCAGTCCAACCATTTTCATAGCTTTCACTCCACGATCTGAAAGAGATAAATTTATTGAGCGTCCAGCATCTTGATCTACTGTTCTTAAATCTGGTCGTTTTTCAACTAAGGTTACATTATATCCTCTTTGTCCTAAACGCAATGCGAGTAAACTACCACATAGTCCTGCTCCAATTATTAATATATTTTCTTTTTTGGTTTTCATGTGTCTATGTTTGTTGTTTTTTAATGGTCAAATGCTGATGGCTATTATTAATATACTTACAGTTTTTTATTTGAGTTCGTTTATCTTCAATTTCTTTGAGTGTTAAAAGTTTTAATATACTCGTTTCATTAATTTAAAACTTTTTTTAATCGTTGTACAAACTCAAATACATCCTGATAGCTATTGTAAAGTGGGGCAGGAGCTACTCTTATCACATCGGGTTCTCTCCAGTCACTTATTACGCCACTTTTTGTAAGTTGTGTATGTAGTTCTTTATCGGCACTTTTAACTTGAATTGATAATTGACAACCTCTTTCTTCCGGATTTTTAGGAGTAATGATATTTATTCTATCATCATTTAGTGCGTTAATTAAAAACTCTAAAAAGCCAGTTAGTATTTTAGATTTTTTGATGATATTTTCAAAACCTGCAGCTTCAAATAAATCTAAAGAAGCTCTAATTGCAGCCATGGAAAGTATCGCGGGGTTGCTTAATTGCCAGCCCTCAGCACCAGGAATAGCATCAAATTCATGTCGCATATTAAAACGAGTTTGTTTATTATGTCCCCACCATCCTGCAAATCGGTTTAAATCGGGATTGTTGGCATGACGCTCATTTACAAAGCAACCACCTAAACTCCCTGGTCCACTATTTAAATATTTATACGTACACCAAACTGCAAAATCTGCTCCTGTTTCGTGTAAGTTAGGTTGAATGTTTCCAACACCGTGGGCTAAATCAAAACCTACCTTGCTATTATGTTTGTGTCCTAATTCTGTGATTTTTTTTAATGGATATAATTGACCTGAATAATAATTTGTACTGCCAATCATTAATAATGCAATTTCATCACCTTGCTTTTCCATTATTTTTTCTAAATCTTCAAAACGGCATAAATCTTCCCCTTCACGTGGTTTCCATAAAATTAATCCATTACTTGAATCATACCCATGAAATTTCAACTGACTTTCCATCGCATATTTATCTGAAGGAAAAGCATCACTTTCAATAACGATTTTGTATTTGCTTTTTGTTGGCTGGTAAAAAGATACCATCATTAAATGAAGGTTGGTTGTTAAACTATTCATTATAACAACTTCACTTGATTTGGCGCCCACTATTTTTGCCATAGAGTTTGTTAAAAATTCATGATAAGGCAACCATGGGTTTTTAGCATCTGTATGTCCTTCAACTCCCAACTTAGCCCAATCATTAAGCTCTTGTTGTAAATAATTTGATGTTTTTTTTGGCTGTAATCCTAAGGAATTTCCACAGAGATATACCAGCTCTTCACCTTCATTATTTGTTGGAATTAAAAATTCTTCCCGGTAGTTTTTTAATGGATCTTCTTGATCTTTTTGGATAGCAAAAGCTAAATTGTTTTCGTACATTTAATTGGTGATTTTGAACTTAAACAAAAATAGGGATTATTAAATTAATTAATTCTCAATTAATATGAAATAATAAATTGAATTTTTATTAAAAAACTATTTTATGTTTTATATTTAAATCAAATTTTAAGCATAATGAAAAAGTTATTATTGATCTTATTCTTTTTAGGACCTTTTGTAAGTGAAGCTCAAAATATGTCCATTGCAAGAGAATGGAATGAACAGATTTTACATGCTATCAGAAATGATTTTGCACGTCCAACAGTACATGCAAGAAATCTTTTCCATACTTCTATAGCCATGTATGATGTTTGGGCAGTTTTTAATGATCAAGCAGATACTTTTTTGTTAGGAAAAACGGTAGGAGATTACACTTGTAATTTTGATGGGTTTTATATTGATGATTCTTTTGAAGAAGATAGAAAAAAGGCAATAAGTTTTGCCGTTTACAGAATCATGTTGCATCGATTTTTAAACTCTCCAGGGGTTGAAGAAATTTACACATCTATAAATAATTTAATGGATGAATTAGGCTATGATAAAAATATGCAAAGTATTGATTATCATAATGGTAATTCAGGTGCTTTAGGGAATTTTGTTGCAAGTCAAATTATTGAGTTTGGTTTATTAGATGGCTCTAATGAACAAGAAGATTACGCGAATGTATTTTATCAACCTATAAATGAAAACTTAAATACGGATCATACAGGAAATCCAAATTTAACAGAACCTAATCAATGGCAACCTCTTACTATAGATGGATTTATAGATCAAAGTGGGAATTATCATCCTGGAGGAGCTCCTGATTTCCTAAGTCCAGAATGGGGTAATGTTACTCCGTTTTCACTTACAGAAGAAAATTTAACTATATACAATACTCCAGGTCATGACTTTTGGGTTTATCATGATCCAGGTGATCCATCTTTTATACAAGAGGGTTATGGAATGAATGACCCTTATAAATGGGGATTTGCATTGGTTTCTATTTGGGGGTCACATTTAGATCCAAATGATGATGTGATGATTGATGTATCTCCTGCAAGTATTGGTAATATTTCGAATTTCCCAGAGACCTTCGAAGAATATAAAATTTTTTACAATTTGGAAGACGGAGGAGATCCTAGCGTAGGCTGGGATATAAATCCAAGTACAGGATTACCTTACGAAGAGCAATTGGTGCCTAGAGGAGATTATACAAGAGTTTTAGCCGAATTTTGGGCAGATGGACCTGATAGTGAAACACCTCCGGGACATTGGTTTGCTATTTTAAATTATGTTAGTGACCATCCAAATTTGCTTAAGAAATTTAAAGGTGAAGGTGATATATTAGAAGATTTAGAATGGGATGTTAAATCGTATTTCATTTTATCTGGAGCAATGCATGATTCAGCTATAGCCGCTTGGGGAATTAAAGGTTATTACAATTATATAAGACCGATGAGTTCGATACGATATATGTGTGACCAAGGTCAATCTTCAGATACTAGCCTTCCAAATTATCATCCACATGGGATTCCATTAGTGCCAGGTTATATTGAAATTATTGAAGAAGGAGATCCTTTAGAAGGAGAATATCTAGAAAATATTGGAAAAGTTAAACTTTTTACTTGGAGAGGACATGAGTTTATTATTAATGCAGCTTTTGATATAGCTGGAGTTGGTTGGATTTTAGCTGAAAAGTGGTTCCCATATCAACGACCTTCTTTTGTTACCCCACCTTTTGCAGGATTTGTATCTGGTCATTCTACTTTTTCGAGAGCGGCTTCTGAAGTTTTAACATTATTAACTAACGATGAATTTTTCCCTGGTGGAATGGGTGCTTTTAACGTTTATACAAATGATTTTTTAAAGTTTGAAGTAGGTCCAAGTGTCGATTTTCAATTACAATGGGCTACGTATAGAGATGCGTCCGATCAAACAAGTTTGTCACGGATTTGGGGAGGGATTCACCCTCCAATAGATGATATTCCAGGTCGGAAAATTGGAAAAAAAATTGGTATCGATGCTTTTGAGTTTGGAGAACACTATTTTGAAAAAGAGGTAGAATTCGAAAGTGTAATTTACCCTAATCCAGCAGGTGATTTTATAAATATTCAGTACGAGTCTGATAGTCAGCTTAATTTTAAAGTTTATGACTTAAATGGAAGGGAAATTTTAAGGAAACCAGTTCAATTTAACAACCTTCATCGTTTTAGGATAAATGTTTCTAACCTTAGTCAAGGATTTTATATTATTTACTTGGTTGATGATAATAATAGGGAAGTTGCTGTTTATAAGATGTTAAAAGATTAATTATATGAATTTTAAAAAAGCATTTGATACAAATCGCGAAACTTGGAATGAAAAGGTAGCTATTCATGCAAAAAGTGATTTTTACAACTTAAATGATTTTAAAAATGGTAAATCTTCTCTTAATAAATATGAGGTAACTGCTTTAGGAGATGTTTCAAATAAATCGTTGCTTCACTTGCAATGTCATTTTGGTCAAGATACTATGAGCTGGGCTAGAATGGGAGCAAATTGTACCGGGATTGATTTATCGGATGAAGGTATAAGGTTAGCAAAACAGCTTAACAAGGAGTTAGGTTTAAGCGCCAAATTTATTTGCTGTAATGTTTTAGATGTTTCAAAACATGTAAAAAACCAATTTGATATCGTATTTACAAGTTATGGTACTATTGGTTGGTTACCTGATTTAAAGCCTTGGGCTCAAATGATATTTGAAAGGTT
>CEWR01096847.1_pt1 | contig 17457 bp, 15 predicted proteins | sample 356321 | NCBI WGS metagenome assembly CEWR01 (sample SAMEA2621551, study PRJEB7988) | marine metagenome | biome: marine biome (ENVO:00000447); feature: mesopelagic zone (ENVO:00000213); material: "saline water (ENVO:00002010), including plankton (ENVO:xxxxxxxx)" | depth 790 m
GAAGAAAAAGTTCAAGCAGAACTAGCAAAAAATAAAGAAAAAGAAGAGAAACGTAAACAAAAAGAAGAAGAAAAGGCTCAAAAGGAAATAAAGAAAATTGAAGATAAAGAAATTGAGCTTTACGAGAAAGCTGTGAAAGACGGGGAAAAAGAAGAGAAAAAGGAAGCCAAACGGAAGAAAAAGAAAGAGGACAAAGAAAGAAAAGCTCTTGAGAAAGATAAAGATAAAGATAAAAACTCCTAAATATTAAGATGTGCAGTTATTCTACAATCCATCTATTACTAAAGATTCTGAGATGTTTACTTTTGACAAAACTGAAAGTCGACATATCGTTCGTGTTTTAAGAAAGTCTGAAGGAGATACTTTACATATCACCAACGGAGAAGGATTCCTCTTTACAGCTGAAATTTCCATTGCTAGTGATAAAAAATGTCAAGTAACCATCCTTGATGTTTCTATTGAAAAAAAATCTTGGAACTACCATTTACATATTGCTATTGCTCCTACTAAGTTAAACGACAGAATGGAGTGGTTTTTAGAAAAAGCTACGGAAATAGGTATTGATGAAATCACTCCTATTATTTGTCATCATTCCGAACGAAAAGTAGTAAAAACAGAACGTTTTAAAAAAATTGTTCTGTCAGGAATAAAACAGTCTTTAAAGTTTCATTTACCTAAAATAAATGAAGCCGTTACTTTTAAGGAATTTATAAAAAGTAAGCCCAGAGGAGATTTATTTATAGCGCATTGCGAAGAACAAGATAAAAAATCATTCAAAAACGAAATCAAACCTGCTACAGATATTACGATACTTATTGGACCTGAAGGAGACTTCTCTCCTAATGAGATAGAAATAGCATTGCTAAATAAATATACACCTGTAACTTTAGGTAAAAGCCGTTTAAGAACTGAAACAGCTGCCTTAGTATCATGTCATTCTGTTGCCTTTGTAAATGAATAGTTGGATTTATAAAATTTTTCTTTCAACATTCCTTATCGTTTTACTGAAAAGAACTATAGATGAATTCTTCTAAAATTATTAAAAAACCAAGAATTGAAGTTGTCGATAGTTTAAGAGGTTTTGCCATTATGGGAATCTTTTTTCTTCATAGTGTAGAACACTTTAATTTTTATGTATTCCCATCTAAAGATACTCAGCCAGATTGGTTAAATACGTTGGACGACAGTGTATGGGATACGATTTTTCTTCTTTTTGGAGGAAAAGGATATGCAATATTCGCTCTATTATTCGGATTCACCTTTAGTCTAATGTATGCCAAACAACTTACCAAAGACATCGATTTTGGCTATCGTTTTCTATGGAGATTAGTCTTATTAGCATGTTTTGGGTTCATCAACGGTCTGTTTTTCCCTGGAGAAGTATTGGTACTATATTCCATTATTGGGATAAGTTTATTTCTTGTTAGAAAACTTAGTAACAAGGTAATTTTAATCACTGCTATTATATTACTATCTCAACCTATAGAGATAGAGAGATTTTTCTATTCACTTTTCAATCCTAATTTCACCATTGCGACAAAAGAATCTAGCCAACTATGGAATGCCTTAAAAGAAGGTCAACTTGGAACTTCTTTATGGAATCTATGGATTTCAAATACTCTTTATGGCCACAAGGCAGGTTTAACTTGGGCTTATGAAGTAGGTCGACTTATTCAGTCTTCTGGATTATTTATTTTTGGGTTTTGGCTAGGGAAGAAAAAATTATTCACTTATAGTAGAGAACAATTAATCTTTTGGAAGAAAATTTTAATTTCTTCAATATTTATTTTTATTCCTTTATACTTCTTAGAATTAAAATTTCAAAAAATCAGCACTTTAGATATTCATAAGAAAACTATTTTAAGAGCTATTGACATGTATGGAAATCTAGCCTTCTGTTTATTAATGGTTTCCTCTTTTATTATTCTGTATCAACAATATTGGTTTTATACTATTGCTAGAAGATTGCGTTTTTGTGGACGAATGAGTTTAACCGCCTACATATTACAATCAATCATTGGAAGTTTTGTGTTCTACAATTATGGATTAGGACTAGGGCCAGAATTAAGACATACAGAAAGTTTAATAGTAGGAATAACACTTTTCCTTATCCTATCAATCTTTTGTAGGTTTTGGATTATTCAATACAAACAAGGTTTGTTAGAAAAAATTTGGAGCAAACTAACATGGATAAACAAAAAATAAAAAAATTACTCTATGATAGCGTCTACTGCCAATTGTTGAATTTTTGTACGAATATCTTCTTCTCCAAGTCTATTATTAGCCATCGTAGGATACGTTCTATTTGATAAAAATATATAGAGCAATCCTGAATCTGGATCTCCCCAAGCATAAGTTCCCGTAAAACCACTATGTCCAAAACTATTCTCTGAAACACAACCACAGGTAGACAATACTTCTGGGTTTAATTGAGGTTTGTCAAACACCAATCCTCTGCGAACTGAATCATTTTCAAAATAACGCGTATTGAACTTTTTCACTGTCTTCATTTCTAAATAACGATGCCCTCCATAAAAGCCATCCTGTAAATACAATTGCATCATTTTCGCAACGTCGTTAGCATTTGCGAACAACCCCGCATTCCCATTCACACCTCCCATCATGGCGGCTCCCATATCATGAACAGTTCCTTTTAAGGTTTGGTGCCTATAATAGGTGTCAACTTCTGAGGGAACAATTCGTTCTTCATCATAAACAGATAAAGGATTGTATCGCAATGTTTCTGCTCCAAGTGGTTTGTAAAAATATTGAGTCAGCAAAGAATCCATTCCTGTATTGAAATTAGCTTCCATATATTTTTTAAAAACATAAAAAGCCAAGCCACTATATTTATATCCATATTTTTCTCTTTGGTCAAGTGTTCTTATATTTTCATAAATACTATCCTTATAATCTGTCCTTAAATAAAGGTTATGTGCAACTTTTATAGAAAACACTGAACTTTCTTCTTTGTTATAGTATTTAGACAAAGGTTTGTGTGTTACACTATCAAGGGTTTTTAAATAAAAAGGAACCCATGCTTTCAATCGCGCTGTGTGAGACAATATTTCCTTTATTGTAAGACTATCTTTATTGCTGTTGATATATTCTGGCAATAACTCTTCTAAAGTTGATTCTAAAGAAAACATTCCTATTTCTTCCGCTTTCATCAACAATGGTAATCCACCTAAAATTTTTGTCAACGAAGCCAAATCGTATACATCTTCATTCTTTACAGCTCTCTTTTTTTCATAGGTATGAAATCCAAAACTTTTTTGATACACTACCTTTCCATGACGTGCTAACAATACCTGAGCACCTGGAGTCATCTTTTCTTCAATGATAACATTTACCAAACTATCAATTCTCCTTAGTTTTTTTGAATTCAACCCTTCAGCTTCTGGCACTGTATAAGCCAAACGCATTAAATTGACAGAATTTAATCCAAAACCTTCTTTAAAAAGATCACCAATAGAAACTGGCAACTTTCCTTTAGTTTCCAATGCTCCAAAAATCATTTGAGCAGCCGTTTTTTGAGCTATGCTACTGTTTTGATATGCTACTAAAACACCTTCTATATCTTCAAAAGAATCGATCGCCAATAAACTATACGGACTTGCAAATACAGAAAGAATTACATCATTGTTTTTTGAAATACTCTCTAATAAGAGCAACTCTTCTTTTTTAAACTTATAACTTTTCCATGGATTGCTATTAGACTTATGAAAACCAACAATCACTTTATCAAATTCAGCCAAACTATCTAAAAAAGCATTCGAAGAATCTACCTTCACTTCTTTTATTGATGTGTATTTCGCCAACATATCAACAAAGTCTTTGTGAGGAGCATCCCCTAATTTTACATAAGCTACTTTAACATCAGACAATTCTTTTATAGGAAATATGCCTTTTTTATTTTGAAGTAATGTGATAGAGTTCTCTACCAAAGTAATGTGTAATAAAGAGTCTTGAATCGTATTTAATTCTTCTTCTAAATTATCTAAAACTACTGGTCTATATTCATGTAATCCTGCCCAGTATTTTGCTTTTAGAATTTTCTCTACAGAAAACTCCAATCTTTCCATCGTCAATTGATTCGTATGTAATGCTCTTTTTATTTTTTGTACGGCCGCTCCAACATCTTCAGGAATCAATAACATATCATTTCCTGCTAGTAAAGCAGCCAAATCAATAGCACCTGGTTTTGCATAATTAGCAGCTCCTTTCATATTCAATGCATCTGTAAAAATCAATCCCTTGAACCCCATTTGTTCTTTTAAAAGACTCGTAATTACTTTATAAGAAATAGAAGTAGGTATTTCAGGAATTGGTTCTAACGCAGGAACACTTAAATGTGCGACCATAACACTTGCCAACCCTGTGTCAAATATTTTAGTATAAGGATACAATTCTACAGACTGTAGTCTTTCTATATCAAATAGTAATTGTGGCAATGTTTTGTGTGAATCTGAAGCAGTATCTCCATGACCAGGAAAATGTTTCGCATTTGCTAAAACACGTTCACTTTGCATTCCAACAATAAAAGCAGAGGCTTTGCTGGTAACATTGTATTTGTTTTCTCCAAACGAGCGATTTCCAATAATTGGATTTTCAGGATTTGTATTGATATCCACTACAGGAGCAAAATTAATATGTATTCCCATTCGCTTGCAATGAATTCCAAGTCGTTTTCCAAATTGAACAATTAATTGTTTATTTTTAACAGCCCCTAAAGTCATGTTCCAAGGATAGCGAAATGTTTTTTTCAAACGCATATCTAATCCCCATTCTCCATCAAAACCAATCAATAGTGGGATTTTAGATTTTTCCTGATATCGATTATTTAATTCAGCTTGCTTTTTAGGAGTTCCCTGCATAAAAATCAAACCACCGATATGATGTTTTTTTATCTCTGCTTCTATCCTTTTTCGATGCTTCTTGTCCTTGTTAGAATAGGCTTGAATCATAAATAACTGTCCTATTTTTTCATCTAAGGACATTTCTATCATTCGCTCTTGAACCCATTCTTTTTGAGCTTTCACGTCTTTTGTCAAAAGAGGATCTAATTGTTGTGAAAAAGCCATGTAATAACTTGTAATGTACAAAATAGAAAAAAGGAGAAATTGCTTCATACAGTAAAATAAAATCTGATTTTAATTTAAAAATCTTTGGTGCCAACTATTTTTTGCCGCTACCTGCCATTTTGTAGCCATTTCTCCTTTGGTTTGTACCATATTATTGAACACAATTGTTTCAGAACAAATCTTGTCTGTTTTTGCATACTTTTGAAAATCAGCCAAAGGAACAATATTTATATTCTCTCCATCTTTAAAAGAAACATTTAGCTTATTCATTAAATCTACCGATAATTGTGATTCAATTTTTTTTATAAACCGAACAGAAGAATCTATAGAGCAACCTGACGCATTTGCAAAAGATTCGTCAAGAGCAAGAATCAAAAACTGATTATGCAAAACGGTGTAACCTCCTTTTAAATCATCACCATGTCTCGTCCATGAATTGATAAATTCAGTTGCCTCCTCTTTTATTACGGCTAAATCGTCTTTTTCAAACTTTCTATCAGATTGATATACCCATACTCTAGCTGTATTTGGTAAACTATTATAATCTACTAACATAATTTATTTTTTAGTGTTTAAACTTCTCAATTTAATCTGAGTCAATACCTTTTTAGTATATAACGGAAAATCTGCATTTTGAATCCATGAATAATAACCAGGGTTTTCAGCAAACACATCCGTAACTTTTCGTCCTTTGTATTTTCCAAAAGAAAACAATTCAATATCCTCTTCATCAAACATTAAGAAACCTGCAAAATCTGCTCTTCTGTTGTGAGAAGAATACTCACTTAAGCTTTTTACCTCTTTAGGAAGGTCATCGTATTTTTCAAGTTGAGCTAACAATATTTCGTAAGTCGCTAAAGTATCCGCTTCTGCAGAGTGCGCATTCTGTAAATCCTTATCACAATAAAATTTATAACCCGCACCTAGAGTACGTTGTTCTTTTTTATGAAAAATCACTTGTACATCTATAGCCACACGATTATTCATATCAAAATCTAGACCAACCCGTAACATTTCCTCTGCCAATAAAGGGATATCAAATCTATTTGAATTGAATCCTGCCAAATCACATCCTTTTATCATTTTAGAGACATCGCTTGCCAACTGTTTAAAAGTAGGTTCATTCGCTATTTTTTCATCTGTAATACCATGAATTTCAGAAGTCTCTTTTGGTATTTTCATTTCAGGATTCACCAACCAAGTCTTACTCTCTTTGGTTCCATTAGGAAACACTTTTAAAATTGATATTTCTACGATTCTATCCTTTGCTATATTTACACCTGTTGTCTCCAAATCAAAAAAGACAATTGGTTTCTTAAGTTCTAAACTCATTCTAAATTTTTATATAATGTAAAGATACCTATTTATCGATAATTGAAATAAATATACTCTTGATTTTTCATAAAAAACAACTTAAAAAACTATACTAATAATTAGTGCTATTTTAGTTTGATGCCCTGTAAAATTCTAATCGACACTCAAAACGTTTGACTTAACGAATTTTTAGCATATTATCCTTGCCTGCTCCAAGCATATTTTGATTTTTCTATGTTAACATTTACAATCGTAGCCATTGCTATACTTGAAAATTTACGCCTTGATAAAAGAAAAAATAATTTTACTAAATTATCCGAAAACCTAAACGTATTGAGTATATTTGCACTCTTAAAATACTATTCATGATCAATATTACTTTACCCGATGGGAGCGTAAGAGAATACGCTAAAAACAGTACTCCAATGGATGTGGCTATAAGCATTAGCCATGGTTTAGCAAGAAGTGTAATTTCTGCAAATTTTAATGGAACTACCGTTGAAACAAAAACCCCACTGACAACAGACGGTAATTTAACGCTATTTACTTTTGAGCAACCTGAAGGAAAAAAAGCGTTTTGGCATTCTTCTGCCCATTTATTGGCACAAGCAATTCAAAAACTATATCCTGGTGTAAAACTTACGATAGGACCTGCTATTGAAAATGGTTTTTATTATGATATCGATTTTGGTGACCACAAGGTTTCTGAAAATGATTTCCCTAAAATCGAAAAGCTGTTTATTGAATTAGCAAGAGGAAAGCATGAATTTACATTACGAGAAGTTTCTAAAGCAGATGCTTTAGCTAAATATAAAGAAGAAAACAATCCTTTTAAGGAAGAGTTGATTGAAAATTTAACAGATGGTGAAATAACTTTCTGTGATCATGACGACTTTACAGATTTATGTCGTGGTGGGCATATTCCTAATACAGGAATTATAAAAGCAATGAAGGTGATGAGTGCTGCTGGCGCTTATTGGAGAGGTGATGAAAAAAACCCTCAATTAACACGTATTTATGGAATTTCGTTTCCTAAAGCGAAGTTGTTGACTGAATACTTGGTATTATTAGAATTAGCGAAACAACGTGATCATCGTAAATTAGGGAAAGAATTAGAATTGTTTACATTCTCTGCCAAAGTAGGACAAGGTTTACCTCTATGGTTACCTAAAGGCGCCGCCTTAAGAGAACGCTTGGAAGCCTTTCTAAAAAAAGCACAAAAGAAAGCCGGATACGAAACTGTAATGACACCTCATATTGGTCAAAAAGAATTATACGTGACTTCTGGTCATTATGAAAAATACGGTGAAGATAGTTTTCAACCTATCAAAACACCAAAAATGGATGAAGAGTTCTTGTTAAAACCAATGAACTGCCCTCATCACTGTGAAATCTACAACCACAAACCTTATTCGTACAAAGACCTTCCTAAAAGATTTGCAGAATTCGGTACCGTTTATAGGTATGAACAAAGTGGTGAATTACATGGAATGACACGTGTTCGTTGTTTTACACAAGACGACGCGCATATTTTCTGTACTCCAGAACAACTGGATCAAGAGTTTAAAGACGTTATTGACTTAGTATTATATGTGTTTAAAGCACTAGGGTTTGAAGACTTTACGGCTCAGATTTCTTTAAGAGATAAAGAAGACAAAGAAAAATACATCGGTTCTGATGAAAACTGGGAAAAAGCTGAAAATGCAATCATCAATGCTGCCAATGAAAAAGGCTTGAATACCGTCGTAGAATATGGTGAAGCTGCCTTTTATGGTCCTAAGTTAGACTTTATGGTTAAAGATGCATTGGGAAGAAGTTGGCAATTAGGTACAATTCAGGTAGATTATAATTTACCAGAACGTTTCGATTTGACATACAAAGGATCAGATAATGCAGAACACAGACCTGTAATGATTCATAGAGCACCATTCGGATCTATGGAACGTTTTATTGCTGTTTTATTAGAACATACAGGAGGTAATTTCCCGTTATGGTTGATGCCAGAACAAGTTATTATTTTGCCAATTAGTGATAAGTTTCAGAAATATGCGAAAAAGGTTTCAGAATTGCTAGAAAATTCCGAAATTCGCGCCCTAATTGATTCTCGAAGTGAAAAGACGGGGAGAAAAATTAGAGATGCTGAATTGAGTAAAATCCCTTATATGATTATTGTTGGGGAAAAGGAAGAGAACGAAGAATCTGTATCCGTAAGAAAACATGGAGAAGGAGATTTAGGAGCTTTCAGTATTGAAGAATTTATTCAGATAGTAGAAAAAGAAGTAAACCGTACATTAGTACAATTTTAAATAACTCCTGATAGATCAGGATTAAATAGTTGAGTTATAGCAATACGTAGAAACAGAGCTCCTAGAAAACCTTGGAGAGTTCAGAACGAAGACCAGCACAGAATCAACAGTCGTATTAGAGACGTTGAGGAAGTTCGTTTGGTAGGAGAAAACATCGAAGTTGGTGTATATCCAATTAGAAAGGCATTAGATCTTGCTAAAGAGCAAGAATTGGATTTGGTTGAAATTTCACCGAAAGCGATTCCTCCTGTTTGTAAAATTATTGATTATAAGAAGTTCTTGTACGAACAAAAGAAAAGAGAGAAAGCTCTAAAATCTAAAGCAACCAAGGTGATTGTTAAAGAAATTAGATTTGGACCTCAAACTGATGAACACGATTACGAGTTTAAAAAGAAACACGCAATTAAGTTTCTTAAGGAAGGAGCAAAATTAAAAGCGTTTGTGTTTTTTAAAGGAAGATCAATCATCTTTAAAGATCAAGGACAAATTTTATTATTAAAATTAGCCCAAGAACTAGAAGAATTTGGTAAAGTAGAACAAATGCCAAGATTAGAAGGAAAAAGAATGATTATGTTTATTGCTCCTAAAAAGAAGTAAACAAAATCAAAACAACATATATAAGTAAGAATATATAAAACTAAGGAGATATGCCTAAGATGAAAACAAAATCTAGTGCTAAGAAGAGATTCAAGGTAACTGGAACAGGAAAAATAAAGAGAAAGCATGCTTTTAAGAGTCATATTTTGACGAAAAAATCTAAAAAGCGTAAATTAAAGTTAACTCATGATGGTTTGGTTCACAAAGCAGATAGAGCTAACATTAAACAACAATTGAACTTAAAATAATATTTTAAGAACAATAGGTAATTATTAACCTTGGAGTAGCGCATAAGTTTCGAAAGAACGCCTACTACAAAAAAACATTGAAATTATGCCAAGATCAGTAAATTCAGTAGCCTCAAGAAAAAGAAGAAAAAAAATCTTGAAGGCAGCAAAAGGATACTTTGGACGTCGTAAAAACGTTTATACAGTAGCAAAGAATGCAGTAGAAAAAGCGATGACATATGCGTATCGTGACCGTAAAAACAACAAAAGAAATTTCCGCGCATTGTGGATTCAACGTATCAACGCTGGAGCTCGTGCACACGGAATGTCTTACTCTCAGTTTATGGGAAAGGTCAAAGCTAATAACATTGAGTTAAACCGTAAGGTTTTAGCTGATTTAGCAATGAACCACCCTGAAGCTTTTAAGGCTATCGTAGATAAAGTACAATAATATTTAATCTCTTACTTATATAAAAAAACCTCGAACGAAAGTTTGAGGTTTTTTAGTTTTAAGCAAAAAAAATGCTGCATCTTAAGATGCAGCATTTTTAAATTATAAGTTTAGTTCCCTTTAGCGTAATCAGCTAAAAACTGAGCCAATCCACTCTCTGTTAACGGGTGCTTTAACAAACCTGTAATAGAAGACAAAGGCCCTGTCATTACATCTGAACCAATCTTTGCACAGTTCACTACATGCATTGTATTTCTGACCGATGCAGATAAAATTTGTGTTTTAAAATCATAGTTATCATAAACAAGTCTAATTTCCTTAATCAAAGTCATACCATCCATAGAGATATCATCTAAACGACCTAAGAAAGGAGATACATATGTAGCTCCTGCTTTTGCAGCCAATAAAGCTTGACCTACAGAAAATACCAAAGTTACATTTGTTTTGATTCCTTTATCAGAAAAATATTTACATGCTTTTATTCCAGCAGCAATCATTGGTAATTTTACAACTATCTGAGGGTGTAATGCTGCCAATTCTTCACCTTGTTGAATCATTCCATCATAATCTGTCGCAATTACTTCCGCAGAAACATCACCATCTACAGCTTCACAAATATCTAAATAGTGTTTTAGTATATTTCCTTGTCCTGTAATTCCTTCTTTAGCCATTAAAGATGGATTTGTAGTAACTCCGTCTAAAACGCCTAATGCTTGACCTTCTTTAATTTGATCTAAATTTGCTGTATCAATAAAAAACTTCATATTATAGTATATTAACTTGTTTGTTTAAAAAAACAAAGTTAGCATATTTGCCTTAAAAAAAAAAGAAGTTAAAGCAATAATTTATTGAGAAATAAAAAGGGGAAAGGTGTTTGTTTTTGCCTAACCAACAAACCAAAAGGTATAAAAAATGGCAAGCTACCTACATCACACTGCTACGACTATGTACCCTTGCTGTGTTCCCACCCTGGGGGATTCCAAAGGAGCTAGTTGTGTAGGACTTGCCGTTGCAAAACTACAATCATTTTTCAATTACTGCAACGTTTTTCTTATAAAAAATACATATTATTTACAACCTACACATTACAAACCAATTAGTAAATTTAAATAAATTAAAACTCTTTCTTCTTCTTATCAAACGATTAAATTCCTGAATGGAATCCGTATATTTGTAGTTCTAAAATTAATTTTTTGAGGTATTTCATTGAACTTTCATATTTAGGTAAAAACTACCATGGTTGGCAAATTCAGCCCAACGCAATTACCGTACAAGAAAAAGTAAACGATGCGTTTTCTTTAATTTTAAATACGCCTATTTTAACAACGGCAGCTGGCAGAACTGATACTGGAGTACATGCTTCTCAAATGTTTGTTCATGTTGACACTGATGTAGAAATTGATGCAACCATATATATATATAAAGCAAACTCTGTTTTACCAGATGATATAGTAATTCATTCCATTTTCTTGGTCAAAGAAGATGCACATACTCGTTTTCATGCAACTCAAAGAAGTTATGAATATAAAATATACCTAGGCAGAAATCCATTTAACCTAGATACTACTTGGCAAATATTCAAGCAAGAAATAGATATTGATATAATGAATGAAGCGGCAGCTTTACTAAAAAAATATACGAATTTCAAATGTTTTTCTAAATCTAAAACAGAAGTAAAAACATACAATTGTATCATCACAAATGCAACGTGGATACAAGAAGGAGATAATTTAACTTTTTATATTACAGCAGATCGTTTCTTGCGAAATATGGTAAGAGCAATTGTAGGTACTCTTGTTGAAATAGGAATAGGAAAAAATTCTGTCAAAGATTTAATTACTATTATTGAAAGTCAAGACAGAAGTATGGCAGGAACTTCTGTCCCTGCACGTGGATTATCTTTAACTGCTGTAAAATATCCGGAAACTATAAGACATGAATAAAAAAAAAACTACTAGCGTATTTGATTTACAGATTTTTTATCGCCTTATGGGGTTTGCTAAAAAATACCGTATGCATTTTATTGTATCTAGCATTACAGCAGTTTCTTTGGCGATTATAGCGGCTATAAGACCTTATTTATTAATTGAAACTGTAGATACATATATCAAAGGAAAAGATGCTGAAGGACTGTTAACTTTTACTGTATACATATTCGCGGCCTTACTAGCAGAAGTAGTGTTACACCTAATTTTTATTTATATAGCAAACTGGCTTGGTCAACATATTATAAAAGATATTCGAATAAAACTTTTTGAGCATGTTCTAAAATTTAAAATGTCATATTTCGACAAATCATCTGTTGGGCAAATGGTAACAAGAGTTGTTTCAGACGTTGAGACAATTGCACAATTTTTCGGACAAGGATTATTTATGATTATTAGTGACTTGTTAAAAATGTCTGTAATTGCAGGATTTATGCTTTATAAAAATTGGCAGTTAGCGCTGATCTCTTTTGCTGTTTTACCAATTATAGTATATGCTACTAAAGTTTTCCAAGCATCTATAAAAGTTGCCTTTCAACAAGTAAGAACTCAAGTTGCAAACCTAAATGGATTTGTACAAGAAAGAGTTACTGGAATGCAAATAGTGCAACTGTTTAGTCGTGAAAAAATCGAATACGATAAATTTAAAGAGATCAATGAAGCTCATAAAAAAGCACATGTAAAAACTGTTTGGTATTTTTCTATATTCTTTCCCATTGCAGAGATTTTATCTTCCATTGCAGTTGGATTGCTAGTTTGGTACGGTGGTCTGAACCTAGCTTTAAACGGAACCGTTAGTTTAGGTGAAATTATGGGGTTCATTATGATGGTAGAAATGTTGTACCGCCCATTAAGACAAATCGCAGATAAATTTACAACACTTCAAATGGGAATGGTTGCTGGAAACCGTGTCTTTGAAATTATGGATACTCAAGAATCTGTCTCTACAGAAGGTACCATAGAGATTACATCTCTTAAAGGTGAAATAAAATTTGAAGATGTTTATTTTAGTTATATCAAAGGTGAAGAAATTTTGAAAGGAGTTTCAATGAAAGTAAAGGCAGGGGACACAGTTGCCATTGTAGGTGCAACAGGTGCGGGGAAATCAACTATTATTAATTTGATAAATCGATTTTACGAGATTGATTCAGGAAAAATCTTAATAGACTCTATAAATATAAATGACTTTAAACTAAAAAGTCTACGCAATCATCTTGCAATTGTACTCCAAGACGTATTTTTGTTTTCAGATTCCATATTCCACAACATTACATTAAAAAACGAAAATATAAGCTTAGAGATCGTTCAAAAAGCAGCCAAACAAATTGGTATTCATGACTTTATTATGAGCCTTCCTAATGATTACGAATTCAATGTTAAAGAAAGAGGAAACATGTTATCTTCTGGTCAACGACAATTGATTTCATTCTTAAGAGCTTATGTTAGTAATCCTTCCGTATTGATTTTGGATGAAGCAACTTCTTCTGTTGACTCTCACTCTGAAAGAATGATTCAATATGCTACAGATAAAATCACAAAAGACAGAACTTCCATAATTATAGCACATAGACTAGCGACAATACAAAAAGCAGATACAATCATTGTAATGGACAAAGGGAGTATTGTCGAAATAGGATCTCATAAAGTGTTGCTTAAAAACAAAGATGGCTATTACAAAAACCTATTTGAAAAACAATTTAACGAAACTTCAGTAATAGAAACTATTAATCAAGATGTCCTTTAATTTTATCTATCAGTTCTTCTGTACTTGAATAAAATTCAAATTCACCATCTTTAATCAAAGAAATTTTACCTGTTTCTTCTGATACTGCAATACAAATAGAATCTGTACGTTCTGTAATACCAATTGCGGCTCTATGTCGCAAACCAAATCTATTTGGTAGTGGCTTATCAGACAAAGGCAATACAACACGGGTAGCGACAACAAAATTTTCTTTTATTATTGTAGCTCCATCATGTAACGGACTGTTTTTATAAAAAATACTCTCTAACAAAGCTATATTTACTTCAGCATTCATGTAATCACCTCTTTCCTTTACAAAATCAAGATTATTATTTCTTTCGATAACTAGCAATGCTCCCGTTTTTGTTTTAGACATTTTTTCACAAGCCGAAACAATACTCTCAACATCAACTTCCGAACTAATTTCAGTTTTAAGAAATTTCAACTGCTTAATAAAGCTACGTTTAGAACCAATATTAGCAGAACCAAGCATCAATAAAAATTTTCTCAATTCTGGATGAAAAATAATTAACATCGCAATTGCCCCACCTCCTACTAACACTTCTAGGATGCTACTCAACATCTCCATTTTTAGAACTTGCGTAATTTTATAAATAAAAAACACAATCGATATACCTATAAAAATATTTATAGCCACAGTACCCTTTAATAACTTGTATACATAGTACAGCAATACTCCTACCAAAGTAATATCAAGAAAATCTAATAAGGAAAATTCTAAAAAATCCAATCTATGAGTGTTTTTGTAAAAATAGTAATTAAATCTGATTCAAAATTTCAATATCTCTATATTATATTTTTAATGAACTTTTTATTTCACAAACAGGAATAGGATTCATTTTATGTTGATTTCTTCTATTCAAGAGTGTATATATTTCAAACACTTCTTTTTCTCTTCCGGATAAATCTGAAGGTTGAACACCTTCGCCATCCTGACGCATGGCAATTTCAAGCTCGTCGTATGAAGCTCCTATCTGATCTTCATCAGTTCTACTATCACCAAAAAGACCGTCTGTAGGTGCTGCACTTAAAATCGTATCCGACACTCCTAACTCAGCTCCTAAAGCAAATACTTCGGACTTCACTAAATCGGCTATTGGGCTTATATCTACTCCACCATCACCATATTTAGTATAAAAACCAACACCAAAATCTTCAACCTTATTTCCTGTACCCACAACCAAACATGAATTTATACCAGCTATAAAATACAAAGAAGTCATTCTTAACCTTGCTCTAGTATTTGCAAGGGTTACATCTTTTATAGAACTTGAACTTGTTGAAGGAAAAATATCTTGAAACACTTCAAAACTAAGAGTTAAATCAGTTCTTTCACTTGAAACATTATCATACGTTTCTTTTAGATGGTTGATATGGTCTAATGCTCTAGATACTTGATTGGGGTCTTGATGAATTGGCATTTCAACACAAATAGTTTTTAGACCAGACTTTGCACAAAGTGTAGACGTAACTGCAGAATCTATACCCCCAGAAACACCAACGACAAAACCTTTTACCCCAGATCTATGAGCATATACTTTTAACCAATCTACAATGTGATTTACTACCTTTTCAGAATTCATAATATAAAGAATTTTAGTATTTTTGCATTTAGTAAAAATAAACAATTTAACAATTAGTGAGCCTTTATTTTTAAGTAGTTTTCTACATCAATACATTATAATATAAAATAATCAACAACGCATTTCTATAGATGAAAAAAAACTTTCCATATCTCTTATTACTTTGTGTTCTGCTAATTGGATGTAATAATACTTCTAAAACTGAAGAAACTATTTCAAAAATAAATATCGATTTTAGTTTCATTAAATTTCATGAAGAATTCTTCAATGCCAATAGACAAGAATTACGCGTCTTAAAAAACATGTATCCTTATCTTTTCCCTTCAGCAATAAAAGAAGACCAATGGATGTCTAAAATAAAAGAGTCGGAAGAAGCAATATTGTTTGAAATGGTTGATAGTCTTTATGGCAACCTAGAAATAGAAAAGGAAAAATTAAACAGTTTATACAAACACATAAAATACTATATCCCTTCCTTCAAAGCTCCAAAAACATTTACACTCATCAATGATTTGGATTATGAAGCACCCGTAATATATGCAGATACATTATTATTTATCTCCATTGATATGTATTTAGGCAAAGACGCTGACGTATATCAAAGTTTTCCTAAATATCTTTCCAATAATTATACAAAAGAACGTATTGAGGTGGATGTTGCTAGAAAAATCATTCAAAAGAAATTTATTTATAAAAGAGGACGCAGTTTTTTAGAATCAATGATTTATTATGGGAAAGAACTGTATCTAATAAAAACATTTCTCCCTAACACACCCATGAACGTCATTCTTGGATACGAAAAAGAGAAATACAATTGGAGTTTAAAAAATGAAGCTCATATATGGAAATACTTTATTTCTGAAGATTTACTATTTAGCTCAAAATCAGCGTTAAACAATCGTTTTATAAACACAGCCCCTTTTTCGAAATTTTATTTAGAGAGCGATTCAGAATCCCCAGGAAAGATTGGAAGATGGATTGGTTTTAAAATCGTCGAGTCCTATATAAATAATAACAAAACACCATTAGATAAAATGGTCTCATTAGATGCAAATACTCTATTCCGAAAATCTAAGTACAAGCCCAATAAATAATGTTAGTGAAATCAAAACTAGCCGCTTCTAAAGCTCCCCGTATATATATCAAATACTTGAAATAGATGGGTGATATATTATAAATATTAAGCATATATATATTGCATAATTCAAACCTTAATATAATACACCTTTATAAAAATAAACACTCAAATTTGTAGGATAAATAAAAAAACCAGAATATTGAATTACTGATTTTTTCAATATTATCTGAATCATCAGTAGCAGTTTAAAACCTTCTATTTCCATTGATATTAATTGAATATTTTGGGTTGAGTAGGCATAATAACAAAGTTCAATAAATTCATTTTTATTTTATGAAGTACAATTAAGCTCCATTAGAATTGAAAAATAAACAGCAAATTGTAACACAAGTAAATGGACTGCCAGCCAATCTAACAGAGTGAAAATATTATTCTCTATTTATCCAAATTTTCAAAAAGCCAATAATCTATTACAAAATTTAACATGGATATTTAAAAATACGAAAGACAAAGCTGTCGGATTGACAAGATTGTCGGTACCGTACAAAAAAGTAAGACGGCCTGAATTCAAATCTTTTAACTCTATCGCTAGAACAATATCAAGGAATAGTAAACTACTTTGATAAGAGAGTACAAATGCGTCTGCAGAATCTTTTAACACCAAAATTACAGCGTTTAGGGCACAGTTTAGAGGGGTGAGAAATATTCCTTTCTTCCTATTTAGACTCTCAATATTTTTGCTTAATTATCAAAATCCCACAACTTTCACGACTGATTCTCTAATCAACTATATAATTTTGGGCAAAAAAAATCCTCATTCAATTTAATGAATGAGGATTCTAAAAAAGGCGATGACATACTCTCCCACCAATGGCAGTACCATCTGCGCTGATAGGTTTAACTTCTCTGTTCGGAATGGGAAGAGGTGAGCCCTATCGCAATAACCACCTTAAGGTCTTTGCTAGCTTTGTTCTGTTTATAATCAGAACTGTTACCAGTATTTAATTATTAACATATTGAAATATATGATATATATAAAGTTATAGAATTGCTATTTAAATAAATAA
>CEWR01031153.1_pt1 | contig 17431 bp, 14 predicted proteins | sample 356321 | NCBI WGS metagenome assembly CEWR01 (sample SAMEA2621551, study PRJEB7988) | marine metagenome | biome: marine biome (ENVO:00000447); feature: mesopelagic zone (ENVO:00000213); material: "saline water (ENVO:00002010), including plankton (ENVO:xxxxxxxx)" | depth 790 m
CGACTTCCGGTATCGGCCATATGGGCTCACCAGTCCTTCTATTAAGCGCATATACAAAACCTTGTTTTGTGGCCTGGAAGACACCTGGGATTCGTTCGCCGTCAACCGTGACGTCCATTAGTACAGGCGCCATAGGCGTGTCGTAGTTCCAGATATCGTGATGAACAAACTGGTAGTGCCAATCCCGCTCACCAGTCTCGACATCGATAGCAATTATGCTGGTGCTATACAGGTTGTCACCTGGATGGAAGCCACCGTAATAATCGATTGTCGGTCCATTCGTAACGATGTATACGAGACCCAACTCTGGATCAGCAGACATCGGCGCCCAAGAAGAAATATCACCCGTGTATTGCCAGGCATCATTTGTCCAGGTCTCATGACCAAACTCACCTGGACGCGGGATCACGTGGAACTTCCACTTGAAGTCACCCGTGCCAGCGTCATACGCGAGAATGTCACCAGGAACCATCTCTGTTCTAGTCTGGTTGTATCCCTGTTCGGCTGAGTTACCTACAACCACAACGTCGTTGACTACGATTGGAGGCGATGAACTCGTGATGTACCCGATCTCAAGGGGGATCCCCTGATAAGGATCATAAGGTTGACCCCAATTTTCCCATGGAGCCCAACCTTCAATAAGATCTGCTACGAGATCCACACTACCTGAAGCTGGGAACCCGTCGATCGGCACACCTTCACCCCAACCCTCTAGCGGTTGACCAGTCTCGGCGTCCAATGCATGAAGGAAAAATCCCGGAGTGGTGATGAAGATTACACCGCGCCCGTCGACTTCAGCGTAAGCGACCCCCTTCCCGTAACCTTTCCGCATTGAGTACTCATAGCGGAAGGTATGCGGCTCGGTAAAAGTCCACTTCAGTTCGCCCGTCACTGGATCAAGAGCGATTACATGCCGACGGTCGTTCGTGACCGTGATCAGCATGCCATCGATGTAAGACGGGGTGGCTGTATTCCCATGTGTACTCGCACCGAAACTCGCGTTGTCCCAAATCCAGGCGACTTCCAGATCCCCGAAATTCGAAGCTGTGATTTCGTCACCGATCGTATAACGCGCATGCCCGGCGTCACCACCGAGGTAGGTCCAGTTTCCATTCTCCACTCCGGACAGCTGGGCACTGCCCACTACCGGCAGGGAGAACAGGCCGACCAAAGCGAACACACTCGCCACGACCCACCCTGACTGAGGCGAACTCAAATACTTCTCTTTTCTCATAACACTCTTCCCCAAGCAATGATGCGACATCGGAGCAATTTCATGCATATCCGAGCACGCCATCGTGACCGTTTCGGCGCCGCTCCGCAAGATATGGTGAGTGTTCCCACTCTGGAAGCAGATTGACTCAGAGTGCGAAGCGACCTAAGCCCGGAGTCCTCATCTGCCTATCCTCTTTTGTGACAATCATCCCCTCTGTATCGTCGAGCTCCTTCATCAACTGAAAACCCGCTACAGGACCGAGCACCATGACTGCAGTGGAGAGGGCATCAGCATCCATCGCGCTAGTCGTAATAACTGTCACCGCGCTTGCTCGATCAGGCGAGTAGCCTGTCCGAGGGTCAATGATGTGGTGAAAACGTCGGTCTTGGGTGAAGGCCTGCATGTAATCGCCGGAGGTTGCTATACACTCACCACCCAGTCGCAGCTGAGCCAACATTCCTTGTGCGTCAGCGGGATCTCGGACGCCGACCGTCCAAGGACTCTCCAGCGACCCATGTCCCCCCGAGGCCATGTCCCCACCTGCATCGATGAGGACCCGCTCAGCACCGTCACCCACTAGAGTGCGCACGGTCTGGTCAACGATGTATCCTTTCGCAATCCCGTCCAGAGTGACTTTCATCTCTGAGCCCTCAAGCACGATAGCATCTTCATCAACTTGAACTTTCCGATAGTCGACGGACTCTAGAATTCGCTCAATCTCATGATCTGGAGGGGGCTGGTTGCTCTCTTGAAAGTGAGACGCGTACAGCTCTAGCAGAGGTGCTACCGTTACATCAAACGCACCGTCCGTCATCGATGAGTAGGTCAAAGCTCGACCGATGACCTCTACGAGCTCAGGTGGAGGAGTCTCTATGAACCCTTTGTCGTTAAGTCGGTCCAGCGGCGTATCCCTCCGATGGCGACTCAGAATCCCCTCAAGCCTCTCCATTTGACCGAATGCGTTCCGCACCATCTCTCGAGCAACTTTGAGCTCCGGAGCAACAATTGTAACGATGACTAGCGTCCCCATCTGTGTCCGAGTCTCACTCACCCGATGGAGGCCTGCTCGACTGATAAGCGAACGAACAAGGCCAGTGCCCATCGCGAGAGAGACACCGGTCACGGCAGTAATACGGAGCACTTGACGCCGGCTGACTTTACGCGCGCCCTTATCCTCCATCAGCCACTCCTTCGAGCGATCCCAATTTTACCTGTATCAACCGGGATCGGACCTCTTTCATCTCGTGGCGGCATACTCCTGCTTTCTCAATAAGCTGCACTTCACAAACATTGCAGCGCACACATTCCTTAAAGTCGATTTCCGGTCCCTCAATCGCTCCTGTTGGGCATTTCTGCTGACATACCAGGCAGTGATCGCACTGCTCGACACGCCGAATTCGTTTCGGTGAAACCACCGAAGCAATCGCCAACGCAGCTCCGAGGGGGCACGCATAACGACAGTAGAAGCGTGGCACGATTGCTGAAGCCAAAATGAAAGCACCGGCAATTACCCATAACAGGATGCTCGGGCTCCTAAAGAAGACTGTGCCAAACGGCTCAAAATACTCGTAGAAGCTCACGTGACTCCCAGCTAGCGCGGGGATCACAATGATCGCAAGAACTAGGTATTTCGCCCGAAGCCCAATCCGGTGGGCACGTGTTGAGGGTGTCCTCTTCCAGCTTTCGGGGATAATCCGGTCCAGAAAGTCCTGGAGTGCGCCAAACGGGCACAAGAAACCACAGAACACTCTGCCCCAAATGAGCGTGGTGACCACCGTGAAGACGACCATGAGCAAGAGAGGTAGATCATCCAAAAAGACTGAAGGACCAACCCATATCGCACTCGTAATATGAGAAACCGAAAGGAACCCACCATCCACAAATCCAAGAACGAACAGAGTTAAACCGAGTGAAACCCAGCGAAGCAAAGTCACCTTCGTGAAGAATGCAGCCATCCCGAATGCGAGCACGAGTAAAATCAACGCAACACGATCCCAAGAAGTGTTCGCGAGCATTCGCTCCAGAAGCGTTTCCTCTTGGATTAATGTGAAATTGAATCCTTCACCTGGAAGAATTTCGTCTGAGCCTGCGATAGCTGAGGAATCCGATGGTCCTTCCAGCTCAGCCTCTGCGGTGTCGATTAGAGCAGTTCCCTCGACAGTTGTTGAGGGCAGGTCGGTATTCGCGAGTGCCTCAGCGACCGCCCTCTCTTCGGCTGCCGCACGCTCAGCTTCCGCCTCTGCCTCGGCGGCGGCGGCTTCCTCGGCCATGATAATCCGCGCTTCCTGGGTCGTGTAATCCAGCGTGTGGAAGCCTAGCCTGGAACCGAGGTCGTAAAGGAACGTGAACGGCCTCGTGATGTCGACTGTATCTTCGACCATCATGACCCCTGTAATCGTTGCCTCGCCGTAGGAAACACCCCCTGAGGTCAAGCCCAACATCACGATGTTCTCAGGCGAGATGTCGATCGTGTCTCCACCCTGTTCGATCGCCCAACCCTCTCTGACAAAAAGCCGGAGACGCGGCCCGTCCACCGTGTAGAGCATGAGATGATCCGCACCTCCACGCCTTTCAACAGAAGCTAAAGCGCGCTGGTACATCTCTTCACCCAAGAGATACTCTCCCACCCTATCACTCCACATGTGTGCAATAGAGATGCCAGCAGACCCCTCTCCTGGCTCAGTCACCTCAAGCCGCTCGACAACACCTCGACGGCGAAGCTCGAACCAAGACAGTCCTACCACATCTTCTACCGTACCCGTTGGTAATTCGACTTCAAACGAGTAGGCATTTGCAACACGACGAGCTGTGTTGCGTATGCCACGGGAAAGTGCTCGGACGCTGATGGAAACCTGAGAGATTCCGTCGACATCTCCACCCACACGGAATGCTTCGCCGACGTACTTCCCTGTGTATTGTTCCTGGAAGCCCGGCCGCCGAAGGAAATCGCCCATGCTGCTCATGTACGATTCACGGTAATTCGTCACTCTGATACCCGTGAGTGTCCCGTCCAGCTTCATCCCCACCAATGTCTCGATCGTACCGCTATACCCGTACTCCTCGGGAGGCAAATCAGAGGTGATGAAGACGTACCCGATGAGTTCCTGACCCCGATATGCCTGCTTTACGAGAGGATCCCCCGTCGCTGGGGAAAAGAGATCCGCCTCAGGCATTACTTCCCGGAGGAGTGATTCCGACACACCATCGATGTTCTGACCCTTCAGATCATTCGGCACAGCCCATGACACGAGAACTACAATGAGAAATACGAGGCGTCGTGTATGTGTCATCGGCAAAGCCTAAAAAGGTGCCAGATACGCAGCTTACGATCTGCGGATTCAGCCGACAGAAACTGCGTCACCCAAGTCATCCCCATCGCTCACAGCCATAGCATCACCACGTGCACCGATGCCGATTGCAACTATTGCCCAGACACCCATGACAGGAGCTGCGATCAGGGCAATAGTACCGAGTGAAAGCCCAATAAACGTACCAAGCCCAGCGTAGATCCAACCACTGACCAAATCACCGCCCCGGTACACTGCTGCATCAATAAAGGCTTTGGATTTGTACTTTTCCTCACGTGATACCACAGTGAACAACACTTCCCGAGCTGGTTTCGTAATACCGTAACGGCCCGCGCGATAGATCACTTGAACCACCATTAGAGTCACCAGAGTGGGATAGACTCCTAGAGCAACAAAGCCCACAAACATTGCCACAGGGATCAACGCCAGGGTCACCCCCACATTTAGCCAGCGTAAGATCCGCGCAGTCAGATACACCTCGAAGAGAATCGTTAGGATGTTGACGGTCAGATCAATTTTCGACAGAAAGGCTCTGCGTTCACCTCGATCAGTCATTACTTCGTACACAATGTCAGACTGTGCGAAGTAAAGAACGGTAGACGCGAATGTCATTAACGCGATAAAGGCGGCGATGCCCGTGAGATACCGCGAAGCGAAGACTGCTTTCATCCCCGACCATGCTCCACCAGAAAGCGGCCGACCTGACTCACCTACAGCCTCAACTCCACCGGTTTCAAAGTTTCGGTGCAACGCCCCGGCAAACCATGAAGCTGTCTCAAGAGGCACACACGAAATCAGAAGGAGGGTGAACACTGGCACCTGTTCTGCCAAAAAGACTCCAACCAGCGGCCCAAAAATCCCTCCGAGAGAGACCCCTACAGCAATGAAGGCGAAAAGCCTCTTTCCTTGGTCGTTGTCAAAACAGTCGGCTACGAGGCCCCAGAACACTGTTACCACAAAAAGTGAGAAGATGCTCGCCCACACATAGAAGGCTCGATCAATCCACGGGCGCGCTTCCACTGGGAGGAAAAGGAGGCTCGCCCAAAAACCGATTAGACAAGCAATAAAGAAGCGATTCACGAGGGGAACAAAGACGCCACGAGAATACCTAGAGGCTACCCACGAGTATGCTGGAACTGCTACGAAGACCATGACCAAGAACACGGCAGTCCACAGGTACTGGAGGTTGCCTCGGTCTTCGGCCGCGATCTCATCTCGCACGGCCCTCAGGATGTACCACGCGAACATGATGAAGAAGCCATAAGCCGCAGCCCACAGCATCCCCTTAAACTCTTCATCATCCCTGAAGTCAACGAAGTAGCCGATCAGCCCTTTTAGCACGCGGACCTCCAAGCAGTTAGCAGGCCACAGATCTCGATGGCTGAGCCTCGGTTAGCCCTCTGTTCGAAACAGCATCGGCTATGGGCTCAAGCGCTGCATGATAGGGTTCCTGTAGCCGCCTCACCAGAAGTTGCGAGCGCGGTAGGCGTGATTCAGGACACCAGTCCGGTGCAAGGATGGGCGGAACTACCTAGACTGTCTACTTCAGAATAAAGTAATCTCCGTATTCCTATGATGACGCTAAATCGGATAAGGCAAGGAGCCGCAGCACCATGAATCAAGATTGCAACGTTGTCCCTGAAAGATCACTGACAAGATCCCCAGGTCTCATGCTGACCCTAGCCTTAGCTTTGTTGCCCAGCGCCTTTCTAGCCGGCACCCCAGACGTCAGTGCCCAGGCACCTGCCCAACCCACATCTGGTCAACAGGTAGCCCTTGTCACGGGCTCCACATCCGGGTTGGGCCGTGAGGTTGCACTTCGCCTTGGAGCGATGGGATGGCACGTCATCGTGCACGGACGTAGTCAAGAACGCGGGATGCAGGTCGTGGACGAAATCAACAGTCAGGGTCCGGGCAATGCACGGTTTTACAGAGCTGACCTGGCTTCTTTTGATCAAACGAGAGAATTCGGTGAATCGCTCCTGAGGGATTACGAGCGTATGGACGTTCTGGTGAACAATGCAGGCTTTGGTTCAGCACCCAATGAGCGCTTGGTGTCCGAAGATGGACACGAATTCCGATTCCAAGTGAACTATCTGTCCACTTACTTGCTCACCCACATGCTCATGCCTCGCCTACGCTCGAGCACACCTTCCCGCATCGTAAATGTCTCTTCGTTAGCTCAAAGCCCTATCGATTTCGATGATGTAATGATTGAAAACAACTTCAGCGGCGGGAGAGCTTACGGCCAAAGCAAGCTCGCCCAGATCATGTTCACCTTCGACCTGGACGAGGAATTAGATGGCACCGATATCATGGTGAACTCTCTTCATCCAGCGACATATATGCCTACTGGGATGGTGCTGAGAGCGGGCGCTCAACCCCGTGCTACGATCGATGAAGGCGCGGATGCGGTGATGCAGCTGGTAGTATCTGACGAAATTGAGGGCGGCCAATTTTTCCGGGGGCTAGTACCGGCACGAGCAAATGCCCAGGCCTACGATATGCAGGCCCGAGCTAATCTCAAGGCACTGAGCCAGGAGTTAACCGGAGTCCGCTAAGGTTTGGGCCAGGGGTTTCGACTAGCCTCTCCCCAACGCTTATCAGGTAGTAGGCTCCCCTACTGGCGGGCGTGCCACGCTGCTAACACCTCGGCTTCTCGTTCAGCCGAGATGCCCGACCTCAGATCTGCCTGACGTTCTGAAGAGCGGGAAAAATGAAAATCCAAAGTCTCGCGAGCAGTAACCGCTAGCGGCCGGAATGTCAGACCAGCCTCAACCTCTGGTGTAAGATCGAAGCGAGCGAAACCTTCAGATCCTGGGGTAGGTGGTCTCCATACTGGCATGTGCGAATACGGGCGAATCCCCATTTGGGTAAGGAATTCGAGGTTGACCCAGGTGAATGTCGTTTCGGCAGTGGTGATCCCTCGGATCCCATAGAGCAATTCAGCCATCGGCCTAGGTGTCCTAGGCCCGACACCATTAAATACTCCAGCCGTGCCATCTTCTGCCATGCGGATCATCCATTCTGTAAAGTCTCGTACATCGATGATCTGCACCGGATCAGTAGGATCACCGGGAGCAAGAACCTCACCACCACGGTTGATGCGTACCGGCCAGTAGGTGAAGCGGTCGGTGTCATCACCTGGGCCGATAATGAGTCCAGGACGAACAATATTGGTGCGGCCTACGAAGATTCGTTGTGCTGTGCGCTCTGAGAGTGCTTTAGCAAGCCCATAGGGCAGAGACTCAGAATCCCTGCTAACACCAGCACTCTCGTAGGTGTACGTCGGTGCATCAGCGGTCATCGGAACGATGCTCGTATCCGAATAGGCCGAGCGTGACGAAACGTAAAAATACAGGCCCACCGAATCCTTCAGAAAATCAGCTGCCAGGCGTACCCACTCCGGGTTAGATCGGGAGTTATCGATAACAACGTCCCATGACCGACCTGCGAGTGCATCGAGCTGTCCATTTCGGTCCCCGACAAGCCGCTCGACACCAGGAAAGAGGTGAGTGTTTGTTCGACCACGATTAAAGAGCGTGACGGTGTGCCCGCGATCTAACGCATATCGAACCTGATGAGGACCAATGAAGCCGGTACCCCCAAGTATGAGAATACGGATAGCTCTTTGCGCAGGCGGCTCAGGCTTACGGAAAGAATCTGCAACTAGGGACTCCGGGCTGACCCCGAGACCCAGGCCACCGGTAGCTGCAGCTGTTAGTCTCAGGAAGTCTCTTCGATCAGTCGGCATCTAAGCTCTCCAGTTCTCATGCAGGGATCCTAGCTTATCGCTGCTACAACCTGCATCGGGTGAGGTCATCTCTACAAGCGTATTTACGGGATAGAGTGGCTAGCGAATTCATAGCTCCTTTTTGGATTGCCGAAAAGGATAATCGCAATGCATCTTGATCTTTACCTGACTTACATCTGCACACCGCCAGTAGGTGGCCATCGACGCGGTCCGGGTAGAGTGAAGCAGAAAATGGCCTCATCAGTTTAGGAGGATGACCATGAGTTATACCCATCGGAGTCACGACAGGCATACCAAACGGCTCGGAATCTATGCCGCTGGAGTCCTGATACTAATGCTGGCGACATCCACTGACGTGTTCAGTCAGTCAGGGGCAGATGATGTGACTTTCACCGCAGATATAGCGCCAATCCTCCAGCGTAGCTGCCAAAATTGCCATCGTCAAAATTCAGTGGCACCCATGTCATTGCTGACATATGAAGAGGTGCGGCCTTACGCCCGACGTATCAAGGAGCGAACGATGCTTCGGGATCGGATGGGAGTGATGCCGCCCTGGTTTATTGAAAAAGATGTCGGCATCCAAGACTACCAAAATGACATCTCACTGAGTGAGGCTGAAATCACGATGATCGCTGAATGGGCAGACAACGGTGCACCCCGTGGCGATCCGAATGATATGCCGGCACCTCGTGTGTTCGCAGCTGAAGATGAATGGGATATCGGTACCCCAGATCTGATCGTTGACTTGCCTCCGTATACGATGGGAGCAAAAGCTCCAGACTGGTGGGGTATGATCCCTCCTGTATCTAGTGGGTTGGCGGAGGACCGTTACGTAGCAGCGATGGAGGTAAAGGAAATCAGCGACGTCGAGGGGGGAGTTGGAGGAAAATTCATCTTCCATCACGCAATCATCACTTCGACGGACGAAAACGGAAGGCCGAACGGCAGTTGGCCAATACATGAGGTGGGTCGCAATGCAGAGACATTCGATCCCCTAGCTGGTCAGATATTGAGAGCTGGATCACAGTTCATGGTACCGGGTGTCCATATGCACTCAAACGGCCAAGAAACCACTGCTCATCTGCGGCTCGGTTTCAAGTTCCATCCGAAAGGCTATGAATCGGAACGACGGAGTACACTCTTGAATTTCGGCAATGGCGAAATCGATCTACGTCCCATGCAGGATGGTCAAGAGGTCCACATCTTCCATACGCTGCAACAGAACATGAAAATCACAACCTTCGAACCACATATGCACGCCGCAGGTGTGAGAATGTGCATGGAAGCGGTTTGGGGTGGACGGACTGAAACCCTAACGTGCGCAGGGTACGACCATAACTGGGTAAAGGTTTACAACTACGCAGAAGATGCCGCGCCTCTTCTACCGAGAGGTACCCTCCTGCATGTGACGGCCTATTTCGATACTACAGAAAACAACACGAATGTGATTGACCCCAGGAATTGGGGTGGATTAGGGCACAGATCAATCGACAATATGGCAATTGTGTTTGCCCCTGGACTCACGCTCAACGACGAGCAATTTGCGGAAGAAATCGCAAAACGTCGGCTACGTCTTGGTTTAGCTAAAGGTGAGGGTATGCTCGGATGTCCACTGTGTGGTTTCGAGGAACTGCCTGGAAATGGCAGAAGATGAAGAAAACCAGCCTTATTCTAGCACTAGTCACGTCTGCGGGATTCCCGCTTTCCGCAATCGCGCAATCACCAAGTAGTGGTCAGAACATCGCGCCCGTATATGAAGGATTTGAAACGAACTCGGACGGCTCGTTTAATTTGCTGTTCGGGTATTACAACCGGAACTGGGAAGAGCAGATCGACGTACCCGTTGGTCCGGGGAACTATCTTGAGCCCGGAGGACCGGACCGAGAGCAACCCACCCATTTCTTTCCGCGACGTAACCAATTCGTCTTCCGGGTTCACGTTCCAGCTGATTTCGGAGATAAAGAGGTGGTATGGACCCTCACAACTAATGGTGTAACCGAACGAGCATACGGAACCCTTCGGCCTGCCTACGCGGTCGACGCCGTCGTCATGAGTGCCAACTTCGGTGCGGGAGGACAAACCGGTTTCCGGCCCTCGCTGACCGGAAACCTCCCACCCGAGCTTATGTTGGAGAGCGAGAAGACGATGACCGTGGAAATCGGGGAGCCAGTTTCCCTGAGCGCAGTTGCGACTGATGATGGGAAGCCGGGCCGACAGTCAATCTCGTCACGTTCTATCGGTCAAAGCCATTTCGTGCCTAACTCAGCCACTGGACTGCGTCTTTCATGGTTTAGATACAGGGGTCCTGGCGAAGTCATGTTTGACCCCGCTCAAACCAAGGTTTGGGAGGACCGCAGAGATGGTGGAAATTCACCGTGGTCGGCTGGTTGGCAAACGCCACCCATCCCGCCGGACAACAGATGGACCGTGCAAGCAACGTTCAGTGAGCCAGGGACCTATTTGCTGAGAGCGCTCGCACATGACGGCGGGCTAATCAACTATGAAGACGTGACTGTGATTGTGCGGTGATAAACCTAAATAGGTCTTAGTACTTCCCGAATCTCCTATTGAGCAGCTTAGCGGACTTCGAAAAACGAGCTGTCAGCGCTGAAAGCCGAGAAAATTCCGAGCGCGCCATGGACGTTCGATGGTGGCTCATTCAGGTCACGTGAGTCCTGTTGGAGCCCCCTATATAGGTCCACGTACTCTTCGTTCACTCGATATAGTTTTAAACGGTGTTGGCCATAGTGGGTCAACATGACTACCCGCACGACTGAACTATCAGCTGCGGTGGGTTGCTGGATAAACCTTGAGGCGAAGCGTGAGAAGATCGCGGTAGTCGGCAGGATTTGCGGTGCCTCTTCTATATTGTCTATGACGACGAAATGAAGTTGATCGCCTGTATTCGTCCAATTAGCTGTGATTCTCCTGTTCAGGAGACTCCCCGGGCCCTGGCCACGCTGCGGAGGAAAAGTCGGAGCAATCAAGCTGTCAGCAGACAAGCCCAACCCAACAGGAGCCATGGGCACAACGGTTTCCGCTGTAGCGGTTCGACCATTTACTGTGGCTTCCAGGCGGAAAACGTCCCCGATCTGGAGATTGAGGTCGTCACCTGGATAATGATACCGGCCAGGCTCACCTGACGTAGGCTGGAGATCGAAGCGTTCGGTGCCCCTGAATATCGTGATCTCTGCATTGGATATCACCGGCGCTACCTCAGTTGAATCGGCATCAATTGGCAGCACACCACTTACTGTCACCCACTCGACCGGCTCATCCGCAAAAATAAATGCTTGAATGACAAATGTATCAGGGTCGGGAGCTACAAACGCCAAGTCCCCCTCACAGGCCAAGGGCCCTAGCACACAAACAATTACGGTGAACCAATTGCGCATCACTTTTCCCCTCATCGTAGGCCTACCCGAAGTCCAATACTCGGCGTAAATCCGAGTGTTTTGACATCCGTGACAATCATGGGGAGTTCGTCCAGATCGAACTGACGGTACCAGATGTTGTTCCGTCCATAGGCGTTGAAGAGTGACAAATTCAATTCATAGAAAAACCGATCACTCTCGAAACGCCTCGTAGCTGCTACATCCATACGATGATAGGCGGGTAACCGCTGGCTATTTTTTTCACCAACGTGGATATACGAAAGCATACGCCCATCCAAGAGTTCTATCGGATACTGTGCTTCTGGGATCGTATACGGCCTTCCCGACCCGTAAACCCAGGTGCCAGACAGCGTCCACAGGCCCGCTTGATAGCTAGCCACGGTTTTAAACTCGTGTTGTTGATCGTGACTAGCCGGGAAAGGGTTACCGTCATTGAAGCCCTCGAGTTCGTAATCGATATCAGCAAGTGTGTACCCGATCCATCCAGTCAGACGACCTTGCTTTTTCTGAGCTAGAAACTCGATGCCACGTGCCTCACCCGTGCCGGTGAAGAATAAATCGGTCAGCGCTTGCCCGGGCCTACGTCTGGACCTGGTAGAGAACTGAGAGACGCCGGTGAGATCCTTTTGATAGGCCTCAACATCAAAGAGATAGTCATCGTCTTCCCAGCTCGCCCCAACGATTCGGTGTTCCGCGAATAATGGATCCAGTCGCTCCCCGGCAAGCACCCAGAAATCTCGACTCCCCTCAAGCACATCCTCATTCTCAATCCGTTTCACAAACTGGTAGTAGCGACCCCATGCTCCCTTTAGCTGGACTTGATCAGTGATCCTGAAGTGCAAAGAGGTACGAGGTTCCCAGTAAAGGTTCTCTGTTCGATCATAGGACGAAGTTCGAACTCCAACTGTTACGTCGAATCGGTCAGAGGGTAGCCAACGATGTTGTGCGTACGCAGACGTAAGGGCACCCGTGCCCCCGAGGTCTAATCCGCCACGAACTGAATCTCCCTGAAGCCGCTGGAAGCTGTACGCGACATCGGTGTCAGTAAATTGGAAGCCAAACCCTATGTCGGACGCCTGAAATGGGCGCCAAGTGTTGTCTAGCCTAACGGTAAAATCAGTGACCTCATTATCCTCACGGAAACCCCGAGCGAACCGGGTAGATGCCACGTCGAGAGCAGCTTCACTGAAGTATTCCGAATAAGCGACAAGCACATCGCTCGTGAAGCGACTACCCCAAGCACGTGACCAGCGACCACTGGCCCCTCGGTTGCCCCAGTCAGAGACATCCACCCGATCCGGGGTGAGCCTTGTCTGACCATTGGGGGTTGTGATCTCACTGCCCAGGGACGACTCGTCCAACTTGTCCTCACCAGCGTATACCGAGAGCGCAACGACGTCGGAGTCAGTCGGTGAGTAACTCAGCTTTGAGTTCAGGTCGTAGAAAAAGAAATCAGGCTGAATCGTCTGCTGCTGAAAGTTGCCAAACCCACGGCCACCGGGACCGCCACCTCGCCCACCCTGAGAAGTCGGTTGAGGCTCCTCTTCTTCCTCACCTTCAAGCGTGTTGAAGATGCTATTGTAGAGTCCGGTCCGGATGACATCAGTATAGGAGCGCCGAGCCGACACGAGCCATGAGCCCTTCCCCCCGAGAGGCACTTCTGTAACTGCACGGGCACTCAAGAGATTCATGCCCGCTGACATGTTGAAATTTTCGTTGTCTCCAGCCTTACCGATCATATCAACGACACTAGACGTACGACCACCGTACCGGGCAGGAAATCCACCTTTGAACAAACGGACATCCTTGATTGCATCAGCATTAAATGCGCTGAAGACACCAAAAAAGTGGTCGACATGGTAGACAGTCATACCGTCGAGAAGTACAAGATTCTCGTCGGGTGTCCCTCCACGAATGAAGAGTCCCGAACTTGCGTCATTGGTCCCGCTCACTCCTGGGAGAAGTTGCAGGGCTCTAAAGATGTCGGTTTCTCCGAGCGAAGGCAGCGTAGCAAGCTTTCGAGGAGAAAGCTTGATGACACTGATCTCGCCCGTCGGCTGAATGATGCCGGTACTCGTCTCGACCGTAACGCCCTCTAGCTCAAAAGCATCCGGCTTCATGAGAATGGAGAGAGGAATTGCTGAATCCCCAGTGATCTCCACTTCAAGAGGTAGGTACCCCAGGTACTCTACCCGCAGAGTGTATTCTCCGGTGGGGACGTTCACTAGCGTAAAGCGCCCAAACTCATCAGTGAGTGTTCTGAGGCGCTCTCCCACCAACATGACTGCCGCATTCGGGAGCGTCTCGTTGTTCAAAGAATCCCTGACGATTCCTGTTACGTCACCCGCTTGAGCCAACAACGTGCTTGCGGGAACATTCAGGCCCAGCCCAAGACACAGAACACCCAACCACATGAGGGTGCGTCTACGATTCTGGGGACACAGCTTATGCACAAAGACCAACCTCAGCCCTCCATATTTGAACTCTGACTTCTACTACGAGAGTTCCACAGACTATTATTCGTTAATAGCTGATTAGCGCAGCAATACTTATACGGACACCAACCCGTTCCAGTCGCCTGAGTTGCGACTATGCCTGAGAGGCGTTCCAGGCCTGAAGGATTTCTCTTTCTCGCTCCCGACTCCAACCAAAACGTCGGTTCTCCCTTTCCTCCGCTGGCCGACTCTTATCCCACTCCAGCGTGTCGCGTGCAGTCACAGAAAGTGGCCTGAAGGTCAGCCCTGCGTCGACAGCCTTCTCATAGGTAACAAGCATCAACGCGTCCCCCGGAATCCAGGTTGGAAGATCTCTCCACGGCGCTACTCCATGACTTTCCAAGAAGTCTTCTGGAACCCACGTCAGTTCGAACGGGTTTGATGCCACGGTCCCAATTTGTTCAAGCATTTCTCCCATCGTGAGCCTGTAATCGGGTCCGACACCGTGGAAGTCTCCGGTGGTACCATTCTCGGCAAGACGCACAATCCATTCGGTTAGATCCCGCTGATCAATGATTTGGTTTGCATGCAGTGGGTTTCCGGGTGCGAGCACTTCCCCTCCCTCATCAATGCGCACCGGCCAGTACGTGAATCGATCAGTTTGATCTCCAGGACCCACGATGAGGCCAGGCCGAACAATGGTGGCACGTCCCGGGAAAGCTGCGTGCACGATGTCTTCACTTAATGTCTTCATCAACCCATAGGGTGCGTCGTCGCCGTCCATCCAACCCTCTGGGGGAGAGATCCTGGTGAAGTTTTCGTCAACGATCGGCTCCATGAGGATGCGATCCTTGTACTCCCACCCGAAGCCCTCGATCTCATACGCAGAGATTGAAGACACGAACAGGTAGTGGTCGACGGCGTCTCGTAGGAGTTCCGTGCTCTTCTGTACCCAGCGATAGTCCTGGGCATTGTTGTCCAACACAACGTCCCAAGTCCTGCCTTCCAGGGCAGTGTGGTCATCGTTTCGATCACCGATTAGGTGTTCGACACCCGCCGGCAATTCAGTCTCGCTACGACCTCGAGTGAAGATACTGACCTCATGTCCTCGCTCTAGCGCGTAGCGAACCGTGTGGGGACCAATAAATCCTGTCCCACCAAGAATCAGCAGTCGTTTGGGATTGAGGTCATCGCTGCATGCTGACGCGCCTCCGAGTGCAAAACCGGCGCCTACCAAGCCAGCGGCCTTGAGGAAGTCTCTGCGGGTCGGGGTCATAGCTGTTTCTCCACCATGCTTCTGTTCTGTGAACGATCGGGCCCTTCACATTCGTAGCTGTAAGATCCGGAGGTCAAGGACCCTTGTAGAGTTATTCCGTGCTCAGATGCCTCAACGGATCTCTACATAACGCGCCAGCCGATTCACTTCTTCATCATCGACGTACTTCCCGATCTCTCGACTAAACTGCGCCATTGCCGTGTAGGGCCTGTACTCCTCGAACTCATGCTGCATGCGCGGGCCAACCCCTGGGATGCTGAGGATCTCTTCTTGCGATGCACTGTTGAGGTCTATCCGCACGTAGACGTACTGAGCCAAACGGGCCAACTCCTCATCGTCCACATACTTGCCAATTTCTCTGTGGAACTGAAGGAGAGCGATATAGGGGCGGTACTCCTCGAATTCATGGAGCATGCGATTCCCGACACCGGGGATCAAAAGGATCTCCTCGTTGGTCACATCATTGAGATCGATTGGGATCCATAAGGCACCATAGACTCGGTCGTAAGCGCTCTCGGAAACATGCTCTTCGACGATCTCATGGAACGCAAGCATCGAGAGGAACGGCCGGCCGGCTAAGATTTCCTCGACGGCAGCCCTGTTTAGCGCTGGTACCGTCGCCAACTCATCGGCACTCGCCAGATTCGGGTTGATTAGGCCGAGGTTTTCCCCGACCTGGGCTACGGAAGGCGCCGCCAGAAGCAAGAGCCCCAGAAACAAAGGCATCAGAATTCGGTATGCCACACCCATTGTTATCTCTCCAGTAGTTGATTTTCTGCTGCTTTCCGTTTGAGATCTGTGTGAGTTGTCATTAGTGCTGGATGTCGAAAGCAGGCTAGCAGTCCCAATAGCCCGATTTGAACCATCACACCTGGGGCCAGCGCAGGGATCGCCCCTTTAAGTGTCTCGAGGATTAGCTCGGCATTCGCCATGGTAGGCCGAAGCTCTAGTTCGAACTCAACATTTGCTTTCAAGTGCAGGTAAAGGCCTACTCCACCGGACAGCAGGTAACCCATCATAAGGAGTTGGAGTGCCCTTACGGCTGGTCTTGATGGCCTCAGGGCTACAGTTGCACCCAAGACCAGGCCAACCCCCAAGAGCGCTATCGGAGCCCATTGCCATGGATCCTCGAAATGCTCTAAGAAAATAAGCTCGACACCAGTACCAAGGGTTGCAAATAGCAGCAAATAGAAAGCAAGACGGCGCCAGATCTCAATCATTACTAAGCTTATATGATAATGAGTCTCATTACTATCCCCTGGCAATAATCCCGTCAAATTGGTATAGCAGCAAGCGAAAGAGCAGGTATACACAGTGAGTGACTGCGGGAGGGGCAGGCACGAACAGGCCTACGGAGGTGGAGATACCGCGGTGAGGCTAGTTCCTGTCTCCGAAGTCGGATGGACAGGGTGGGTAGGCTGCGAGTAACCCATCCTCGAACCAGTCACCGCACTTTTCTCCCATATTGAAGGTACCCTTCTGCCTATACCGCCCGTCTTCATAGAACCACTCATACGAGCCGTGAGGCAGACCATCTTGTAGTATTGCTCGAAGCTGAATTTTTGCTTCTATACCTTCGAATAACCTGTAGACGGGTCCGCTGTAGGGATTCAAGGAACTTGATTCCAGAAATAACCCACCCGACTGAATCATCTCATCTAGATTCCGTCCCTCTAATTCCTGAGCCATCCCATCTATAGGCTGGCAAAGCAGAACAGCAACTAGAGTTAATGCGGCTGAGAATCTCATCAGACAGTTCCTGCCTTTAGGAGTTCAACTACCACCGGTTTGAGGATACAAGAACCGGAACGTACCGCTATCTGCACCGGAAAATGGAGAGGCCAGCCTGATGTCATCCCAAGCATCGAGTTTTTCCCGGAAGCGCATAAAGTAAGTAACGAAATCTCCGCCAAATTGGAACGTGTACATAATGTCTGAGAAAGCACCGGTATGGGGTAACCCGAAAGCATGGCCTAACTCATGAACACACGTCAGATAAACAACGGTATCCCTGAATAGAGGATCGAGCTTCGCCCTCTGTGCAATA
>CEWR01072431.1_pt1 | contig 17413 bp, 10 predicted proteins | sample 356321 | NCBI WGS metagenome assembly CEWR01 (sample SAMEA2621551, study PRJEB7988) | marine metagenome | biome: marine biome (ENVO:00000447); feature: mesopelagic zone (ENVO:00000213); material: "saline water (ENVO:00002010), including plankton (ENVO:xxxxxxxx)" | depth 790 m
TGCTTGGGGAGATTATGATAACGATGGTTTTGATGATCTTTATGTAGCAGAATATGATATGAACAGTGGAAGTTTTTTATATCACAATAATGGAGATGGAAGTTTTACCAAAGAGACTTCTGGTGTTGTAACTTCAGATGGCGGTAGTTCTATTGCTGGTACTTGGGGAGATTATAACAATGATGGACAGTTAGATTTGTTTGTGGCTAATAATACAGGAGCGATGAATGCACTTTACAAAAATAATGGAGGGGGTAATTTTACTAAGATTACAACAGGTGATATCGCTAATTATAGTGGTTATTGTCATGGTGCTAGTTGGGTAGATTATAATAATGATGGTTATTTAGATTTATTTGTAACAGACTATATGCCAACCAGATTTAACTTATTATATAAAAATAATGGAGATGAAACCTTTACCCTCATTACTAATTCTCTTATAGCACAAGAAGCTAAATATTCTATTGGAGCAACTTGGGCAGATTATGATAACGATGGAGATATGGATGTATTTGTACCTGCAACCAATGGCGAAAGTAATTCATTGTATAGAAATGATGGAGCAGATGTATTTACAAAAATGGATAATGTAGGAATATCAGCAGATAACGCAAATTCTGTAGGGTGTAGTTGGGGAGATTATGATAATGATTCGGATTTGGATTTATTTGTGACAAATACGAGTGGACAAAACAATTTTTTTTACCAGAACAATGGAGATGGAACTTTCACGGCAATTACCTCAGGACTATTAGTAAGCGATGGAGGTCTTTCGAGTAGTAGTAATTGGATAGATTTTGATAACGATGGAGATCTAGACCTTTATGTTTGTAATGATCAATCAGATCAAAACACCATGTATATAAATAATGGTGATGGAACTTTCTCTAAACTAGAAACATTTTTGTCCGAAAATTTAGGAAACTCCTACTCGCAAGCGTGGAGTGATTTTGATAATGATGGAGATTTAGATGTATTGGTAGGAAACCATTCTAACGAAACCAATGTGTTTTTCGAAAATAGTATAGCAAATTGTAATAGTTGGTTATGTATGAATCTTACTGGTATAAATGCGAATAGAAGTGCTATTGGTGCCCGTATAAGTGTTAAAGCCACTATTTATGGTGTAGGTTTATGGCAATTAAAAGAAGTATCTGCACAAACAGGAGGAGGAGCTGGAAGTCAGAATTCGCTTAAAAAGTTATTTGGTTTAGGAGATGCAACAACTATAGATTCAATTATAATAAAATGGCCATCTGGTTATCGTCAAGAGTTAATCAATCAAAATATTAATGCTTGTATAGACTTGGTAGAAGGGGATGGAATACAAGTTTGTGGTGTAGTTTATCATGATGAGAATCAAAACTGTATTCAAGATGCTGAAGAGATAGGTCTTTCTGGAATATTAATGAAAGTAGAACCTGGAAACCGATTTACTACCACTGATGCAAATGGAGAATATCAGTTCTTTTTAGAAGCTGGCACTTATTCTCTATCTCAAGAGTTATCAGCTAATTGGACAGTAAACTGTAATGTATCTGGTTATAGTCTTGTTATTGTGGAAGGGATAACTTATTGCGAAAATAACTTTGGGAATTCAACTACTTGTTCTGACCCTAATTTGAATGTTACCTTAGGTACAACCGTTTTAAGAAAAGGGTTTCAGAATACTTATTCTGTTATTTATGGTAACGCTGGAGTTTTTGATGCAGTTGATGTTGAGTTGAGTTTGGAGGTTCATGAAGATATTGTATTCTTAAGCTCATCAAGCCCATGGAGTAGTTCAGTTCAAAATGATACACTTGTAACATATACGTGGCTAATTGATACTGTTAAGGCTATAACTAATTATGATATTAGCATTATAGATTCAATAAGTGTAAACACAACGATTGGAAAAGAACTAACTGTTACTGCTGATATAACGAATAATGATAGTGATTGTGATATTTCAGATAATACATTTATGGATGTTAATCCAGTTGTAGGTGCAGTAGATCCGAATGATTTAACGGTTTATCCTGTTGGAGATGGTTATGAGGGTTATATTGAAAAAACACAAGAATTACGTTATAAAATTCGTTTTCAGAATGTAGGAACGTATTTCGCTCAAAATGTAAAAATAACAAATACGCTAACAGAAGAGTTAGATGTCCGTTCTATTAACAGCGTTCTATCCAGTCATGCTTATGTGATGCGCAGAGATGGGCAAAATTTACAGTTTATTTACACAAATATTTTCTTGCCAGATAGTAGTGAAAATCAAGAGGGTAGTAATGGATTTGTAGAGTTTAAGATTAGTCCTAAAGAGGGTATTAAAAATGGAGAAATCATTCCAAACAAAGCAAGCATAGTATTTGATTTTGAAGATCCTTTAGCAACTAACAGAGTTCAAAACACTATTAAGTCTAGTAAGGATGGTGTGTATAACAAGCTTGTTATACATCCTAATCCAGTACAAAAATTAACCACTATAGTTCTTGAATTAAGTAAAGCGAAATATATGGATTATGAGACAATAAGTACAATTGAAGTTTACGATATAATAGGGAAAAAAATTCGTTCTGTAAACTATACTGTTGGAGAACAAAGCATACAATTAGATGTAAGCCGTTTACAAAGTGGGGTTTATCTAGTAAAAGTAATTAATCAAAATGGAGAGCATTTTAGTGGTAAGTTGATTAAGGATTAGGTTTCCCGAAATGGGAAACCACTATTCAAACTGAGATTTTTAAGTCGTTAATAACAAATGCAGAAATACATAACTTATTGTATTTCTGAATTTTACATTTAAATTGATAGGCTTGGCATAGATTTGCTAATAGGTAAGTTAAATTAAAAAATACAGCTATGAAAAATACAACTTTATTAAGCGATCTTCTTATTTTATTAAAGCTATATACACCTAAAAATGCTGCTGTATTTATTTTCGATCCGTTCGAAAGATTAACAATAGATTCAGATTTTCCATTAAACTGTATAGATGAAAATTCTCCTAAAGTACTAGTCAGTTTTGCAGATGAAGTAATTTTTTACAAAGGCATGCAAATGCATGAATTTGATATTATACTAGATTTTGGAAAATCTAAGATGCCAAATGTGTTTAATAATAAGACACTTAACTATATTAACAACCCAGATAAAAGTATGCGATGGTTGTATTCTAATCAAAACAAATCGGCTTCTTTTTTAAGTTTTTACAATGCTTCTACATTTAGAGCTAAATTAATTTCAAGAACAATTAAAATGGCATTCAAAATAGGGTTAAAAACGTTGATAAAATCAGGAAGTTTTAACCTGTATCATCAATCTGAGTTAAAACTGAATAAAGTGGTTAATCAATTAATACACCAAGATTATTCCCTTTTTATGGGTACAGCAGGAGCAAATAGAACTTTATTAATTGAATTGTGTACCAATGGCAGCTCTACTCATTTTATAAAAGTTCCTTTAAATAAAGAGAGCGCAATGGCTATTGTAAACGAAGGTGTTCGTTTGGATGAGGTAAATACTAAAGGGTTTGATTACATTATTAGTTCGAAACAATGTTACAGTAAGTTTGATGATGTATTAATTACAGAAAATATAAAGCCAAAATACTTTCAAAGAAGCGATGAATTACTTGATATACATTTTAATGCTTTGCATGAAATGGCTACAAAAACTATCCGATTCTATCATCTTAAAAGTACCAATTTTTGGGAAGAGAATACAACTGCGTTATCACTTTTAAAAAGAGGAATGGGTTATGATCAGGTTATTGATCAGTTAATGCAATTAAAAACTGAATTGAGAGAGGTTAGACAGGTGTATACTTCATTGGCTCATTGTGATTTTACTCCTTGGAATATGTTTGTAGGCAATAAAAATCTTTTTGTTTATGATTGGGAACAAGGTCAATCTGAAGTGCCATTATTATATGACTTATTTCATTTTCATTTTCAAACTGGAGTGTTATCAAAGAGGATTTCATTTCAAGAGATTAAGGCTAATATTTTAAGTGCATGTAAAAATGAAAAGATAGCTGACATAATTAAAACCTACAATCTTAATATAGAAAACTATTTTAAAATTTATTTACTGCAAATGATAACAACTAACATAAATTCATTTCAGGAAGAGAAAAAACTAAGTATCCAGCAAATATGGCAATTAAACGCTTACAAAAACGCATTAAAAGAAACGGAAGTGGTTACATCAAAAGAAGTATTTCGAAATCAATTTATTAGAGAGTTTAACCAGGAGTTAAAAAGAACAACACATGCCTTTTTAAAATTTACAGAAGGAAACTTAGAAAATTTAAAATTAAGTTCAGATTTAGATATTTTAGTATTAAAAGGTGATATAAGGCAGATGATAAAATATTGTAAAAATCATATAGGTGTTCTAAGAATTAACACGTATCAAAAATCATTTATGACTACTGTAGAATTGTATTTTAAGGATGGTTCTTTTTTAACTATTGATTTGATTAATCAATTTAAAAGAAAAGGGATGCAGTTTTTAGATGCTAAATCAGCAATTATTTCAGCATTGCCAAATATAAACGGATCTGTTATTGTTCCAAGTACTAAATTTGACTTTGAATATTGCTTTCTTTTTTATACACTAAATGGAGCTTCAATTCCAGAAAAATATAAAGCTTATTATTTTCAAGAAAATAAATTACAAAATGACAAGGTGTTTAACTATATCAATAAAAAATATAACCTAAAGCTTTCCATTAATGAGGATTTGTTTAGCTATAACGATCATGTTAAGGATAAAATAATTGAAAGAATTAATCAATATAATATTTCTTTTACAAATAGAATAAGGAACAATATTAACTATATTTTGGATACCTTAAAAGATATTATTTACAGAAAAGGTATGGTAATTACCTTTAGTGGTGTTGATGGGGCAGGAAAATCTACTATCATAGAAATAGTGAAAAATAGATTGCAAACAAAATATAGAAAAGAGGTGGTGTTATTAAGGCATCGTCCTGGTATTTTGCCAATACTTAGTGCCATTAAACATGGCGAAAAAAAAGCAGAAGAAATAGCCTCTGTAACTCTACCTCGTAAAGGAAAGAACAATAATATATTTTCAAGTGTTGCTCGTTTTGGATATTATTTTGCAGATTATATGATTGGTCAAGTGTATGTATATTTTAAATATGTACTAAGAGGAAAGATTGTTTTGTATGATCGTTATTATTTTGATTTTATTAATGATGCAAAACGCTCTAACATCCAATTGAACAGAAGTTTTGTAAAAGCGTTATATCGATTTGTATTTAAGCCAAAACTGAATTTCTTTTTATATGCAGATGCTCAAACAATTTTAGCAAGAAAGCAAGAAATGATCGCCCCAGAGATAGATGAATTAACCATACTGTATAAACAATTGTTTACTCAAATGAGTGATAAATATAAAAGTAGCCATTACACTATTATTGAAAATAATGAATTGGATGTTACCCTGAATAAAATTATGAACTCTTATGCAAAATTGGCATAATTAAAATAGATATACCATGAAAAAAACTATATTGATTACAGCTTATGCAGTAAATCCTTTTAAAGGATCTGAAGATGGAACAGGATGGAATATTTCTAAAGAAATTGCTAAAGATTACAATACGATTATAATTACCAGAAAAAATAATCGACAAGAAATTGAAAGGTATATGGAAGAGAATGAAGACCCTATACATGATAATATGCAATTTGAATATCATGATTTACCGAATTGGGCAATGTTCTGGAAAAAGAAAATTGGACCAAGAGGATATGTATTGTATTTCTATTTTTGGCAATTGTTAATGCCGCTTTTCATTCTAAATAAAAAGTTGAAGTTTGATTTGTGTCACGCACTTAATTTTCATAGCGATAGCCAGCCGCAGTTTTTATGGGTATTTGGCAAGCCTACTATTTGGGGGCCAATTGGTCATCATCCAAAAATACCAGTAGCTTACATTAAAAAATACGGTTCTAATGTAATTAATACTGATACTAAATATGCAGTCGTAAAATGGATAATGAGAAACCTAGATCCTTTATTTTATTTAGCTAAATGGAAAACAGATCAAATAATAGGTATTAATTCATCTGTTCAAAAAGTACTAAGGTTGGATGACTCTAAAGTTGCAATTATACCTGCAGTAGCGACTGAATTTCCAAATTTAAAAGCGAAGAACAATGCTGTTTTTAATGTGTTATCTGTAGGGAGGTTTACGGCAATGAAAGGGTTTGATATTACTATTTTAGCTTTTTCAAGATTTCTTAAATTCTTGCCATTAGCAGATCAAGAAAAGGTGAAATTAACGCTTGTAGGATCAGGTGAATGCGAAAACTTGATCAATTCTTTAATTGAAAAGCATGATTTAACTGCTAAGGTTGAAATTATATCTTGGGTAGAGAAAAAGGAAATGCCATCAATTTATAATAATGCTGATGTGTTTTTATTTCCATCTCATGAAGGTGCAGGGATGGTTGTGCCAGAAGCGATGAGTTATGGGTTGCCCTTAATCTGTTTTAATAATGTAGGACCAGGAGAATTAGTAAAGGGTACTGGAATTAAAATTGACTATACAACGTATAAAAGAAGTATTACTGATTTTTCAATGGCATTAAACACTTTGTTTTGTGATGTAGCTAAAAGAGAAGAGCTTTCCCGGCAAGCTTCAAAAGCTTATCATTTAAACTATACATGGGAAGCTAAAGGAATGAAGATGAAATCAATTATTGCTAAATTATTAGAGATTAAAACAACAATTGCCGTTTTTCATCCAAGTGCAGAGCTGTATGGCGCTGATCGGATTCTTGTAAATGCATTAAAAGCAATTCCTCATACTATTTATAAAAGAGTTTATTTATTTAGAGAGGGGCCTCTAAGAGGTCTAATCGAAAGTGAAGTAGAAAATTCTAAAGTTATTATTAGGCCCGATATGCCAGTTATCTACCGTAAAATATTTACTCCTATAGGAGTCCTAAAGTTTATTTGGGAATGGGTTATGTTTTTATTGTTTTTGAGAAAGGAGGATAAAAATAATAAATATATATCTGCATATGTTAATACATTATCATGTTCTTTTTTATTACCATTGCTTTGGTTGTTAAGAATAAAACGTTTTGTTCATGTGCATGAAATTATCGATTCACCAAAAATAATAGGCAGTTTAACAGCCTGGATAAGTCAGCTATTTTCTAATAAAATTGTTTGTGTTTCTAATGCTGTATTATTAGGCCTGAAAAGATATGTAAGAAGTATCGATGAAAAAGGTATTGTTATTCATAACGGAATAAATGCTATTTCGGTTAAATCAAAGAAAAAATCAGAAACCCTTAATTTTTACCTTTTTGGTAGAATTAAACCTGAAAAAGGACAATGGTTTTTGATTGAATCATTAGCAACTATATCTAAAGATAAATTAAAAGGAACAAAGTTCATATTAATGGGAGGAGTGGTTGATGGTCAAGAAAAAGTATTAGAGGAATTACAGGAAAGAATAGTTAAATATGGATTAGAGGAACATGTAGTTATTAAAGAATTTGCTTCAAATATTGAGTCAGCAATGAGTAATGCTGATGTTTGCTTAGTGCCTTCGCTAATGAAAGATCCTTTTCCAACAACGGTTTTAGAAGCAATGTCTGCAGCAAAGCCTGTTATTACTACTAATCATGGAGGTGCTAAAGAAGCGGTTATAGATCAAGAAACAGGATTGTTGGTGAGTCCAAATAATTTGGAAGAATTGGCTAATTCAATAGTCAATTTAATTGATAGAAAATTAGAACTCCCTCAAATAGGAATAAATGCGAAGAAACAATACCAAAATAGATTTACAATAAATCATTTTAACAGAAACTGGTTAAAGTTTAACATACTTAATCGCTTAGTGTAATTCCCAAATTTGGAATTATTTCTCAAATACGGAATAATTCACATCTATAAAACATCTAACTATCTATTATTTAGTTGTTTGTCTTTGCGGCTTAATATTTATCATCTATAACCCAAAGACACTAACTATGAAGAAAGTAGCAATAATAGGAACGGTAGGTATTCCTTCTCGATATGGTGGATTTGAAACGCTTGCGCATCATCTTACGAATCAGCTTCAAGATGAATTCGAGTTTACGGTATATTGTAGTAAAAAGGCTTATCAACCAAATGAACGTCCCACACATTTTAATGGTGCAAGGTTAGTATATCTTCCGTTTGATGCAAACGGGGTTCAGAGTATAATCTATGATATAGTATCAATTATTCATGCTATATTCTTTGCAGATACATTATTAATATTGGGAGTTTCGGGTGGAATAGCCATTCCATTTATACGGTTTTTTACCAATAAAAAGATTATCGTAAATATTGATGGGTTAGAATGGCGAAGAAACAAATGGAACGCTTTTGCGAAATGGTTCTTGAAGTTCTCTGAGAAAATAGCAGTAAAATATTCTCATGCAGATATTACAGATAATGAAGCTATTAAGAGATATACATCAATAAATTATAAAACATTAAGTCATTTAATTGAATATGGAGGAGATCATACTATTCCATTTGGTTCTGGAAAAAACTATTTAAAAAGATACCCTTTTTTAAGTAAATCGTATTTTTTTAAGGTAGCTAGAATTGAACCTGAAAATAATTTACACTTGATTTTAGATGCTTTTTCAGAAACAAAAAAAATACTAGTAGTAGTAGGTAATTGGCAGAAAAGTGAATATGGAAAAGCGCTTAAATCTAACTATAAAAAGTTTAAAAATATTATTTTACAAGACCCTATATATGATCAGGAGGAATTAGATATGCTTAGACGAAACTGTACAATGTATATCCATGGACATAGTGCCGGTGGCACAAATCCATCGTTAGTAGAGGCAATGTGCTTAAACCTTCCAATAATTTCTTTTGATGTGAGCTATAATAGAGCAACGACCGAAAATTCTGCATTATATTTTAAGAATAAAAAGGATTTAATTTATTTGATAGAAAAAATTGATAATAACAGGTTAATCGAAAATGCGAATAAAATGAGGCAAATTTCAGTTAAAAGGTATCAGTGGCGAGTAATTGCAAATAAGTACAAAAACCTTATAAATACGTTCGATTATAAATATACAAAACAATCTACAATTGCCGATATCTCATCAATAGATAGTACTTATTTACAAAAAAGAGGTTTAGCACATTTAATTTCTCCTCAAGAATATTACCAAAATGAAGAATTATGAAAACATATATTTTAATAGTAGTACCAGTAATATTAGCTCTAATTAGTTCTTTGTTAATAATACCTGTAGTTATAAAGTGGGTAAATAAAAAAGGTCTTTTAGTACAACTAAATGATAGAACATCTCATAATACTCCAACTCCTACAATGGGAGGGATAGGAATTTTTTTAGGATTTTTAATTGTTTTACCATTTATTACCTACAATACAGAAATAATTACATTATTCATTGGTGTTGCAGTTTTGTTTGTTACTGGGTTTATTGATGATTGTTATGATCTAAAATCATTATTAAAGTTTGCTATACAATTAGGATGTGCATCAATTATTTATTGGGGTGGTTTTAGAATTGATAATTTACATGGTATTTTAGGTATTAATGAGGTTCCTGAGCTTGTAAGTTGTATCGTTACCATAATTTTTATTACAGGTGTAACAAATGCCTTTAATTTAATAGATGGAATAGACGGTTTAGCAGGTGGTATTTCGCTTATAAACGCATTCTTTTTTGGCCTTATTTTTATAATGAATGATCAAATTAATTTTGCTTTAATAGCTTTTGTCCTTTGCGGATCTATTTTAGGTTTTTTGAAATATAATTTTTCTCCTGCAAAAATATTTATGGGAGATACTGGCTCATTGTTTTTGGGCCTATTGATGAGCGTATTTATGATCAAAACTTTCCAGACTAATGCTAGTGCAGAATTAAGTGTAGCTGGGTCTGTAGTGTTAATTTTTATTCCCGTTTTCGATACAATAAGATTATTTGCAGATCGAATTTTAAACAAGAAAAGCCCTTTTTTAGCTGATAAAAATCATTTACACCATTTAGTTTTACGTATAATTCCAAAGCATGCATATGCAACGCTAACAATCTTGTTTTTACACGGTTTATTATTAATGTTAACTTTTATGAGTTTTTACCTTAACAGCCATGTAGTATTAACGACTCTAATAGCCTTGTTAATATTAGGAGTAAGTTTGTTTCTGTGCATTATAATAGTTGTTGGCTTGTGGGGAAAAGTAAAGCTTATTAAGAAAATGATAAAAAGTAAAATAAGTAAGAATATATTTCTTAAAAATATTTAATTGATGGAGAAAATAAGAACAGTATTCGTTATTGAAGATAGTAGAATTATTTCTGAGATTATTAGCCTACAGTTAAAAATTAAATTTAAATGTGATGTACTTATTTTTGAAAATGGCGATAATATAATCAGTGAAATGGATAAGTATTCGCCCGATTTAATCATCTTGGATTATAACTTTGGGAATAAGAATCTTCTATATTTAAATGGATTGAAAGTTTTGATTCAATTAAGAATAACCTACAAAACTCCTGTAATAATTTTTTCTGGACAAAGGGATAAGGAAAAGGCGCTTGAAATTATTCATGCAGGGGCTACTGATTATATTGATAAGGATGATGACGATTTTATGATAAACCTTTTAAGATCTGTTGATGATGTTTTTAATATACAAGTATCAAAAGGTAGAATTAAAAAACTTAGGAGTAAATTGAAAACCTTTTTTATTATTTTAATACTTTTATTACTCATTGGTACTTTGGTGATAGTATTTACCGAATATTTATTATGAAAATCAGAAGAAAATTAGTTTGTACTCTTTGATTATAAGAATATCTTGCTATTAATAATTGTATTAGTTTCCTTTTGTTTTTTTAATCTAAACTGATAATAGTTAAGAGATTCAATTTTTGCTAAATGATAAAAGAAAATTGATGTTGAATAATGCCAATTGTAAAACCTTTTTTTTGATAATTTACAGCAGTAGTTTATTTAGCTAATTTCTTAAAAATTGAGTAGTCTAACTTTTTAATTATTTAACTAAATAAGTTTATATTTGACGTAATTGTATTTTTTTGTAAATCAAAATTTTATGGAGATACTTAAAAATATTAATCTCTTTTTATTTTATTTAAAATCGTTTAAGACGGTATTTATTATGAATAAATTATATAGTTCTATACTAATATTTACGCTTTGTTCGAGTTTTTTATTTGGACAAAACCCTAAAGATATTAAGAAAATAAAAAAAATAGCAGAGAATCATTTTTTAGAAGAAAATTATATTGCAGCTTATCCATTATTAAAAAAAATGGTATTAGTGTTACCTGAAAAAGGTAGTGTTAGATATATGTTAGCCATTTGTGAAATGGAATACAAAAAAAATTATGCAGCAAGTATTAATCTCTTTGAAGCAATTAAAATTAATCATAACGAAGGTGGATATCCAAATGAATTACACAATTTATTAGGAGATTCTTACCACTATGAATATCAATTTGATAACGCTATTAAGAGTTATGAAGCTTACAAGGTTCTAATTAAAAAGGAAGAATATCTAAGAGCAAAAGTTGAGCGCAAAATTGAAATATCTCATAATGCACAGTTACTTCATGGACAACCTCAAGATTATAAATTAAAGAATTTATGGGTAAGAGTTAATTCAAGCTGGAAGGATTATGCCCCAGTTATTTCGGCTGATGAGACTTCTTTAATATTTACATCAAAAAAAGGTGGAGGAATTAATCCAGAACCAGACTTAAATGGAAACTACTATAGTGATCTTTATATCTCTCATAAAAATAGTGCCAACGAATGGGGGTACGCTAAGTTAATAAAAAGAAAGGTGAATTCGAAATATGGTGATTTCTCTAGTTGTTTGACTTCAGATGGACAAAAACTCTTTATTTATAGATCTAATAAGAATGATAAGGATGGAACCATGTTTCAGACTTATTTAAATGGGACTTCTTGGGATGAACCAATTAATTTTGGTCCAGGAATAAATGGTGTAAAATTTTCGAAAAGTTTAACTATGAGTTCTGATGAACAAACTATTTATTTTATTAGCGAACACGAATCAGGTTTAGGAGGCAAGGATATATATATGTCTAAAAAAACGAATGAAGGCATATGGGGAGAAGCAAAGAATTTAGGTGTAAAAGTAAATACTATGTATGATGAAGAATCTCCATTTATTCATCCTGATGGAAGAACTTTGTTTTTTTCTTCTAAAGGGCATAATACCATGGGCGAATTTGATGTTTTTAAAACAGTTTTTGATGATGGAAAATGGTCTACACCAGAAAATTTAGGGTATCCATTAAATTCAACTAAAGATGATTTACACTTTGTTTTATCAGCCAATGGCAAAAATGGATATTATAGTTCAGAAAGAAAAGATGGTTATGGAAAAGAAGATATCTATACAGTAGAAATGCCCAATATTAATATTCCTTTAACAATGATTAGAGGTAAGATTTTATGTAAAGAATTTTTAAAGCCTTTAGATGTAAGAATCAAAGTGAAAGATGTTGAAACTGGTCAATTTATAAGACATATTTACAGGCCAAATCCTGAGACAGGCAAATATTTAATCATTCTTCCTCCGGGTAAAAATTATGATATGATAATTTCTACAGATGGTTATGCTCCTTATAAAATGAATGTTTTCATTCCTAATCAAACAGAGTTTTATGAGCTATATCAAACGATATACCTAAAAGCGATTGAAATGTATGGAGAGAAGATGGCTCAAGGTATCAGTGTTGATAATTCATTTTTCAAAGAAAATGGTATTATTACTGATTTAAATAAAGAGTATAAAAGACAGCAGAAAAGGCAACTTGAACTTCAAGAGTTATTAAATAATATTATTAACGCAAGCGATTCGTTATCTTTAAAAAATATGGATGAACTGGTTGCTTTAAACTTTAAGGAAACTCATAATACTCTAAACATTGATACAAGCTTTAACTCCCTATTATCATTTATCGATCAAGTTTTTGAAAACACAGATTCCATTGCATTAAAACATGTTAATAATATTATAGAGAGAGGTTTCTATACTTATGCTGAAAATAACGTTTATGCTCTTAACATAGACAACCCTCAAGATACCTTGATGATTACTCTAAATGGTTTTAAACAAAAAAAGACAATAAGTACTTCTGATTCATTAAATTTTGGAATAGTAAATAGTGATGTTATTAAATCTACTGAAAATTTAAAAAGAGATGAACTATTTGCTTTGGGTTTAAAAGATAGCAAATACCTGAAAAATATACTATTTGACTATAAAATGGTGGAAGTTAAAACTAGTTATTATCAAAAAATAAATGATTTAGTTCAACTTTATAAATATTCACCTAATAGCGAGATAGAAATTACTGGGCATACGGATAGCATAGGATCAAAATCATACAATCAAGAACTTTCTAGAAAACGAGTTGAATCAGTCCAGATTTTTTTAATAAAAAAAGGTATTCCTTTTAATAAAATTAAATCAAATTGGAAAGGAGAAATGAGTCCTGTTAAATCAAATAATTCTGAAAAAGAAAGAGCCAAAAATAGGAGAGTAGAGATTGTATTAATCAAAAATATTGATTGATGAGATTGAAAGTTAAAATATCACTAATTATTGTGTTTGGCTTATTTATGCTAAAGACAAACACCTGTGCTGCTCAAAAATTTACTAAACATGAACTGAAATCTGCTTATGTGTATAATTTTATACGATTTGTAGATTGGTTACCTGAAAAAGAAACAATATCAATTGGAATTATAGGTAACAATCAATTTACAGAGGTTTTAAAATACAAACTTACTAATCAAAAAATAGAAAATATTCAATTAAAGGTTAACCAGTTTTTTGAATTGCAAGATTATACCAGTTGTGATGTTATTTATATAGCTAATGACGATAATATAGACGATGAAATTATATTAGAAAAAATAAAAGGTAAATCAATCTTAACAATTGGTGAGAAAGATGGGTTTTGTTTGAAAGGAGGAATAATCAATTTTATTGAAGGTGATAATGGTAATTATTTTTTTGAAATAAATCAAAAAATAGCACTGCAAGAAAAAATAAAAATTAGTTCAAAACTTTTAAAATTAGCTATAGATATTAAATGAGATTATCATTAAAAAATAAATTAGTTTATACAATAATGGGAGCAAGTACAACTGTGCTAATGCTCACTATTATTATGTATGTTGTGTTTGACGTTGCTAGGTTAAAGAAAAATAAAGTAAAAGATATTGAAGTTTTAGCCAAAATTATTGCTGAAAATAACCAAGCAGCATTACTTTTTAATGATGAAAAATCAGCTAAAGAATCCTTATACTCATTAATTGCAAATAAAGATATTGAATACGTATGCATTATTGATAAATACGATGTAATATTTTCTGAAAGTAATTTTACATCAACAAAAATAAACCCACCCCAAAAAAAAGAGGATGTAGGGGTTAACAAAAAGTCAATTGAAGTTTTTCATGAGATTAAATTTCAAGGTGAAAAATTGGGAAGCTTATACATCAAATCAAATTTAAACCAAGTAAATAAGCAAATTAAAATAGCAATTATTACAGGGCTATTAATTTTGATTATTTCTATAATTATATCTTATGTTTTAACTTATGTAATTCAAAGAATAATAACTAATCCAATCTTGAAGTTGGCTTCAATTTCTTCTAGAATTTCGGAGAATAAGGATTTTTCTACTAAAATAAATATAAAAAGAGATGATGAAATAGGCACTTTGGTTAATAGTTTTAATAATATGTTGAGTGAAATTGATAAGCAAAATCTTGAGCTGACCAATGCAAAAAATAAGGCAGAACTATCATCAATTGCAAAAGAACAGTTTTTAGCTAATATGAGTCACGAGATTAGAACGCCATTAAATGGAATTGGCGGGATGGCAAAGCTTCTTGAAAAAACATCATTAACTAAAGAACAACAAGAGTATAACCAAGCAATACGTAAATCGTCAGATAATTTACTAGTTATTATTAATGATATATTAGATTTTTCTAAAATTGAAGCAGGTAAATTAACAATTGAAAAAATTGGATTTAATTTAAAAGAAAGTATTAGTCGGGTTATTAATACAATGAGTTATAAAGCTGAAGAAAAAGGAATTAATCTAGCTTTAGAAATTGATGCTAATATTTCAGAAATATTGATTGGAGATCCAACTCGAATAAATCAAATTATTATTAATCTTCTTAATAACGCTATTAAATTCACATCAAAAGGATGCGTAATATTGAAATGTAACTTAGTTGAAAAGACATCAACTAAAAATAAAATAAAATTTGAAGTAATAGATACAGGGATTGGTATAGATTCTAGGAAAATTTCAAAAATTTTTGGAAGTTTTTCTCAAGAAGATGAAAGTACAACAAGAAAATTTGGAGGAACGGGCTTAGGGCTTGCCATTAGTAAACAGCTCGTTGAATTATTTAATGGAGAATTAAAAGTAATAAGTGAAAAAGGAAAAGGTGCTATATTCTATTTTACTGTTGAATATCCAATAGGATCTTTAAAAGATTGGTTAAAAGAAGACGCTACTGTTATGAATTGGGAATCGTTAGAACATAAAAAAGTGCTATTGGTTGAGGATAACAAGATTAACCAGTTTTTAGCTACAACCATTTTAACGAATTGGAAAATGAAAGTTGAAGTTGCTGAAAATGGATTAATTGCCATTGAAAAATTAAAAGATAAAAAATTTGATGTTGTATTAATGGATATGCAAATGCCAATAATGGGGGGTATTGAAGCAACAGTCATAATAAGAGAAGAATTAAAACTATCAATACCGATTATTGCACTAACCGCCAGAGCAATTAAAGGTATAGATAAAGAATGTATGGATGCTGGGATGAATGATTACATTTCAAAACCATTTAACCAGTCAGAATTATTTAATAAAATCTTAAACTTAATAAATTATGGAACTAAAGCTTTATAATTTGACAGCTTTAGAGGAAGCTACAGGAGGAGATAAAGATTTTATGGCTAGTATGTTACAACTCATAATAGTTGAGACTCCAAAAGATTTAAAAGACATCGAAATAGCATTAGAAAATAAAGAATACGCAATAGTTTCTTCTATTGTGCACAAGATCAAACCTTCTATCAAATACTTTTGTGTCAGTAAGTTATTAGATGATATGATTGCCATCGAAGCTTGGGAAAATAAAGATGAAATGATGGTTAAAGAGACTCATGTTTTTATAGCTAAAATCTATTCAGTTTTAGCTCAACTAGACAGTATTTAATAGAGTCAATCTATTTTGCATAGTGCTAAATTATATGAGAATGAATATTCTAAATTGAGAAAATTATTGATATTAATATATCAATAAATAGGCTGATTATTATCTTAAAAATAAAAGCACATATTTAAGATTCAATCAGCGAATGAATCAACTCAATAAAAGCAATTAAATTGAAGCTAAGCGGATTAACTTTATAAATGGTTAACTAAAAAATATGTGAATTAATTTTCTTGGATATAGTCTTACCTGCCATAATTCTTTAGCTAGATCAATAACATCGTGAAAAACCAATTAAACAGGAATATAAGAGTCAACTTGATTGGTAATTCCATAAATTGCTTTTTCTACCTCTGGTTCAAATAGTCCAAACATCCTATCCCAAATAATAAGTGTAGAACCATAATTTTTATCAATATACTGTTCGTTTATTCCATGGTATATTCGGTGATTAGAAGGGGGTGTGAAAATTTACTCAATAGGTTTGGGTACTTTTTTAATGTACTCGGTATGTATCCAAGACAGTCGAAAACCATCACTTAAATTATATTTTTTTGAAGAGTGATGTACTAAATGCGTGATCCACAAAAAAAACGTTGCTCATGTGCAATATGATGTGCCCAGTAATGGAAAAAATCTAAAACAAAAAAGCAAAATATGTAACTTCACCATGTATGAGGAATTCCCAAAGGTAACAGGTTGTAAAAAAACAGGATAATAGTATAAAGGCCTACTTTCTGCAAACCATTTAATACTAATTTGACAAAGCCTACGGATAGTGAAGCAAAAAAAATACTTTCATAACTTTCAATTTTCTTTCGGTAACTATAAATCCATTCTAGAATTAAGGGTGATATTAAAATTGGTACTGCTAACCAAAGAACAATGTTAAAATCTAACTGAAGTAATTGTTCTAAGGTGAAGGTTTCTTTTTTAAACATGGAGAAATTTATTCACTCAAGGATGAAGAATGAATTTCTCAATCAGTAAAGGGAATGGTAATGAAGTCAAATAATAATGACTAGAAATTTTGTTCATAAGGAATGAAAAATATTTTGAATCAAGAATTATTATTAAAGTAAATTAGTTG
>CEWR01039676.1_pt1 | contig 17367 bp, 13 predicted proteins | sample 356321 | NCBI WGS metagenome assembly CEWR01 (sample SAMEA2621551, study PRJEB7988) | marine metagenome | biome: marine biome (ENVO:00000447); feature: mesopelagic zone (ENVO:00000213); material: "saline water (ENVO:00002010), including plankton (ENVO:xxxxxxxx)" | depth 790 m
CAGATCTGTTAATACCCAATTTCCCGCTGCTCGGGGCTTCATCATTGCTACTCATGATCGGGTACGCGATTTCAGCAGCTAACTGGGCATACATCGTCAATGATCTCGGTGGCCCTCAGATACCAAAGACAGATGCGATCCGCCTCTTTATGATGGCGAATTTAGGCCGATATATCCCTGGCAAAATATGGCAAATCACCGGCCTAGCAGCTCTAGCAAAAGATAGAGGAGTAGCCCCAGGTACCGCAGTTGGAGCGGCTGTACTTGGGCAAGGGATCGCTCTTGTTGTAGCAGCCGGATTGGGTATCGGAGTGTACGATACACTCTTGCCTTCTGGTTATTCTGGCTTGATCGCAGCAGTTCTCATTGGGAGTGTGATATTCCTAGCTGCGATACCAATATCGTTCAAAGCTGGCGCAGAACTCTGGCTTCGTTTCAGGGGCAGTCAACCGATTGGAACCCCTAATCCAACCTCAGGCTTACGCTGGCTCCTTTTGTATCTTGTCAATTGGATTGTGTACTCACTCGCATTCTGGATGATGGTGACAAGCTTCAGTTCCGACGTTTCTCTGATACCGGTCGCTGCTGCATTTCCTGCAGCCTACGTCCTCGGCTATCTAATGATTTTTGCACCAGCTGGGCTCGGAGTACGAGAGGGCTTCCTCATTGCCTTCTTATCCCCTCATCTTGGCGTGGGACCTTCTGGAGTCATCGCGGTTGTCGCGCGACTTTGGACTACCCTCACCGAAGTGGTGCCCGCCTCTGTCTTTTGGTTCCAACACATAACATCTAAAAGGGCAGGGGAGGAGCTAGTTCAGTGAGTATAGGCCGCTTCCTTGTGATTATTCCGACCTACAATGAGTTCGGAAATCTTTCGAATAAGGCCTCCCAAGTTCTTGGCCAAGATGACCGAATAGACATCCTCGTGGTAGATGATTCCTCACCTGACGGCACGGGTGACCTGGCTGAGAGCATGGCAACTGAGGAGCCACGGATTCATGTATTGCATCGACCGAAAAAAGATGGCCTCGGCAAAGCATACCTTGATGGTTTCAATTGGGGGCTAAATCGTCAATATGACCTGCTATTTGAGATGGACGCCGACATTTCACATCCACCTGATGCTTTACCACTAATGATCGAAGCTGCCCAGACAACCGACGTTGTCATTGGTTCCCGATACCTACACGGTCGCGTGACAGTATCAAATTGGCCTATGAGGAGGCTGCTTGTCAGTTACTTCGGGTCCTGGTATGCCAGGACAATTACGCGCATGCCTGTACGAGATGCTACAGGTGGATATAATTGCTGGCACCGCAAAGTACTTGAGTCTGTCGAACTCGACCGGGTTCGCTCTAACGGCTATGCATTCCAGATTGAACTCAAATTTCGCGCCTGGTCTAAAGGTTTTTCCCTGACGGAAATCCCCATTCTTTTCACCGAGAGGGATTCCGGGGAATCCAAGATGTCAAAGAAGATCGTCAGGGAAGCTGTGTGGCGTGTTTGGTGGCTGAAAATCCTTCAAATCTTTCGGCAACTGTGATGAGCGAAACTCGAATCGATAAGAATTACTATGACTCGAGTGACTATTTCGAAGGAAAAGCAGCTCATCTTCTGGACTCTAATAGCAAATTTCAGCGCTACCGCCTATCACGTGTACTAGAGATACACCAACCGAGACGAGAAGACAGAGTCATCGATGTCGGGTGTGGATGGGGCACTTTCAGTTTTGCCCTTGCAGATAAGGTTGCTGAAACGGTTGGGGTAGACTTCAGTAAAAAAAGCGTGGAGATCTGTAATCAAAGACTCGCAAATGATCCAAAGCAAAACCTCCAATTCCTATGCACTGACGCGGGCTCTACGGGTCTAGAGAGTGAAACATTTGATTTGGCAATCGCCGCAGACATTTTTGAACACCTGTATCCCGTTGATTCTGTAAAAGTCACCTCTGAGATGTATCGACTGTTGAAACCAGGAGGGCGCTTTAGCATCTGGACACCTCATAGGGGCCATGTGCTTGAGATACTGAAGAATCGCAATATTCTGCTTAAGCGGGACCCGAGCCATGTCGATTATAAGTCTATGGCAGTCCTAAATAGGCTCTTGATTGACGCTGGATTTCAAATTGAGCGGGCATATTTCGTGGAGTCGCACATCCCAGGCCTTCGGAGCATTGAACGCCTTGTCCAGAGATTTTTTCCGCCGCTTAGGAGAAGAATTGCCATTCTAGCCCAAAAACCAAACCTATCGTAGCTATTTCACATGAACTAACCCTCTATAATCAGCATCATATGACATATCCTAACCCATTGTAACACCATCTCTTACCTATATTCCATGACCTGCACCAACCCGAACTTAGCCAGCCCGGTACTTGAGCTGTGTCTATAGCTCCCCAACTAGGCCTTCTGGCTATCCTGGTTCTACTTCCCACCGCCTCCTGCACCATGATTGGCGCATCAGGGGTGCCGGGGGCCGCCTCACCAGGGGCCCTAGGTGGCGACCCTGACCTCGGAGTCCGAGGGAATGAGGGACTCACAAGGTTAGAGGAAATTCCCGACCCAGTCCCAGCTTTCGAGGAACCCAGTCGATACGGAAACATGGTGGAATATGATGAATTCGGCGCCACTTATAGGGTTTTGGACACGTCAGAGGGCTATGAGGAGTCTGGAATAGCCTCTTGGTATGGCGATCCATTCCACGGACGTCGTACTAGTAGCGGTGAGACATATGACATGTACGGGATGTCAGCTGCTCACAGAACCTTGCCGCTACCAAGCTACGTTCAAGTCACCAACCTTGATAATGAGCGTTCTGTAGTTCTCAGAATTAACGATCGTGGCCCGTTTGTGGACCCAGACTTGAGAATAATCGACGTTTCCTATGCCGCGGCCCTTAAACTGGGGCTGGTCGGGCCGGGTACCGCTCCTGTACTCGTAAAGGCTCTGGAGCCCTGGCAAGTACGGATACGTTAGCGCGTCAGGGTACCAGAGATCACCGTAATATGGCGTAAATTAGGTGGTTATATTCGAGCTAGGTTAACATAATATATATTATACGAACCTAATGTCGCTAAATAGAAGCCTCCCTAACCCGCGATTGTAGTACCGCCGAAGAACACCAAAACCCCATAGCCCTCAGGGTGAGAGACCTACTGGGAAACCCCAGCCGCCATCAATTCCTGGATTCGAAGTTCGTAGATGCCCCGAGCAGCCTCGTTTGCCTCGAAGGTATCCAAGGCTCTCTGGTAGAGCTGAATCGCACCCTCGCCATCCCCCTGGCTGACTTTAATTCGTGCAGCACTGCTCAATGCATTACGGATCTGAAAGTCCAATTCCGATCGATCAGCGATGCGAAGATAGGTCGCTTCAGCATCATCTAATCGACCTTCTTCTTCATATGCGGCACCAAGGAGGGCTGCACCCTGAAACTCAATCGGGTCACGTGGTGATGACCCAAGAGGTTCGAGAACTTGGCGAGCCTGTTGAGCATCCGCAGTTTGTAAATAGAGGTCGCCTAGAAGTAATCTGGCTTCACCTTCATAGGCAGTGCCGCTGAAGCGCTCCAGAAATATGATGAGTTCGTTCTTAGCACCTTCAGTATCCTGAAGCATAATAGATTGATGTACAGACTCGATTTGTTCAGCAGCCTGCTCAACGAGTGTCTCGCGATAACCGTTGTAGTACACTGCTCCAGCAATGCCGATTGCTACAACAACCCCAAGAATCGTGACAAGTTGTTGGTTGGCACGAGCCCAATTCAATACCTCTAGAACCCTGGCGATAAAAATATCATCAGGATCGGTAGGGGCTTCCTGGTGTGCCCTGCGGGAGCCAGGATGGCGCTTAGACATGATGCGGATTCCTACTGATTTCAGTCATCGATTAGGAACTCAGGAACGAAGGCAAAAAGCTAGGAGGGACATGGATTTGGGTCAACGAGAATACTACTTAGCTGGATCCTTAAGATCGTATCCTGCCAAGGCCCAAAGCTCCTGTGGCTTAAGGAGTTGAAAACATCCATTAGGCTTTGTTCCAATGACATCATCATATAACCAGTCATTGATGAGCGTTGTTGCAGTAGCCCGGTGAGCTCCCGCCAAATCAGCTAAAACTTGATGTGTGAATCGGACTGACAAGTCGATTCCCCGTCCGGTCTTATCTCCACACCGGACTCCCAGATCGAGAAGTACCTCAGCAAGTCGCTGTGACGCCGTGGGGCCTCCGGACCCTCCCTGAGCATGTCTGAGGCGATGTAACTCACGCTCCACACCTTCCAAATACGCGTTTAGGCTCTTCTTTGCGGTCTTGAGCCCAGCTAGAACCTTACCTTTGGGCAGAGGGAATACGGTGCACGTCGAACCTGCAATCGCGCCGTAGCGTCGATGCCCCTCTACGAATGCCTCATCTCCGAAAAGTTCCGAAGGCACTGCTACCGAAACAGTCCGATCTCCAGCTCCTTTTTCCATACCTGGAAGTACCAACCGAATAAATCCGGAGTGGACCAAAAACACATCACGAGCAAGATCCCCAGGTGTGTAGAGTGAGCGACCCTTTACCAACTTCACAGGAACAGAGTGCTTAACCAGACGAAATAGCTTCCTATCTCTGACGGGAACGAGATGTAATGGCATCTCTAGATTCCTGCTACAGAGTCGACCCTGCCCTGCCTAATCGCAGGGTGAAGCGACAATAGGATTGCGATAACGATAATCGGCATTGAAACGAGAGTTGCTAGTTGGGGCCCGATCGAGTCTGCAAGCACGCCAGTACCAAGCACGCCAATTGAACCCGTAGCCCAGGCAAGGCCCATCACGATACCGGAGCTTACCGCTGCAGCGCCAGGGATCATCTCTTGGGCCATAACAACAATTGGAGGCAGAGTAGCCATGGCCAGGAACCCAGCAACTCCAGTTGCAGCAAGCCCTAGTCCAGTCTGAGGACCCAACCAGATAGCCAATAAATGTGCTGGAAGTGCCCAAAAGCACAGATGAACAAGTAGAGAGGACCGATTGACGCGGTCAGACAACAGCCCACCTGCAACCGTACCGAAAGCCTGTGCTCCTAAGTAAACCGAGAGCGCCACCGCACCCAAAGTTTCTGAGCCTCCAGAGTGGGCGACGATGATCGGCTCCATCGTCAGAAAGGCACGTTGAACGAACGCCATCGTGGCACTGATCCCAAAAATTAAGCCCAGTGGACCAGCGAGATGTTTCAGGACCATCCCAAGGCTAGGTGGAGCACTGTTTTGAGCAACTTCAGCACGTCCACTAGGAAGACCGAAGAAAAATATGGGCATAAGGATGACAACCGGTAGCATAGCGAGCCAAAGTCCCTCCATACCTCGCCATTGGACTAACCCCACTGCCGCCAGAGGCCCAACTGCAAACCCGACTGAGCCCCCGAAAGAAAAGATGGAATAGCGAGCACCCCCACCCTTCCCTTCCAAAATGCGAACTGCGTATGAAGCTCCCGGTGGATGAAATGCTGCACTCCCTAACCCACCCAAGGTCAAAAGTAAGACCAGCACCCAGAATGAGCCTGCAAAGCCGATCGATGCCACAAATATCCCTGTTATAAGAGGGCCTGCGACTGCTAAGATTCGACGCCCCTTTCGATCGGCCAGGTAGCCGAATAGTGGCTGTGGGAGAGCAGACGCTATTGAAAAGCTCACGGCGAGGGTCGCGGCCATAGCTATCGACAACCCAAGGTCATCCATGATCCTTGGAAGTAGTGGTGGGACAAAGGAGGCGTACGCGTCGTTAAGACCGTGAGCACAGGACATAATGATCGCGATCCGAATCGACGATAATTGATTACTTCGTACTTCCTTTGAGGGGTTAGCGGGTAACACTGACAGGACGCTCGCTAAATCAGGACATAAACAGCCCGAACGATAATTCAGGAACCCACGTGCCACCACCGCCCCTGGCGTTCTTCACATCTCGCCACCAACCTGAAGCAGATGAAGACCCCATCCTACCGGACACCAACATGATGCTTCAAGGACAACCATCGAACCTGGTACCGTTCATAGTCGCCCTGGCGATTGGCCTAACATCGTGCGCCGCCCCTGACTCACCCGACTCAGAGTCCTCGACATCGACGTCATACGCACCGCAAAACCGACCAGACGTGCGAGGGGTGAATGGAGCTGTCTCAGCTGGACATCCATTGGCAGCGCAGGCGGGGCTAGCAGTACTTCAGGATGGTGGAACCGCAACAGATGCGATCATCGCGATGGCTGGTGTCCTGGCTGTTGTGCGGCCGCACATGAATGGTGTCGGTGGCGATGCCTTTGGCATTTTCTTTAACGGTGCTACGGGTAACGTTACCGCACTCAACGGCAGTGGCCGTTCTGGTACCCTCGCGACACCTGAGTTCTTCAAGAATCAGAACCTCTCGGAGATCCCCGGTACAGGTGCTCTTTCCGTGAGTGTTCCCGGAGCTGTCGCCGCATGGTTAGATGCCCATGAGCGTTTTGGATCAAAGCCATTCAGCCAACTGTTAGAGCCAGCGATTGGATACGCTACGAACGGATTTCCCGTCTCAAAGAGACTAGCTCAAGACTTTGAATCTCAGGGTCGTGCGTTGAATGAGCATGGAAAACAACTTTACCTTCCCGGTGGTAGCGCACCCCCCATTGGTACCCTCCTCAAGAATAAAGCCCTGGGCGCCACCCTCCAAAGAATCGCGAATGAAGGGCGGGAGGGCTTCTATAGCGGAGAGACTGCTAACCGTCTGGCTAAGTTCATCGAAGAGTTAGGTGGTCATCTTCGTGCTGATGACTTCGCCACCCACACATCAACCTGGGTTTCTCCTCTAAGGGGCGACTATCTCAATCATAGTTTTCTCGTGATGCCCCCTAACACCCAAGGAGTCGCACAGCTCACCTATATGGAAATGGCTAAGGGTCACTCTATCGCATCATTGGGCCACAACACTGCGTCTTACCTCCACACAATGATTGAACTCAAGAAACTGGCATTCGCTGACCGTGACCGCTGGGTCGCGGATCCCGATAAGGCGCACGTGCCGGTAGACCGCATGCTAGATCCAGAGTACTTGCGAACCCGTTCAGGACTGGTGGACGCGAATCGTGCCGCAGAGCAAGTAGAACCGGGATTTGGAAGTGAATCATTCGGGACGGATAACGGCTCAGTTGATGACTCAGGAGATACCGTTTATCTCACTGCAGTCGACCAATTCGGGAATGCGGTCAGTTGGATCCAAAGCAATTTCGCAGGCTTCGGCTCAGGCCTCCTCAACTCCGAAACTGGCGTCTTGCTTCACAATCGGGGCTCACTCTACACCCTTGAAGATGGACACCCAAACCAGGTCGCCCCCAACAAGCGCCCCTACCATACGCTGACACCGATGCTGGCTCTCAATAACGGTGACCTCGCATTTACAATCGGGACACCAGGGGGTGACAGCCAAACTCAATCTCTGCTGCAGATCGTACACAACCTCCTTGTATTTGGGATGTCCCCACAGGAGGCTATCGAGGCACCTCGCTTCCGTTCCTCGGGAGGGCTTTCTGTGTCACTAGAGGACCGCGTTCCCTTCTCTGTACAAAAATCGCTCACTGGGCTTGGCCATGATCTCCAGATTATTCAAGGATGGACAGCAACGTTCGGAGGAGCGCAGATGATTTATGTCGATCCTGACACTGGAACGCTCACTGCCGCCGCAGACCCACGTCGTGAAGCGTACGCACTCGCTTACTGACCGCCTTGGACCTAACCATTTACAAATTTAGGGGGACGCCACGATGGAACGGATCTTCTTTGGCCTTGGGGCGATCTTAGCCGGAATAGCAGTCGGTCTCGGGGCTTTCGGAGCTCACGCTTTGAGAGGAACCCTGAGTCCCGAAGATCTTGTAACGTTTGAAACTGGCGTTCGATATCAGATGTATCATGCCCTAGCACTCCTTGGCGTTGCTTGGGCTGTGGGGCGCTGGGATACAGTCTTACTTGAATGGGCCGGATGGCTCTTTCTATTGGGGACCCTAGTATTCTCCGGAAGCCTCTACATTCTTGTCCTCACCGGACAACGTTGGCTCGGAGCCGTGACACCCCTGGGCGGGCTAGCATTTATTCTGGCTTGGGTGTTGCTCGCATCAGCCGTCCTCCGCGGGTAAGTCGATCCTAAGAGAGTGAACGAAACACTCGAACAAGCCAGAGCACTCCTAGAAAATGCACGAAGGATCGTAGCTGTAACTGGAGCCGGGATTTCTGCAGAATCGGGAGTTCCTACCTTCCGCGGACCCGAAGGTCTCTGGAAATCACATAGGCCAGAAGAGCTTGCGACTGCAGCGGCTTTCGCTCGGGATCCACAAACTGTGTGGGAATGGTATGGTTGGCGTCGGGAGTTAATAGCGACTTGTTCTCCAAACCCTGCACACCTGGCTCTAGCCCGCCTAGCCCTTGATCATCCTGAAGTTGCCATCATTACACAGAATGTGGACGGCCTCCACACACGCGCCGCGACAGAAGAAGCAGGCCATGTAGACTTCTCCCCTGCTCTGCCAATCGAATTGCACGGATCAATCAATCGAGATCGCTGCTCTGCGTGCGACGCCCGCCGACCAGGTTCCCCGGTAATCGATGTCACGAGCATCGACACCTTGCCTCAATGTGATCGCTGCTCTGCTTTGATGCGCCCCGACGTCGTTTGGTTTGGGGAAGTCCTAAATGAAGTGATACTCGACCGAGCTTTCCGTCTTGCACGCTCAGCGGATCTTTGCCTCGTGGTTGGAACAAGTGCATTGGTTCACCCAGCTGCCTCAGTGCCGCTTGCAACCCTCGGTAACGGGGGAAAGCTTATCGAGATCAATATTCAGGAAACAAGCCTTACACCCTATGCCTCCGCTCAGCTAAATGCTCCCGCGGGTATTGTTCTCACTAAATTGATACCTGAATAGGGCACCTCGAGTTACGTCTCCACTTTCCCCCTGATGCATGCCGATGAGGGATTAGAGACTGAAGGGGTCAGGTTAGCACAGAAGCGAGGGTTTCCGCAGCAACATTACCCCCACTGAGAAGGATGACCAGTGGACCATCCCTAACCTCTGTAGGTTCCCAAATACCGCTCTGGACTGCTGCAATGGCAACAGCTCCACCTCCTTCCACAACCAACCTTAGTGCCGTAGCACAGTACCGCATTGCATCCGAAATCTGTTTTTCTGTCACAGTCACGTGCTCACGAACCAAATCCTTGATCAACTTGAAAGAATGCTGATTGTTCAAGCCGATACCCCCGGCTAACGCGCTAGCCAGGGTCTTTTCCTCAGCCAACTCAACCGGATGTCCAGCCTTCACACTTGCGAGCATTACTGCAGCCTTTTCTGCAGAAACCCCCACAGTCCGACATTTTTGATCCCCAGTCCTCTCCGCGAAGACCGAAGCAATCCCGCCGAGGAGCCCTCCACCCGACAGTGGAGACAGGATTGCTGCAGGGGACTCTCCGAGTTGTCCGAGAATCTCTAAGGCGATCGTCCCCTGCCCTGCTATCACCCAAGGGTCATCGTATGCCGAGATATATGTTCGGCCAGTTCGTTCAGAGAGTTCAAATGCGTGACTTTCAGCTTCATCAAATGTGGAGCCAACCAGAACTGCTTCTGCCCCATCCCTCTTTATCCCTTCAAGTTTCACCGGATCAACCCACTCTGGTACACAAACTGAGGCAGGAATCCCCAACTTTTGCGCTACGTAGGCGACAGCCCGTCCATGATTCCCGCTTGAACATGAAACCACCCCGCGCATCCGCTCTTGATCATTGAGCGCTGATAGCCGAGCTGCAGCCCCCCGGACCTTGAATGATCCGGTTACCTGGAGGCATTCCGCCTTTAACCACACTGGTCGGCCAAGCTGATCCGAAAGTTCAGAATCTCGAAGGAGGGGTGTGCGACGAGCGATCCTCTCTACCGCATTAGTTACGCCCTCAGAATTAAGCGGGATACGCAATGCTAATCCCAACTCAGGCTAACTATGAGCATAAGCTTCCAACTCTATTGTATGACGGAGTTAGCCCAGTGCAGCTACGAGACTATCCGGGAACGCTCCTTAAGTTCAGTGATCCAAAGACCTGAATTAATGTCGGAAGAATAGATGCGACCCTTAAAAACCTGAGCCCCCCAAGTCATCCCCCAATTGGGTGTAGTCGTATTCTCATCCGTTGTCTTGATCACAGCGATCTCACGCCCCTGCTTATAAAGGTCGCCCCTCAATTCACCGGAGATATCTAGGACTCGGAGACCTGCCTGGTAATAGCCCACGTAAAGCCGGTCACCTTCAGTCCAGACATTATGAGCCCCTGCTTCGGGAACTTCGTACTTAGCAACTTCAACCGGATTCTCCATATCACTCATATCGAGCACATGAATGTACCCGCGCGCGTCGATCGGACGATCTGCATCCCAGGCAGGCGGGAAAATCTCATCTCCGACGAAGAGGTACTGTCCATGCCGCCACGCTACGTGAGTGTTACCAACGGGATACTTAAACTGGCTCACCAGGACTGGAGCGCGTGGCGTACCCCCATGGGATCCAGCACCGACATCTAGGATCACGACACCATCATCCCAGTATGAAGCGTATGCATATCCCTCCTGAATAATGACGTCGTGTAGCGATCGTTGCTGGTTATCGATCTGCCAGCGACCAACCTCACTCGGAGCTTCAGGATTTGAGATATCGATGATGTGAATCGCTCGAGTACCATTGTGGACTGCATAAACCAGTTCGTTGTCACCATCAATCCAAACGTTGTGAACTCCTCCAGTGAGTGTCTCCGTATACTCACCTAGAACAGTCGGATGTGCTGGCGTAACCAAATCCAGGAGTACCATGCCATTACGGCGGCTTGACGCTCCCTCACGCGTGACGATCCCCAATCTGCTGTTCGGGTGGATCTTCACATCATTGATTCTTCTTGCATCAAGCTGGATTGAGTCGGTGAGCATCGGGTTTGACGGGTCAGTCACATCCCACACCTTCATCCAGTCATGCATGAAAGTGCCTATGTATGCGTAATCACGTCCGTCTACACCTTCGAATACCCAGACATCACCCGAGTGATGATCTGAGATCGGGCCGCGCCCAACTTGAATCAATTCTGCATCCGCATCTCGCGATTCAACGCGCACAACTGCACTCAATACCGAATTCTCTCCGAGTCGGGCTGATACACGGTATGTCCCGGGTTCCTCAGCAACAAAGACTCCTTCCCCATCATCATCTTCTACTTGGGCGCCTGTTCCGGTCACCGACCATTCAGGAAACCCCTGAACTTCACCATCCGGAGACCGGATCGAGGCCTGCAACCGTATCACATCTCCTGTCCGGACCTGCGCTTCCGTAGGACTGAGAGAATAGGAAAGTCCCGGGTCCGCCCTCACATTGACCACCGTCCCACCCCTCACTGCTCCAGTCGAGGCGCTGATCCGAGCAGTTCCTTGCGCACGAGCGAAGACTAGACCTGCAGGGTCAACCACCGCGACAGATTCGTCCGAACTCGCGTAGGTAAGATCCGGATCATCTACGATTTCTCCAAGTCGATTCCGTGCAGTTACCTGAAGCGGGAGTGCTTGTGTCGCATACGGTCGATCATTCGCTAGTTGCACTGAGAGCTCAGCAGCGGGCAACGCGCGGATTATGATGGTTACTGAACCACTTGGTCTTCCCCCAATGACCGCAGTGACACGTGCCATTCCAGGATTCAACGCGAGAACTCGACCCATTTGATCAATTGTAGCGAGTTCGGGTGTCGATGAAATCCAACGCACCGGCATTCCATTAATGGCTCGGCCTGACCCGTCGAAAGCGCGAACAGTTAGCTGCGCCGTAGCCTGAACTTCAATCTCTGAACGCTCCGGGGTCACCTCTACCCTAGTTGGAGCCGCCTGGAACAGAGTTAGGATTCCCGCCACTGCAACCGCGTTGATCATGACCCACTCCCGTTACATGCTTTGGACAAACCCCTACCCCAATCAAGATGGAACTCGGGCCTGTCATCGATTAAGTAAGTTTGGCACTCACTTCACACGCCGAACGCTTACTCTAGCTGTGATTCTGCTCTGGCAGTCTGGTACCACTAGGTGTGAAGAACAAGACGGTACCCCACTAAAACTGAAGATGATTACCTAGAGAATCTATTGGTGATATTGTTGAGTTATCATACAGGCTCAATCGAAACTCAGTTTCGTGGAACTCTCTGAGAACCTCCACGTAGACTTCATGACTTGACCGGAACCCAGCATCGCGAGTTCTTGGAGTTAGATCAACGACGATTAGATAGGTGCCGAAAGGCTTTACGCACTGAATCACAACACGGAGATAGTACCTCATGAAGAGGATATACCTAGCCTCGATAGTCGCCCTGCTGGCCTCAGTGCCGGGTACCCCAGTTGCTTCGCAAGCGTTCGGCAATGCTATCACCGTGGACGGCGATCAAGTTTTTGTAGGAGAAGCCAGCTACGAAATGCGCTCTGGTGTCGTCTACGTGTTCGGGCGGGATCCATCCGGGAACTGGATTCAGACGCAGCGAATCGAGCCAAGCAGTGGCGAACCAGGTGACCGTTTCGGGATTGGATTAGCTAAACACGAAAACACGTTACTCATCTCAGCCACACGTGCCGACGAAGGGGCTGGCGCAGTTTACGTATACCAAAACCAAAGCGGTACTTGGATTGAATCAGGGCGACTTGAAACCATAGACCGGAGTCCCGCTGACAGCCTCGGTACCGGACTGGCAATCACTAATGACTGGATCATGGTCGGGACGATCGCTCAAAATGATCGAACAGGAGCGGCCTATGCCTTCCGTCGTGAAGGGGAATCCTGGGTCCAGCATTCCACGATCAGACCCGCTGATATTGATGAAGGGGACACTTTCGGATCTCGTATAGCCCTTCAAGGAAACCAGATGTTGATCTCGGCTCCTTTTGGCTCAGATGGTGAAGGAAGAGTCTACAGTTTCATTTACAGCGAAGACTCGGATACCTGGGAGGAGAGGGGGCAGTTACAGGCGCCCGGCCTTAGTGACGAAACAATGTTTGGAACTGACATCGCGATCGAGAACAATGTGTCGTTGGTCGGAGCTCCAGGATATTTCGGAGCCACAGGTGCGGGAACGGGTGCTGTCTTCGTCTACGAACTCGCCGGAGACACTTGGCAGCTTGCCTCTCTCCTGTCCCCATATGAGTCAACAGGCGCGATACAATTTGGTGGCTCCATAGCCTTCGATGGGAATGCCGCCCTAATCGGGGCCTTTAGTGCAGCCCAGGGACAGGGACGTATTTTCTCTTACACGTTCAATCGAGAGACCTTCGAATGGACTGCGGCCTCTAAGATCTCCTCGGCAGAGACTGGACGAGCCTTCTTCGGAAGAACTGTAGATTTTTCAGGCGATATCGCTGTAGGTGTAGCAAATGGTGCCGATCGGGGTGCCGGTGCTGCTTGGGTATTTGAACGCACGGATAACAACTGGACCTCCGCTGGTCGGATTACGGGTGACGTCCTGGGCATGGATGCAATTACAGGTGATGAGGTGTCCTGCTCGACAGAAGGTGAGGCTTCAGGTTTCGACTGTGAATCGGTTGACCTTGTTTCGTTTCTGCCTCTAGCTCACATGGGCGCGGAGCGTGGAATTGTAACAAACGATGTCTGGGGCTGGACTGATCCTGAAACCGGTCAAGAAATCGTACTCGTAGGCATGTCTAACCAAACAGTCTTTGTCGATGTAACTGACCCGGGTATGCCAACCTACCTCGGCCGACTTCCAATGCCGGAAACAGCTAATGCCTCAACTTGGAGAGACATGAAGGTCTATCAGGATCATATGTATGTAGTTTCTGATGGAGCGGGAGAACATGGGATGCAGGTCTTTGATCTCACCCGACTCAGAGGGCTGAACGGGTCGGATCCGCAGACCTTCTCTAGTGACGCGCATTATGATCAAATCGCAAGCGCACACAACATTGTTATCAATGAAGAGACTGGGTTTGCGTATTCGGTAGGCAGCAGTGGTGGAGGACAGACATGTGGTGGTGGACTCCACATGATCAATATTCAGGACCCTTTAGCTCCTGTGTTCGCTGGTTGTTTTCAAGATATGTCGACAGGTCGGCAACGAACCGGATACTCTCACGATGCGCAGTGTGTAGTATATCATGGACCCGACACCGACTATCAGGGACATGAAATTTGTCTTGGTTCAAATGAAACCGCGCTCTCTATAGCTGACGTGACTGACAAGTCAAATCCACTCACCGTCGCAATGGCATCCTATCCTAATGTCGGATATTCACATCAGGGCTGGCTCTCAGAAGATCACTCCTACTTTTTCATGGGAGATGAACTGGATGAAAGCGGCGGGAACGTCACCAACACTCGGACGCTCATATGGGACCTCGCCGACCTAGATGATCCAATCCTAGCTAGAGAGTACATGGCTGAAACGAAGGCAACAGATCACAACCTCTACATTCTAGGTAACACGATGTACCAATCCAACTACAAGAGTGGATTGAGAGTGCTGGATATTTCTGACCCCGAAAACCCCCAATTAGTAGGTAATTTTGATACCGTACCATACGGTGGTGATGACGCGTCCATGACTGGTTCCTGGTCAAACTATCCGTACTTCAAGAGCGGGGTTGTAGTAGTGACAAGCAGCCGTGAGGGGCTTTTCGTCGTTAGATACCGTCCACGGACAATTTCGGAGTAAGCTTCATGTTACGAGTAGCAGAGTCACTGGGGCACCACTTTCGGGCGATGCCTCAACTCCTACTCCTTGGTATCGCCTTTTTTCAGACGCCGGCATTCTTAGCTGCCCAGGACCTCCTCTACGTGGCCAGCCAGGAAGAGGTCACAGTCTCTATAATTGATACGAAAAGTAATGAGCTACTCGAAACGGTCGATCTAAAAGCACTTGGTTTCCCTGAATCATCTAAGGCACATCACACGGCTGTGGAACCGGATGGCTCTTTTTGGTACGTGTCACTGATCTCTGCAGGAACAATTCTGAAGTTCGATCGACAAAATAGACTTGTAGCCCGGTCGAACTTTGAAGCACCAGGTATGTTGAGCTTGGACCCGACATCTGATCACCTTTATGTGGGCCGTTCAATGGCAGCGGTAAACCCACCTCAACGCATCGGTGTGATACAGCGTAGTTCGATGGAAATAGAGGAAGTGGACGTCTTTTTCCCACGACCACACGCATTAGTTGTAGACCCGCACGGGAAAAGATTCTTTACCGCCAGCTTAGGTCAAAACACCGTTGCTTATGCACCCCTCGGTGTTGAGGAAGTAGACCTATATAACATCGATGGCACGACTCATACGCTGGTGCAGTTTGCTTTGTCCCCGGATGGGGACTGGATGGTCGCCGGAGGTCAGGTGAGTGGAGAATTGTTGATTTTTGACTTAAGCGATCCTCGACCCGCTCTCGTCAAATCAATCCCCGTCGGTGGACAGCCTTGGCACCCTTCATTTAGCACTGATGGAACAACTGTCTGGGTGCCTAACCAATCAGCGAATACCGTGACTGTTGTCGACACAGAGACCTGGACAGTCATTGACGTAATTCGACATCCGGCGCTCGCGGAACCACATGGATCAGCGGTATCACCGGACGGCAATACGGTCTATGTATCCGGGCGTAACGTGGCTGGTACATACCAATCAATCAGTGGTGACCAGACTCGCCCAGGTACCGTCGTCGCAATCGATATCGATACACGTTCCGTAATCGCAGTCATTGAGGTTGGTCGCTACGCAGCTGGTATGTCGGTCTCATCAACCATAACTCGAGACCGATGACCTCTTGCTCATCTTCTTATGAAGACCGTAGTGCTTCCCTGGTTATCTGTATGCTTAGTACCTGCCTCGTTCTGATCGGCTGTGGGGTTCGAATGGAGGAGGGTCCTTCATCACGAGTGCAGCCAGGCAGATATGACCAAGGGACGGCCGAGAACAACGACCTTGCTATGCCTGAGTATATACGCCGTATCACCCCTTTTCCTACCGTTGACCAGTCTGGCCAAGTGTATGAGCATCCGTTTCTCGGCGGGTTCAATATGCCACGACCCCAACTCCTGGATATCGATGGTGATGAAGACTACGATCTCTTTGTCCAGGACGTTTCAGGTAGCGTGATATTCTTTGAGAATCGCCCAGGAGAAAGTCCACAATTTCTCTGGAGAACTGATCGATACCAGGATCTAGAAGTCGGCGAATGGTACCGATTCGTCGATCTGGACCTAGATGGCGACCATGATCTGCTCGCTGAGCAACCGTTCAGCTATGTGAGATACTACCGTAACGAAGGTACGCCCCGAGAGCCTCGATTTGTTGAGGTAGCTGACAGCCTAAAAGACGTTGACGGCAAGCCATTATTTTCTGACCGGCAGAATATTCCGAATGCAGCAGATATAGATTGCGACTCACAGGTTGATCTTCTTATCGGACGTCTCGTGGGAAGAGTGACACGATATGAGCATACCAACTCCGGTACCCTTGGCGCCCCGCAGTTCCAACACGTGACTGATTTTTTTGAGAACATTGAGATCATCGCGCAAATGGGGAGCCTGCACGGAGCAAACACGATGGCTCTTGGTGATATAGACAATGATGGAGATGAAGACCTCTTCTGGGGAGATTACTTCGAACCCGGAATACTGTTCATTGAGAACACAGGAACCTGTCAGTCACCTTCACTCGGTGGAGAACCCATCTCATTTCCTTCATCCGAACCCCTAAACACCAGTGGCTACAACGCACCTACCATAGGGGACGTGGACGGTGACGGCGACCAGGATTTACTCGTGGGAGCACTCGGTGGTGCATTCAATCCAAATACCACGACCGCAGACAACTTGTACTACCTAGAGCAATCTGGCCCGGGGATCTTTACGGTACAGACGTCCCGCTTCGTGTCCATGATCGATGTGGGAAGTGAGAGTATTCCCATCCTCATCGATCTCGACGGAGATCGTGACTTAGATATCCTGATTGGTAACAAGATCGAGCAGGGCGATCCACAGAACGGGAAACTCTACCAACTAATTAACGAAGGGACCCCAGGATCCCCCAGATTTCAAATGTCGGGTGAATTTGATATCGGTAGTGGCTACCATCTTCTCCCCGCTTTCGCCGATCTAGATGGTGACGGTGATCTCGACGCCGTCCTCGGGACCTGGGAAGACGAGCTTCGTTTCTATGAAAACCGGGCAACTGACGGATCGATCCAATTAACTCTCGTCGACTCAGCAATCACTACCCTGACCCGAGGTCGTAACGCGACACCAACACTCGGAGACTTAGACTCCGATGGTGACGCCGACATGATCGTCGGAGAGAGC
>CEWR01159504.1_pt1 | contig 17350 bp, 16 predicted proteins | sample 356321 | NCBI WGS metagenome assembly CEWR01 (sample SAMEA2621551, study PRJEB7988) | marine metagenome | biome: marine biome (ENVO:00000447); feature: mesopelagic zone (ENVO:00000213); material: "saline water (ENVO:00002010), including plankton (ENVO:xxxxxxxx)" | depth 790 m
AAAAGCTCCGATTGTCTTGCAACTGTATAGGGTTGAGAAATGGTTTGATCGGCTCCTATTGGAAAAGCTTTATCCACATAAGCATGATCAATAAAACCAGAATCCATAAATAAATGTCGAGGGATTTTATCGATTGCATTTAAAACTTCCATATTAGTAATTCCCTTCTTTACAAGGGTTTCTACTAATTTTTTTCTCATTCCTTTATGGGTAAAAGTATCTTGCAAGGATTATTTTTTATAAAGTTTAACAATTTTTGATTTCTGTTCTGAAAAAACCTTCAGAAAATATATTCCAGATGACAGTTGATGCGTATTAATTATTTCAGAATTAAGAGTTCCTGTCTTAATTTCTCTTCCGAATAGATCGTATAAAACATACTTAATATCAGATGTGCTATTCACATAAATATAATCTATAAATGGATTAGGATAAACTGAAACCTGTAACTCTTCAAAAGTATTTTGTCCTAAAATTTCACAATTTGGATTTTCGCCCGGTGTATATGAAATGGTGCCGTTATCTACAAACCAATGTTCCCATGTACCACCACTACCTGTTTTCCAATCATTAATATTAAAAGTGTTTTCTCCTGTTTGTGTACCAGGAACTTTATAAACACGCACTGCATCATTGTTGCCTGTCCAAGTTAAAGGATTTCCTGAAGTACAGTTTTCAGGTTGGAAATCGGTTATACAATTTGCTTGAAGAAAATAAGCATATTCTTCATAATTTGGATAATCTCCATATACAGATGCATTAGCATTTTCATCTATACAAACTGCTGTATATTCATTACATGCAATACCAAATGAGCGCATACCTTCATCAGTTGCAAAACGTGCTAAAAATGCAGTATGTCTACCTCTCCTGTCCGGATCGTCATAATGACTATCGGTAATTACATTTTCAAAAAAAGGGAGTTCGATAAAATCATGAATACCTAAAGAAACTTTAGAGTGATAAGGGTTATTAAGTGCTTGACTAGAGGTAACAGTACCATTTGCAGCATCAAAATAATATCCTCCCATAATTGCCATCCCTGCACTGGTTCCTCCTATAACAGCTTGTTTTACATTTATATGCTCATTTAATAATGTTTCCATTTCATTATCTTTAAAAAAGCTCACATAATCATATTGATTTCCACCTGCAAACCAAATAGCTTCTGCATTTGCTACTTGTTGAAGAACATAAGGATCTATACCTCCTGCTGCATTATTAATAACAAGGGTTTCGACAGAATTTATAGTAACTCCTAACTCTGAATAGAAATAATCATTATAACCATCACTACCACTAGCTCTAAGCACCACTACATCTCCCCCATCTGCTTTCATTAAGAACCATTTCATTGCCTCATCATGTTCGGTTGCACCACCCATTAAACAAACTCCATATTGATGATTTGTAGTAACGTCTGCTAAATCTCCTGTAAAATAACTTGTATAATTCTGAGCAAAAAAAGATAAAGGGAAAATAAAAAATAAAATTGAAAAAGAAATTTTCACGAGCCTAAAGGTTTTAATTTCAACAAAAGTACAAACTTAAGCTGCGAAGTCACTGCCTTATAAATAAAAAACATTCTAATTTTTTGCATTAAGAACAAGTCAATAACTAAACCTCTTTATGAGAACATTTAGATAAATACTATTATCTTTGTAAAAAACAGAATTCGATGTTAAACGCAGGAGTTATAGGTGCAGGTCACCTAGGTAAAATTCATTTAAAACTATTAAATCAATCTACAAAATACAACCTTGTTGGCTTTCACGATTCCGATTCTGAAGCAGCAAAAATGATTTCAGAAGAATTCGGTTATAAAAGTTTTCCTACGATGGAGGCTTTAATCGAAGCTTGTGATATGGTTGATGTGGTAACTCCTACGCTTTTTCATTTTGATTGCGCCAAAAAAGTGCTAGATGCTGGTAGGCATTTATTTATTGAAAAGCCAATTACAAAAACTGTTGAAGAAGCTGAAACTATCAGAGAGTTGGCTAAAAAAAATGGAGTTAGAGGCCAGGTAGGTCAAGTAGAGCGATTTAACCCAGCTTTTACTGCAGTAAACAAACAAATTGATAATCCAATGTTTATTGAATCACACCGATTAGCAGAATTTAACCCAAGAGGTACCGACGTATCAGTTGTACTAGATTTAATGATTCATGATATTGACGCTATTTTAAGTGTAGTAAAATCTAAAGTAAAAACAGTAACAGCAAATGGTGTTTCAGTAATAAGTCAAACCCCTGATATTGCCAACGCTCGCATTGAATTTGAAAATGGCTGTGTAGCTAACCTTACTGCTAGTAGAATCTCCATGAAGAATATGCGTAAGTCTAGGTTCTTTCAAAAAGACGCCTATATATCTGTTGATTTCTTAGAAAAGAAATGTGAAGTGGTAAAAATGAAAGATGCTCCCAAAAATCCTGATGATTTTGCAATGATTTTAACCAATGCAGAAGGAATTAAAAAGCAAATATATTTTGAAAACCCAGATGTGGATTCAAATAATGCCATTTTAGATGAATTAGAAACATTTGCAGATGCTATTAATAATAACACTACACCTATTGTAACGTTAACTCAAGGAACAGAAGCCTTAAGAGTTGCCATGCAAGTAATAGAAAACTTTAAAGAAATATAAAATTAAGTTTAATAAAATTCACCCGTATTTGCGGGCATACATATGAAAAACATTGCAGTTATAGGAGCAGGAACTATGGGAAATGGTATTGCTCACACTTTTGCTCAATTTGATTTTAAAGTACAACTAATTGATCTTTCAGAAAATTCTTTGAACAAAGGAATTGCGACTATTACCAAAAATTTGGACAGAATGGTTGCTAAAGAAAAAATTACGGAAGAAGACAAGCAACGTACTCTTAATAATATAACTACGAATACTAGTTTACAAGAAGGCGTTAAATATTCAAGTTTAGTAGTAGAAGCTGCAACTGAAAATTTAGACTTAAAACTAAATATCTTCAGAGATTTAGATAAATTCTGTCCTAAAGATACAATTCTAGCGAGTAATACTTCTTCCATTTCTATCACGCAAATTGCAGCAGTAACATCTAGACCTGAAATGGTAATAGGAATGCATTTTATGAATCCTGTTCCAATTATGAAATTGGTTGAAATTATAAAAGGTTATAATACGAGTAAAGAAACTTATGATATTGTAAAAGCAATTTCAGAAAAACTAAATAAAATACCTGTTGAAGTTAATGATTATCCAGGTTTTGTTGCAAATCGTATTTTGATGCCTATGATTAATGAGGCTATTGAAACTTTATACAATGGTGTTGCGGGTGTGCAGGAAATAGATACCGTAATGAAATTAGGAATGGCTCACCCAATGGGACCATTGCAATTAGCAGATTTTATTGGTCTAGATGTATGCTTGTCTATTTTAAATGTAATGCATAATGGGTTTAAAAATCCAAAATATGCACCTTGTCCATTATTAGTTAATATGGTTAGAGCTGGGAAACTAGGTATTAAAAGTGGAGAAGGATTTTACGATTATAGCGTAAGTAGAAGAGCTGAAAATGTTTCAACGCAATTTATATAATTTTATATTAGTGTTTTTCAATAAATACTAAACCCGATTTCAATGGCAAAAATTATTCCTTTTAAAGCAGTACGTCCAACTCGAGATAAAGTAGGTTTAATCGCTTCTAGATCTTATGAAAGTTATTCTACTAAGGAAAAAAATGCCCGATTAAGAGACAATCCATTTTCCTTTTTACACATTGTAAACCCTGGCTATAAGTACCAAAAGCGTATCACTGGAGAAAGACGATACACATTGGTTAGAAATAGATATAGAGAATTTAAAGAAGATGACGTTTTTATACAAGATGAAATGCCTTGCTTTTATTTTTATAAAATTATAAGTAAAGAAGGCTATGAGTCAAATGGAATTATTGGTGGAGCAAGCACACTAGATTATCAAAATAATGTTATAAAAAAACACGAAAAAACTTTAGAAAGGAAAGAAGTTATATTTGAACAATATTTAAAAACTGTGGGCTTTAATGCCGAACCAGTACTCCTCACCTATCCTGATAATAATCAATTAAAAGAGATTATAGATGCTGTAATGTTAACAAGAGCTGAATACGAATTCACCACCACTTACAGAGATACTCATTATGTTTGGAATGTAAATGATGAAAAAATCATCAAAAATATTGAATCAATTTTTTCTGAAATGAATAAACTCTATATAGCAGATGGACACCATAGATCTGCATCTTCTAGTTTATTAGCAAACCAATTAAAAAACGAAAACCCAAATCATACTGGAGATGAACCCTATAACTTCTTTATGAGTTATTTAATTCCTGAAAGTAATTTAAGAATTTATGAATTCAATAGGCTAATAAGGGACTTAAATGGTTTGAGTAAAGAAGAGTTTTTAATTTCTTTGGATGAATCATTCAGGATTGAAAACCGTGGCAGCACTTATTACAAACCAAGTAAAAAGCATCATTTTAGTATGTATCTAGATGGTGAATATTACTCTCTTTATCTTCGTAAGGAAGAATATGAAATAAATAACTCTTTAGATATCTTAGATGTTCAAATATTATTTGAAACCATTTTAAAACCTATTTTAGGAATTAAAAATTTACGAAATAACAATCGAATCGAATATCCTCACGGAAAAACAGATTTAGCCTATATTAAATCAATGATAGATTCTAATGAGTTTGCTGTTGGTTTTAACTTACTTCCTATTACAACTAAAGAGCTAAAAGACGTTGCTGACGAAGGATTAACCATGCCACCAAAAAGTACCTTTATTGAGCCTAAATTACGTAGTGGCATAACAATTTATGAATTTTAGAAAATGAGTATTACAGAAAATCTATTAAAAATAAAATCCAAACTACCTCAAAATATTGCTTTAGTAGCAGTTTCAAAAACTAAACCGGTTAGTGATCTATTAGAAGCTTATGATACTGGGCAACGAATTTTTGGAGAGAATAAAATTCAGGAAATGGCTTCTAAACATGATGAAATGCCAAAAGATATTGAATGGCATATGATTGGTCATATCCAAAGAAATAAAGTAAAGTACATGGCTCCTTTTGTGAGTTTAATTCATGCGGTCGATAGTTTGCGATTGTTAGCAGAAATAAATAAGCAAGCTTTAAAAAACAACCGAGTTATAGATTGTTTACTTCAGGTAAAAATAGCTTCCGAAGAAAGTAAATTTGGCTTATCAGAAAATGAAGTATTGGATTTATTAACTTCAGAAGAAATTAAAAATTTTCAAAATATAAAAATTGTTGGATTAATGGGAATGGCTACATTTACAGACAATCAAGAGCAACTTCAAAAAGAATTTGAAATGTTAAAATATATTTTTGATAATCTTATTTATCTGAAGTCTGATAATTGTAATTTAAAAACTCTTTCTATGGGTATGAGTAATGATTATCCAATTGCTATAAAAAATGGAAGTACTATGATTCGAGTTGGAAGTTCAATTTTTGGTAAAAGAACCTTAGCATAAAATAAGATTTTGTACGCAATCCTAGACATAGAAACCACTGGTGGTAAATACAATGAAGAAGGTATCACAGAAATTGCCATTTATAAATTTGATGGCCATCAAATAGTTGATCAATTTTGCAGTTTAGTTAATCCTGAAAAAAACATTCAACCTTTTGTTGTTAACCTAACAGGAATTAACAATCAAATGCTTAGGAATGCTCCAAAATTTCACGAAGTTGCTAAACGAATTATTGAAATAACAGATGATTGTACTATTGTAGCGCATAACGCTCAATTTGACAATAGAATTCTTACTACCGAGTTTGATAGATTAGGTTATCCTTTTGAAAAAAACATGCTTTGTACTGTTGAATTATCTAAAAAATTAATTCCAGATCTTCCCTCCTACAGTTTAGGGAAATTAGTAAGATCTCTTGGTATTCCAATAACAGATCGTCATCGAGCACAAGGCGATGCGAAAGCTACTGTAGAATTATTTAAGTTATTATTGGAAAAGGATATTGAAAAAGTAATTATTTCAGATACTATAAAAAAAGACCCTAAAAGACAGTTAGAGCCTAAACTATTAGACATCATTGAATCTGCTCCAACAACTACAGGTGTATATTATATGCATCGAAAAAATGGGAAGATTATTTATGTTGGTAAAAGTAAAAACATAAAAAAAAGACTTATTCAGCATTTTACAAATGATAATAAAAAGTCTAAAAAAATTCAATTGGAAGTAGTTTCTGTAAGCTATGAAGAAACTGGAAACGATTTAATAGCTCAACTTAAAGAAAGTCAAGAAATAAAAAAGTTAAAACCTATTTTTAATCACGCATTAAAAAGAAATATATTTCAGAGTCAACTATATTCATATATTGATGATAATGGCTATATCAATTTAAGAATTGAAAAAGTTCCAACGGAACAAGAAGAAGAAAAAAATATAATTACAACATTCACTAATTACCAACAAGCAAAAAGTTTTTTATATAAGGTAACAGATGAATTTAATCTTTGTCAAAAATTAAATCATCTTGAGAAAACTGAAGGTGGTTGTTTTAATTATGGTCTAAAAATGTGTCAAGGAGCTTGTATTGACCTAGAAAGACCTATTGATTATAATATAAGAATTCAAAAATTTATTGATAATATTAGGTATGAATTTGATAATATGCTTTTGATAGATAAAGGAAGGTCTATTCATGAACATTCTGTGATTTTAATTAAAAATGGAGCCTATAAAGGATACGGATTTTTTAATCTTAATTTTCAGATTAGCAATCCTGAAGTTTTAAAATCCATTATAAATCCCATGGAAAACAATAGAGATACGCAACACATAATACAGGGATATTTAAGAAAATATAAAGTTCAAAAAATTCTAAAATTGGATTAACTTTTAGATGAACTTTGTTTTCATTAACTTTATAAATTAAATTAGTTTTATCAAAAACCTATCAGAAAATAATTGGCGTAAAAAAATTCATGATATAATTTATGAAGCAGATACTCCAATGGGGAAACTTTTCGATGTTATTTTACTAATTCTTATTGTATTAAGTATTGTTTTGGTAATGTTAGAGAGTGTTCAAGAAATTGATCAAGAGTATCATAAAATCTTAAATTATGGAGAGTGGATCATTACCGTCTTTTTCTCCATAGAATATATTGCTAGAATTGTTACTGTAAAAAAACCTTCAAAATATATTTTTAGTTTTTATGGTATTATAGATTTTCTTTCTACCATACCGTTGTACCTATCATTTTTAATAGTAGGATCACAAACGTTGTTAACAGTAAGAGCTTTGCGATTACTTAGGGTTTTTAGAATACTAAAAGTTACTCGTTATATTGGAGAATCTAATAAATTAACCAATGCTCTAATACATAGTCGTGTTAAAATATTTATTTTTCTATTTACTGTTTTTATTATTGCAATTATATCGGGTACAGTAATGTATTTAGTTGAAGGAGAGGCAAGTGGTTTCAAAAATATCCCCATTAGTATCTATTGGAGTATTGTTACGCTAACTACTGTTGGATATGGAGATATTGCTCCAATAACACCATTAGGCCAATTAATTGCTTCTTTTATAATGATTTTGGGTTATGGTATCATTGCTGTACCTACCGGAATTGTAAGTGCAGAATATTCGAAAGCAAGTGATGAAAAAGTTAACGTAAATACAAGGGTTTGTCGCCAATGTCACGAAAAATTACATGTTGACGATTCAAATTATTGCCATCATTGTGGAACAGTATTACATCCAGAAATAGAAGATTAAATTGCAAAATAAAAAAACACTTATTTGTATTGTTGGCCCTACTGCCATTGGAAAAACAGCCCTTTCTATTAAATTAGCTAATCATTTTTCTACTGAAATAATATCTGCAGATTCTAGGCAATTTTATAAAGAAATGAATATAGGAACTGCGGTTCCTTCTTCTAATGAATTAAAAGCAGTTAAACATCACTTCGTACAAAACAAAACTATTTTTGAAGACTATAATGTTGGAAGTTTTGAAAAGGATGCAATTCAGTTATTAGGAGATCTATTTAAAGTAAATCCAGTAATTATTATGGTAGGAGGATCTGGACTCTATATAGATGCTGTTATTAAAGGATTAGATGAATTTCCTGATGTTTCTCAAGAAATAAGAATTGCTCTTAATAATGATTACGAAAAACATGGTATTAAATTTATTCAGGAAGAATTAAAACAAAAAGATCCAGCTTATTACACTAGGGTAGATTTACAAAATCACCATAGAGTTTTAAGAGCTCTTGAAGTTTGTAGATCTCAAAAACTACCCTATTCTTCTTTTTTAAAAACTGAAAGTAAAACACGTGAGTTTAAAACTATTTTTATTGGCTTGCAAGCTGACAGACAGTTGGTCTATAAAAGAATTAATCTGAGAGTAGATTTGATGATGAATGAAGGATTAATGGAAGAAGCAAAAAATTTACTTCCTCACAAAACATTAAATGCTTTACAAACTGTTGGATACAAAGAGTTATTTAATTATTTTGAGGGTAGGGCTACTAAAGAAGAAGCAATTGAAGAAATCAAGAAAAACACAAGACGATTTGCAAAAAGACAAGGTACTTGGTTTAGAAAAAATGAAAGGATTAACTGGTTTGATTTTACTACAGAGGCTTCCGAAGTTATTCAGTTTATAGAAAACAAACTTCCTATTTCTGAAAATTAATCAAAAATAGGAAGGCGTCAAAAAAAACACTTAATTAATGTTCTACTTCGCTTTTTACAACTAGTCTAAACCCTTCACCATGTATATTGATGATTTCTACATCATCATCTTTACTTAAATACTTACGTAATTTAGCTATATATACATCCATACTTCGAGAAGTAAAATAATTATCATCTCTCCATATTTTTGTCAAGGCTAACTCACGAGGCATTAAATCATTTTTGTGCAACGCTAATAAACGTAGTAAATCATTCTCTTTTGGAGATAATTTTACAGGATTTTCTTTATTAAGCGTTAAGAAACGTAATCTTGAATTTAAGAAAAAATTTCCTATTTCAAACTCAAACTCTTTACTGTCTGCAACAGTATCAGTAGCTTTACGTTGAATAATCGCTTTTATTTTCATTAACAATACTTCACTATCAAATGGTTTATTTAGATAGTCATCTGCTCCTACTTTATAACCTTTTAAAACATCTTCTTTTAAGGCTTTAGCTGTTAAGAAAATGATTGGGATTTCTTTATTTTTCTCACGAATTTCCTTCGCTAAAGTAAAACCATCCTTATAGGGCATCATTACGTCAAGAATACAAAGATCAAAATCTCCTTTTTTAAATTTTTCAAACCCTTCCATTCCATTTTTAGCATGAGTAACATCATAGTCATTCATTGCTAGATAATCTTTAAGTACAGTTCCAAAATTTGGATCATCTTCTACTAAAAGAATTTTTTTGTTTTCAGTTTCCATATTTTATGATATTAAGTGTATTTTTATGCTAAAGGTACTCCCTTTCCCTTTCTCGCTTTCAACATTTATTTCTGCACTATGATCGTCTAATATTCTTTTCACATAAGAAAGCCCCAAACCGTGTCCTTTTACATTATGAATATTCCCCATTTGCTCTCTATAAAATTTTTCAAATATTTTCTTTTGCACTACCTTACTCATCCCGATCCCCTTGTCTATAATTTTGATTATGACAGAATTACCTTCATTTTCGGTAAATATATCTATTTCTGGAACCCCTTCTGTATATTTAATTCCGTTATCGATAATGTTCACAATAATATTGGTTAAATGTATATCACTCCCATATACAGATGAATTTAAGGCGTTAAAATGAGTTTTGATGTAACCACCTTTATTTTCTACAATTAAACTAATATGCGTAATTGCATCCTCAATAATATAGTGTAAGTCCACTTCTCCCTTTTCTAAATCTAACTCATCTTTTTCGAGTTTCGAAATACGCAATACATTCTCAACTTGCGTATGCATTCTTCGATTTTCCTCTCTAATCATATTATGATATCTAGCGATGAATTCTTTATTATCAGCAACTTTAGGGTTTTTTAAAGCATCTAAGGCTAAATTTATAGTAGCAATTGGTGTTTTAAATTCATGAGTCATATTGTTTATAAAATCAGTTTTTATTTGAGAAATCTGACGTTGTTTTAACAATTGCCTTAAAGCACTTGAATATGTGAAAATTATAACTCCAGTAAACAAAAGAGATAATACGGCCATTAACATAACGGAACTCAATACAAAGTTTTTCTTATCAGAGAAATTCACATATAATTGAAAATTTGTTTTTATATCGTCATTTACAAACAAAGGAACACCATAAGTAGAAGCAGGATCTAAAGTGAAATTTCTTGAACGAATTTTTGTTGCTAAATCATTACTATAAACTGCATATTCAAAATTAGTACTCAATCCTAGTTCTTCTAGTTGCTCTTTAATTAATTTTTCAATTTTTTTACCTGAAGTTCTTTTATGAATAGGTGTTTTGGATAAAATATTTTTATAGGCCGTTTCAAATTGATTTTGTTCATAGTCTTTTAAACGCTTAAAAGATTCCGTATTAGATTGAACACTTCTGCTACCATCAATTCCAGAAGTAATTTTTGTGGTAATTTTTCTGCTAGTAATCTTTTTAAACTGAATACTATCCATATCTAAATCCAATGCACTGGAAGATAATTTGTAGTTTTCTTCTAAAACACCATCTGAAAAAATGTATGTCTCATCATTTCTTTCATTAGTAATGGAATAAATAAGTTCGCTAAAACTTGCTTGATCTGGCACTTGGATGGTATCAATTATAGTGTTATATACATTATAATATTTCTCAATTTCTTTTAATTGTATTTCTTTAGATACAGATATCAGTACTTGCCGAACATTTAAAGTAAATTGATCTTCTCTATTTTGGTATGAATTTTTTATCCAATATCCTTGTACAAAAATAATCCCCAATAAGGAGATCGTCATTAATACAATTAGTAATGAAAAAAGTTTGTTATTCATAATCCAAAAATAGAATTTTAACATTTAGAGAGTAGTCTATTTAACCAAATGTTAACAAAATATAATATTCTGCTTATTTTAATCTTTTTAACAGATATATATGCAATTCTCCCACCTTTTTTTGAGTATTTTCTAAAACTTCATTCTCAATTACAGAATCTGCAAGCTTGCTCTTAATGTCATCACTCCATTGGTTTTTTATTCTGTTTTCAATTTCTTTCCTTGAAAGTTGGTCTCTTTTTATAACTCGTTGTATTCGATCCTCCTTAGGTGAAGTAATTAAAATAGTGTGATCACACAATTTATAACTATCATTTTCAAATAATATAGCAGCTTCTTTAATACAATAAACACCTTTTTGTTTAGCTACCCATTTATTAAAATGTTTAGCAACCTTAGGATGAATAATCTGATTTACTTTTTTTAATAGTTGATCGTCATTAAAAATCTTGTCAGCTATAAGTTTTTTATTGATTCCTGATGCTATATAAGCATCTTCGCCAAAAAGAGCAATTATTTTTCTACGAATAACTTTAGATTTATTCGTAAGTTTTTTAGCTTCAATATCTGCAATATAAACTGGAACTCCCAAATCAAAAAAAATGGATGCAACTGTGGTCTTACCACTTCCAATTCCACCTGTGAGTCCTACGATTTTCATTTAAATATTAAATAATTGATCTTATTTTCTTGAATTTCAAAATTGATTATGGATTCTGGTTGTTTTATCAAATGAGGGATCATAAAATCTTTTTGATAATTTGTTTTGTCAAAATCACACATTATCATAAAATCATTAGCAGTAATTTTATTGTAATCCTCCATGGATACGTCGAAGCGTATTGTTACATTTTCAGGAACCAATCTTATTGAAAGGTCTGAAGGTAAATTATTAACAATAACTGGAACTAATAATGATTTCTGAGTAAATTCTTTTACAGAAACTAGAAGATTTACACTCTCTTGTGAATAGGAAATAGTTGTGTCGTTAGATATATTTAAATTAACTGTAGTAGCAATGTTTTCATTAACATTAGTTAATTCTAATAATTCAGTTTTTATTTCAGTTAGTGTATCTAAATGTTTTGTAGGTCCAGAAATAGCTATAGAATCTGGAGAAATTTCAAATTCACCAATAGATTTAAAACCGTTTTTAAACTGAATATTTTCCGACAAAGAAACTTTTACTTTTTTCGTTTTTAACTTATCTAGCAATACTTCCATATTTTCAATAGAAACATTATTAACTATAATATCATTTTTCAATTGAGACGTGATTATTCTTTTAAATTCACTTGTAGAAATTATAAAACTAGACGCCCCTTTTTTAAAATATTTTTGCAAATCAATAGTAACAATTGGTTGGTTTAATTTATAATATAAAAAATCAAACCCACTCGTTGTAAAATCAAAAGTTACTAAATGATAATTTTTTCCTGAAAGAATAACCCCAAGAGGAGCATTAATATAGTGGATTTTTGCTTCTAAATTAGAAGTATAATCACGTGAAAATTTTGAAATAAACCAAATAAATGTCGTTATAAAAAGAAATAACAGAAACATCTTAGGCTTCCCTTTTTTTGCTTTATTTGTTTTACTTGCTGACATCTAATTAAAAATATATTTCTGTTAAAATTACTTAAAAAATAAATTAGGAAACTGCTTTTTAGGATCTCTTTTTAAAATACTTATATAAATAGTAGATTTTAAAAAAGCCGACCCATATCCTATGAATTGAATAAAAAGTGCAATAACAGATAATATGCCTATCAATATACTTTTATTCTTAATACTAGAATCAAATAGTACTAAACATGAATATGCTACTAAAGGCAGTAAGAATAAAATATTAAAAAGGATTCCAAAAAATAAGGAAGTAATAACAAAAAACATAAAAAGTGTTGGAAACCAAAAAGTGATTTTAGCAGCATTTGGATGCCAATTATTTAATATAGGCCTTACTAAACCAAACTTATAAACTTGCTGATAAAATGTTTTCCAAGAAATCCTACGTTTATGATAAACATAGGCATTTGGTATAAATACAGTATTGTAATTTTCTTTTAATATACGCTGTGATAAATCTGGATCTTCACCAGGGTGAATCTTTGAAAAACCCTTTGTCTTTAGAAACACTTCTTTAGAAATTCCCATATTAAAACTTCTGGGTTCAAATTTCTGTATACTTTTTTCACTTCCTCTAATACCTCCAGTAGTGTAGAATGAAGTCATCGTATAATTAATTGCTTTCTGAAGTGATGTAAAATCAATATTTGCAGAATCTGCTCCACCAAAACAATGGTGAAAACCTTTAGATAAAAAAACATCTACTGTTTTTAAATAATGAGATGGTAGAATACAGTCTGAGTCTAAAATGATAAAATAATTACCTCTTGCCTTTTGCATTCCAAAATTTCTTGAATCTCCAGGACCAGAATTTTCTTTAAAATAATAAGATATATTTAAATTTTCTTTAAAATCTGAAACTATGTCTTTGCAAGTTTTAAGAGAGCCGTCTTCAATTATTACAATTTCATATTCTTCTTTAAATTCTAATTTTACAAAACTTTCTAAAAGTTCTTTCACCTCCTCAGGTCTATTAAAAACAGGGATAATAAAAGAATATTTTAAAGTATTTACCATCAAACAAATATATGTAAAAAAAAAGCCATCTATAATTACTTATAGATGGCTTCTAGTATTATAAATTGTATTATTTCATAAAAGTTTCCATTACTTCATTACTCACTCCCATATTTGAGAATCCTCCATCATTATATAAATTCTGAAGTGTTACTCTTTTAGTTAAATCACTAAACATAGCAATCGTATAATTAGCACAGTCTAATGCTGTGGCATTCCCTAATGGTGACATTTTTTCAGCATAAGCAATAAAACCATCAAATCCTTTTACCCCTTGTCCTGCAGTTGTAGGTGTTGGAGATTGAGAAATTGTATTTACCCTAACGTTCTTGTCTCTTCCAAAGAAATAACCAAAACTACGCGCAATAGACTCTAAATAAGCTTTATTATCTGCCATATCGTTATAATCTGGAAAAACTCGCTGCGATGCCATATAGGTTAAAGCAACAATACTTCCCCATTCACTCATTGCATCTTTTTTATAAAGTACTTGCATAACCTTATGAAATGAAACTGCAGAAACATCCCACCCTTTATGTGTAAATGCATAATTCTGATCGGTATAAGCATTCCCTTTACGCACATTAACAGACATTCCAATGGAGTGTAAAACAAAATCAATTTTACCTCCTAAAATCTCCATTGATTTATCAACTAGGTTTTCTAAATCTTCAATACTAGTTGCATCAGCTGGAATAATTTCAGAATTAGTTTTAGCTGCCAATTCTTTTATTTGTCCCATTCTCATTGCAATTGGCGCGTTGGTTAAAACAAATGTGCCTCCTTCTTCATGAACTTGTACGGCTGTTTTCCAAGCAATTGAATTTTCATCTAAAGCTCCAAAAATAATTCCTCGTTTTCCTTTTAATAAATTATATGACATTGTTTTTTATTTTAGTAAGGTTGTAAATATACACTTTAATTCAATAATTCTTTTGCTTGATTTATTGCAGAAATCGATTTGTTTTTACCCCCGATCATCTCTGCAATTTCGGTAATTCTTTCTTCTTTTGTTAATGTTTTTAATTTTGTTTCAGTTATATGATTAACATCTTCTTTAAATATTTTTATTTGTTGATTTCCAACTGCTGCCAATTGGGGTAAATGGGTAATTGCGAACATTTGCATTGTCAAACTCATCTCCTTTAAAATTTCTGCCATTTTATATGCTATTTCTCCTGAAATACCAGAATCTATTTCATCAAAAATAGCTGTTGGCAACTTTTTATATTGAGCAATTACCGCCTTAATAGAAAGCATAATTCTACTTAATTCACCACCTGAAGCCACTTTATTTAATGGCCCAAAATTATGCCCTTTATTTGCGGTAAATAATAACAATAATGAGTCTGTACCATTTTTCTTAAAAATAGTAGTTGGAGTTAATTCAAACTTAAAAGCTGCATTAGGCATCCCTAAGTCATTTAGTATGCTTGTGAGTTTGTTTTTTAGAGTAGGGATTACACTTAGGCGTTTTTTATGAATTTTATTGGCTAGGTTTTTTACCGTTTTATTCAAGTTTTCTTGAAATATTTCTAGTTTTTCAATCTCTCCATCGAGGTTATTGGTAATTTCAATTTTCTCTTCTAACAATTCTTGAATTTCAACTAATTCAGAAATCGTAGCAACGGTATGTTTTTGTTGCAATTTATATATAGTCTGAATTTTTTCATTAATTTCATTTAGTAATGAAGGATCAGCTTCTATACTTGAAGATAAATTAACTATTTCCTCAGAAACATCATCCATCTCTATAATTACACTATTTAACCGTTCGTATAAATTTCCAAAATCTGAAGAAACAGTATTCAGTTTAACCAGTAAGTTTCTAGTTTCTTTTAAAACATTTAAAGCTCCATACTGATCTTCATTTAACAAACCATTTACAGAGGTTAATGTTTCCTGAATAACTTCAGTATTATTGAGCTTACTATAGGTTTCTTCTAAAACATCTTGATTTGTATTTTTCAAGTTAGCTTCCACCAATTCATCATATAAAAAAGTATTATAATCCAACTCTTTTGACGCAGATTCCTTTTTATAAACTAATGCTGAAATTGTTTCTGAAACCTCCTTATAATCTTTTAGCTTTTCAGAATAAGTTTCCAATAACTCTAAATTACCTGCTAAAACATCTAAAATTTCTAATTGATATGTTTCTGAAAATAATGAAAGTGTTTCATGTTGGCTATGGATGTCTACTAAATGATTTGATATTGACTGAAGCTGAGAAAGAGTTACTGGTGTATCATTTATGAATGCTCGTGATTTACCGGAAGGTAAAAGTTCTCTTCGAATAATGGTATGTGTATCAAAATCAAGTTCAAAATCATTAAACAAAATTAAAAATCGACTTTTCTCTAATATAAACTCTGCTTCTATAATACATTTTAAGGCATTATTTCTAATACTATTTAAATCTGCTCTTTTTCCTAAAACCAATGAAAGAGCGCCTAAAATAATTGATTTTCCAGCACCTGTTTCACCTGTTATTGATGTCAGTCCTGAAGTAAATTCAACACATACATCATCTATAAGAGCAAAGTTTTTTATGGAAAGTTTAGAAAGCAAATTTTAATTTTTTAAAAATTATTTTCAATCCCTAAAGTAATGCAAATAATTACTTCTATTTAAATTATGTATTAGTATTTTATCTCTGCCCAATTAGATCTTTTGGTAGGAGCCATTCTATTTAAATTACTGATAAGCAGCTTAATATCAATGGCAGGCCCATCTGAATAAATGCTTTGAATTTCATCTGATTTCGCATCAAAAAAAGTACGCAACAAATATGAGTTTGGCCTTCTGTCATTAATTCCTTTTAGAATATTTATGGCATTTGCAATATTAGATTTTGCGATTTTTGGTGATTTAGACATTAAATCTAAACCGTTTCTATGGTACTCGTACATAACAAAATGAAACTCTTTATATACTTGTGAAAGTAACACATCATTAATACTATATCTTGATTGTTTACCATCGGTAGATTTCCATCCTCTAGATCCACCAGTTGCAGCAGTATTTACAATTTGCTTTGCAATAGAAAAATTAGATTCTCCCCCATTTAATTCAAAAGTATCAGCATCTAAACCGATAATTGTATACGCATGGAAAGCAATAACAGAAATTAAGTTTGAATCAAAATTATTTACATTAAAAACTAAAGGCTGGAACTCTACATAACTAAAGTTAAATTGCTTGTCGTTATAATTGTAAATTGGACTCGTATAAGAAGATCCATATACAGGTCTAGATGCCTGTATTTGTATAGTAGCCGTGAATAAATTTGAATCGAAAGCAGAAATTATAATAGACATATTACAATCTATTTTTTCTTGATTTTTAAAATTTTTATCAGTCCACGCAGTTGTATTAACAAATTCAGTTAATTGAGTTTCTAAAGTTCTAAATATCTGATTATTAGGTTGTCCTGTCTGTTCCGCATTAATAGTTACTGAACAATTTAACTCTTGCGCATAACTAAATATTGATGCGAAAAAAATGGATATAAAAAGTAAATTTTTAAACATGTATTTCTTTTATAATATGTTGTAAAATATCGTTAGCAACTTCCTTCTTTGGTTTAACATTAAAAGGAACTATTTTATTGTCTTTAGATATCAACGTTATTTTATTAGTGTCAGATTTAAAGCCTGC
>CEWR01087373.1_pt1 | contig 17343 bp, 16 predicted proteins | sample 356321 | NCBI WGS metagenome assembly CEWR01 (sample SAMEA2621551, study PRJEB7988) | marine metagenome | biome: marine biome (ENVO:00000447); feature: mesopelagic zone (ENVO:00000213); material: "saline water (ENVO:00002010), including plankton (ENVO:xxxxxxxx)" | depth 790 m
AGTTTGTTTAATTGCATTTAATGCTACAAATCCTAAGCTTGTTCCCAATTCTATAATAGGTAGTTCTTTAGGTAAATACTTCAAGCAAACTCAAGTTCATCCTTTTCATATTTTCCAAATTAATTAAGTGATATGGTTTTATTATTTACCAAAGAAGACTTTGTATTAATCCTTAAGCTTTAGTATGGGATTTTATTATTGTATAAATTTCTTAATACACCTCCTATCCAATTTAACAATATAGCTTGCATCTTATATTTCAATTTTTTCATTAGTTCTATTTTTAAGCACTTAATTTCATTTGTTGTATATTCAATTCCCAATTCCAAGCATCTCTTAATGCTTCTTTAATGCCATATTGAGCCTTCCACTTTAGTATAGAATTGGCTTTAGTTGTATCAGCATAAATTTGTTCAATATCACCTTCTCTTCTTGGCACTATTTTATAATTAAGTTTAACATTATTTACCGTTTCAAAAGTTTTTACCATTTCCAAAACAGAAATTCCTTTTCCTGTTCCCACATTAAAAGTCTCTGTGGTATTGTTGTCATCTAAAAATTTTAAAGCTTTAACATGTGCTTTGGCCAAATCTACTACATGTATATAATCGCGTAAACAAGTACCATCTGAGGTATTGTAATCGTTACCATAAATTTGTAATTGCTTTCTTATTCCTATTGCAGTTTGTGTAATGTAAGGCACCAAATTTTCTGGTTTACCAATAGGTAGTTCACCTATTAAGCCTGAAGAATGAGCACCAATGGGATTGAAGTAACGTAAAATTACTGCTCCCTCTTTTATCGTATCGTTAATCATTTGCTCTCCTACTTGCTTTGTATAGCCATAAGGAGATTCTGCCGCCTTTACTGGTGTTAACTCTGTTACAGGTAATTGATTGGCTTGACCATAAACAGTGCAAGAGGAAGAAAACACTAATTTGGGGATTTTAAAATCTAATACTAACTGTAATATAGTAGCTAACGATATTATGTTATTGTTGTAATATTTTAATGGTGAAGCAACACTTTCTCCAACAGATTTAAAGGCCGCAAAATGTATAACACCTGCAATATCCCCTAAACCAGAAAACAGTTCATGCATTGTTTCATAACTCTTACAATCCACACTATAATACGTGATTTTAGATTGTGTTAAAATGCACATTCTATCTATAATCCATTCTTGTGAGTTAGAAAAGTTATCAATTATTATTGGCAGATATCCAGCTTCAATTAATTCTATCACTGTATGAGAGCCAATAAAACCTGCTCCTCCGGTTACGATAATTTTGGGTCTATTTTCCATCTTTTTTGAAATAAGTTAAACATTAGGTTTTCTTTTTTAGATCGATTTTCACGAATCTGAATCACAAATAATAAAATCAGGAACTGATAAAAGAGAATGCCAAAATTGGTTTCTCCAAAAATTCCGAACTCTGTTAATGAATTAATAAATGCCGGTATAAAAAGGGCTATAAAGAAGTTTCCATACAAACTTGTTTTTCTTTCTTTTATAAAGTTTCTAATAGTTAAGACTAGCTGCCAAAACACAATAAAAAAACCTACAAAACCAATATTCATAAGAACTTGCATAAATGTATTGTGAGTCATTCTTGCAGCATAGGTGTTTAAACTTTCAAAATAATCAGTGTAGTTGATACGCATAAACCCATACCCAAAAAAAGGTTCTTTTACAATCCCCTCTTTCAATAAGGCAGTCCAAAAAGGAATACGGCCTGTCATACTAAGCACTTCATCAACTCCTCCTCCATCTTTAAATATTACAAACTTAAGTATGGGAGGTATGGCTAAGGCAACTCCAACAAACATAGCCACCTTCAATTTTTTATTGTTAGACTGAAGAATAAGGATACCCATGATTAATAAAAAACCAATGGCAGAAGATCTTGATGCAGTTAATGCTAACACAACAATAGATGTTAATAACATGAGAATTGGGAAAAATTTATGCTTTACCCGCTCCATATAAAGATAGGTCATTGCTGCACCAATACTTGAGAGCATTCCCAGTTCATTTGGGTTCATATAATAACCTCCCAAACGCTGCTCTTCTCCGCCTCGCATTCCTCGGTAAAATAAATCGGGTTCAATAAATGATCCAGCAATAAAAATGACCATTATGGGAAATATACTAACAGTAAAAATTTGTATTAAATTGATTGTTTGCTCTGGGAAATAAGCGTTAATCAAACTAATTACTCGCATAAAAACAAAGACAAAAACCAAGCTTTCAAAAGTCATTAACCATTGTAATATTGAATAGGGAACATCTGTAGACCAAGCAAATGAAGCCATACCTATCAACAAGTAAATCAAATAAAACACGGGAGCCAATACATTTTCGTATTTAAATAACGGGAGACTGCCCAAACGAATCAATCGAAATTGGATAATTATAATCAACCCTGTCATGCCAATACGTGCTATAATTTTAAACACTTGGTTAATGGTTCTATCTTCAACAATACAGAAATATCCAGCGATTTTAATACAGAGTACCAAAATTAATAGCGTACCAATATTTCTTACGATATAGGGCAATTGTTTAGGCATATACTTGTTCCAATTGAGTGACTATTTTTTTCCAATTAAATTGATTTTTAACCATGTTTTTAGCGTTTTCTTTTAAGCTTTTAATTTTTCCATTGTGTTTCCAAATTACTGCTGTTTGCATCGCATTAGCAACTACTGAGGGAGTGTTTTTTCTTAGAGTAATCCCTGCTTTATGTTCTGTAATATAATCGCCCATATTGGTTGCTTTACTTACAATACAAGGCACCCCTAAAACGGAAGCTTCCAAAACAACTCCTGGCAATCCTTCGTTTCGAGATGTGAGCATGAAATAATCTAATTGATTCATTTTTTCTATTTTTTCTTTACCGTAAAGGCTTCCTAAAAACTTTACCTGACCAGCTATGTTTAAGTTTTGTGCCAAGTTGACTAATTCATCCTTTTCCTCCCCATCTCCTATCAACCACAATTCACCTTTAAACCCTTTTTTTATATGGTATTCAGAAAATCCTCTTAAGAGAATATCCAAGCCTTTTGTCTTTATATCCAACCTACCACAAAATCCAAAAATGGGAACCGGATTTTCATTTTTGGAAACTGCGGGGATAGTGATCTCCTCTAGACTTTGTCCATTAGGAACCAATTGATATTTCTTAAATCGAAACAATTTCTTAGCCCCTTCAATTTCACTCTTCCCAATAAAATGTAAGACTTTTGCATTTTTAACAAATGCTCTTTCGAACAGATTGATATAAAGCTTCTTTTTCCAATTGCTTCTTTCCATTGCAATAGTGTTATAACTTCCGTGAGGTGTAAATACATAATCAAGCCCTTGCCTTAATATTAATTGGGCAATTAAAATAAACTGAGGTATAAATCCTCCATGAAAATGGAATACCGTTTTTTGATATTTTGAAAGTATTGCTGCTCTCAGCCCTTCGGGTAAAAAAAGCTTGGAGGTTTCTTTAAACAATAGTGTTGTATAGTTTCGTTTAGGATAATCATGAACTGGATTCTTAGTTATTCCCCAAACGCTTACATTATATCCTAATTCAGTTTGATGAGTGGCCAAGCTATTGACCACTTTGTTTACCCCATTCATTCTATTGGGATTTGCTTTTCCGAGTATAACATGTACTATTTCCATAATGTATTTAATTTTGAATTTAGTTTGATCACATAAAAACTAATGTTAATGACTTGTGTAAAAATCAGACCTACAAGAACTCCATAAATTCCCATTTGAGTAATAATTAGCTTTGCGGCTAACAAACTAAAGACCGTAGTAACAATATAGCTCCAAAAAAAGAGTTGATTCATCTCAAATGTTCTGATTACAAATCCTAACATAGTTCCAATAAAAACGAGCACATACAGTCCTGTAAAACCTAACAACACATTAGCATATTGCAAGTACTCATCTCCATAAAACATCGTAATTATTTGAGTTCTTGTCAATGCAATTGTAGTTAAAATAATCGCTGTTATTACTCCTCCTATAAGAAACATGGACTTAAAATACGCTACTGTTTTTTCACTTCCTTGTGCTTTTAAAAGCTCTGCTCCTTTTATAGGAATAATATTTTCTAAGGCTAAAAATAGCACATGCAATACGCCCACTATATTTTGAGCTATTCTTATTGCCCCAATAGCTACGGGACCAAGAAGCCCTCCTGCAACGATTATAAAAAAGTTACCAGAAACCCATTGCAGAAGAGCAGTCCCCACCAAATACTTAGAGAATGACCAATTCTCAGTAATGGTGTTTTTAATCATTAATAATTCTGTTGTAAATTGCACTTTAGGAAAATTGAAAAGAATAGCTCCTCCAAACAAAGCGCTTATTGCTAAAAGTGTGTGATTTATGGATAGAATATTTAAATAGTTTAATCCTAAAACGACTATTGGTTGTAAGCCATAAGCAATGCTATCAGCAATTAAACTTTTGAATGGATTTTTAAGGGTAAAGTTTACTCTTCTGTAAAAATCCTGTAAAACAAACAGTGCTGCAACTAATGGCAAACTATATAGTACTCCTTTAATTTCTAATCCAGGGTTATAAAGAAAAACACATTTAACAACGACAAAACATATAGAAAATGTTAGAATTGAAAACCCTAATTGAATGGAATGTACTGACTTTAAGTAATTTTCTCGATTTTCATGTTTTGGAAAAATAGTAAATAATGGGGCGGTTATAAATGCAAGTTGAATACTGCTAACAAACAAGACTAACATCCAACAGAAAGCAAAAATTCCAAAATTTTCAACACCTAAAAACCTTGCCAACAGTAATGCAAGAACAAAGTTAACTCCACTCACTAATGCCTGATCTATTAGCACCAATAGTTGCTGAGTGTTGTTAATGGTTATATGTGATATTTTTTTAAACATTGACTTATAAGTAATAATTGATGTACTGCTTGATTCTATTTATGAATCCTTTTTTTCTTGCTTTTTGTGTAAAACGAGACCCAATAAGGTTTCCATTATAATTACTTGCTTTATGGGCATTGGTTAACAGAAAATGAATGTTACTTAGCTGGTACTCTTCTGCTAACAAGTCTGCATTACTAATATAACTGATAGGCGTAAAGTTTACCCGTATGGTATAAAGTGTAAGGTCTGCCAACTTCATGAGCTGAACTGGATTAATTGAAATTGCCGTTGGTGAAGTATCTAGAATTACAAAATCAAAATTCACTCTTAGTTCTTCTAATTTCAGTTGAAAAAGTGAAAAATCTTCTTCTAATAGGTTTTCATTGTGCTGCGTAGTTACTATCAATCCATTTTTATCATAATCTTTTGTTGTTACGTTATTAAATTCTTTTACAAGCGCTCCCGAATTTGTAAGATCATAATTAATGGGATCAACATCAACCAAACAGACTTTATGCCCTAAGGCCATTAAAGCATTTGCTAATTTTTCTGCACTCACCGTTTTACCCTCTCTAGATAAGGATGAAGATACCACCACAATCTGATTAACTTTTAAGGTCTTTTTCAACAATAAGGATTTAGATAAGGTAATGTACTCTCCATCCATTTTATTCTTTATATTTCTAATGATCCCTGCTACCGGGATTTCAGAATTTCTTTCTAAATCTGCTTTATCTAAAACCTTTGCTCTAGCAAACTGACGAAGGTATACAAATGTTATTCCAAGAATCAACCCTAATAACCCACATACAAAAGTGATTAAGGTTTTGTTAGGTGACGCTGGTAATTTGGGTATATATGCTGGTTGTATAATTCTATGAAAAGAGGTTGTTGATGTTGAAGCAATAAAAGCTTCTATTCTTTTTTGAGATAAAAAATTATACACGGATTCTTGTAATATAAATTCTCTTTTTAAGACCTGTAAGTTCTTCTCTCTTGATGGAATATGATCAAATTTTCTTGACATAATAGCCAATTCTGCCTCCAACTTTTTTCGTCTGCTAGTGGCTTCTCTTTTATTAGTCTCTATTGCCTCTCTGACATATTTTTTTATTTCATCAATCTTATAATTAATCGCCTTTACTTGATCACTTTCTTCTTCATATTTTATTAATAAATCTTGTTTCTCATCACTCAATATTTTCAACTTTTTAATTAATTCAGTTAATAATAAATCCACAAAACCAACTTGTAGAGCAGTTTCTACAAAATAGTCGCCACTTTTTATATAAGCTTCTAACTCTATAATTGCTCGTTCATTTATTTGGGCATTAATCAAATCCGTTTCTAATCCAGACAATTGTCTTAAGCCAGTTTCTGTTTCCTGGCGAGTATTCACTACATTATTATTCATTTTATAAACTTCAAGTTCACTTTCTGCAAGCGCTAAATCCTTGCCTACTTCTGTTAATTTCAAATCGATAAATTCTACGGTCTTATTAGCTGCATAAGATTTCATGCCAATATAGTCTTCGATATAAGATTCGCATAAGGCATTATTAAAGTCGGCTGATTTTTGTGGAACTTCATCTTTAAATACCACTCTTAAAATGGACATTTCTTTGTCAATTGCCTTTACATCCAATTGTGCTTTTGTTTTATTAATTAACCCCTCTTCAGAATAAATGATAAAAGAATAAATTCCATTTAGTTCCAAGTTTTTCAATTGAACTATTGAATCTCTTTTAGTAATAGTAATTTCATTTCCATTAATATTAAACGGCAAATCGAAACCTCCACTAAATAGAATGGCTTCACCAGAATGATGATAAGTTAGTTTAAGTGAATTTTCATTAATAACTAAGCTTAAAGGTTGATCTAACAATTCATCGTCTATAAATTCATGATGTATTTTGAATGGACTGTTGTTGTACAATAAAGCTTCTTTGATACTCCCTACACGTTTAATTACTGTAGAGAAATCTACTTTTTCTAGCGCTTTTTTAATTATCAAATCAGACCCTAAAATTTCAGCTTCAGTTTGTATCATATCTTCAGCAGTAAAGACATCAAAATCCTTATACAAAGAACTATTAGAGAAACCGTACTTCTGGTTATCTAATTTAATTTTTGCAATAGACAAATAAGTTGTTGGTGTATACTGTATGATTTTTTTTGCAATAAAAACTGATAATAGAAATACTACAATAATTATAGGAGAACCCTTAATTAATGGTAATAGCTGCTTTTTTATATTTTGAATGGAAGCCATAATACTATTTTGATATTATTGATACGATTACAGCAAGTGCTGTTAAAGCGCTAGCAAATGGAATTAAGGTAGGTGCTTTTTTATCTATCGACTTTCCTCTTCTTGCATGCACGTTAATTACATCGCCTGCTTGTACTAATATTTGATAGTTATTATCAACAAGCTTGGTAAAGTCAATTTGATAGCTTTTGTTATTTCTAATGAGTTGGATTTTCTTTTTATCGGCATAAAACTCAAGCCCTTGAGCACTACCTATAATTTCAGTAAGCGTATTACTTTCTTTTTCTAAAATGTATTTCCCAGGACTTCTGACCTCTCCTAGTATTGTTACATCTCTATTTAAAACCTTTACAACAAGATTCGGGTCAACTAAAATAGTTGAATATATTGATACTAAAGTGTCTGCAGCCTCTAAACAAGTTAAACCGCCTAATCTTACTTTTCCGATTTTAGGAACCATAATATACCCCGCTGCATCTACCATTACCCATTTACCATAAACCTGGTTAGAGTTATGAATGCCGAATAAAGATCCAATGCTCATATTGTCATGATTCCAAACACTAACACTTATCTTATCATCAACATTAATTCTGTGTTGATGTGTTGAATCAATCGTTAATAAATCTTGAAGACTATTTGTTTGCTCGTTTTCAAAAATATTTTGGTACGCACAAGAACTAAATAATAGAGCTATTGCTACTAAAAAAAAGGTTGGTCTAATATGTTTCATGGTCTCTGGTATTGGTCTCTGGTATTGGTTTCAGTTGGTCTAAAATTGATTAAAACTGCATGTATATAGCTACAAGAACAATTAAAGCTACAAGAGCTGAAAAGAAAATTTTCGCAACTTTAAACTGCTTTTGATCTTCAACTATTTGATTGATTTTAGAGATCCTTTTAATTAAGCCTACAATTCTATTTAAAGCAAAATCATTTTTCTCAACATAATCATAAGCACCATACTTTAAAGAGGTAATAGCAACACGTAATTTTTCTTGAGCCGATAAAATAATAACTTGAATATTTGGGTTTATTGATTTAATCTTTTTAAGAATATCAACACCTTGCATTGAACCTAAGTTGTGATCCAATAAAACAATATCAGGTATCTTAAAAAGATTATCCATAAAAGCTTCTCCAGTTGAAAAATACTCTACCTCTCCAAGTCTATTTTTAAGAATTTCATTTTTAAGAATATTTCCATAAAAAGCATCATCTTCAACAATAAATATTTTTGGTAAATTTTTCATGATAATAAGTTTTAAGCAGTTAGTTTTAATTTATTTTTCTCTTTAATAGGATTAATAGCATCATTAATTTTACTAATAACCTCCTCGTCTAATTTTGAAATAAATAAACCCTCATGAATAAAAACCGTTTTATCAAAAGCTTTAGGTAAAGGTGTTAAGCAAAATATTTTTGAGTTAGACTTTAATCCTATCACCTTTCTTAAACAGGCTTCATAAGATTCTTTAGCGAAATAACCATCAATGACAATGACATCTGGCCACATTGTACACAAATTATTAATACCATGCTCAGGTTGAGTCCAATGCGTTAGAAGTGCATTTTCAAAATTTAGATGTTGGTTCCAGAAATCGGTTGTTAAGCGATTGAAACTGATGAGGAATACTTTTTTCTTTTTCATAGCGTACGTTTTAATTCAAACCTACACCTGCCTAAAGTGTTCCAGAAAAATAAATAATTGATATACAGTAAGTTAATTCATTTAAATTAACTTCTACGTTCTAAAAAGAGAGAAGATATCCCATTTTGGGAATTATTTTACAGCTTTTAGTTGCTCTAAAACTAATTTAAGATCGACAATAAATAATCTTGTTTTATGTAAAAGTGCGTTATCATCGTTTTTACAAATTTCAATTGCTTTAACCTCTTCAAACAATCTTACTATACAGACATAGTTTATTGATGGCTTTATTTTATGAGCGGTTAAACGAATCTGCTTAAAGTCTGATTTATCTATAGCCATATTAAGTTGTGCTATTTCTTTTTCTGTTTCTACTAAAAAGAGGTTTACCATTTTCTCTAAAAATTCTGGATCTCCCATTTCTTCTAATTTAGAAAGATTAAATAAAATTTCTGTTTCTCTATTAACTTGAATCCACTTAGTAAGCATCCTATTTAAGTCTATTTGAGCATAAGGTTTGGATAAATAATCATTCATTCCAGACTCAAAACACTTCTTACTATCACCACTAATTGCATTAGCAGTTAATGCGACAATAGGTGTTTCAACTTTTAAATCAGTCCTAATAATTTGTGATGCCTCTATACCTCCCATTTTGGGCATAGTCATATCCATCAATATCAGGTGATAAGTTTTAGTCTTAAGTTTTTCAATAGCTTCAACTCCATTTTCAGCTAAATCAATTATACAATTCCATTTCTCAAGAATGGTTGTTGCCATTAAACTGTTAACTGGGTTATCTTCAACCAACAGGATATTACTTCTCCTAAAATCTTTTTCTATTTTGTAATTTTCAGTGTTTCCTTTTTCTGAAGTCTCAATTTTTGCCTCTTCTAATTCAATCGTAAAAAAGAACTCAGAACCCTTATTTAATTCACTTCGAACTTCCAACGTTCCATTCATCAATCTTAAAATATTTTGACTAATTGATAACCCTAAGCCTGTTCCACCGTAAAGCCTTGTTGTAGAATTTTTTGCCTGTGAAAAATCTTTAAAGATGTTAATCAATTCACTTTCAGGAATTCCTATACCATCATCCTTTACAATAAACTTAACTAAGCGTTTATTACCTTTGATTTTAACCAAATTAACAGAAACAAGAACGAACCCATTTGTGGTAAATTTCACCGCATTACTCAATAAATTAAGCAAAACTTGCCCCAACCTTGTAGGGTCTCCCTTTAATATTTCGGGTAAATCGTCATCCACTTTATAGATAACATCAACTCCATTTTCTTCAGCTTTTAAACCAACTATTTCAGTAGATTTAGATATTAATTTTCTTAAATTGAAATTAACCAACTCCAATGAAAGGTTTCCTGATTCTATTTTAGAAAAATCAAGCAAATCGTTAATTAAAACCAATAAATTTTTAGATGAAGAGTTGATTGCAGATAAATATTTAGTCTGAGAATTATCTAACCCTGTCTGCTCAAGTAGTTCAGACATACCAACAATAGCATTCATAGGTGTTCTAATTTCATGACTCATATTTGCCAAAAAAAGCTCCTTTACTTTATTTAATTCTTCAGCTTTCAATTTAGCACCTCTTAAATCTGCTTCCATTTCCTTTCTATCACTAATATCTAAGTGTATACCTATAGAACCCTCTAAATGACCATTACTATTATAAAAAGGAGCTCCACTAATAATTACCCAAGCAATATCTCCATTTTTTTTTATTAGTGGAACTTCATAAACACTAGAAAGCCCCTTTAACCTTTCTTTGCTTTGTTTCCTCATTATTTCTCGAGATGAATCGTCTAAAAATAAATCAGCAGGAGACTTTCCTATCAATTCGTCTTCATCATAACCAGAAAGAGAGCAAAATTGAGGATACGACTTAATAATCTTATCCTCATTATCAACTTCAAGAATTCCTAATTTTAAGTTTTCTATAATACCTCTGTATTTTTCTTCACTCTGCTTAACCAATTCATTCGCTTGTTTCATTGCAGAAATATCATTGGCATAAACATTTATATAATTATTAGATTTAAACGGTACCGCATTAATCATGTAAATAGTATTATCAACACTTAACTCAAATTGATAATTAGATCCTATTAAAAAAGATTTTTCTAATTGTTTTGTGAAATTTTTTTTAGTCTTGCCATTCTTTTCTTTACTAAGATAAGCAACAATTCCTTTTCCAGAATTATTACTATACATTAAAATATGACCATGCGCAGAAAAACGCATAACTGGATTCGGGTTTTCTTCAGGAAAACGATTGGCATTTGCTACTAAATCTTTTAATTTCTTGTTACTCTCATAAAGCTCTAAACTTTTTGATTCTATAAAAGACTCTGCTTGCTTCCTTGCAAGAATCTGTCTTTCAAGAGCCTTTTTTAAGTTTTCTATTTCAGAATGCTTATCCAATTTTGCAAATATTAATTAAAACTATTTCTCCATTATTTTCTTCACTAAGCTTTTCTATTGTAACTTTTTCATTAAAATAGCTTATAGCTCCCTTAATTAAACCAACGGCAAAATCAGACATTGTTCTGGAAGACTTATACAATAAAGTCATATCATTTTCTGCATTGATTTCAGCATCAAATGACAGTAATTCAGCTTCAGGATAAATTTTTAAAACTTCTGGATGAATATGACTATCCATTGACTCAAAAAAACTAAAAGAATTCGGTTGATCCATAAACTGAGGGTAACCCTTACTTAGGAAATCAAAAAAGTAATCCCCATATATTTCTAATAAATCTGATACAGGAATATCTTTTAATTCTGATAATTTCCCAACCATTTTAAACATATCTTTAGGACTGTAAGTACCTACTGAGGTATAAATACCGTCAGTTTCTAATTCACATCCTTCTATAATCTGATTAACTACTTCGAGTCCAAATTTATTTTCAAATAGTTCTAAAAACTCAGTAAATACAACTCCTTTCATACTGCCTTAATTTTCCTGTTCTTTTAATAGTCTGTATATCGTAGACTTACCAATATCTAAAGCCTTAGCAGCTTCAATAACGTTATTATCATATTTATTTAAAAAGTGATTTATTATCACATTGTTATATTCTTTTAGTGATTTCTCTTCAAGGGTTAAATCAGCCAGTGGATCTGAAGACGGGAAATTAATATCTACAGAATCAATTTCATCTCCATCTGCCAATACGGTAGATAATTCAATCATTGCTTTCAATTCTCTTATGTTTCCGGGGTAACTATAGCTTAACAATTTTTGATTGGCTTTTTCTGAAAGTTTTTTGGAAGAGATTTCATTTTCTTTTGAAAACTCTTCAATAAAGTGTTTGGCTAAAATTAACACATCCTCTTTTCTAGCTCTTAAAGGTGGCAATTCAATTGGTAAACCTAACAAGCGGTAATATAAATCTTGTCTAAAATTCCCTTTTTTCACTTCTTCTAATAAATCTCTATGAGTTGCAACAACTACTCTACACCTTAACTTAACAACTTCATTCCCTCCAATTCTAACTACTTCCCTTTCTTGCAAAACCCTTAAAAGTTTACTTTGCATCTTAGGATCCATTTCTCCTATTTCATCCAAGAATATAGTGCCTTTTTCAGCCTCTTCAAACTTACCTTTCCTTCTGGTTTGAGCACCTGTAAATGCGCCTCTTTCATGCCCAAACAACTCACTCTCAATTAACTCTGAAGGTATTGCAGTTACATTTATTGCAATAAAAGGTTCTTTTTTTCGATCAGAATTATAATGAATAGCCTTAGCTACCACCTCTTTCCCTGTTCCTGTTTCTCCAGTAATAGATACCGTTATATTATTCGTAATCGCTTTTTCTATCAATCCAAACACCTTCTTTATTGCAGGACTATTACCCTTAATGGATTTAGAAAAATCATACTTTTTCTGAACTTCAGTTTTTAACTGATCAAGTTCATTTTTAAGATTTGTTTTTTCTCTAATATTTAATATAGAATTCCAAATTCTATCTTTAGTATCTTCATTTTTCACTAGATAATCATATGCTCCATCTTTTAACAAAGACACAGCAGTTGATATATCCTCTTGACCCGAAACAATAATCACTTGAGAGTTAGGAGATTCTTTCTTTAAAAAAGATAGTAATTCTTTACCATTGGTATCAGGTAAAGAATAATCTAAAGTGATCACATCAGGTTTCTCATGTAGTGCTTTAATTAACTTTTTCCCAGAATCAAACGTTTTTACTTCGTATTCAGGGTTCAGCTCCAAATGATATCTCAATATCTCACTATACCAAATATCATCCTCAGCTATAAATATTTTAAATCCTTTCAAAATTTTATTTTTTTAATGTTGATTAGCTTTTACGGTTTAAACTAACGTTATGTTTCAAAATAGGATTTTTCCCAAAAAAGAACCCATTAGTTTTAAAAAATAAAAATAAAAATAAAAAATCAATTAAAAACAGTTAATACACTTAAAATTAAAGAACATAGACTCTTATTATGTTTAATCTCTTTCGTGATAAAATGAACTTTAAAATTCCCAAATATGGAAAAAATATATTCCTATACTTAATCAACTCAAAAAAACATAAACTAATCATTACCTAAAAATAAAGCAGAGCCTTTACTGTTGACACAATCTGATTGTTATTCTGAAAAAAAAGTTCTAAACTTATTATTTAAATCAGAATATTTGGAAACTTTAAATCTGAAATTACATATGCAATTTATAGAATTCCAAAGCAAATTGATTCTTAAAATATGACTACTTTATTTTAAAGATATTATTGATATTGATAAAGAATTGTAACAGGCAAGAATATGTACAAGAAAATTAATTCAACAATTTATTAGGTAATAACCTCTAAAGCCATACGGTTTAGCCACAATTAACTTACTTTTATTGACTGACCTAATTCGCTGACTATCTATTAAATATGTACTTTTATTTTTTGATATTTTCATGCTTCAACAACCTATCATTTGCCCTTACTGTCAAAACCTGCTTTTAAAAACAAGCAATAAGAGTTATGCTTGCGAGCTTAACCATAGTTTTGATGTCTCTAAAGAAGGTTACATTAATTTGTTACCGGTAAATCAAAAAAAATCAAAATCTCCAGGAGATAATGAAATGATGATTTCTGCAAGACGAAACTTTTTAGAATTAGGTTTTTACGATCCTTTAATCGAACATATAAAAAAAATAATTAAAGAAGACTTTACTTTTAATAATAATCATTTTGTTGCCTTAGATGCAGGATGTGGAGAAGGATATTACTCCGAAAAAGTGATGAATAATGTACCCGGATTAACGAGTCAAATTATTGCAACAGATATTTCTAAATATGCCGTAAAAAATGCTGCAAAAAAGTATAAGGCCAATTTTTACTTTGTAAGCTCAGTATTTAATTTACCAGTTGCACCTGAAAGCATAGATCTTATTCTTTCTATCTTCTCTCCTATTCATCCAGAAGGTTTCCAAAGGATTCTTTCTAAGGATGGTTATGTAATTGTGGTTAGTCCTGGCGAAAACCACTTAAAAGAATTGGCAGAATTAATTTACGATAACTTTAGAGAGCACAAAAATAATGTAATCGAAAAAATGACTCGATCTTTGGAGCATCATGCTACAAAAAAAGCCACTTACAATATTCATATTACTGATACAGAATCCTTACTTATTTTATTAAAAATGACTCCTTATTACTGGAGTACTAGTAAAGAGAATTTGACCAAAATAGAAAGTTGTAAAGACATTAACATTACTTGTGATTTTAACATCTCTATTTTTAAGCGCTAGTTTCAGTTAATAACTGAAGCAGAAAAAACTTAGACAACTGATTTATTTTTTTAATAAATAGATAATTTTCGGACCAAAGTTTAAATTCCCTTTTAATTACTCCATTTCTTTTAACCAATTCTGGATATAAAATTTTTCTTTTACTATTAATAAGATAAGAAAAAACTTCTATGTATCCTTTATCCATCATTTCTTTAAAATATAGTTAGTAAAATGAATACTAAAATACATCCTCAGTATTGAGTAAAATTTGAAAAATAAACTGTCAATTATCCTCAAATTTATAGACACTTATATATTCAATTTTTCACATCATAAATGATAATATATTTGCGTTTTAGTTTTATCTTTAATAGGAGTTGTTTTTGTTAGATCATTTAACGCTTCACCCAAGCTAAAATAGTACCCAAAGTCTTTTGATGTGATTAGCTTAATTCCCGTCCCAGCAGTCCTAGGATCTATATTTAATTCTTCTGCAATTTTTTCAATGTACTCTTGATCAAACCAATTAGTGGCATTAATTAGAGGTCTTATTTTTTCTAATAATTCAAATGTTAAATAGTGGCCAAGATAGCTCTCTAAAGTTGGTATATTTTGTCTATTTAGATTTTCAATAATAACAGCCTTTCCTAGGAAAAGTAATTATTCAAATCAATTGCTAAATTATTTGACTTGAAATACTTTTGGAAATCAACATAGTCTGTAGGACTTATTATAAAAGTTATAATTATAATTGAAAAACATATAATTATGAAATTGCTCTAATATAAAATCTTCAAATCCCCTCATTCTGTCGACATCTCATTTACTGCTTTTTTGCGAGCGACTTTAACTCAGAAGCGTCAGATAAATCGACAACGTATTTAGAGCTACAAATTGAGATAATTGAAAATATTGCCAAAGGAAATGACGGAGCTATTTCCTTTTTATCTGAAATTATTGGAAATTCTGAATGCAAAAGTCAACCAAAAAAGTACTTCTTGAATTCTGATTTATCATTAAGGAAAATATTGATTCTACTTTCAGTCAACAACTGCTTATCTTTTTTAGTACGAACTGGATAACCTAGGGTAGCAAATGCTATTCTCATAAATAATCCACGATCGATCAAATGTGAATTATTAATATAATCAGATCTAAGCCCTTCAAAAAATTCTCCTCTTTTTCTTTCTAGTAAAATTCCAAAATCTAAGAATAATTCTTTTGCGAAGCAATTAACAAGGGAGTATTAGAACTAGGATCTGCAGCATTAAATGTACTCTGTTTATTAGTAGCTTGCGATATCCCTTCAATTAACTCTAGTTTTTTATCAATTTCAGTAGCGTTATCTGAACTAAATGTAATTATTTTCACTAAGACCTCTTTCTACTCTAATTTATTATTAAACTCACCATCAGATAATATTAATTCTTCGTATAAAAGACTAATTGTATATGCTGTATGACTTCCATTAATAATTTGAAGATTATTAACACTCAACTGAGCTTTATTTTTTTGGCCAATTCTTTGATTAAAGTGCGTTTCATCAGATAAAATAGTAATCCCATTGTTAAACAATGCAAACTCATTAGTATTTTTTTAAAATATAGTTTGTTTTATATCAGAGTTTATACTTCCTTGTTTAAGTGTAAGATAACTTCTGGAATTATATTTCAGTACATATTTTTTTTACTTATGCATTATTTTGTCGATCTCTATTAAAGGAATGAACAAAACGGTAATATCACAATCTCCTTGAGTTGTGTCAACTGAATAATTTATATGAGCTCCTGAGGATTTATCACTTAGATTAACATCAAGACATATATTACTATAATTGTAGAATGTGCCCGATACAATAGGAAATACTAAATCAGAAAATATTTTTTACTGTTATATACTTTAGCTGGAATTCCAGAAGCCAATAGTCTTAATTTGCTATCAGGAACTTTAGCTAAATTCGCTAAAAGAATAACTTCATATCTATAACGGTCGATATCAGGCAAATTTCTAACCTTTCTTTGCATCCCTAATAATTTACCGTTATGTGACATTCCATTTTCGTGACAGGTTTCACCATCTAATATTCTATCAATATCCATTTTCAATATCTCACTTATAGAAATATCTTTATTCTCAAAATTATCTTCAGTCGTTCGAAATTTTGATTGAAGAAATAATATGGACTTAGCATTCTCATTAATATAATACCCATCAATTCCTACATCATGAGTAGCATCGATCACGTATTATTCACGTAAATCGAAATCTAATAATACCAATTGTGCTTTAAAAAAAAATGAATATAGTCTCTTTCTCTAGCTTTATTTACTTTTCCAGTATCTTCTGATTCTAGATGATAAAAAAAAACGAATTTTCAGGTGCTTCTGATCTGATTCTAACTAATATATTAATTAGAATTAAATAGTTACTCATTTTCTAAGTTTTACATTGATACAAATATTCTAAAAAGTCCTATTTTTCTTGAAAGGCTTCGGCTTGAGTTCAAAAAATAGAAAATGAATTATTAAAAGTAATCGATTTTTGCTCTAAAATTTATTTTGGAACTTTTTTTTTAAAAAATTCCACAAGGAAGTTTTATTTTGACACAAGCTGCACATAAGTAAGCCGTCCCTGCTGAGTCCGAACCAAGAAAAAAAGCAAAATTATAACTATCAGTAGTTTACAAAAGTATTGGAAATAAAAAAAGGAGCTACAAGAAGTTTCATATTCTAT
>CEWR01293274.1_pt1 | contig 17293 bp, 14 predicted proteins | sample 356321 | NCBI WGS metagenome assembly CEWR01 (sample SAMEA2621551, study PRJEB7988) | marine metagenome | biome: marine biome (ENVO:00000447); feature: mesopelagic zone (ENVO:00000213); material: "saline water (ENVO:00002010), including plankton (ENVO:xxxxxxxx)" | depth 790 m
TATATTTTGTCATTTATGCTACCGAGTCAATTAAAATTTGTAATAAATCGATGGCAGCTTCACTAATTTTTGTCCCAGGACCATAAACAGCAACTGCACCAGCATCAAATAAAAATTGATAATCTTGTGGAGGAATCACACCACCTACAATAACCATAATATCTTCTCTGCCGTATTTTTTTAGTTCATCAATTACTTTTGGGACTAATGTTTTATGTCCTGCTGCAAGTGAAGAAACACCAATAATATGAACATCATTTTCGATGCCTTGTTGTGTTGCTTCTTCCGGGGTTTGAAATAATGGACCAATATCCACATCAAAACCTACATCCGCATAACCTGTTGCGACTACTTTAGCACCTCTATCATGACCATCTTGCCCCATTTTTGCAATCATAATTCGAGGACGCCGTCCTTCTAATTCTGCAAATTTATTAGCAAGTTCTCTTGCTTTTTCAAATGATGGATCATTTTTTATTTCTTTACTATACACACCGCTAAATGATTTAATTTGTGCTTTATGTCTTCCGTAAATTTTTTCTAAAGCATCACTAATTTCTCCTAAGGTAGCTCTTTCTCGAGCTGCAACAATTGCTAAATCTAATAAATTTTGTTCACCTGATTGGGCAGATTGCGTTAATTTTAACAATGCATTTTTAACCTTAACTGAATCTCGTGTCTCTTTAATACTATTTAATCGTTCAATTTGAGATAACCGAACTTTCTGATTGTCTACATCTAAAATTTGAAGAGGATCTTCTTTTTCTAAACGATATTTATTAACTCCAACAATAATATCTTGACTGGAATCTATTCGTGCTTGCTTCCTTGCAGCAGCTTCTTCAATTCTTAATTTTGGAATTCCAGCTTCAATAGCCTTTGTCATTCCTCCTAATTTTTCTACTTCCTGAATTAATTCCCAAGCTTTATTAGCTATTCCTTCCGTCTTTTTTTCTATAAATTCACTTCCCGCCCAAGGATCTACCGTTTTTGTGATTTGAGTTTCCTTTTGAAGGTATATTTGTGTGTTTCTAGCTATTCTTGCTGAAAAATCGGTTGGTAAAGCAATGGCTTCATCAAGCGCATTGGTATGTAAAGATTGAGTGCCGCCAAATGCAGCAGCAGCAGCTTCAATACAAGTTCTTGATACATTATTAAAAGGATCTTGTTCTGTTAAACTCCAGCCACTAGTTTGGCAATGTGTTCTTAAAGCTAAAGATTTTTGATTTTTTGGGTTGAATTTCTTGACCAATTTTGCCCAAAGTAACCGGGCTGCTCTAAGTTTAGCGATTTCTGTAAAATGATCCATTCCTATTGCCCAGAAAAATGAAAGTCTAGGAGCAAAACTATCAATATCCATTCCTGCATTGATTCCTGTTCTAATATATTCTAAACCATCTGCTAAGGTATATGCCAACTCAATTTCGCAAGTTGCACCCGCTTCTTGCATATGATATCCCGAAATAGAAATAGAATTAAATTTCGGCATGTTTTTAGAAGAATATTCAAAAATATCACTGATGATTCTCATCGAAGGAGTAGGTGGGTAGATATAGGTGTTTCTAACCATAAATTCCTTTAAAATATCGTTTTGGATGGTTCCTGAAAGAGCTTCAGGTGAAATACCTTGCTCTTCAGCAGCAACGATGAAAAAAGCCATAATTGGTAAAACTGCACCATTCATAGTCATAGAAACACTCATTTTATCCAATGGAATTTTATCGAATAATATTTTCATATCTTCAATACTATCTATAGCAACTCCAGCTTTTCCAACATCTCCTTCCACGCGTTCATGATCGCTATCATATCCTCTATGAGTCGCTAAATCGAAAGCTACAGAAAGGCCTTTTTGTCCAGCTTCTAGGTTTCTTCTATAAAAAGCATTACTGTCTTCTGCTGTAGAAAAACCAGCGTATTGTCTTATCGTCCAAGGTCGGCGAACATACATCGTTGAGTAGGGACCCCTTAAATAAGGAGCGATTCCAGCAACAAAATTTTGATGATTAAATTTTTTAGATTTATTTTTTTGAACTATTTCTGAATCTGAAAAATTAAGATGTTGTAAATTTTTTCTACCCATGATTATTTATTAAAATCCATATCGTATAAATATTGATAATAGGTATCGAAAGCAATCAGCACTCCAAAATGATTATCTGAATAACTGTCAAAAACATATTCTCTGTAGTTTTCTGCAAAAATGAAAGGGTTCATTGAATTACTTTCAATTAAAGAAATAATAGTTTGTTTTATTTCTTCATTTTTAATATTCTGAACTAAACAGGTTATAAATTCTGAATGATAGTTAATTTTACTTTTTGGAGATGTGGTATCCCAAATATCAGTGTTTTCTTTTAGTAATTTTAATAATTTGATTGTGTGTGGACTTGCTATTTCTTTATAATCGAAGTTTCCTTGTGCCCCTCTATAAATATAATAGCCAAGACTCTCTTTGTAATTTAAATAGTCATACCCAATATGAAGTTCCTTTACATAGATTGCGATGTCTTGTCTAAAACTATAATAGGCTTCGTGAGTTAAATCATAATCTAAACCTTTACATTTAATTGTTTCTGGGCTATCTGTAAATTGATATTCAATAGCTTCTTGTTTTTTACAACTTAAAATTGTTATTGCAATTGCTATAAGGATACTATATTTTTTCATAAAAAATTATTCAGTCTTTAATCTTTCTTGTTCATTTTTTTCAGAAAGACGTCTTTCTAAAATTGGTTCAATAAGTGTTTTTCTAGTGTTTTTTTTCATAAAAGGAAAGAGCTCTAAATCATCTTTCATTTTATCATTTGGGTTTTGATGGACATTGGTGCCTAATAATTCTAATGCTCCACTATCAAATAACTCTTGTTCTTTTTGTGCACTTTCTTTAAGCTTTCGTTGAATAGTGCCTTCTTTTAATTGAGAAAGAAAACCACCATTTGCTTCGATGTTTTTAAATAAGGTTAAGGCTTTTTCAGAAAGTTGATCTGTTATAGTTTCTATATAATAGGATCCTTTAGCGGGGTTATTTGAAGCTTCAAAATAGCTTTCTTGTTTAAGTATTAATAGTTGGTTTCTAGCTATTCTTTCACCAAATTCATTGCTTTTATGAAAGATGGAATCGTATGAGTTATTGCATACGGTATTTGATCCTCCAATGATTGCACTCATGTTTTCGGTAGTTGTCCGAAGCATGTTTATATTGTAATCGTAAATTGTTTTATTCCGATTAGAAGGAAAAGTTATTATATGACATTCTGTTGAAAAACTATATTCGTTTGCAAGTAATGCATATAATTTTCTAAGCGCTCTAATTTTAGCAATTTCAAAAAAATAATTAGACCCCAAACTAAGTTTAAATGTTATTGAAAACGTATTGTTTTTTGAAAGTGGCGTGTTTTTAAAATGATTTAGATATTCATTAGCCTGAGATAAACAATATGCTAGTTGTTGAACCATAGTAGCACCACTGTTTTGAAACAATGTCCCGTCGACACTTACTATGTTTTCTTGAGGGTTTTGTTCTATGATTTTTGCTAAAGTTGAATGATCTCCTTTTAAGTTAGAATACCAGTTTCCAGACTTAGCCAGGTTTCCAATAATATCTATATTGTAAAAGACGCTTGCTGTTTTATTAGAAAAAAACTGTTTTAAATTAGAGATAAATGATTCAGATAAAAATTTTAAATCAAAATATATAATGGTGTTTTCAAACGAAAATTCATTAAAAACTTGCTCGATATTAAATTCATTATTAGCTATTAATACAACTGCTTCTGCACCTCTTTTAATAGCATCTACAATGAGGTGATTGGCAATTTTTTCATCATCAATAAAAATTGATTGAGCAATATTCCAATCTTTTGGAAATCCAGGTATTTCTTTGAAATCAGCCTTAAACTCATCTTGATGATAAAATGGTTTGACATCAATTCCTTCTAAATTTTTCCAGATGAGCGTTTCGTTATAATCAGCTCCTTTTAAATCTACTTGAATTTTTTGCTTCCATTCTTTAGAAGAAACTTCATCAAATTCTTTAAACAAATAATCACTCATTATTTTTGTTTTTTATACTGTCTTCATGTTCTATAATATAAATGTCTTCATTTTCCTTTTTAAGATAATATTTTTCTCTTGCAAATTTTTCAATTTCATTGCTATCTTTCATTTTATCAATAAAAACTTTATCATTTTTAATTTCCTCTTGATATACTTTTTTGTTGTTTTCAAGTTTCTTAATATCATCATTTAATTCTTGATGTATAAAAAAGGAATTGGTGTCAAAAAAAAACATCCAAACTAAAAAAAGAATCATAATTAGTAAGTATTTATTACTTACAAATCGAAACCATTTTTTGTTTTTTATATCGGTAATTTTTTTCAATTTTCGATTAATCTTTGATTGATAATTTTTCTTATTAAATCTACAGCAACTGTATTGTATCTATTATTTGGAATAATAATATCTGCAAATTCCTTAGTAGGTTCTATAAACTGCTGATGCATTGGTTTTAGTGTGTTTTTATAACGACTTAACACTTCGTCTAAATCTCTACCACGCTCAGACATATCCCTTCGTAATCGCCTTATCAACCGCTCGTCACTATCTGCGTGAACATATAATTTTATATCAAAAAGTTCTCGGATATCGGTGTGAGTAAGTATTAAAATACCTTCCACAATAATCACCTTTTTAGGATACATAGTTATGGTTTCCTTTGTGCGATTATGTTCAACAAAAGAGTATATGGGCTGCTCAATAGCGTTACCCTTTTTTAATTCTATTAAGTGAGTGACTAATAAATCGAAATCAATTGCTTTTGGGTGATCAAAATTTATTTTAGTTCGATCGTCAAATAGTAAATGACTAGTGTCTTTGTAATATGAATCTTGTGAAATAACACAAACTTCGTCTTCTGGAAGTTCTTGTATAATTTGATTTACAACAGTGGTTTTACCACTTCCGGTACCTCCGGCAATTCCAATTACAAGCATAAAAAGGGTTTTTACAAAGGTAGTGAGAATTACGGTTTTTTTTATAAAAATAATTCTCAAACTTCTTAATATGAAAATAAAAAAATAGACTTTACATACAGTAGAATGATGTTTGAATTCGGTTGCTTTTTAAGATTTAGATCAAAGTTTACTACAAAAAACTCTTGATTAGCGACAGTAAAAGAAAATAAATTAAGTCTGATTTGAACCTTTGTTGATGACGAGTTTTTTATAAATTATGTTTGGTAAATAACTGTAAAAATTCTTTTCGTTTTGTTTTAGACACGGGGATTGTTTTTTGATTTTCTAGAATGATATATCCTTCGTTTTTAAATTCGGAGACTTTGTGTAAGTTGATAATGTGCGATTTGTGGCATTTGTAAAAATTATCAGTAACCATTTTTTCAAACTTCCCGATGTTGTATGAACTTAAAATTTCAGAAGTATTTTCAAGATGAATTTTTGTGTAACCGTCATAGCCTTCCATATGAATAATCTCTTCATAATTCACAAATAAAAACCCATCAACAGTAGGAATCATTAACTTATTTGCTTGATTTGAGGTGCTTATTAAATGATGTAAAAAGGTGTTGTTTTTCTCCAAGGCACTTTTGTTATTCACGTTTTTTAATGCGTTATTGATTGCTGTTTCTAACTCTGAAGAGTCAATTGGTTTTAATACATAGCCAATAGCAGCATGTTGAAAAGCCTCAATAGCATAATCATTATAAGCCGTGACAAATATGATTTCAAAGTTTGGATTTTCTATTTGAGCCAACACATCAAAACCGCTTAGAACTGGCATTTCTATATCTAGAAAAAGAATATCTGGTTGATTTTTATTTATAAAAGCCACTGCTTTTTCTGGACTCTGAAATGTCTTCATAATTTCAATTCCAGAAAATTGCTTTTTAATTTTAAGCATTAACCCTTCTAAAGCCATTTTCTCGTCGTCTACTAAAATCGCTTTAATCATATTTATTTTGTTTAAATGTCAGTAATACTTCTGTACCAGTTGAACCATTGCTAGTTAAGTCTGTTATTTTTTGGACTATATTCCAGTGACTGGAATTGTTTATTAATTTAATCCGATCTAAAATAATTTCGGTAGCTTTTGAGTTGTGTTTTTTTACAGATTTTGCTTTAATTTCTTTGGCTCTTTTAAAACCTACTCCATTGTCTTTAATGCATACTGTAAAACCTTCTTCTTCATTTAGTTTCTGTATTTCTATTGAAACTTTTCCTTTTCCTTTTTGATGAAAAAGCCCATGATTTACTGCATTTTCAACAATGGGTTGCAATAACATCGAAGGAATTTTAGTATCGAGGTTCATTTTAGTATCTACAATAAATTTAAATTTAAAATCTTCTCCAAAACGCATTTTCTCTATTTCGAGATAGGCTTTAAGTAACTTTATGTCTTGTTCAATACTAATAAACTGCTCTCGTGAAAAATCGAAAAACATTCTAATAAGTCTAGAAAATTTAACCAGATACTTTTCAGATAATTCAATTTCATTCTTATTCATATAATATTGAATAGCATTCAAAGAGTTAAATACAAAGTGTGGATTCATTTGTGATCGCAATGCGTGTAACTCATGAAAAATAGCTTTTTGTTTTGCTCTTTCTTGTGTTATAATCTTTTTTTGAATGCGAACTCTAAACCATCTAAAAAATAGGTACATCAATAGTAAAAACCCAAACAACGCAAGTATTTTAAACCACAAAGTTTGATACCATAAGGGGCTAATATTAAAGTCTACTGTTTTATAAACACTCACATTATGATGATTAGTAGCCTTAAATTCTAACTGATATTGCTGCGGTTTTAAATTGGTAAAATTTATTTCTTGAGATGTTGTCGATACCCATCCTTTATTAATGGGAGATAATCGATAAGAGTACTTTAAGTTAGCTTGGTTTGAATAGTCTATGACAGCTATATTGAATGACAGATAATTATCTTTTGCGTACGGAATGGAAAAAGAGCAATCATTCTGCGAACCTCCATTTACTAAAACAGACTTTACATACAACTCTTGCAATTGATTAATGTGTTCTTGTTGCAAACTCATTACAGAAATCCCTATATCTGTAGCCACATACAAAGAGTCGTTTTTTATCACGACACTATTGGTATTGTTAGATAAGAGCCCGTCTGCTTCATAATAAGAACGTGTAATAGCATAGCTCGTATCTTTTCTTGTTACTTTATGAACTCCTCTATTTGTAGCAAGCCAAAAATTTGTAGCTGTCTGCACAAAAATATCTTGCACACTCAAATCTTTTGCGCCCTCAATGGTATAGGCATTATGGCTATTAGTAACATACCCTCCATTACCATCTGTACCAATAATAACCTGATTATCATAATAGGGCACTTGACTAATAACAGGAAAATCAAACAACGGATTAGATATTATTTTTATAATACTGTCCTTTTTTAACTTAAATAGCCCTTGTTGATTACCAATAAATAATTCTTCTTTTGTTTTTGAAATAGACGTAGTAGCATAAGATTTATATGCTTTTTCAATGGTAAAATTTTGCAGATTTATTTTAGAAATACCAAAACTATTATACCCATATAAATTTCCTTTCCAATATAATAGTTCTCTTGCAAATGAGTTAACAGTATTAAAATATTCCGTGACGTCCAAAGGTTTTAATCTGTTGTTTTTCAGAACAACAAGTGCATTTCTTGAAGAAAAAAATATGCTTTGAAGTTCTGGAATATTTGAGATTCCGTATTGAAATTGGCTATTCTTTATAACAGAATTTAATTGATCTGAAATTTTAAAATACCCTTCCTTAAAAACTGCTGCATATAGCGTAGTGTCGATTAGCTTTAATTGTTGGATTTTTTTGTTTTGTGCAAGATAGGAAACATCGCTTTTCGCCTTAGGTAACATATATATCCCATGATTAAAGGTAGCAGACCAAACATTACCTATTTTATCTATGAATGAGAAATGTGAGTCAAATACTTTAGGAATAGACTGAAATTTTTCCATTTCAAATTGATCGTCTAGATAGCTTACAAAATTTAACCCTGTAAGTTGCACCTCATCATTTACTTGATGTGCACGCAAATATCTAAAATCATTTTTGATATTTTGAGATGCTCTCGAAATGGTATGTAGCGTTCTTGTGTTTAAATTAATGAAGCTATAATCATTTAGAGACGCATACATATATAGGCTATCATTTATTTGATTGTGGTAGGTTACACGCTTAGTAGTATTAAAATTTACAGACAACATTTCCTTTCCTTTAGTGGTAGCTAATGAAAGTTCACCTTCAGTAGTTAATAGCTGATATTTTATATAAGGATGTAGGACTAGTTGTTTTATAAGATTCATGGTATCTATTTCAACTTCTTTTCCTTTCCAAATAGAATCTTTTAAAGTATAAAAAAAATGCCCATCATTAAAGGCTATTTCATTTCCAGATTGTAATATATATCGAGGATAGAGTATTTCATCTCGATTAGAAGGAAAGGAGTACACTTTATCTTCTAAAATATAGCCCAATTTATTAGCTCTTGAGAAAAACCATTTTTTATTATCGGGTGTGATTTTAATACTCCAAATATCATTACTAGGCAAGCCGTCTTTTATGGTAAAATTTTTAAACGTCTTTCCATCAAATTTTGAAATTCCTCTATCAGTAATAATCCAAATAAATCCATCATAGTCCTGTGTAATTCTATACACATGATTACTAGGTAAACCATCCTTTAATGAGTAATTAGTGTATTGCTGACAAAAAACAAAACCCCATACCATTAAAAAAATTAAGGTGATATGGAGTTTTATTGGCTTCAAAAATAATAGATTGGTTAGTCTCAAATATACAAACAGTACTTTTTAAAGCAATAATATTACTCGAAAAAATATTTATAATTATTCCTTAATAAACTTAATGGTATTGCCATTTTCAAATTTCAAGAAATACAATCCTGTTGTTAATGATTGTACGTTTATCACAGCGTTGTCTTGGACTTCTCCTCTAGCAACCTGAACTCCTATTGCGTTATACAATGTGTACTTCTCTACAGACAATAATCCTGAGATTTGTATAGTTGATTGCGCAGGATTAGGGTATATAGAAAAAATAACTTCCTCAAAATCATTTGCACTTAAACTACAGTCTTCACTAAAGCTACTAGCTGGGTCAATATTTGTCCAGTTTGTTGTGCTCCACGCTGCGTCATCTACTTCTATACAAATTAAATTAGGGTTGTTTGCTGCTTCAAAAGAGATAAAATTTATATTATTCCCGTTGGCAACATTCAGACTTGTTAATTGGTTGATATCACATCTAAAATCAATTAGATTAGGGAAACCTGATGCATCAAAATTTGCGAATAAATTATCCGTAATTATTAATTCTATTAAAAGGCTTGAATTATTTATAGATAAACTTGAAATCTGATTTTGACTGCATGCCAAATAGGTTAAATTTGGGTTTTGAGTAACATCTAAAGTTGTTAATGCATTACTAGCACAAAGTAAAGTTGTTAAGTTTACATTTGAAGAAACATCTAAATTAGAAATTGAATTAGTATGACAGTACAAAAATTCTAGTCCAACAAAATCTTCAATTCCAGTTAAAGATGCTATCTCTAGATCTTCTAAATCAATACTCATTACCGTATTAATATTTGCAGTAGTTACATAATCATCATTTGCAGCACCATTCCCCATGTTACCTGCACCACCTAGACCAACAAGTGCACCACTAGCATCGTGTGTTTCTATGTAGTTTTCAAAATTATTATCTGGTACGTACGTTAAGCTTGGTGGAGCAATTTGAACGGTAGCATTGTTTGTTATTATAGCAGCGTTGGTATCGAAATAGATGGATGCTTGAGAACTAATAATGTCTCCAATAGCAAAACCTGCAACTGGTTTTATCTTGAAAGTTACCCAACCGTGACTAGCTGGTTCGTCATTAGCTTCATAATCCAGGTTAATATTAGGAAAAGAAAAAGTAACTTCATCCTGATTTACTATACTAGTATTCATAGTATGAGACGATCCTAAAAGTGTAAATGTTGACAAATCCAGATTGGCATCTAAATCTGTTTTTACATCAATATTTATAGCAGAAGCTGTTCCTGTATTTTGAAAACGAATTCTAAAGTTTAAATAATCTGAAGATTGAGAAGGTTGTATATAGGGACCTTCAAAAATAGTAACATCATTAGGGTCATAACCATTAACTACTGTTTCTTCTGTTTGAAAATAATTATCTTGCACGAAGATGTCTCCAGCAGTAGGGTTTATTACAACAGAATTAAAAATAAAATCGCCTGCAATTACTGCATTTGGTCCTGTTGCAGGGTTTACATTAAGTATTACATCAATACATCGTATTTCAAAAGGTGCTAGGTTGGTGTAATTCCAAGTTAAGACATTGTTATTTTGAGTAAAAGAATCAGAAGAAGAAACACTTCCTATTTTAGCATCTTCATAGGTAAATGTAATATCTCCACTTACGGTTGTACTTCCATAGTTTCCATAGCACATTTTATATAAACTAGGAAATCCAGGTCTAGGAGCTGGGGTAAGAGGCACTAGGGTTATGTGTACATCGTCACCAATATTAATACTGTCCACACAGAAATCTTGTCCAGGAATATCTTGTCCATTAGACGTGTTTGTATGATTAGCAGGAGTAGACATCAAATTTGGAGCAACATTTTCAATTATTATAGGACCATTTTCATTAATGTTAAAGGCATATTCTCCAAGAATGTTAGTCGTTGTGTAATAAATATTTCCAGAGTTAGAAGCAGTTGCTTTTAATTGAACATTTTGTTGAGGTGCTGCTGAAGTACAGTCATAAGATACGACACCACTTAATGTTCCACAAGAAAGACTAAAACTTGATTGTGAATCAATGGCAGTCCAATTTGTGGTTGAAAAGTTTACATCATCAACCTGAATACAATATAAATCAGGATTATTACTTGTCATAAAGCTGGTAACATTTATATTATTACCATTCTGTACATTTAATTGTATTAATTGGTTGGCATTAGCAAACAGAACTGTAAGCAAACTGTTTTGACTAAGGTCTAAATTAGTTATTTCATTTCCCTCACATATAAGAATATCTAAAGCAGCAAAATCCTGAATACCAGTTAAATCTGCAATGTTTCCTACAGAAGAAACATATAAATCTGTTACCGCATTAATATTTGCGGTGGTCACTAGTTGATCATTAGCAATCCCATTACCCATTGCGGTAGGATCTCCAAAAGGAACCACGACACCACTAGCATCGTGTGTTTCTAGATAGTTTTCAAAATTAGCATCTGGAATAGCTGTTGTTTGTGCCTGCACAGCAAAGACACTAAAAAAAAGGAGAGCTGTAAAAAAGTAAAAATGTTTCATCTAGTTTATTTTGATATTTAATACAAACCTAGATCAGGATCCTTTTTAAACAAAGACTCTTTTAAGGAACTAGCTATTTCATTCAAGGAACGGAAATATTTTGTTCACAAAACACTTGAACACCATAAAAATCTTAATTCTCAATTGATAATTTCACTATTTTTATAACATTAGGGATGTAGTTTTATTTAGGTAATTGCTGGTCAGGGGAGTAACGGTCAAAGGTTCGAATCCTCTAATCCTGACAATAATATTTTATAGCGATTTTATCATTTATTGATAAAAGCATTTATAGATTAATAAAATGTATCTTTGCCAAAAACAAAAAATGGCTAGATCTTTAGTCATTTATAAATTCATTTATGTCATTTAAATCATTAGGCTTATCTAAAGCCTTATTGGACGCCGTTAGCAAACAAGGCTATACTTCGCCGTCACCAATTCAACAAAAAGCAATACCATTAATTTTAGAACGAAAAGATATTTTAGCATCTGCTCAAACTGGAACTGGAAAAACGGCTGGTTTTACCCTGCCAATGCTTCAAATATTATCTCAAGGTCAAACATTAAGAAAAAGACCTATACGTGCATTAGTGTTAACTCCAACAAGAGAATTAGCAGCACAAGTACATAGCAATGTAAAATCGTATAGTGAGTTTTTAGATATTCGCTCTACCGTTATTTTTGGAGGTGTAAATCAAAGACCACAGGTAGCAACGCTGCGTAATGGAATAGATGTTTTGGTGGCAACACCAGGTCGTTTGTTAGATTTACAAAATCAAGGATTATTATCACTTTCAAATATTGAAATTTTAGTATTGGATGAAGCTGACCGTATGCTTGATATGGGTTTTCTTAGAGATATAAGAAAAATTATTGCTTTAGTGCCTAGAAAAAGGCAGAATTTATTGTTTTCAGCTACTTTTTCTAAAGAAATTAAAAAATTAGCAAGTGACTTTTTAAATCATCCTGTAATGGTTGAAGCGACACCTGAAAATACAACCGTAGATGCTATTGAGCAAAAGGTGTATCGGGTAGCAAAAGATAAAAAAACGGGATTGATTATAAAATTAATTTCTGAAGGTGATTGGAAACAAGTGTTAGTTTTTACTAGAACAAAACACGGTGCTAACCGTCTTTGTGAAAAAATGGTAAAATCTGGAATTTCTGCAGCAGCAATTCATGGTAACAAATCGCAAGGTGCTCGAACTAAAGCATTAGCTGGTTTTAAAAAGAGTACGGTTCGTGTTTTAGTAGCTACCGATATTGCTGCCCGAGGATTGGATATTCCTTTATTACCTCACGTTATTAATTTTGAATTGCCTAATATTTCTGAAGATTACGTTCATAGAATTGGTAGAACTGGTAGGGCAGGAGCAAGTGGAGAAGCTTTATCTCTAGTAAGTGCCGATGAAACAGAATTTTTAAGAGACATTCAAAAACTAGTAGGAATTAAAATTCCTGTAGAGATTGTTGAAGGTTTTGAACCAGATCCAAATGCATCAACCAAGCCTATAAAGCAAGGTGGAGGTGGAGGAAACCGAAATTCTGGAAACCGAAACTCTTCAAAAAATAGTAATAGTAGTAGAAGTTCTTCAAAACCTTCCAATAGAAATAGAAGGTCTAATGATAGGAGAAATTAAACAATGATCATCAAAAATTATTGATATAAACTACCACTTAGTGGATAAAAAAAATCAATTAGATCATTTTGAAAAGGCTATAAAAATTAAAGCATTGTTAGTACAAGGGTAATTAATTACCAAGTACCAGCTGGTGAAAATAAAAAATCTATTGGGTTGTCAATATCATATAAATATTGATAGCCCTTTGTTTCTTTAGTGCAAAATGGTTCTAAAAGACTTATTATAGTTATATATGCTTCTTTTGTTAAAGCACAATAAAAAGTTTTATGATCACTACTTAGAATTCCTTCATCTGTTTTAAAATGCCCTAGAATTAGATTACAATTTCTGTTTTCAATAAAAGGTACTTTAGAAAGATCTAGCCTTGTAGTGTTTTCTATAATAACAGTTTTGATTAAATCTCTAAACAAAATTGCTTCCTCTTTATTGAAGTTATATAATCTAACAACACTTTCATCGAATTCATTAACATTATTTATAAAGTCTAATTCCATTAATTATAAAGGTATATATAAGTGTTTAAGGAAGTTGCAATTAGTAACCATAAAAAATAGGGTAGTACCAGTAAACTTTTAAGTTTCATTTTATTATAATAGCTCATTAGAAAAGTACCTACGATAATTGTTAAACTGACAATAACAATCAATCCCAGACCCATTAGGTGTTGATTAAAAAAGATGTAATTCCAAATTATATTGAGTACAAATTGAATTCCAAAAAGAACTATTAATCTAGTGCCTTTAAAAAACTTAAATAAATAAGCCATGTATATGGAAAAACAAATCATGATAGTGGTCCAAGCTACTCCAAAAACCCAACCTGGAGGTGACCAAGGCGCTTGATTAAGGTTTCTGTACCAATCTGTCATTGGACCATTATCCATTAACCAGCTTCCTATTGCTAAAGCCCCAAAGTTGATAACTAAAAATACAAGGGTGAATTTATATAATTTCATTTTCTAAATTTTAAGTAGTTATAAAACTAATACAAACGCATAAGAGTTCTAAACACTACAAATTTACATGAAATTTATTTTAGATATTTTGTTATTTTACTGCTCATAGGTTTGGTAACCGAATAATAATAATCAATAAACTCTCCATTTTTACCCACTAAATATTTTTGGAAATTCCACTTTACCGTTGTACTGGTTTTTCCATTTTTAGACTCATCAGTTAGCCATTGGTATAAAGGATGTTGATTTTCTCTTTTGACATCTATTTTTTCAGTCATCACAAATGAAACCCCGTAATTTGATTGACAAAAAGTTTGTATATCTTCTGAAGTTCCGGGTTCTTGTCCTCCAAATTGGTTACAAGGAACACCAATAATCATTAGTTTATCATTATAAGTTTCGTAAAGCTTTTGCAAATCTTCATATTGTCCTGTAAACCCACATTTTGAAGCCACATTGACAAATAAAATGTATTTATCTTTATAAGTTGATAGGTCAAGCGGATCCCCATTTAGTTGGTTTATTTGAATATCATAAATAGATTCCGATGGAGTAGATTGCGATACAGATTTATTGAAAATAGAGAGCATAAGGCATAGTATTAGTATTCGTTTCATAATGTGTTTTTACAATATACTAAAGTTTTAATTATTTATATAATTTTGTAACTCAGTAATTTTTTGTGGCGTATTAAATACGCCTCCATAATACGAAGTTACGGTTGCTGAAGTTTCGTCTTTAATACCACGTGAAGATACGCACAAATGTTTGGCATCGATGATAACTGCAATATCTTTTGTGCCTAAAACTTCGGTTAATTCACTTGCTATTTGATTGGTTAAACGTTCCTGAACTTGAGGGCGTTTTGCATAATACTGTACAATTCTATTAAGTTTTGATAATCCAATTACTTTTCCTGACGAAATATAAGCTAAATGAGCTTTTCCCATAATGGGAACAAAATGATGTTCGCAATTAGAATAGAATGTGATGTTCTTCTCGACCAACATTTGATTATATTGGTATTTATTATCGAAGAGTGCAATTTTTGGTTTATTTTTAGGATTTAAACCACTAAATATTTCATCAATATACATTTTAGCAACTCTTTCTGGGGTTCCTTTTAAGGAATCATCATTAAGGTCTAAACCCATTACGTCCATGATTTCTTCAAAATGAAAAGCTATCTTTTTTTTCTTTTCTTCATCCGTAATAGAAAATGCATTTGCTTTCATAGGGGTTTCAAGACCCGTAAATAAATGATCGTCTCCTATATCTTCAACAGTAAATCCATTTAATTGTTGACCGTTTGTTTTTTCGTAGTCCAATATTTTTGTTTTCATGGTTTTGTTTATTGGTATGATTTAAAATTATTTATTTTAACTTCTTTGGCTTTTAAATCGAACATTAAGTTAAACAATCCAAAAAAGGTTCTGTTTATGTAAATAAAATGCTTGGACCCTCTATTACCATTCATTTTACGTAGCTCCTTGTCTTTGCTAAATTTTTCACCTAATGTTGCAATTTTTTCAAAAAATATGGGATCTGAAAAATCGAATGTTTCTGAATGAAAAGGTTGTGTAAACAGGCTTAACATTTCGTGAAACATTTTAGTAAAAAATTCAATTTCTTCAGGAGAATCTTCTTTACGAAGAATTTCAAGTTCGTACATTTTTTCTTTAAAAATAGCTTTGTTATTAATACTTTCTTTATTGGCTAATTCAAAATAAGGAATATAAAACTCTTCTGGAACTTCTTTCATACAACCAAAATCAATTGCAATTAGAGTTCCTTTTTTTGATATTAAAAAATTTCCAGGATGCGGATCTGCATGTACTTTTCTAAGATGATGTATTTGGTACATATAAAAATCCCAAAGTGCTTGCCCTAATTGATTGGATAATTCTGGGTTTTTGTTATGCGCTGTAAATTCCGAAAGATGTTCACCTTCCATCCAATCCATGGTTATGATTCGTTCGGAAGACAACTCTTCATAATATTTTGGAAATTCTAAATTAGGGATATGTTTACAAGCTTCAACAACAATTTTGCTTTGCTCTACTTCTAATGTATAATTGGTTTCTTCAATTAATTTGTCTTCTATTTCCTTGAAGTATTTACCAGAATTTTCGCCTTTTAAATTAAACATTTTTATCGCAATTGGCTTTACCATCGATAGATCTGAAGATATACTTTCAGCAACTCCCGGATACTGGATTTTCACAGCAAGTTTAATCCCATTCTTTTGAGCTTGGTGAACTTGACCAATGCTCGCAGCATTCACTGAAGTTGCATCAAAAGTGTCGAAAATTTCATTTGGATGTTTTCCAAAATATTTTTTAAACGATCTTATAACCAATGGTGGCGATAGTGGAGGAACAGAAAATTGAGATAATGAAAATTTTTCAACATAGGCTTGCGGTAAAATGCTCTTATCCATACTTAACATTTGTGCAACTTTTAATGCACTTCCTTTTAAGTTTTTAAGACCATCATAGATATCCTCTGCATTATTTTGATTAAGCCGTTTTTTAGCATCTATTTCAGAAGTTACTATTTTATCTCCATAATATTTTAAATAATTTACGCCAACTTTTGCTCCAGTTTGAAACAATTTAGAGGCTCTTTGAATTTTTGATGTTGGTATTTTATCTATTGTTTTCATTAATTCATAAATGTTTTGTCCTTATATAAAAATTTACCTAGATCGATAATACTTTTTAATGGTTTAATATTTAAAACATCGAAACTGGTGTTTACTGCTTTTTCAATAAATACGTCTGTTCTCTCAAAAGAAGGAGAGGTATCATTTAACCAATATTTCATCGTTAACAATAATTGTAACCAAGCAGACTCTTTTAAAGTTGTGCTTTGGATCTTATCTAAGGTTTCTTGCTTAAGTTCAAGTAGTGTTATGTCTAAACTTTCCACATAATTTGTGAAACAATGTTTTAATCGTTGCAACGATTGTAACTTTTTAAGGTCGTTTTTATTATCGTCAATTGCGTAAACAACATAACTTCTATTGGCGGTTAATAATTCGAAAAAAGAGTAATAGAAACTTAATATTTTATTTCTTGAATCATACGATTGGTAATCATCGCTTTTTTCTAGCATTGTTATTGTATTATCAAAAAATGTTTTAAAAATTATTTGCTCTAAAGCCGCAAAATTTCCAAAATACTTATAAAATATTTCTTCTATAAAATTATATTTCTTCGCAAAAATATAAACAGATTTTGGAGCAGCATTATGCTCTAATGTATATTCCATATAAAATGAAATAATAT
>CEWR01003385.1_pt1 | contig 17282 bp, 12 predicted proteins | sample 356321 | NCBI WGS metagenome assembly CEWR01 (sample SAMEA2621551, study PRJEB7988) | marine metagenome | biome: marine biome (ENVO:00000447); feature: mesopelagic zone (ENVO:00000213); material: "saline water (ENVO:00002010), including plankton (ENVO:xxxxxxxx)" | depth 790 m
ATAAGGCGGGAGATCGGCGAGCTCAGGCTGAGATCACCAGTCAGCCAATCAACTCAGCCAATCGTTCGCGGTCGAGGCGCAGGCCGAGCCCCGGCTCGGCAGATGGTGTCACGGCACCGTCGGTCACGACGGGTTCACCGGTGAACAGCGGCGGCGGTGGCTCCGGCAGGTCGAACCAACAGGGTGCCGGGAAGTGCTCGAGAATCGGGCAGTTGTCGGTCGCGATCGAATAGTGCAGGTGCGGTATGCTGTACGTGTGGCAGATGACCGGGATGCCACGGTCTGCAGCCATGCTGGCGATCTTGACGGCCTCGGTGAAGCCGCCGCAGCGGTGCAGGTCCGGCTGCAGAATATCGACCGCCTCGGCATCGAGAAGCTGCTGGTGTCCGTAGCGCGTGAACTCGTGCTCACCGCCGGAAATTTTGATCTTCCCCACGGCTCGGATGGCGGCGTATCCGGCAATGTCATCGGGGATGACAGGTTCCTCGATCCACGCCAGGTCGAAGGGTTCGAGCAGGTCGAGCATCGCGATTGCGTAGTCCGCATCCCAGCCCATATAGGCGTCGCATGCGATATCGATATCCGGACCGACGGCATCGCGGATGATGCGAATGTGCTCGACGTTCTCCTGCATACCGGTTTTTCCGTCGACAGGGCCGCAGGGGAAACGGCCTTTCATCGTACGGTAGCCGGACGCGACAAAATCGGCTGCCTCGGCACGTACCTTCGATTCCTCGACCGGATGCAGCGCCGAGGCGTACAACGGCATGGTCGCTTTTTTCTTGCCGCCAAGCAGTTCATAGATCGGTTTGCCTTCCGCCTTGCCCATCAGGTCCCAGAGCGCGATGTCGATGGCGCTTATCGCTTCGATCGCGGCACCCTTGCGGCCGTAAGGGATCGATGACCGGAACATGATGTCCCAGATACGTTCATAATCGAACGGCGAAGCACCGGCTACAAAACGCTCAAGGTGCTTGTCGATGATCAGCTTCGCGGCGCCCGTGCCGTCTTCACACCAGCCGATGCCTTCCGTGCCGTCGTCAGTAGTCAGTACGACAACCGTCATCGCCGGATCCCAGTACCACGACGGGTATAATGCCTTGTACTCCGGATACATCGACAGCGGTGTTACCAGCGGCAGATCCTTCTCGCGATCCCAAAGGTCTGCCCACATGGAGACGGGAATGAAACAAGTTTCTATTTTTGCTATTTTCATCGGGTTTCCGTTTATTGCAGATTTACGAACATGCCGCCGTCGATCAGCAGGAATGCGCCGTTTACATAACGCGCATCGTCGCTGGCGAGGAAGACGATGGGGTCAGCGATGTCTTCGGGTTGCCCGACGCGGCCGAGAGGGATGCGTTTGCCGAGCTGTACGGAAATCTCGTCGTAGTTCGGAATGGTGCGGTTCATGTCCGTATCGATTTCGCCGGGGCCGACGGAGTTGCATGTGATGCCATGGGGGCCGAGCACGATGGCCAGGGACTGCATCAACGAGTGCAGCCCGCTCTTGGTCGGGCAGTAATGCGTCTGATACGATCCACCAACCAGGGCGCTGATTGAGCTGACCGTGACGATGCGTCCGCCATTGTCCTGCCTGACCATGTGCTGGGCGGCCTGCTGCGAGCAGATGAAGGCGCCGCGGAGATTGACGGCGTGGACCCGATCGAAACTCTCGATCGGCATCTCGAGGAAGTCTATGCTTGGGCAGATTCCGGCGTTGTTGACCAGGATATCGATATGCCCGTACTCGTCGATGGCACGGTCGATCAGGCCGCGGGCGGCCGGTTCATCGGCGATGTCCGCTTCATGCGCGACTGCCTTGCCGCCGGTGCCCTCGATGCCGCGCACAACGTCGTCGGCTGCGTCTGCTTTGTCGAGATCAGCGTCGGCGGTGCCGCAGTAGTTGACGACGACGCTGGCTCCGTGCCGGGCGAGTGCCTCGCTGGCGGCACGACCGATTCCGCGTGAGCCCCCGGTAACGACGGCGACTTTATCGGAGAGTTTTTGGGATGCCATGAGATGGGCCTCGTTTCAGGATTGGTGTTAGGGCAACAAGATGGCTGTGGACGGCGTGAAGTCAATACGCGGCGATGCGTTGCACGACGAATGGATGCGGAGCTTTGCAGGTGCTCGGGGATTCCCTGCCTATTGGCGAGCTAACTGTGGGAATTCGCACCTGAAAGTTTCCAGGAAAAACGCCGGCGCTTGCTGATTGCGGCAGTCCTGCTCGTAGCTGTCGCCGCGGCCATCTTCCTATGGCATCGCCAGGCGCTGCAGCAGGATACGGGACCGGGTCGACGGGGGGACATCCGCCACCGGCCACTCCTCACCTGTCATCTGCCACCCGATCTTTACTCTTCCAGCCGCACCCGCAGCATGCGCACTGCCGAGACTGGTTTGGCGTTCCAGTTCTCGATGTAGTTCTGTACGTCGTAGACTGCGAGGACTTCGCGCGGGCCGTCGGCGACAATGGCGGGATAGTCACTGGAGTCGAGCTCACGGTTGAGCGGGTGCGGCCGCCGGATGCGCAGGTTTTCCGGCACCCCGAGCAGCGCCTGCGTTTCCTGTTCATACTTCGTCAGGTCCAGGCGCCCCTGCCATTGCGTGCCGGTGCCGCTGGGATCGCAGATGATGTTGCGTACCGGCCGGCCGTAAACCATGACCAGCGTGCCGTCTTCCATGACGACGAGCCGCGGCCACACCATGTTCGGACGATGATCTTCGTCGATCAGGGATATCGGTTCCGGCAGCGTCCAAGTGAGACCCTCGTCACTGGACCAGGTCTGGTGCAGGCACGTATCCGGCGTTCCGTTATCGACGCGCATGGCGCTGTAGAGCCGGCCGTCCTTGAGTTGCACCAAGGCAGATTCGTTGGGTTCGGCGCCCATGGCGTCGCCATGGGCAGCGACACCGATCTCTTTCCAGGTGCGGCAGCGGTCCGTCGATTCCATGGCCCAGACACTGGAGAGCCCGGCAGTGCTCGAGCGGTCGCCGCCGTAAGCCAGGGCCACGACACGGTCGTTGTCCAGCGTCACGCCCTCAGTGAAAAAAGGCCCGTGCATTTGGATCTCGTCACCGGTCATATCCTGACGCCCGAACAGTGTATTCCACAGCGGCCACCACGGGTAGGTCGGATACCCCTGCAGATGGGCGGTCAATGGCGACGGCTGCGTCGATGGCGAATGTACCCGCACAAATTCACGGCGTGGTTCGTCGTGCATACGTCCCGGAAAACTCCACGCACCGAAGTAGACCGCGGTCTCCAGGTCGTTCGGATCCTGGACGCCGACGCAATCGATCTCGAACAGTTCTCCGTCGTCGAAGCTGTGCTGCCAGCTACACGAGGGCACGTTGTCGACGGGTTCACTCCAGGTGCGGCCGTTGTCCTCGGACCGCAGCCGCAGTTTCGGCGAGAATGCCGCGTCGTGTCCGTAAGAGATGTACAACAGCAGGCTGTCATCGGTGTGTCTTACAAGATGTGGAAACCAGCGTTCACCGTAACTGGCGCTTTCGATCGTGACAGGTCGGTTTACAGGTGTGAGGTGCATAGTGCAGTGTTCGGGTGGCAGGTGTCAGTTTGAAATCGATCGGTTTGACCGGGTTACTGATAGGATAGCGCATCGAATCGTTTCGAGTAGGGTATTGGTCGGTCGGGGCTCAACGTCCGGACGGTGAAGAGGAGTGGAAGCAGGTCGCGTCCCGCTTTGCACTGAGATAAACCGAAGATTACGGCGGTACGACCAACGTCGTTCAAACTGCGTTCACGTCACAAGTCACCGGGGTACGGCCATATATCAATTTTCGGATTATTCGGTTCACCGGTTTGGAAAAAATGCTGCCATGCATTCACGTGGCCGTCCATGTAGACGACATTCATCGTTTCGTTGGGATGCCGGAACGTGGTCAGGTACGTAACCGACCAGGCCCCGCACTGGGCGGTGTCGAGATCCTGAGCCCTCATGTTGGGGAACCAGCCCACGTGATCATAGCCCTGGCAGTCCATGACGAGCGGGGCATTGGAATGACCGCCTTCCTGGTCCGGTTTCTTGGAGAACTTCCTGGTCTCGGCGTCTTTGTAGTAACCCAGGGTGTTGTTGATGAAAAAGTTGATGTCGTAGCTGTTGTTCTGTAGGTCGTTATCGTACATCGTCGAGATTTTTCCGGGCGCGACCTCCGAGTTCCAGACGCCCTCTTCGCCCGGGCACTCGAAGACCGGCCAGCGCCTGGCGTCCGCTGCCCAACTGATGTTCGAGGTGTTCGGTCCGAACGGTGCGTCCATCCCGCCGACGTAGCCGTCACCGATATTTACCGCAATAAGTGAATCGCGCTTGCCGGTCCCAATCACCCGCCACCAATAATAGGTGTTCGGGGTGTAGTCGTTGCTGTCGAAGCAATAGGCGGTGTAGCCGATCGCTATCTGTCGCAAATTGCTCTTGCAGACGATACTTTTGGCTCGGCCCCTTGCTCCGTTAAGTGCCGGCAGCAACATGGCGGCAAGGATTGCGATGATCGCAATGACGACGAGCAACTCGATCAGTGTAAATGGGCCTGACCGGCGTTTGCAGAATTTTGTTTTTCTTAGCGAGCAGTACATATATCTGCTCAGAGTAAGTTTGTTTTCGGTATCGGCAGCATTTTCAGAGCTTCTTCAGGACGGAGAAGCTACACGAATGGAGTGTAAAGTTGACCCTTTGTCTTGTCTAAGCATCCCAGCCAGCGCCAGCCAAGACTTTTCAGCACCCCACAGGGGGTCTGGGCGACGATGCGGCGACATTGATTGACGAGGTGACAGAGGTCTTCTGGTAACGGGATCGCTATGCTGGCCGAGTAAGCAAGCTTCGAAGGGAATGATACCGGCCTCCGGAAAATCCTGACCACAGCCGGGCGAAGTGCTGGATTATCCGTAAGACTGTGTCCGCTAAATAATCCGGCTCAGGTGGCAGGCGTACCTTCGCCGGTTGCCGGCGGCTGATCTTCCCGCATATTTTCGTCGGTTGCGGAGAGACCCAATTTCTTCGCGCGCTTCTCGGCCTTTTTCTTTTGCTTGGCAATTTCTCGCTGACGCTTTGCTGAGGAATAGTTAGGTTTGGCCATTTACCATCTCTTCGATTTGTTATTGCTGTTGCACCGAGCGAAGCAAGACGTTTCCTGATGCACGCTTGCCGTATCATATAGAATAGTGCGAAATTAGCCTTCATCAAGCCCACACGGTTGGGTGTAAGACTCTATGCATGTATAGTTCTGCATGACTCCGACTGCACTGTAGTACTCAATCGACGATGAACGACCCCGAAAACACCCGTCACGTTCTCAAGCCGCTGCATGGTGGCCTCTCTGAGATTCTCGGTATCGGCGCACACGGCAGCGTCGTTGCACTCGCCGACGGTTCGATCATGCTGGCGCAGGAGAGTGCCAGCCGCATTTCGACTGATGGCGGCCGCACCTGGAGCGATCCCCATCCCCTGAGTTGCCCGATACCCGTGGGTGGCGTGGTCCGACTGCAGTCTGGCGGTCTGGCGGTCTACGGGAGCAGAGATGACAGGACGTTTTTCTCTGCCTCCAACGACGACGGAAAGAGCTGGTCGGAACCGAAGTTGATCGGTGATTTCCCCTTTTTTCGCCCGCTGCACCACTCGATGATCCAGCTCCAGACCGGCAGGCTCCTGCTGGCCGGATACATCGCCGGGCCGTACAGTTGGGAACAGCGCGACGGCACCATGGTGAGCGTCCATCCCGACCTGCAATACGACGATGTTATGGCATACGGTACCTGGCGCGGCCGGAAGTTCGGGATCGAGGGGCACGGCCATGCCCCGGAGATGGGGGCAACTGTCGTCTGTCGCTCTGACGACGAGGGGCGGAACTGGACCAGGCACCCGGGCGCGATCATGGGGTGGTTTGACTTCGATGGCATCCCCAACGGCCATTGCGGTCAGACCTCATGCTTCGAACCGACGTTTGCCGAAACGCCCGACGGCAATGTGCTGCTGCTGATGCGATCCACTGTCGGGCGCCTGGTTCAAAGCTACAGCACGGATGGCGGCGAACATTGGAGTGCCGTGGTACCGTCGGATCTGCCGAGCTCCGAATCTCCGGGTGTCATGGTGAGGCTGCCGGCGACGGGGGATTTGCTGTTGGTCTGGAATCAGGTTTCCCGTGATGAGATTCGTCGCGGTTACCGTCGCGGTCGATTGTCCTCGGCAATTTCCCGCGACGGCGGTCACAGTTGGAGCTTTTTCAAGACGCTGGAATTGAGCGAAGGTCTCGAGGACCTCGAGCAGGTACCGCCGGAGTACCCGATCCAGATGGTGCGTGCCCGTGACCGGGTCGGACCGTTGCCCGATGGTTGGGCGTACTCCCACTATGCCAATCTCGATGTGATCGGCGACACGGTGATTCTCCGTTACCCGCGCGGCGGGCCGCTGTTGGGTATTGCCGAACAGAACCTGCACAAGCAGGAATCCGTGATGCGCGTGTATCCGCTGCAGTGGTTCTACGAATAGACCCGGCCCGGGTTGCTCCCGGCAAGGCAGGGTCCGGGACATCCTCAGGCGCGACCGCGTGCTCTGGAGATTTTTTGGTGTTGCTTGCCCGTGGGCCCGTGCCACAGCAATTCGCAATGTTCGATACCAGGCTATATTCCTTTGAGTTCGCCGATTGAACATTCAACACTCCACCATTCCATAGAGGCCACCCATGGACGCGACCGAATTTAAATCGATAGCCGCACTCGACCTTACCCGCGATTCCGAACATCTGTCCGACCGTGAACGCCAGCTCGTTGGCATGGCGGTGACCGCGACACGTGGCTGCCAGGTCTGCACCGGCAGCCGTATCGAGGCCGCGATGGACTCCGGGATTCCGTATGAGACCATCATTGCCGCTATCGACGTTGCTGCTGCGGTGAACGCCGGTGTGACCCTGCGCACTGCCATCTCCGGAGCCGAGCAGTACAACATCGATCAACGCTGCACCGGCACCGAGTGTAAAGCGTGAGACAGGCTCGCAGCTAAGGGCAATGTTCAGCCGCGTACATCCATGATCATCGACATCCACACCCATCACTTCCTTGGTCGTGAAACGCTGAAGTCACCGAAGCCGGTCGAGCCGCTGATGTGCCTGGCAAAGCAGGCGGGCGTGACGCGCATGAACCTGCTGGGCAATCTTTTCCGCACCGAAAAAATCCGCCCGCCGGCCCGTGACGTCAAGGCGATCAATACGCTCACGATGCGCCAGGTCCAGGCGTACCCGGACTTCTTCACGGGTTTCTGCTACTTGAATCCGGTGCTGGACGGCCGGTTTCTGCTCGATGAGATCGATCGTTGTGTTGCGGCCGGCAACCTTATCGGGCTGAAGTTCGAGATCGACCTGAACTGCCGCGACCCGCGTCTCGATCCGCTGCTCGATCGCGCCCGTGAGCTGGATATTCCGGTGCTGCATCATTCCTGGCACAACATCGATCTGTGCACCCAGCCGTATAAGTCCGATCCGCCGGATATTGCGGACCTGGCGGCCCGGCATCCGCAGGTGACGATCATCATGCCGCACCTGGCCGGTGTCGGTGTTCGCGGTGTGCTCGATGTACTGCCGCATCCGAACGTGTTGATCGACACGTCCGGGGGCCTGTCCGTCGCGGGGCTCGTCGAGTATGCTGTCGACCGCCTCGGTCCCGAGCGCCTGCTTTACGGCTCCGATGTAAACGGCCGCGACTTCAGTTGCCAGATCGGCCGCGTGCTGGGGGCGCAGGTATCTGCAAAGGTGAAGGAACAGATCCTGTGGCGCAACGCTGCCCGGGTCTTGAAGCTGGGGATCACCGAATGATCGACGTCAACGTATCTCTCGGGCGCTGGCCGTTTCAGCGGTTTCTTTTCGATGCCGCGCGGCCGCTGGCGCGGCATCTGAAGAGTTGCGGCATCCGCAAAGCTTTGGTTGCCTCGACGGAATCGGTGCTGTCCCCGGATCCGGATGTCTATGACGAGGCATGCTTTGAGCAGATTCGTGCCGTTCCCGGTCTGTTGCCGGTCAAGACTGTCAATCCGGTACTGGCGACCTGGCGCACATCCCTGTGTGATTTTGCTGATCGTTACGAGCTCAAGGCGATCAGGCTGTATCCAAACTACCACCGGTACGGTCTCGATGATCCGATGGTCAACGAGCTCGCCAAGACGGCAATCAAACTGAAGCTGCCGGTCATGGTTGCCGTACGCGTCGAGGACGAGCGCCAGCAGTATCCGTTGATGCAGGTTCCCGGCGTTTCGCTCGCCGCCATTGCGAAGTTCGCAGCTGCGCATCCGCGGGCCAGGGTGATTGCCCTGAACGGCTACTTTCACGAGATCATTGCGGTCGAAGAGCAACGCAATTTGTACTTCGACATCGCCTTTGCCGAAACGACGGACACGCTGCGGGCGTTGACCGAGTATATGCCGGCACGTCACCTGTTGTTCGGGTCGCAGACACCTTTCCTGACGACCAAGGCAGCGGCGATGAAAGTCGAGTTGGCGAACATCCGGCCGGCCGGCCGTGAGCGGATCGCCGAAGGCAATGCAGTATCACTCTTTCGTCTTGACCGGTAGAAAGAGACGGACAGGCTACGGCAATTGTATTTGCATGGTCGCCGTGGCAGTTGTGCCGGTGGCGATGTCCTCGAGGTCGATAGTCCATTGACCGGCAGGATCGTTCAATGCCAGATTGAACGTGTGCGAGCCGCGCCCGTCGCCGGCAATGATATCCGTCGTATATTCAGGCCTTGGCCTGCCGTCGGCGTCGGTGATGCGGATGTATAGGACATGCCGTCCCGGCGTGCCATCGGCAACCTGCACGGAAGGCTCGATCGTCACGGTCCGGTTGTCCTGGCTGAGCTCGGCTGAAACCGCCGTGACCGCGTAGGGCAGAACAGCCAGCAGGACCGGTGTCGCTACGGCTATCTGCAGCTCGAGACGGTCGCTGTGACCATGATACTTTCGATTGATCACGTCGTATATGTGGCCGGCCTCCGGTAAGGTGACGATGAACGGGCGCGGCGAACGGTCGGCAAAGGCGGACGGTTCGTCAAGCAGCCGCTTGTGCGAACGCAGCAGGGCGACAATTCGGGCCGGCCCGTCGCGAAAGGAAAAAATCCGGACGCGCGCTGTGTGGTGCCCGGCCGGTCGTGCCATTATCTGTGGTTGGATACCGGCTTCATGCAGGAAGCGTCCGAGGATCTGCTCCATGCCCAGGTTGCGTCCGGCGGCGCGCAGGGTGAGATAATGCTGCATTGCCATATTCATCAGGCAGGTGCGGCCCTTGCCGTAGGTGTTGGTGATGAATACCGGTGTGCCCGCATCGGTAACGGCCGACGGTTTCCCGTCTGCCGCTGCTACTGTCCGATCGACGGGCATCGGGACGCGTTCACCTATATCATGGGACACGCCGGCGGCCGTAAACTGCAGGATTTCATCGACCGGGACACCCCAGGGATCTCGCTCGTCTTCCTCGACGTTCTCGTCGACCTCGCCGAGATGCCGCAGGTCGGCGAGCGTGACGATTTCATCGTGCAGCGACTCGACGGCCGAGCCGGTGCGCCTGATCCCGAACACGTCATCGAGCGGCCCCTGGTCCAGCAATTTGACATGCTGGTCGAACACCGCCGGTTTGACGTCGGCCAGGAGGGTGCCGCCGGCTTTGACGAACTCTTCAATCGCCTTCGTCTGCTCGGCGGAAAGGGCATGGGTAAACGGCATCACCAGCATCTTGAACTTTCTGTCCTGTAACGCACCGGCGGCAATTTCGGTGTGGTCAACAAAGACGTACGACAGTCCCATGTCGTCGAGCAGTCGGAGATTGGCCTCGGTATTCAACGCCCACGTATGGTCGGGTGATGCAAGGTATGTCGTCCAGCCGGGGTCCGTGTCGAAATCGCGTGTTGGCACAGGCGGAGTGATCATGGCGGCATGCTGGCTGGGGCGCGAAAAGACGACAGCGATGTCACCGGTCTGGCGCTCGGCACCGAGCACGAGGCGGTCAATCCCCTGCTGGATACGGTTTACCGTGGCGGTGGTTTCCGTCAGGCATGGCATGGGCCGCAGGTCCGGAGCTATGCCGATCGATTGATCGCCTGCCTCGGACCAGCCATAGGTGGAGAAAAAATAGTAAATGTTGGCGCCCTGGAAGAGCATGTACCATGGATAAAACCGCCGGTCATCGGGGTATCGATACATCGGATAAGCCCCGTACCAGCCTCCGAGAAACAGGTTTGGCCGGGCGAAGGATCGGATGATGTCCCACTTCCAGGCGTTGGGGTAGGGGGCCATCTGGTCAACCACATCGAGCAGCTGTTTCCACTCGAATCCGATCCAGCTGTTATCGGCCAGAGGCCCCTCGAATCCGACCCGTGCCTCCGGATCGACATCACGGACGATCGCCTTCGCATCACGGTGGGTTTCGACGAAAAGCCAGTCCATGTACAGCCGATGGTCGACCCAGCGGGGGTACTGTCCGGAAGCACGTGCATCCGGCAGTGCCAACGGCATCGCCTCATCAAAGGAGGTATACTGAGTTTCCCATGAGGCGTTGAGTGCCTGCAGGGTGCCGTAATGCTCGGCAAGATACTCACGAAAAGCAGTCAGGCATGTTGGCGACACACAGCCGTCGAGCGGTTCGCGCATCATGCCCTGGTCGTCACCGAGTGAGTAGGCTGGCGGCGAGTAGTGTCTGTAGTATTCAGTTTTTTCCCTGAGCTTCTTTTCTTCGGACGCGAGGAACTGTGGATTCGTCAGACAGGGTTTGCGGACGATCAGCCCGGTCTCGCCGCCAGGGTTCAAGGAGATGTGACGCGTGATATACGGCCCCGCCATCACGTTTAAGGTGGCCCAGTCGTCCATGTCCCCGCCGAGAATGCCGGTCCGCACGCCGTGCTCGGCCAGTAACTTGGCGGTTTGCCGCCGCACGAATGAAGCGTTGTTAGATGCCCAGGCGCCGTATTCGTACCGATCCGTTGGCGGTTGCGGCTGGCGAATGAGTACCGGGAGGACTTCCTGGGCAAGAACGGTGTCGTTTCTTGTCAGCGTTAGCCAAACCTGGCACTGCACGGTAGAAACATCGGACACGTCGACGGTCACGGAGTTGCGGTGCTTCGCTTCGGCTTCGCTCGACCAGACCAGCCGCTGGTGCGTGTCGTATACCTTTACACCCAGTTCAGCGCCGGCCAGGTCTCCCTGCAGCGTGACATCAATCGGCATCGGCTGATCCGGTGGATATGATTTTTCGTCCGTAGTTATCGAAGCTATTGTGGCCCCGCTGAGGGAGGTGAAAAATCTGGTCCCCCAGTCGAGAGTCCTGCCGTCGCTGTCACGGAGGATGACGTCGGCGTAATGTCTCCCGGATTTTAGCTGCGGCAGCTCCAGATGGATTCGTCCATCGGCGGATATTTTCGGCTGCGACTCATGCTCAACCGTCGAGAGAAGGTCACGAATGCGTAACTGCACGGTAGCGTTTGCCGGTAAGTTTTCCGGAGCCACGAGCAGGTCGCCCAGGTGTGCGGCGCCGCCTTTCGTATTGATGTCACTGCGAAGATCATTCCAGCCGGTCAGCTTGATCTCCGGCATGTTTCGTCCTGCCCAGAGAACAGTCCGGCCGGCAAGGGAGCAGTAATAGTCATAGTGTACATCCCGTATGCCCTTGTCCGCCTCGTGAGAACCCGGCGGCGAAAGGTAGCAGTTGGTAGAGAGCGCGGTGGGCAGCGGCGAATAATCGACGACGACGATGCGCCCGCCGGTTTGCCGCTGGTAAAACTTCGCGCCCTTGCCGATAAGTTCGCGCGGTTCTGCGGCTGGCATCGGCGGCAGGTGCCGGGTCGGAATGCCGTCTACAACCGCATGCAGCGAGTCTCCGGCTACGGGTTCATGCGCGTCGATCAGCGTTTTCAGCTTTTCTGAAAGCGTCCTGGGATTGAAGATCACCAGACCGGAGCCCGCGGCAACGTCGTCGATTATCGCCTGCTCGACATCGTCCGGAATAATCGAGCTGTCCAGCCAGCCGATGACAATGACATCCGGACGCCGCGCTGCTTTCAAAGCGGCCATGGCCCGTTCCGTAGTCACTTCTTCCGTACCGTACTTTAACCAGCCGTAATGCGGGCCGTTTGTATCGGCCCACTTGTGATGGAAGAAGGTCATTACCGCGGCGGCGTCGAAGTCGAAACGCTGCTGTAATTCGACTGTGGCCCGCTGCGTCCAGCGCGGCGCGATGACGACCAGCTTCAGTCGGCGCCCGGCATAGGAAGTCGCCCAGGGCGTGTGCGGCGTCACGACATCCGGGCGCAGCTCGGAAAACGACGGGTCCTCGAGCCACATCCGGTATTTGGGCAGCACATTCAACTCGGAGAGCCCCGGCGGGGGCGTGTCAGCCTGGACTACAGATGCCACCAGTATCACACCCCACAGCAGCGTTGTACGCAGCAATACAAAATTATCTCTCACGTCTAGCCTGCATTTTTCGTTTGCTCCTCGCCGGTTGCCGGCTGCTACTATACCTTGAGACGGTGGAGCGGCAATAGAAGTGCTTCCGACCGTTTTTTGCCTGCGCCCCTGCGGGGTTGACTGGCGCGGGCCAAAATCAGGGCAGGCGCGCAGGACAAACCAACTGGGGATCGTCCGTTGCCGGCGCAACGGTCACCAGTTCTGCAGACCTCTGGCGACTGGCGGCACGCCGGCAGCAGGCGTATTGCTGTCGCGCTCCCACTGGCCGCTGCTATGGAAGAGGCCTTCGTTCCATGTCAAATTTTCCCAGTAGCGCCGGCGGTCGCCGTCCGGGTCGGGGTAGGCGAGGGTGCAGGAATAGAGTTTCGCGTTTTTCATGATGAACTGGGTCATGAAAGCGCCGCGGTAGTCGCCTTCGGCCTGGTCCGGAACCGGATCTCCCTTCCAGCGCACTGGCTGGTCCTTGCCGTTGGCGGTGATCGGGATGCAGTCGGCCCGGCTGAATCCGGGAATGGGTCGTTCATAACCGTCGACCAGCTCGACAAGGATCGAACCGCCGTCGGCGTTGGCATTGATCAGCATAGCTTGTGGCAGTTCCCGCCATGGCCCTGCCAGCAGTACACCTTCTTCAGCCCCCGCGTCGAAAGACACCCAGTGATCTTCCGGCATGATCGCCAGCATCCCCGAGACGGTTTGCGAAACGTCGTTGTCGACCCTCTCGAGTGCCTTTGCATAGGACCATGCCGTGTGCCGGCCGCGCCAGCCGCAATAGTAGATGTAGGTGTCACCGTCGACGACGATCGGGCTGTTGGCCTGCGGAATGATCATGCCCTCGTCCGGCGCGCCCTCCTCACCGACCGTAATCACCGGCGATCGATCATCGGCGCGATGCCAGGTTCGACCGTCGGTCGAGTATCCGAGCTGCAGGTCCATCAGGCCGATCATATCGCGATCCGGATAATCCGGCGGCGGTTCCTGGAAGACGCCGAGATCTTCCGAGCGCGGGTGCAGGTGCATCGTATTGAGAAGTCCCAATCGGTAGCCCTCGTATTCGCAAACCGTCATGCCGTGGATGTTGTAAAGGGTGGGCGGGTCGAGCCCATCGCCGGCGACCAGGATCCTGCCGCAATCCTCCCAGTTGACCAGGTCGAAACTCTCGTACAGCGAGATGTCCCGTGGCAGGTTCGGTACCCGCCGGGTATACAGTTGATACTTGCGGCGATGGATGTCATAAAAGAACATGAACACGTCATCACTGATGCCGCGCAGCACCGGGTTGACGAAGGAAGGACGGTGCCACCGGATGCCGTCGTCGGAACATGCCAGGTTGAGTGATACGTGGTGTTTTGCCCAGTCGCCGACGTGCCCGGAGTCGTACAGGTTCGTGCAGCCGAAGATCATCTTGAACCGTCTGCTGTCGGGGGCGCCGGGATCAATAATCACGGACGGGCAGAAAGACTCCAACTCGGCGGGCAGGATGTAATTGTTCGCGGTGCTTCCGAGGTGTTCGACCAGGTTCAGAATGGGGCGGTCCCAGTGAATGCCGTCGGTACTGGTCGCATACGCTGTTTTACACTCAGTCGCCCCCCAGCCCTCCATCCGGTTGGCGATGCGGTACCACATTTTGAACAGCTTGTCCTGCGGGTCGTACAGGACGTTCCGGCCGTTGAGATTGACATCCTTCGTATCCCAGGGCGCATCGGGCACCATGACCGGTCCGGGATGCTTGACAGCCTGGTTGGTAACGCGCCGGAGGTTGTCGGACTGAACTACCGACGAATCATCGATGAAAAGATACTTCTTACGGTATTCAGGTTGTGCCATAATTCAGCTTTCCGGTTTGAGGCTTCAGTCGGTTCGTCAGCCTACTCGTGATCTCACTGGTCATCGCTTCTTTTCATTGTCTGAATTTAGTCGAAGTAATTGCGATTAAGAGTCGCGATGAGGACCTTACAGTTCGGAGTGTAGGGGTTTTTCCGCTGTATCCGTGCCCGGGTTGGTTGCGGATCATTGTCTTGGAATATAGTGTAGGCGTGCAAATGATTCTTCCCGGCGCGGCTGGGGCATCAATTCGACTGTTTTCTCGCAAAGCAGGCAAAAGGAAATTCAGATGAGTATGCACGCCTACCGTCCCGTTGACGCCGACATGCCGCATTTGCGCGAGTCCGCGGACTGGGGCACCGACCCCGATAGCGGGGCCCGCATCATCCGGCTGACCACCAGCGTGGCGATAAGCCACAATATCTACTGCGAGCAGCCGTATGGCTCGCCGGACGGTCGCCGCCTGATCATCTTCCGCACCGCCGACTCCCTCCTCCCCCATTGCCAGTTGCTGATCATCGACTTGGAAGCACGCGACACGACGCTGGTTGAGCCCGACGTTCCGTCCGAGTCGGTTGGGCACGTGTCATGGGGTGAGTGGGTATACTATCCGATGCACGACGGTTCGCTACGCCGCGTCTCGCTGATGACTCTGGCCCGGGAGGAGGTCCTGCCAGTCGGTTCGATCCCGGCGTTTCCCGCTTGTTGGATCGATTCAATCTCCTCAGACGATCGATATGTGATCGCTATAGAATCCGACGGCGACTCCTACGTTACCAGTGCCATCGACCTGCACTCGGGCGACCGGCATGTCCTCGCCGACGGCCCGGAAAACCGTAATCCGCACCCGCAGATGTCGCTGGACGACCCGGCGCGACTGCTTTACCAGATGATTGTCGAGCCGAAGAGCGCCGGCGAACCCATTCGGGTGGTACTTAATGTTCGCGACCTCGTGGGCGGCGAGCCATCGCGCTTGCCGATCGGCGATCCCTGGACGGCAGAGTCGAGCGGGCACATGGCGTGGATTGCGAATACCGGCCGGGTCGCCTGCGCAGTGAGCTTTGATCGGGAAAACCGTTGCCATGATCCGCGGCACCCGGAGGGCAACCTGGTGTACGTGGCACCGGGGGATGAGCGGCCGACTGTATTCCCGGCGCCTGACTTCGGCTTCTATCACGTGTCCGTGTCGCGTTGTGGCCGATACTTCGTGTGTGACGACTTCATGCATTTCCAAGCCACCGGCCCGGTCGATGGCAAGCTGGGTCCTTGCCCGATTGTCATCGGCAACTTTGAAACCGGCAAGAGCAAAGCATTGCTGCGCGACTGCCAGAACTACGGCATTGCCGGCTACTCGCGCTTCGAGCCCAACCCGTACTTGACGGCCGACAGCCGCTACGTGATCTACAACGCATCGCCTTTCGGCACCATGCAGGTCTTCGCCGCCGAGTTGCCGGACGATTTTCTGGGCGATCTGGATTAGAAACAGTGTGGGACAAGGGTGACTGGCAAAGGTGTTGGTGCATTGTAAGTTGGTCGGCTCGTGCATCAAAATGAACACGAAAATCCAGTAGCGAACCAACACGTTTTTCAATGAAATAGGGGGAGGGGAAATGACTTTTAAAACTATCGTTTGTCCAGTGCTGCAGACCGTCGTTGGTCTGATCGCCATAGTGTTTTGTCATGCGTCTGCGTCTGCCGCGGAGCTGGTGATCGCAACAAAGGATAAGGCGAACGCCGTGATTGTGCTTTCGCCGGACGCCGGCGAATGGGAGAAGGAGGGCGCGGACCAGCTGGTGCGATGCATCGGCCTGATGTGCGGCAACGCGCCGGAGCTGGTCAACACGGCGGACGCCATTGCCCAGGCGCTGGCCGGCGCCGCGCCGGTGATCGTGCTTGGCCAGGAGGCGATCAAGGCCAAACCCGAGCTGGAGAAACGCATCGCAAAGGTTCTCAAGAAGAACCCCTACCTGCGCACCGACGGTATCGCGCTGGAACGTGACGGCAATCGTGTCTACGTTGCCGGCAACAACGACCCCAGCCACTACTACGCGGTCGCCGAGCTCCTGCGCCGCTGGGGCTGTCGCTGGTACATCCCGACGGAAATCGGCGAGTGCATTCCGGATGTTGACAGGGTCGTCGTCGACCAGTTGGATCACGTTTTCTCGTCGCCCTTCGAGGTCCGTGGCTATTGGATCTCGTGGATCGGTTCGACTGACGGCGCCAAAGATTTTCGCCGGCTGAACATGATGGGAGGCCGTGAAGGCTTCCCATCCACCGGGCATAACCTCGGCAAATTTGTGAAGGATTTAACCGAAAACGCGAGGACGGTCCCGCTTACGGATCCGAACACTGCACGGCATATTGCGAAGCAGGTCGAAGACCAATTCGCGGCTGGTGAGGGGTTCTCGCTCGGGATGGACGATGGCCCCGGCTACGACTCCGATTATCCGCCTGACCGTGAACTGATGGAATTACAGTGGGACAAGTACTTCATGCGCTGGAGCGCGTCGGACGCCTTCCTGGAACTCTACAACAACATCGCCAGGCTCCTGCAGTACAAATATCCGGACAGCACCGGCAAGATCGGGTTTCTGCTGTACGTGAACATGACGATCCCGCCGGTACGCGACATGAAAGCCGAACGCTCGCTGTTTGCCGATTTCGCCCCGATCGATATCGACCCGATCCACGGGATGGACGACGTCCAGTCGCCGCCGCGCCAGGAATATCGTGACATGCTGTATAAGTGGGCGAAAATCTTCGATGGACGCATCAGTATTTACGACTACGACCAGGGCATGCTCATTTGGCGGGACATTCCGAATCCGTCGCACCAGGCATTTCGCCAGGACGTCCAGCATTATCGCAAAGCCGGAATCATGGGCATCAACACCGAGAGCCGCAATGCAATCGCCACGACCTTCCTGAATCTGCACATTCGCGGGCGCCTGATGTGGGACCCGGACGAGGACGTCGACGCGCTGCTCGACGAATTCTATCCGA
>CEWR01029626.1_pt1 | contig 17244 bp, 16 predicted proteins | sample 356321 | NCBI WGS metagenome assembly CEWR01 (sample SAMEA2621551, study PRJEB7988) | marine metagenome | biome: marine biome (ENVO:00000447); feature: mesopelagic zone (ENVO:00000213); material: "saline water (ENVO:00002010), including plankton (ENVO:xxxxxxxx)" | depth 790 m
AAACAAATCTTAGATTAAAAAATTAATTTTATAAATTTAAATTAATAAAATTATTTCTGCTTGACAAGAAATGAAAGTTAAAGTAGACTGCGTTTTTTAATTCATCTGCTGAAAAGCACTTAGTTTTTAATCCTTTAACTGAATGGTATGGATATGGTTACTTTCTTAAAAATATTTAAAACTTTTTTGTTCCTTGGAATATCAACAATAATAATTTCATTTACAAGCCTTTCTGATGCTCGTGCAGCCGGCGCAGATGCACGACATAAACAAATAGTGAAATGTGTTGAAAATAATTATCCTGCGAGAACTTACATGACTAATCATCTTTTACCGTGGCCAAATACTCCATGGGTGAAGATGGATTGCAAGAAAAAGGATAAGATCCGAGTCGGCATGCCTTGGGTACTGAATGATGAAGAGGCACCTTGGTATAACGCTATTGAAAAGGGTTTCTATTCAGATGTTTGTTTGGATGTAGAATTGGTTGGTGGTGGACCTGGTAAAAATCATGTCATGACCTTAGCAGGAGGTGCAGTTGATATAGCAGTTTCAGCGGCAGGGAGTAGAGTTTTTAGTTTGAGTTACAGTAAAACCCCAGCAAAAGTTGTTGCCATTGGTGCTTTCCTCAAACACATGCCATATGTGTGGCTTGGTCTTGATCACGATATTCCAAAAAATCAACGTTCAAACAAAATATTAAAGCCAAGAGATTTTATTGGCAAAAGAATTGGGATACAAGGCGGGGATGATTATTTATTTGATTATATGGCTAACAAACATAATATTCCAAAAGATAAAGTGGAAATCATGGCTGGTGGTTTTACACCAGATCCAGTTTTGGTCGGATCCATGGACTACATAGGAGCATGGATTGTCAACCAGCCCCGTTTACTGGAAGAAAAGGGATATATGAACTGGGTAGCCTTTCCATTTAGTGATTGGGGACTTGATGGATATTCTGATGTATCTGTAGCTAGACAAGAAACTGTGGACAATAATCCCGATATGCTAAAACGCTATCTAGCTGCGACTCATCAGGGATTAAAATTTCTTCTGGAAAACCCAGACGAATCTGCTGAGATTGCAGTCAAATACGGTGTTGATGCACAGTTAACTAAAAAACAGGCATTACGCCGCTTCGAATTACAAGAAGCTCTTGTTTCAGATGGTCCTAATGACATTCTTATGGAGATGAAGGCTGAGCGATGGAATGATACTCTCGCTAATTTTATAGAATACAAACAAATAGAACTTAAAAATTGCAAATAAATCTGAGTACTTAAAAATTTAAACAAAACTTTCGGTTGCCAGGTATTCAATTCGAGAAAGTAGGAAAACAATTCGGTCAAGTCGAAGTATTACAAGATGTTAACTTGTCAATAAAGAGTAGTGAGTTTGTCTCATTAGTTGGTCCTTCAGGCTGTGGCAAAACTACTCTACTTCGTATCCTGGCCGGGTTGGAACACTGTACATCAGGTAAAGTAATTGTAAATGATTCATCACCTGAAGAAGCCTGCAGGCGACATCTAGTAGGTGTAGCCTTCCAACGGCCTGCCCTTGTAGCCTCACGAACGGCAATTAACAACGTTAAACTTACCTTGGAGATAACAGGAAGTACCAACAACCTGTCTCCAAATAAGTTGCTTCAAGATTTTGGTTTAGGAGATTTTTTAGACCATTATCCCCATCAACTTTCAGGAGGGATGCAGCAAAGAGTAAATATTGCATCAGCTTTAGTTCATAATCCAAGTATCCTTTTACTGGATGAACCCTTCGGCGCATTAGATGAACTCACTCGGGAATCAATGGGTGAATGGCTGGGACAGGTTTTACTATCAACTCCAAAGACAGTTCTTTTTGTAACACACAGTGTTGAGGAAGCAACACTTTTATCCGATCGTGTAGTTGTTCTATCTAAACTACCTGGTCGAATTTCAGATGTATTGGAGATAGATTTGCCTCACCCACGGAAAAACGAAGTTCGTTTGAAAGACGATTATCTTAAACATGTGGCTCGAGTTCGAAAATCTTTATACAATACGCTTATTTGAAGCAATAATATGTCCGAAAAAACTGCTTATTTTATAATGTTTATTACAATTCCTTTAGTCTGGATAGCTGCTAAAGAAATTAGTGGTTTCCCCGACTTTCTTCTACCCCCTCCAGGCATGGTTGTTGAAGTTTTGTGGAATGAATATGAGTTATTTTTAGAACATACTTTGATAACTCTTTTCGAGGCTTTAACTGGCTACCTGATCGCAAACATTCTGGCCATTTCATTAGCCATTACTTTTCTCTACATTCCGTGGTTTGAGTCTTTAGCACTTCCCTGGACTGTAGTGATAAAAAATATACCTTTTGTTACGATTGCCAGTATCTTGATTATAACAATGGGCGATACTCCTGCACCTAAAATCATCATCGTCATTTTAGTAACCTTTTTCCCGATTTTAGCCAATGTAACCAAAGGATTGCAATCAACAGATCAAGTTCTACTTGATCGAATGAAGACCTTGCACGCCAACCATTGGCAAGTGTTTTGTAAGGTGAGATGGCCCAGTGCAATACCTTATTACATTGCAGCACATGAAATTGCTTTTACCGGTAGCATCATTGCGGCCATCATTGCTGAATGGTTATTTGCTCGAAAGGGTTTAGGGTTTTTGATTGTGCAATCTATGACTCAATATAGGGCGGACAGATTATATGCTGTTACCCTGGTAGCAAGCTTACTTGCAGTTGGAGCATATATTCTGGTCAAGGTTTTGGAAAGAAGGCTGTCCCGCTGGCAGGATCAAACACTAACTTAGGTAACTTTCATCAAGATGTCACATTTTGTATAGGAAACCTCCATGTTTTCAGAGTTTGATTTGGATGTTCAGTACAATGGTCCTAAGTCTGATTTCGCCACCTTCACCGGTAGTCGCATTTGGGGATACAGTGTAGATGATGTGATTGCAATTGCAAATAGGGGAGTGGGTTCTTCAAAACAACGAACGTTTTCAAACTCCCTCCGGGCTTGGCCCTTTGGTTAATAACTTTGTTACTCCAACTGGCCGTGATGTGTTTGGATTCCATCACACAGTGAGGTAGTTGGAGAAGATTCACTGTATCATTACAACTTTGAAAAAGCCTTTTTGATCTTGTGGAAGGCTGGCGTCAAAATCAGAAGTACGTGCTGCCTTGGTTGTTCCAAATTCAATCACTTTCGAAACAAAATTCGACATAGTTCATTGGCTTTCAATAGGTAAAACTGCATCAGATTTACAACCTTACCTACCACCGAGGCAACAGTGCCCGGTGATTGTTTGAATCCAATTTTCGCACGATATTTAGGGATTCACCTATTCTATTACCATATGATATCAAACTATGCTCAAGGTCTTATTCATCAGGAAGAGACAGCTAAGAGCATCCATAAACTTTATAGCGAAACTTATCCTATAATAGCAACAGAAATTGAATTTGATCTATTGGAAAATCTAACTATTCCAACAATAAAAAGCTGCAAATGTACATCCACTTTACATAAAGGACCATGTGTTTTTAGTCAGTCCTTAACACAACCAGCAGGATAAAAAAAATGAAAGAAACTATACCAAAAGTTAAATTTGCTCTGATTGGTGGTTCTGGGACATGGGGTGTTCGATTTCCAGAAGATTTGAAGCTACCCAATGTAGAGCTTGTAGAGGTTTATCGCAATGGATTTGAAACGCCTTATGGTTGTTCTGCACCATTCAAGTTATTAACGATTGCTGGTCAATCTGTCTTGCGGGTTGCTATGCATGGTATGTGGAAAGATGATGGCACACCACTCATTTCACCTTGGATAGGAGCAAAACAGGTAGCTTGGGTATTAGAACAAGCTGGAGTTCAATGGGCGCTCTTAGAAGGTTCAGTTGGTGGTATCAATAATCCGGACCAGCCTAATAAACCTTTACCTCCCTGGAGTGTAGTCATTACAACAGATTATATGATGTTATTCAGACCTGATGATGATAAACCATTTAATGGATCTTTAAAGCGTGCTTCAAGGATGAAAAATCCTTTCTGTCATATTTTGCGTCGTTCACTTCTTGATTCAGCATCCTTAGAAAGTAAGTTTGTATCTGTTCACGATCATGGGGTCTATATTTGTAGTCCATGGGGACGTTGGGAAACCAAAATAGAGATTAACGTTTTTGCTTCTATGGGAGCTAATGTAGTCGGCCATACACTTGGTCATGAGGTGCCTGTATTGAGACGAGCTAATATCCGTCTAGCATCACTAAATATAGTTTCCAATCACGCTGAAGGTATAGGAGATTGGAGTGGAACAGGTAAAGATTCAATGGCAGAATTCTACTATGAATGTCCGAAATTCGTTGGTCCAGTTATGGTAAATGCCCTTCAAAAAGTTATTGAGTCAGGAATAGAACCACCACAAGAAGAGGATATATTTATAGAAAATTTAAGAGGGAAATTCCCAGTTTCAGGTGCATAAATATCCATTAATTATAAACTGTATTGATTTGTTTTCTTAAATTTATTTAATTTTTTCTGGTGATTCTCATCAATACAAAAGAGAAATGGTTTGAATAAAAAAATGGAAAATTTCAAAAACATCATTGTCATATTCAATGACGATCATGGCCAATGGGCTCTACCAGCTTATGGAAATAAGGATTTAGACACACCTAATTTGGACTATCTAGCTCAAAAAGGTGTTTTGATGGAAAACGCCTTTACACCTACACCAGTATGTTCACCTGCTAGAGCTTGTTTTTTTACTGGACGTCTAGCATCCCAACACGGTGTTCATGATTATATAGTTTCAGATAACATTCACGGAAACCGCAACTGGCTAAAAAATGAAGTAACTTTAGCACAACTTCTCCAGGCATCAGGATTTCAAGTTGGACTTTCAGGGAAATGGCATCTTGGTAATGACATTGAATGTCAATCAGGATTTGATTATTGGTTTTCTCTAAGTGGTGATTACCCTACAGGTCACAAGGGAAGATATCGTTACAGTATAAATGGTAAAATAATTGAGCTTTCAGGATATAAGACTCATATGATAACTGATCGTGCTGTAGATTTTCTCCATGACAGGGATCAAGAAAAACCATTTTTTCTTTTTGTGGGTTATACGGCGACCCATAGTCCATGGTCGGATCATCCAGAGCGGTTGGTTGAACATTATCGGCATAAAAAACTATCAGCTGTTCAAGAAACACCTCTTTATCCTTTTGGAAAACAGAATCTAGAATCACTTAACTCTTCTCGTTTAGATCCTCAAGAAGGATTAGCTAATTATTACGCAGCAGTTTCATGCTTAGATGAATCTGTGGGACGGTTAATGGATGAACTGGAGACACTTGAACTAACAGATTCAACCTTGGTTATTTATACATCTGACCATGGACTGTGTTGTGGGCAACATGGTATTTGGGGAAAAGGTAATTCTACTATGCCTCTCAATATGGTTGAAGAGAGCATTCGAATCCCATTGATTTGCTATAATCCCAAAAAACTTTTCACAGGCATAAGGAGAATTGAGTTTGTTGATCATTTAGATCTTTTTCAGACCTTAATTGACTATGCTGACATCAAAAAAGACCTAGTAAATGAAAGTACATATCCTGGGCGTAGTTTTTTACCTCTTATAACGAATGAAATTCTAAATAAACCCTGGAAAACTGTGCAATATGGCGAATATGGAAATGTTAGAATGGCTCGTGATATCCGTTATAAATTAATTCTCCATGAGCCAAATGGACAGAATCTTTTTTTTGATCTCAAGGAAGACCCTAATGAACTATGTAATCTCATTTCAGAAAACACGCATCTAGAAAGGATCAATTTCATGAAAAGTAACTTAAACTCTTTTTTTAGACAATATGAGGTGGAAGAAAAATCTGGCATGCGAATTAATGGTCCTGAACCTTCAAATTATTCTTCTCCATGGGCTAAAGATAAAATGTTCTGAAATGGTCATGAATGGATTGGAAATTAAAGATTAAAAATTAAAGTTATATTAACTAATTCAATTATTTATAATTGTTTAAATTCCCACAAAGTGTAGTCCTAAACCGAATTAAATTTCTCTTGATGATCAAAATAATGAATTTCTTTTAAAGCTTTTAGTAAGAAATCTTTAACAATATAAAAGTGGAGAAAATCCTTTTAGATACTGATATTGGTTCAGATATTGACGATGCAGTTTGTTTGGCTTATTTGCTTTCCCAGCCAAAATGCGAATTAATGGGTATTACAACTGTCAGTGGAGAAGCTTACGAACGTGCAAGACTCGCAAGTGTACTTTGTATGGAAGCAGGGAAAAAAATACCCATATTCCCTGGAGTAGAAGACCCACTACTTGTTAAGCAACGCCAACCTCATGCTCCACAAAAATCGGCTTTGGAAAAATGGCCAAATGAATCAAATTTTCCACAAAATGAAGCAATCAACTTCCTAAGTAAAACAATTCGTCAACATCCTGGAGAAATAACACTGTTAGGTATTGGTCCAATGACTAACATAGCTCTTTTGTTTTCCATTGATCCTTTAATACCGAATCTACTTAAAGGATTAGTAATGATGGCAGGAGTGTTTGTCAAAGAAGACTCTATTTTTGGTCCATTTGAGTGGAATGCCATTTGTGATCCTCATGCAATGGCAAAGGTATACCAAAGCAAAGTCAAGATTCATCGTTCAGTAGGACTTGATGTTACGACACAAGTTAAAATGGATTCTAAAAAGGTGCGAGAAAAATTTCAGTCAGGACTACTTCGTCCTGTCTTAGACTTTGCAGAAGTTTGGTTTACGAAACAAGATGAAATAACATTTCATGATCCTCTTGCTGCGACTACAATATTTGAAAGTTCAATTTGTGATTTTCAAAAAGGAAAAGTTGAAGTAGAACTAACAAACAAAAAATTCATTGGTAAAACACATTGGAATTTAAGTGGTGGGTCTCATGATGTGGCTTTATCGGTTGATAAAACAAGATTCTTTGATCATTTTTTCTCAGTTGTTAATAATGCCAAATAGTTGAGGCAGTCAAAATAATCTATCTAATGATTAAAAGTGTAATAATTAAATTAAGATGAATGAAAGGAGGACAAAATTTATACAAATAACTGATACCCATCTTTTTTCCAGCAAAAATGGAGAATTACTTGGTATGAATACTCAAGCCAGTTTAAATGCTGTGCTTGAATGTATAGCAAATGAGGAAGATGACTTTGATTTTTTTCTTTGCACAGGAGATTTTTCTCAGGATGGCAGTGTATCTTCATATAATCGATTTAAATCTAATTTGAGCAAATTAGGTAAAAAGCAATTTTGGTTACCAGGGAATCATGATAATCTTCAGAATATGAGAAATGCATCTAACAATTGTGAAATACAATCAGTACTCAATCTAGGAAAATGGCAAATAGTACTTCTAAATACTCAAGTACAAGGAACAGTATTTGGGCAATTGGCAGAGGAAGAATTAGTACTGTTAGAGCAGGCATTATCAGTTGAACCTAAATTATATACTCTGGTTGCGATGCATCATCACCTTCAAAACGTAAATTGTGAATGGCTTGATACTCAAAAAATTAAAAATGATCATGAATTATTAAAAATAGTTTCAAAATATAATAATGTCAGAGTATAGCTTTGTGGTCATGTACATCAGGAAAGCGATGAGAGTAGAGAAAATTTACGTTTTATTTCCACACCATCCACTTGTTTTCAATTCAAACCTCAATCCCACTCTTTTGCTTTGGACTCCTTATGTCGGGGTATCGTTGGGTAGAACTTTATGATAATGGTAGAATTAACACAGGCGTGCGACGTTAAATAAATTTTTATTATGACATAAAAAATACAACTTCAGGCTATTAACTAGATTCCCCAGGCATATTAATAACCAAATTAGTATAATTTATATAAATTAACAGAGATTCCACATGAAATTAGTTTTTGTACTTTTTGATTCACTAAATCGTAAAGCATTGGAACCATACGGAGGATCCTATGTAAAAACACCAAATTTTAATCGATTTGCTGAAAAAGCAATAACCTTTGATCGGCACTATGTTGGAAGCCTTCCCTGTATGCCAGCTCGCCGTGACATGCACACTGGGCGGATAAATTTTCTCCATAGAAATTGGGGGCCATTAGAGCCATTTGATAATTCTTTCCCGGACCTTATAAAATCAAACGGAGGATACGGACACATAATCACTGATCACTATCATTATTTCCATGATGGTGGTGCCACTTATCATACACGTTATAACTCTTGGGAAATTGTACGTGGAGCTTCAACGGATGACTGGAAAGGAATTGTGGAGCCAAATATGGAAACAATCAGCAAAAATTATCACAAAAAACAAATTCGGCCTTTTACCAAGAATGATATGATTAACCGAACCTATATAAAAAATGAAGAGGATTTTTCGTGTCCGCAGATATTTGGCCTAGCTGATGATTTCCTTGATGTAAATTCCAAAGCGGATAACTGGCTTCTTCAGATAGAGAATTTTGATCCACATGAGCCTTTTTACGCACCAACGCGTTTCCGAAAAGAATACCCTTGTTCCTATGAAGGCGCGGTCTTTGACTGGCCAATGTATGACAGGGTAGACGAAACCAGTGAAGAAATTGCAGAGGTCCGAGCTAATTATGCAGCCATTACTTCAATGTGTGATGAGTATTTTGGTAAACTTTTGGACAAATTCGATGAGTTGGATTTATGGGAAGATACTGCCCTGATTCTCACAACAGATCACGGTTTCTTATTAGGTGAACATGAATGGTGGGGTAAGAATCTAATGCCCGTCTATGACGAACTCGCTAGAATACCCCTGATGATCTACCATCCAGATTATAACAAAAATGGTGGGGAAATGCGTCATTCACTGACTCAGGTGACTGACCTTACTCCAACTGTGCTAGAATGGTTTGGAGTTGGAATTCCTTCTGAAACTACAGGAAAATCTCTTTCTCAAGTGTTAGAGAAGGACCAAAAAATCCGCGATACAGCGATTTATGGATATTTCGGTGCTGCCTGCAACATTACTGATGGGCGCTACACCTATCTGCGCTATCCAAAAAAACTGAGTGCTGATGGGCTTTACGAATATACACTTATGCCAACTCGTTTTGGACGCCGATTCTCTATTGAAGAATTAATTGATGCTACACTTTCTCCACCCTTCAATTTCACCAAAGGTGTACCAACTCTGAAAGTTTATCCTATGAAGAACAAAGATGGTGATGCTTCAGCCATGGATGGTTTATTCAGCTTTAAAGATGCTTTCACTCGTCTTTACGACACCAAATCGGACCCAAAACAGGCAAGCCCAATTACAAACAACGAAGTAGAAGCAAGGCTTTGCAAAGAGATGCATCGTCAACTTGTTTTACATGATGCTCCAAATGAAATTTTTAAAAGGCTTGGTATTGAAGAATCCACTTAATTGAAGTGCTTCAACATAAAAATAAAAGGAATGAAGATGTCTAAAAAACCCAACATTTTACTCCTAGTAAATGATCACCAGGCATACTATCGACATGGTTGGGATGGGGGGATAAAGCCTCTGACACCCAACTTAGATCGGATCTCCAATGAAGGATCTTTATTTAATCGAGCTTATACAACTACACCGTTATGTAGTCCTTCGAGACGTACGATGCTTACTGGCTTGTATCCTCATAACCATCATAATTACTATAATTATACTGATTCACCTTATGATCATGAAATCTACTTGGATTTGCTTGCAAAGGAAGGATATAAAAACTTTTATTTTGGTAAATGGCATGCTGGTCCAGGAACTGGTCTTGATTTCAATTGTAAAGGTTTTAGTGATACAGACTATGGGAATCCTTATATCCACCTATCTTATAAAGAATATCTAAAGAGAAATTCCCTACCTCAGGCCCAACATCATGTAATTCGACATTTTTGGAATGAAGCATTTCGACAACAATTCCCAAAACTGAAAGATAATACCACTTACCGATGTGAATATGCATGGTGTGGGGAGTTGGCAGTAGGTCTTACAGAGACACCTAAAGAAACACATGAGTCTTTTTTTCTTGCTAACTTAGCTTGTGATGCTCTGACGGATTTAGCAAAAAACAAAGATGAAAAACCTTTTCACATCAGTGTTAATTTTTGGGGACCTCATCATCCCCATTTTCCTACTTCTGAATTCGTAAATCTATATAATTCTAAAGATATTATTGAGTATGGTAGCTTTAGTGACACTCTGATTAGGAAACCACAACTTTTTCTTCATGACTTTAAAAAACCCCTTTCAGACAAAAACAATCATTTCCGCACACCCAGCCCACTCTCATGGGAAGAATGGCAACAAATTATTGTATTAGCCTATGCCCATATAACAATGGTTGATGCCGCTGGAGGTATGATTATTGACAAACTTTTTGATTTAGGATTGGACGAAAATACAATCGTTATATGGACTGCTGATCATGGAGATGGTCTGGCTAGTCATGGAGGTCAATTTGATAAAGGTACTTATGTTACAGAAGAAGTGATGCGTGTTCCACTCGCAGTTCGCTGGCCTGAAGCTATCTCTCCTCACCAAATAATTAACGAAATAATATGCAACATTGATCTTGCGCCAACTATTTTAGATATGGCTGGAATAAAATTTACTAAACCTATTGATGGACAAAGTTGGCTTCCTCTTCTTAAGAATCAGAAAACTAGTTGGAGAGAGGCACTATTGACAGAAAGTTTTGGACATGGTTACGGTGTTCATCATATTGTCCGTGCTATACATTCTGGTGAATATAAATATATCTACAATCATGGACAAATTAATGAGTTATACCATTTGGGAAATGATCAATTTGAACTCAACAACTTGGTTGATGATACTAACTATAAAAATATTTTGGATGAAATGATACTTAAGCTTAAAGAATTGCAGGCGGATACTGGAGATATAGGGGTCAAAGATCCAAATTACCAACAAGCAATTAGGGATGATAAAGAAAAATTTTTAGCTTTGCAAACTAGACGAGAAGAAAAAGTACAAAAAAGTGTCCAAATTAATTTTTGAAATTAGTTATATCTTATTTGTTGACCTGCTGTCTTTACTCATGTCTATGATACTTGGTTTTCAGAATTTCAAGATTGGAAACAACTCATGGAAGAGTTCTTCCTTTTACTAGAAGATACGAAGAGGAAATATGTGTATAGTGGAGTGGAGGGAAACATTGGATATAATTGGATTGAGAAAGAAAGATAGACTCCAACCATGCCCGGCGACTTGAAATAGTCTTACAATTGGGTATCTCCATAGCGTATCTCAAGGATGATTTGATGAATTTTTGTATAAATTTGAATACATTTTTAAGTTGAAGCGTGGAAGTTTAGTGGAAAATCATATTGATGGTTCTTCTACTATGAGAATCCTACACTATCCTGCTTGGGATGGAGAAGTAAAGAATGGACAAATCAGAGGCGGTAAACACACAGATTATGGTTCAATTACTTTGTTGTGGAGATTTGATGATACTGGTGGATTAGAAATTGAAAATAGAGAAACTGGTGAATGGATAGATGCACCGGTAGTAGAATATTCTATTGTATTGAATGTTGGAGATATGTTTCAACGATGTTCTAATGACACTTTGAGATCAACTAATCATAGAGTTGTGAATACAAATATAACAAAAGCCAGATATTCGATGCCTTATTTTGTAGATCCAGGCAGAGATGTAATGATTGAGAATTCCACAGATAGACCACCTTTCTATCAACCGATTAGTGCATAAGATTATTTGAAATGGAGACCTGCACAAAGTTACTTAGATGATAAATATCAAGTAATGAAAAAGTTGGAATAGAAGGTAAAATATACATTCCTAAAGAATAATGAGAGCACTGTTTTTGTCCAAAAGATTAAGTTTTGGCATCCATAGTAATTCTGATTACTCAACATCAACCACTGTATTTTCTCACTGAAATCCTGTCAGGGGTTATCCGGTCAGTCCGATTCCCTGTGGGTATCATAATAAAGATGCTTTGAATCCTCCAGCTTCCGCCTCAATTTGAACAACAATCCTGAATGGTTCCTAGAAGGCCACAATCCCCAAGAATTCTGGACTGAGGAACGTTGTTACATCAGTGAATTACTTAATGATCCTGCCTCTCCTGAAGTCTCTGTTGCTCTAGCACGGGTTGAACCCGGAGTAACAACCCAGTTACATGCACTTGATGGCATCATTGAACGTTACATCCTACGAAAGGGCCAAGGTAACGTGGAAATAAACGGGATACAGCACCCTGTCAAAATTCATGACCAAATTATCGTTCCAACCAATGCTTCCCAACAGATTACCAATACTGGAGATGAGGATATTGAATTTTATTGTATCTGCACACCACGTTTCGAACCCCACCACTATATCAACCTAGAAAACAATTAACTTAATTCTTACAATGTGATCTATACCCTAGTAATAGGAAAACTTCGAGCATTCAAGCTTCTTCAGTATCTGTTCACCACTAATTCGGTATTCCCGATCCGTCCGTTACGGGTCGAGCTTTTCCTCCATGATCCAGGGGAGTACCGCCCGCTGATTTTTTAAAGGATGCTTTCTGGTTAGCTACTGCTGGAGGAGAAGAGATACTGTATATTCCTGTAGGAAAGTTTAAAAAGACTGTAAATTTGATTCAATACTAATAGATCCACATGTTCCAAGGAGTAATATACCTACTTACTCTAGAGGAGATAGTATAGAAGAATTTTTTCAGGCAATTATCTATAACTCGGTCCGTGGATATATCCGAAACATTTGGACCGATGGTATCATGAAATATTCAAAAGATAATATAGTAGGATGAGACTGGGTTTGAATTATGTTTGAAGCTATCAAAGAAACACTATATTTAGAAAAGTCTCTCTTAGTGCAAAATGAACTCAAATTATCTTCTTCTAATGAGCGAAACTACCGTATATGTAAATATTACCCCTCCAACATTTCACAGAAATGTTTTCTGTAGACTACAATTGAAATTTCAATCTAGGTTAGTTTGAGCTGGATACAGCACCAGATTTAGTAGGGAGTATCTCCTCCATCCAGATTGATAGCTTGTCCTCTGATGATGATAGCATCTTCGGAAAGCAAAAAAGCGATGATTTTAGCAACCTCTATAGGTTTAATATGACGGCCTAGTTGAGCGGGCACCATTGATGACAATAATTCAGCACTTTCAACACCAATCTTTGGTCCTAGCCATTCTGCACAATTGGCAAGCATTGGTGTATCAACACCTCCAGGACAGACTGCATTAACATTGATGTTGTTTTCAGACCACTCAAGCGATAGAGATCGTGTGAGGCTAATTACCGCTGCTTTGGACGCATTGTATGCCGCCATATTCTGGTAACCAACCTTCCCGCAGTTCGAAGCGACATTTACAATACTCCCACCATCATTGTCACGAAATTGAAGGGCTACTGCACGAGAGCATAGGAAAGTACCCTCTACGTTTACTGAGAATTGTTGCTTCATATCTTCATTTGAAGTATCCCAAGCATTATCCATCATAATAACGCCAGCACTGTTTACAAGGCCATCGAGCTTACCAAACTTCTCCACGGCTGTAGCTACGAGTTTTTCCACGTCATTAGCCACGGTTACATCGCAAGAGCAGCCGATGATTCTCGATCTTTCAAGATCCAGTTCAGCCAAAACTTCATCAAGATCTTTCTGATAAAGATCTGCAAGTACTACGTTGGTACCCATATCATGTAGTACTTCGGCAGTAGCCCTTCCAATGCCACTGGCAGCTCCAGTTATGATTATGGTCTTTCCATCAATGCTCACACTCATTCTTCCTCCTTAGGTAATAGCGGGGTTATAGAAAAAACGATTTTATTGTTGTTACGAACGCTTTCTACTAAAACAGATTCAAAGGTCGATGATCAGCTTTGCGACCTGATCGAAGAATCTTTAAAATCGTCTAAGTAAAGTCGGTTTAATTTATACCCGTGTATTGCACTAGACGACAATTCAATTGGTAGCCTATCGATTTACCAGGTCGGATGACAAGAGACTCCGCCGTCAACCACCAAATTGTGCCCAGTGATCCATCGTGCAAGTGGAGATGCCAAAAACACACAAGCGTCACCTACATCTTCGGGAGTGCCCACTCGCTCCAGTGGGGCTGCTGCTTGCCATCGCTCCACACCCTCAGGCCAATCCCTAGCAAGACCCGGTCGATCAATTAGGCCGGGTGAAACGCAGTTGATTCGAACACCTTTGGACCCATATTCCAGTGCAGCCGCACGAGCGTGCATGATCACACCCGCCTTAGATGTGGCATAGTGACCATGCATAAAGGCCGGATGCGATCCTTCAATCGATGCAATGTGCACCACGGATCCACCTTGACCTCTATCGATCATGGCCTTTACACATGCTTGAGTTACCAAATGTGTGCCTGTGAGATTGATGTTGATCATGCTATACCAATTTTCAACAGTCATTGAATCAAAACCTGCAATTAACTGTGACCCAGCATTATTAATTAGGATATCTATCTTCCCAAATTCCCCTACTGCGACATCTACGATTCGCTCCGCACTACCCTCCTCCACTATATTAGCCTGTACTGGAATGGCTTTGACTGGGAGCTCCTCTGCAAGTTTGGTTACTGATTCAGAGTTTGAGTGATAGTGAAGTATGAGTGAAGCTCCTGCAGCAGCAAAACGTCTGGCTATACCCGATCCAATTCCGCCACTTGCACCAGTCACTACAACTATGTTGCCTGTCAGATTTATCATTTATTCACCCAATGGAGGTTAAAAAGGTCGACAAGAATGATGATTTCAGTAGCCTGCCTCGGCTAACGGCCAAGGCATTCGCTTAGGTGGTGCTTCATCGCGCATTCGTCCGATTAACTCGTCACGTATTTTCCGCTGACCTGAATCAGACCAAAGGTTAATTTGCTCTGATGGGTCATCCACAATGTTATATAGCTCACCCTCGGACCCTGTATACGACACAGTGCTCGGAGGCATTGCACCCCAGGTGAGGTCATCGAAACGCTCCAGTCCTGTAGGTTCGCCAATCGTGCTTGGCTCATATACCGTACAGATATGCGTTTCCGTAGTTATGGTTCGAAGATGCATTCCAAGACCTGGGTTCGGACTGTCATAACTTGTCAGAGCCAGAGAATCTATCCTTGTACCCGAAGTCTTCGGTAAAGTTTGTCCTTGCATCCAATCTGGTACATCAATGCCCGCTGTTTCACATATCGTTGGTGCGATATCAATTTGACCAACGACGTCTGAAACAACTGCTGGGGATATTGCCCTGTTTGGAGCCGGGCGCCAAATCATGGGCAAATGTAAAAGGGCGGATGTGTGGAATGGGCCTTTATACAAAAGACCAAACTCTCCCTGAAATTCACCATGGTCGGTTGTAAAAAGTACTTCTGTCTCCCCAGCGTCATTTCGGTCGTTGATAGCTGTTATCACACGACCACATGCTTCATCGATCAGCTCATTCTTGATATGCACTAGAGCGTTTATCTCGCATACTTGATCCGGTGTCATCTGATGGGGGGCCCAGTCACTCCGGCTCGTCTCGGTTTTCCATGTGCCATTCCAATAACCCAGCCAATGCGGAGGCCGTGACTCGAGCATCTTCATGCTAGCCGCTGGTGATCCAGGATAAAAATCAGGGAGGGGAAGCTCTTTCCAAGGCACACGGTACCGTTCATCGGAAGGAGGGTCCCAAGGATGGTGGGGATCTGGGAAGCTCAACCAGAGGAACCAAGGTTGGTCATCCGGCCAACCTGCGATCATGTCCATGGCACTATTCGCCACCCAATCGGTGTGATAGAGTTCTCGTGGGATAGGGTTTATTGCGACTTCAGAGGCGAACGTGTCACCTCCAAAGGCCCGAGTCGGATGGTTTTGTCGATTCACCATATCCACAAACCCCCCAGTAAACTCAGGATAATTCTTATTGATCCATTGGCCATAGTGTTGACCAAATGGGCCATGGCCGCATAGGACCGCACGGTCGAATCCAAGTAACGGGCCGGGGTTAGATGCAGCCACTCGGCCTTCTGAAAAGCGCCCATTTCGGTCGGCAGTGGGCTGGAAGTGTCCTTTTCCAACCAGTCCCGTGTTATAACCATGTTCAGACAGCAATCGGGCAACATTAGGAGTGTCATCAGCAAGAGGAACACCTAGTGCCCACGCTCCGTGAGTGTGAGGGTGCATTCCTGTTATAATGGTTGACCTAGCCGGCGTACAAGTAGCGTTCTGCCCAAAACATTTTGTGTAACTGATCCCAGTGGATGCAAGACTATCAATAGTTGGTGTCCGTGCTATGTTCCCTTCAGTACAACCCAACGAATCGTAACGTTGTTGATCAGTCGTAATGAGAAGTATGTTATGATTCATATTATTTTAAACTTGCATGACCACTTATCAAAGCATCCAACGCTATCTTGAGGGCAATATCAACCGTTTCCTTTACAACACTGCGATATGGATTGTACTCGGACATCTCTTCATCATTCTTGGCAAGTGGGTTACCATCAATCGCCAAGATTGCCCCCGATTTTATTCCATGGAGGGAAGCTATCACAAGCAAAATAGAACATTTAGATCTTTTTTTCAAGATTATTTTCCAGTCACATTGCAATATTGTGAAATTGATGTCAAGCTTGTGGATAAGTGAGTCTATACAGGAGAAGGTGCTAAAGGTGTTATCAACTAACTTGGCTTCTCTGATGGTTGTTTAGAATTGAGGTAATAATAATAGTGAAGGTAACTGTCCTACATTTTCTTCACAATCAGAGACCCTCCAAGAAAAATCCACATTCTTGTAAAATACACCTCAAACCTAACATCTGGGGATTAAGCAATTTACTAATAGATAAATTTTTTAGATAGGCCTATACTCTTCAATTGCAAGGGATTTAATCGGTAATCTCATTGTAAAATATGAATATGTGACTTTTAAAACTTATTTCCTCTCATTACTGGTGAAGGAAAAAGATGAATAAAGTTTTATACATAATTTTCATATCCCTATTTATGTCTGCGGGGCTGGCGGTATCACTTTTTTGCCTTACCGCGTTCGCCGAACACCGGATAATTCGGGGGCACCCTGGTAAAATGCACTAACGACAATTGACTATGAAATTCGACATGAACGATCAGATGACAGTTAAAGAGGCCACCCACGATGTGC
>CEWR01041516.1_pt1 | contig 17207 bp, 15 predicted proteins | sample 356321 | NCBI WGS metagenome assembly CEWR01 (sample SAMEA2621551, study PRJEB7988) | marine metagenome | biome: marine biome (ENVO:00000447); feature: mesopelagic zone (ENVO:00000213); material: "saline water (ENVO:00002010), including plankton (ENVO:xxxxxxxx)" | depth 790 m
CTTCGTTCCTCGGCAGTAATCCCGGTGCGGCTACTGGCATGATCCAGCGGGGTGACGAAAGCGGTCTGCAGCTTGCTCGTGTTATCAGTGACAATGGGAGTCAGTTCCAGTCGCTGGCAGATTTCCGGCAGAACCGGCATGCAGAAGTCACCACGACCACTGAGAATAAAATTGACATTCTCGGGCGTGGCTTTCTCCGAGGCGCAGACAAAGTCCCCTTCATCCTCCCGGTCTTCCGCATCGATCACGATAATCACGTCACCGCGGGCAATGGCAGAAACAGCATCCTGGATAGAGGAAAGCTCACGGTCCATCAGGGGATCCTTCATGACATGATTGGTTGGGGAAGTCGGTTTTCGGCAACACCATGCAGATGACATCTGCTGGCACCCGGTCTATTATAGACCCCACACCCCGCGGTCTTCTAGGTCGTGGAAAGCCCTCTTCTGGCCTGGAGAATGATAGCCGTATCAATTATGCGGGCCAGGCGCGGTAATGACCGTTCCGGAACGAGCCTGAACCATGCTTAGCAGCGAAGAATACATTGAGCAGGCCTACCTCTTCCAGGCCCTCCACGAACGCCTGCCGGACAATATCCCGATCCAGTCAGTAATGGAACAGGTCCGTAACGAGGCACTCAGCACGACACGGCTCCCATTGGCTGTCGACTACCTGCTGGCAGAACTGCGCCAGAGCGGGACGATGGCTCCTGCCATGAAGCAGCTCAATCATTACTTCGCGGCCTTCCAGACTTACCTGATTGATGAATCAGAAAATGACCGAGGGCGTTTTGACATACGCCTTGCAGTGGAAATTCTCAAGCGAGAGGCGGAATACCGGGCGAAGGGATTTTCCCGGCAAGGCCTGTTCCTTTACCAGTTCGAGTCGCTCTGTCGGAATCGCCTGCAGTACGACCCGGGCCTGCTGGCAATCTCGGAGGATCCTGCTTACGACGATGACTGGAAAGAGTGGATCCTGGTGATCCGTCGCCAGGTCGGGATCATTGACTTTGCCGACATGATCTACGTACGTAGCTGGCACTACATCAACCGTCAGCAGGAGGGGGGAGGAGCAGGGACGGCGGAACCAGCCAAGCCTATCCTGTTTGGTATCCGGGAGGGCCAGATTGCCCTCGCCAATCGTCAGAAAGACCCCCTTTTCCTCTTCTCCGCTTTACAGCGACAGCTTGACTATCCCAAGGTACCACGGCCCAGCCCGGTAGATGATTCCCCTCACCAGATCGCCCAGATGACGCGGCGCCTGGAACAACTCGCTCAACGATTGAAACTGGTTGAAGAAGAACAGCGAAGCGGAATTGACTTGAGCCGTTTCTATGAAAGTGGCGAGAAGATTCCACCCGCGGTGGAGTGAAATAATACAGGGCATTCATGAGCGAGAAATCTTGAATATGGTGATTTTGCAGGAAACTGCGGTTCAAACTCGTCGTTCAGCATGTTAAATTTCTAGTTGATAAAGAGATTGTCGGCGATCATGCTTTCCGTGGCCTTGCGAGGTAGTCTGTGGACATCCAGTTCAACCTGAAACAGGATCTGATTGACCGGACATATGTCGAGCCGCCCCTGGAAGTAGAACGGCAGACATCGCTCCGCGAGGCGCTGCTATTACTCAAGCAACATGCCTGCGGACACCTGCTTATCTGTGATCAGGGGAAGCTGGCGGGTATTTTTACGGAACGTGATTTCCTCCACCTGATTGCCAGCCGGGCAGACCTTGAGCAGCCAATTGAAAACGTGATGACAAACAATCTGGATTGCCTCGCACCGAATGACACGGTTGGCACGTCCATTGCAAGGATGACCGAGGGAGGCTATCGTCACATTCCCGTAGCAGACACGGATGGACGTCCTGTCGGGGTCTCCCGGGTGTCGGGAATCCTTAGATACCTTGTCGAATTTTTTCCTTCCGTTGTGTATAACCTACCTCCTCAACCACACCACTCCACCCAGGATCGCGAAGGAGCGTAATTGTCGATCAGGAAGATCGTTGCCGACGGGGTCACTCATCTCAATAATGAATTCTAGTGAGGCTGAGTTCTTTTGTGCCGCGTGGCATTTCAATGCAGTCCGTGGGCTTGCCTGGAAACCTGATATGTTTCCTCTCCACCAATAAAGGACGGACCTTCAATGGTCTGGTAATGCCGGAAAATGTCAGCCACGATTGAGGGATCGGACAAGATCTCGCGTAACATCGACCAACTTGATCGAGCCACTATCCGCCTGGCTGGTGACTCCGGGGATGGCATGCAACTGCTGGGAACGCAGTTCACCAATACCTCGGCCCTGGCCGGAAATGACGTGGCGACTTTCCCCGACTTCCCGGCAGAGATCCGGGCTCCCCGTGGAACTCGCGCCGGCGTGAGTGGATTCCAGGTACAGTTTGCTTCTGAGGATATCTTTACACCCGGCGATACACTCGACACCCTGGTCGCCATGAACCCGGCAGCGCTGGTGACAAATATTGCTGATCTGCGCAAGGGTGGAGTCCTGATCGTCAACGCTGACAGTTTTGAGGCCAAGGATCTGAAACTGGCCAACTGTGACGAGAATCCTCTCGACAGCGATGAGATGGACCAGTACCGGTTGATCAAGATGCCGATGACAACCCTCACCCGGGGCGCGGTGGAAGAACTTGGTCTGAGTACCAAGATTGCCGACCGCTGCAAGAACTTCTTCGCCATGGGCTTTATCTACTGGCTCTACGATCGCAACATGGATACCACGCTTCGTTTTATCGAGGCCAAGTTTGGCAACATGCCGGAGATCGCCAAGGCTAACGAGAAAGCACTTCGTGCCGGCTGGGCATACGGGGAAACCACCGAGGCGGCGATCAGCACTTACAAGGTTGACCCAGCCAAGCTTCCCGCCGGAAACTACCGAAACATGATGGGTAACCAGGCCCTGGCCTGGGGATTGGTTACCGCTGCCAGGTTGAGTGACAAGGAAGTTTTTTACGGGTCTTACCCGATCACCCCCGCGAGTGACATCCTGCATGAATTGAGCAAGTTCAAGAATTTTGGTGTGCGTACTTTCCAGGCCGAGGATGAAATTGCCGCCGCCTGTTCCACCATCGGTGCTGCTTTTGGAGGAGCCCTGGCAGTGACCACTTCCAGTGGTCCGGGGATTGCCCTCAAGGGTGAAGCGATGGGACTCGCGATGATCCTGGAACTGCCAATGATCGTTATCAATGTCCAGCGTGGTGGGCCCAGCACGGGTTTACCAACCAAGACCGAGCAATCGGACCTGTTACAGGTAATGTACGGGCGCAACGGTGAATCCCCCCTGCCGATCCTGGCAACAAGTACCCCGAGTGACTGTTTTGATGTGGCCATCGAGGCCTGGCGAATTGCTGTTAAATACACCGTGCCGGTGATCATTCTTTCCGATGGGTACATCGCCAACGGTGCGGAACCCTGGCGGATCCCGGATGCCAACGAAATGCCCCGTATCGAGATTAACCATCCAGGACCCTCTGACAGCGACGAGCCCTTCCTGCCATACCAGCGCGATGAACACCTGGCCCGACCCTGGGCCCTGCCTGGAACCAAGGGACTCATGCACCGACTGGGAGGACTGGAAAAAGAAGATGGTACCGGTAACGTCAGTTATGACCCGGACAACCACCAGCACATGATCGAAACCCGGGCCCGGAAGGTCCAGAACATCGCCAGCAGTATTCCGCCGCAACATATCGACGGGCCTGCAGAGGGTGACCTGCTTGTACTCAGCTGGGGAGGTACCTACGGTGCCTGCACCACGGCCGTTTCCAAGTGCCGGGGTGCGGGGCTGAGTGTCTCCCATGCCCACCTGCGGTACCTGAATCCCTTCCCGGCAAACCTGGAAGAGATTCTTGGAGACTTCAAACAGGTACTGATCCCGGAACTCAATACCGGGCAACTCCAGTTAATGATCCGTAACACGTTCCTGAGAGAATGCGTGGGTCTGAACAAGATCAAGGGACGCCCCTTTGCAGTTTCCGAGATCGAAGCAAAGATCCAGGAGTTGCTCGCGTAAACTGAATCACATCGACCCCGTTTTTTCGCACCTAAACGATGGCCAGACAATGAATACTGAATTACCTGTCCTGAAACCGGCTGACTTTGCAAGTGATCAGGATGTCCGCTGGTGCCCTGGCTGCGGTGATTATTCCATCCTCGCCCAGATGAAGAAGGCCCTCGCCCTGCAGGCCATCCCACAAGAAAAACTCGTTTTCATTTCTGGGATTGGCTGTTCAAGTCGTTTTCCCTACTACATGAATACCTATGGGATTCACAGCATTCATGGCCGTGCCCCCGCTTTTGCAACAGGTCTCAAGTCCGTCCGTCCAGACCTGCAAGTCTGGGTCATCACCGGAGATGGCGATGCGTTGAGTATCGGTGGCAACCATCTGATGCACGCGATCCGACGAAACCTGGACGTCAACATCGTCCTTTTCAACAACCGGATTTATGGACTGACCAAGGGGCAGTACTCTCCCACCTCGCCAGTAGGAAAGGTCACCAAGAGCAGTCCGATGGGAGCCATCGATAACCCGATTAATCCACTTTCCATCGCCATGGGGTGCGAGGCAAGCTTCGTGGCCCGTTCGATCGATGTGAATATCAAGCACCTTGGCGAGATGTTAAGGCGAGCATCTGAACACCGTGGCACCTCGTTTATCGAGGTTTACCAGAACTGCAATGTCTTTAATGACAACGCCTGGGAATATGCTACCAACCGGGAAGTGAAAGCGGATAACATAATTGAACTGGAACACGGCAAACCATTGATCTTCGGCAAGGAACGCGACAAGGGAATTCGGCTCAATGGGCTGGATCCTGAAATCGTAGAAATTGGAAAAGGAATCAAGGAGGACGACCTCCTGTTCCATGATGAAAAGGCACCGGAACCGAGCCTTGCATACCTGCTCACGCGTATGCGGAACCCAGAGTTCCCAGAACCGATCGGAGTGTACCGTTGCATCGATCAACCGATCTACGATGAGCAGCTGAATGGGCAGGTTGAAGCTGCTCGCCAGAAACAGGGTCCGGGAGACTTGAATGAAGTCTTCAATGCCGGTGACACCTGGTCGGTTACATGACAACCTGTCCATTTTGCAGCTTTACGAATATCGAGGGAGTGGACACCTGCGAGATGTGCGGCCAAGCGTTGACTGGCCTGCACATGAACGCCTCCCCCTCACGTCTTGAAGTCCAACTGCTCTCGGACAAAATCAGCTCGCTCAATCCCAAGTCTCCCCATGTTGTCGCTCCCAAGGCCAGTATCCGGGAAGTTATCGACATCATGGTGGAGCATTCGATCGGCTGCGTGCTGGTCGTCGAGGATGATCAGATCCAGGGTGTCTTTACCGAAAGGGATGCCATCCTGAAACTCAATGCCGACTACCAGTCGATGCTGGAACGACCTGTGGATGAGTTCATGACGCCCAACCCACAAACCCTGGCGCCGGATGCCAAGATTGCTTTTGCCATCCAGCGTATGGACCAGGGGGGCTATCGACACCTGCCGATCGTGGATGCCCAGGGTACTCCGGTCGGTGTCATCTCGGTTCGCGATATCCTCGCCTACCTGACCGGTACAATGACCGGCAGCTAGTTAGCAGAACTCCTGCGAGATCGGCTTGATCGTGACTTCCGGCACATGCGCCTTGGGTGGCAGGCAGGCAATCGCCAGGACCAACTGGCCCACAGAGTCGGCATCCAGGATCCTCTCCCGGTGGTCATCAGAAACCGGGCTTGGTCGATGCTCAAGGATCGGCGTGTTCACCTCGCCGGGATAGACATTTGTCACACGGATCCCATGGACCGCATCCTCGTTGGAAACGGCAAGCCCCAGGGCCGTCATGGCAAACTTCGAAGCACAGTAGGCAACTCCTCCCAGGGCCGAGGCACGGATTCCTGCAATGGACGAGATATTGACGATCAGCCCGTCACCCGCTTCTCGCATCCCCGGCAGTACCGCGTACATGCAGTAATAGGCACCGCTGGCATTGATCGCCATGATCCTGTCCCAGTCCGCCGGATCCATTTCGGCCATCGTGCGAGTCCGGGTATTGGTGCCAGCAGAGTTCACCAGGATATCGATCGGGCCGAGTTTTTCACTGGCCCAGCCAAAAAACGCCTGCACGCTGTCACGATCAGCAACATCGAGCGTGTGGTATTCAATTGCCGGTTCACCTGACCAGCTTGAGGCAGCCTCGCGGAGAGGATCCTCGCGGCGTCCCGCGATCGCAACCCGGCAGCCCTCGCTTGCCAGGGCGTGGGCGATTGCCCGTCCGATCCCGGTCCCACCGCCGGTCACCACCGCTCTTTTGCCTTCAAGTTTCATAAGGGCCACATTGTACCGTAGGATAAATCGGCTGGGGAGCATGGACCAACCGGCTATTGCCGGAAAATAATAATTTCCGGGGCAAAGCAGAAAAGCGGGATCAGCAGGCAGGCAAGTCCCAGCACCGTGCGAAACCACCCCAGCCTGACCGAGTCGTCACGAGTGGGTGGATGATCGGTACCCATTAAAAGGACCAGTGTAACCATCAGGATGAGCGTTACATTCTCGGCAAAGACGAGGTAGGCAATCGCAAATACCATGAAGCCGCGAGAAAGCCAGTGCCCCCAGCGACTCGTCAGTGCGTACAGTATGTGGCCTCCGTCCAGCTGGCTGACCGGCATCATATTCAGCGCGGTGACCAACAACCCGACCCAGCCAGCCATGAAAAGCGGGTTAAGCTGGCTAAAGGCAATCGTCGTCTCGTTCCCGTTGAATCCAGCAGGTTCGAATACCGAAAGCAGCATCTGGATCAGGGGGGGAAGAGCCACGGCCCAGGGCCCGCTTGCAGTGCCACTCAGGTCCAGTTGCTGGATACCCATACAGAGAACCGGTATCGCGATCACCAGCCCCGCCAGTGGGCCGGCAATCCCGATGTCATAGATCTCCTTGCGATCCGCCTGCCTGCCATCCATTCCGATAAGGGCTCCCAGGGTGCCGATTGGAGATACCGGAAATGGCAGGAACATCGGGTAAGAGGCAGGAATGCGGTAATAAACAGTTGCCAGGAAGTGTCCCATCTCGTGACTCAACAGGATCGCGATAACCGCTCCCATGTAGACCAGCCCATCGAGCCAGCCGACCAGCAGGACTTCTCTCAATGACCTGCTGGAAAAAAACAGGTAATGATCCGGAGCAAAATAACAGGCACCAGCCAGGAATGCTGAAAAACAGGTCACCACGAACAGGATCAGGGGTAACCTTACCCGGCGGCGGACGGGCCAGATCGCGACCCGGGACGGTACTACGTCGATCCCTTCCTCTTTGATCACCGCTTCGGTGGATCCCGGAATCTTGCCCTCAAGACCAGTTTCCAGGTGTTCCTCGCCTCGACTGTTCATTGCCACAGAATAACAGTCCCCGGCAATTACAGCCATTAGAGCAGTTGCTGATTGACCTTTCCTCGTTGCCATTTTTTTGGTACTTACCGCCACGACGTAACACCTCTCATTTTCAGATTATTCGCCTGTCAGGATTCGCCATGTACGTACCTCACAATGAGGATGCCGAGGACCATGATGCCAGCTATGGGACCCTGGAGAACGAGGAGAAACCAGCCATGAAGAAACCTCTCCTGCTGCGGATAACGGCCGCAACACTCCTGCTTGCCATCACGGGAACCGCGACCTGGTGGTACTGTTTTCGAGATGCTCCCGACATCCAGGTTGTGACCCCCGAGGATGGAGAGAATGGCTCCCAGGGAGAGGAGACCGATGACATTCCTGGAACGCTTCCCGAGCCAGGTGAGGAAGTATTCGACCGGATGACAATCACTACGAGTGGGGATCTGCCGGTCGATCCGGAAAACCGTGATAGCGATTTCTTCCCGCTGGGCCAGGCTGGAGACGACAGTGAAAACCCGGAACTGCTTATTCCTTCCAGCGACCCAGGGAACTACCAGCTTCCCTCCGCCCCGGTCAGCAGCGGTGAGACGTACACGATTGGCGACGGGACAGGTTCATTTACTATTGGTGACCAGTCACCGGAGCCTGGTATTCCGGCCTCCAGTTATTCTGAAAATGATCAAGTTGATCCATTGCAGCTTCCGTACGAACCGGAAGCGGTTGATCGGAGCTTCGATGAGCCGGATCCTTTCCCCTCCCCCATGGTCCGGTCAACGGTCGACTCACCGGAAAACACCGCCAGCCCGGATGCACCAGGCCGCTTCCAGCTTGAAGGAAAGCAGGTTCCCACGCTCTCCATCGAGAAGCACGCACCCGAGGAAATCCAGGTCAACCGGATGGCCGCATTCACCACCACTGTCAAGAATGTTGGGACAGTTGCGGCTCACCAGGTCCGGGTGATTGACCACATTCCCCGCGGGACGACGCTTGAAAGCACGACACCTGAATCGTCACGAGGAAGCGACGGATCACTGATCTGGACCATCGGGACCCTGCAACCGGGCGAGGAAGCAATCGTCTCAATGAAACTGATCCCCCGGCAGGAAGGGGAGATCGGCAGTGTCGCGATGGTCAATTTCCAGGCAGCAGCTTCCATTCGGACCCTTAGTACGCGTCCCCAACTGGCACTGCAGCAAACGACAGCAGAACAGGTCCTTGTTGGCCAGGACATTACCGTGGCCATCACGATCTCCAACCCCGGCAGCGGCGATGCAACGAGCGTCGTCCTGGAGGCAGACATCCCCAGCCAGCTGCGCCATGCGGCAGGGAGCGAGCTCGAATACCCGATCGGAACCCTGCGGGCAGGGGAAACACGACAGCTCAAGCTGTTACTCCACGCGACCAGTGCCGGTCTCATCCGGTTTCCCCTGGTTGCTCGTGGAGATGGCCAGCTTGAGGAACAGCATGAAATAACTTTCGAGGTGATCGCTCCGGAAATCCAGGTCCGCGTCCAGGGACCTCGCATACGATACCTGGATCGACCGGCCACGCACATGATGGAAGTTGGCAACAGCGGTACAGCCACGGCACGGAATATCTCGCTGGTACTACAGCTTCCCCGTGGCCTGAAGTTCATGTCTACCGACCACCATGGCCGCTATGAAACGCAACAACATGCTGTCTACTGGCAACTGGAAGAACTCCCTGCCAACGTCCAGGACATCGTAACGGTGACCACCATACCGATGGAGGTGGGCAGCCATGTTATGAAACTTGACGGCAAGGCCGACCTCGGAATCACCGACAGGTTTGAACACGTGATGCGAGTAGAATCGGTACCCCAGTTATTGTTCACGATCGCGGACAAGGCAGACCCGATCGAGGAGGGAAGTGATACCACCTATGAAATCCACGTGGTCAACAAGGGTACAAGGACAGCAACAAACGTGATCGTGGGAGCAAGCTTGCCTCCTCAAATGCAACCGCTTGATGGAACTGGTCCCACCGATGCACGGGTGGATGGCCAGCAGATCATCTTTGCTCCACTTGATCGACTCGCTCCCGAGGCCGAGGTGGTTTACCACGTCCAGGTACGGGGTATCAAGGCAGGCGATCACGTGATCCGCGTGCAGATCGTCAGTGATGATACACGTGTTGCTGTATCCAAGGAGGAAAGCACCCGGGTCTATGCCGACAACTGATCGCTTGACCTCGGCGAGAGACCGAATAAAACTAGACGACGTCTCCCGCACTTTCTTCCCGTTCCCATACTGGCAACAGCGGTATCATGCCCCGCACGATTCAATGCCCTTGTGGCCACGATGTTCCGGTCAAGGACAGGTCACCAGGGACTATCCACTGTCCGGAATGTAGCAGGCCGTTGAAAACCACGTCGGCCGCACCTCCCCCAGCACCCCGGAAAAGAAAACCACAAGGAAACGGAGGCTCCGACAGATCCTCCGGTGGCAGCCTGGAGCTGGGAATTCAAACCCACCAGCCAGAAAAACGCTGGCAACCTCGCCAGGGTTTGAAACCTGATTCCCAGTACCGGGGCACAGTGACCGGCTTCGCTATCGGGCTGCTGGTACTTTCTCTGATCGAGTTGATTCCGGCCGTTGTCACGATCTTTCAGAACAGCCAGCTTGAGGAACCGGAAAGACTGAACCACTGGGTATACCTTTTACTCCTAGCCGGATTCATCCAGCTGTCCTACTCTGTCTACCTCTGGCAACTGCCAGATTTCAGTTCCCTCTGGGTCGTCTCCCTGGTCTCACTGGCAGTGGCAACATTACATGCATTCCTGCTTGCAATTCGAATCCTGGCTGATGAGAACCATTCGATTATTACGGGACTGCAACTCAACCTGGAAACACTCTCGCCTGGCAAGCAAGCGGGCTGGTGCATGGTCGTCCTCATCCTGTTTGGCAGTTACTGTTACTTTGCCGGTAAAACAGCGTTGAAATGGCAACAGCGATTCCGGAAACGATAGGCGAAACGGGGATTATCCCGCGGGAGGAAGCATGGCCAAGTATGACTGCATTGTGATCGGGGGAGGACACAACGGCCTGGTGACGGCCGCCTACCTGGCCCGGGCAGGGAAACGGGTCTGCGTGCTCGAACGTCGGCATGTGCTCGGTGGCTGTGCAAGCAGCGAGGAGTTATGGCCAGGATACAGGGTCTCTCCAGCAGCTTACGTGATCAGCCTGATGCTCCCGGAAGTGATTGCGGACCTGAAACTGCGCCTCCATGGCCTTACTATCCTGCGCCGCAATCCCTCCTCCTTTACCCCGTTGCTGGACGGACGATCTCTTACCATGGGACCGGACGAGGAAGCAACCCGGGCCCAGATCTCCCAGTTCAGCACAGCAGATGCGGCGGCCTATCCACGGTACGAGAAGCTCCTTGAGCACGTGGCAGCGGTCATCGAACCGATGCTGATGAAACGAGCCCCTCAAGTTGTCCCACTGCCAAAAGAATGGCGGACACGGAGCCTGCCGGAACGTATCAGGCAAACCAGCGAATTATGGACTCTTTACCAGTCGCTCGGTCAACTCGAGGGTGACCTTCCTGAAGCTGTCGAACTGCTGACCGGGGCGGCTCGACCCATGCTGGAACGCTGGTTCGAATCAGAGGTCCTGAGAGCCACCCTGGCGACCGATGCCATCATCGGTGCCTTCGCCTCGATCTCCTCGCCAGGAACCGCCTACGTGCTGCTCCACCACGTGATGGGACGGGCCACTGGCCAACGTGGTGTCTGGGGTTATGTCCAGGGTGGCATGGGAGGGCTGGCTGATGCCCTCGAAGCCAGCTGCAAGGAACTTCGTGTGGATATTGTTCGAGAATGTGAAGTTCGCAAGATCCTGGTGGATGGAGGACGAGTCCAGGGTGTGGCCGTGGATGGAGGACGGACACTCACCGCGACATCCGTTGCTTCCAGTATCGATGCCGAATGGACCTTTGGGCGTTTACTGGACGAAAACGAGTTACCGGCTGAGTTCCTGCGAGCAATAAAACGGATCGACTATTCCTCCGCCTCAGCAAAAATCAACCTGGCGCTTGGAGAGGCTCCTCGCTTCCTCTCTTCCTCCGGTGACCAGATCGGTCCGGAACACCAGGGAACAATCCATATTGCGCCCACGCTGGATTATATCGAACAGGCCCACGCGGATGCCCGGCAGGGCCGGCCAAGCGACGAACCGGTAATGGAGGTAACGATTCCAACCAGCCTGGACAATACCATTGCCCCGGAGGGCAAGCACCTGTTATCGATCTTTGTTCAGTATGCTCCTTACCAGCTCCAGCATGACAGCTGGGACGATATCAAGGAGAGCTTTGCGGATCGTTGCATCGAGCTACTGGGACGATACGCTCCAAACCTCCCGGCTGCCGTGGAACATCGCCAAGTCCTCTCCCCCCTGGACTTGGAACGGACATATCGCCTGACGGGAGGAAATATCTTCCAGGGAGCCATGACCCCCCACCAGCTCTATTGCTTTCGACCTGTCGCCGGATGGGCCGATCATCGTTCTCCTGTCAGGGGACTTTATCTCTGCGGTGCCGCCAGTCACCCGGGAGGTGGCGTGATGGGAGCCTGCGGTCGTAACGCCGCGGCCGCAATACTCCAGGACCTCTAAAGCTCTACCGGGAGTCAACCACTCCAGAGGAAAACAAGTGCGAGCAGGAACAGCAGGACTGCCACGCTGATTCCCACGATCCAGTGAAGCCAGGCATTGCTCGTCTGTCGCTCCTGCTGCTCCTCCCGAATCACCTTCTTTCGCTTGGCTTCCACGCTATCGCGTTCCCGGAGCTTGAACTGGGAATTGCAGTGTGGGCAGAGCGCAGTCTGCTCCAGCATTTCACGGGGTACTTCCAGTTCATGACCATTCGGACAGGGAATATGGAACAGCTCTTCTTTCTTCGTTACATCGACCGTCGAACTCTCACGTTTTTTCTCCTCCCCAAAATTCAACTCCGCCTGCGATGAATCCAGTGCAGGGCGGCGACGACGCCCGACAATAGGTGGGGACTCGGAAGCCGTGCCAGCAGGAGTGGAGACAATCGCCGGAGAAGGAACGGCAGGAATCACTGGTGAGGAGACTGGAGACGACGGAGGAAATGGTGTGACCGTGGGAGGGGTTTGGGGAAGTCTTCCTGCAGGAACCGGAATTGCCAGGGTCAAGCCACAGTAGGGGCACTGGCAGGTCTTCCCAGCATCCATCTCCTCCGCTTCGAGCAAGTGACCTTGTGGACACTGGAACTGGAATGCCATCTCATCCACACCCTGGAAACATGATCATGTTGACCCAATTGCCGAATGGTAACAGTTATCAAAGAGAAGCATCCATTCCAGCCTGGAAAGTGACTGGCAGGTTAGACGATTCCCCTTGTCATGAAGCACGACATCCTCGCACATATCCACGAACATGAAAGAATCCCAGCGACCCCCGGCCAGAGGCAGGAGGCCTGATAGCTGGTCCTGCTCCAGTAATTGCTGCGAGGACGATGCCAACCGTTCGTAGACGGGGTGGTCTGCCACGCGGCGAAACCAGTACTTGGCATTGGAATAATCTCCCTCTCGACGGTGCATGATCGCATGCCAGTAACTTCCAGAGGATGTACTGATGTCCTGGCTGACCTGGTGGGACTCATCCAGGAAATGATGGAGGAGCCAGATGGCAGAAATGCAGCAACGTGCCGAATCATGGTCCACAATCGTGGCACCCGGGAAGATGTCCCCTGGCGTGAGAGCTTCCAGCTGTTCCCGGAAAGGCTCCCTGGAAATACCACCACCGAGCGTTTCTGCCTCGCCCAGCATGACCAGGCTGGCCAGTGGTTCTCCATACGATGGTACTTTTTTTAAACCCGCCATGGCCTGCTGATTCTCTCCTTGCGATGGCTGACCTCGTATCAATTCAGGTCAATTCTATGCAAGCAAGGCAATCCATGCGACCGACCTGAAGTTGTCCGCTTGTCGCGAGCGGGAAAGGGAAGGTAAACTAGCTGGTTGAGAAAAACTCTCATTATCACCGCCGAAACGCGGAAAGCGATCATGAACGATGAGCCAGCGAGCCCGCCGGAAGAACCGGTCGAGCCAGCACCTACTCCAGAAGCCCCAGGCAAAGAACCGGACCAGCCGGAGAATGAATCCACGCCCGGGAGTCCAGGCGACAGGATCCAGGTCGGTTCAAGACGCGAGGCAACCGGTAGACCAATCGGAAGCAAACCGCGGATGGGAGGCGAGGCGAACATACCGGCGTCTGTCGACGAACCGGCCGTTCCAGAATCCGGGGAGAGTTCTCCTCCTGCTCCAGCAACACAACCCCCCGCTTCCCCTCCTCCCCCGGCAGCGGTGATTAAACCTTCGATCCACGATCCTGTCAGCCAGGACCTGGAACAGGAAATAGAGGATGCACTTGGTGACACCAGTCTCGACGAATTGATCGCTGACGAGTCAGCTGCACGGGTCGGGCAACAACTTGAAGACAGCAGCCGGCACCAGGGAATAGTTATTCGCTCCGATGGCGAACACGTCTTCGTCTCGATCGGAACCGGCCATGAGGGAGTCTTGCCACTCAGGCAACTCGACAAACCACCCGAACAGGGTGAGCAACTGGAAGTCATCGTCAGGTCATTGAACGTGGAAGAAGGGCTCTACGACCTGGCAGTCCCCGGAGCAGCTGTTGAGGTGGAGGACTGGAGTGACCTGCAGAACGGCATTGTTGTTGAGGCTCGCATCACCGGTGCCAATACCGGTGGCCTGGAATGCATGGTGAACCAGATTCGTGGCTTTATCCCTTCCAGCCAGATCGGTGTTTTTCGAGTCGAGAATTTTGCAGATTATATTGGCACCAAGTTGCCCTGTGTCGTGACCGAGTCCAACCGGCGAAAAAAGAACCTCGTGCTCAGTCACCGCGCGATGCTCGAACGAGAAGCAGAAACGAACCGTGCCGAGAAAATCGCCCAGTTCAGCATCGGCCAGACCGTGGAGGGCGTGGTCCGAAGTCTCAAAGATTTTGGCGCCTTCGTCGATCTGGGGGGCATCGATGGCTTGGTCCATATCAGCCAGTTGAGTTGGGAAAGAGTACAACATCCCAAGGAGGTGGTCGCCGAGGGAGACAAGATCAAGGTGAAGATCGAGAAGCTCGATCCGCAGACCGGGAAGATCTCTCTCTCCGCACGTGCCCTGCAGGAACATCCCTGGACAGGAATTGCCAGTCGGTTCAGTTCCGGCCAGACCGTTACCGGAACCGTCACACGCAACGCCGAATTCGGTGCCTTTGTCAAGCTGGCACCGGCGGTCGAGGGACTGATCCATATCAGCGAACTTGCTCATCACCGTGTCGGAACTGTCGACGAGGTTCTCAGTGAGGGGAGCGAGGTCGAGGTCAAGATCCTCAGCGTGGATGCTGACAAGCAGCGCATCAGTCTCTCACTGAAGCAACTCCAGGAAGCTCCTCCCGCGGCCACAAAAGGTGGCGCCAAGGTGGAAGACGATGGGCCGCCAAGGGAACTGGCAGTCAAGAGGCGAAAGAAGCCTCTTAAGGGTGGCATGGACCGGGCGTCCGGAGGAGATCAGTTCGGCCTCAAGTGGTAGCCGACCTCAAACTGCCAGTCATTTACTGGATCGTGAAACAACCAACTGGAAAAGGTTGCAGGTAACTCTGGCTGGCCAGCGGGCTACCGGTATCCCGGGCCTGGCAGAGAACTTCCGTTGCCCAGTCGGACCAGCTGTTATCGCCTCCGGAATCCCTGACCCGCCGTTCCAGATCTCGGCAACGCTCTCCTTCCAATTCTTCACAGATCGCCACGAGTGTCTGCTGGTGCTCTTCCCAGCTGCAAGGTCGTGCAAGCACACCGGCATGTTCCATTTCCAGTTTCTTTCCACCCCGGCTGCTCACGAGTCCTTCAAAACTTCCCTTTCGGTGCGTCTCCAAAAGCACCTGTTCTTCTGCTAACCGTTGTCGTCGTTGATCCAGATCGTCTTCCGCAAGTAGCCTGAGCAGTCGATGTCGAGCAAAGATGCGGACCAGGAAATGTTCCAACTGTCCCGGATGACGAAGTTGTTTTTCCGTGACAACCGGGACCCAGGGAAAATCCCGCATCACGGTTGCAGCAAAAAGTCCTGTCCCGTTCCTGGAAAACTGCCCCTCTTCCCAGACCCTGGCATCCTCGATACCGCAACTGGGAGAGCCACTCTTGAGGACAAACCCGCAGATCTCTTCTTCCTGGGATGAGTCACTCCAACGATTGGCCCACCCCTGCATCGCCACGGTCAGGTCCTGCCGGGACTGTTGCGCAACAAGCTGGACTCCCTCACCGGCAACTTCAAGCTGGACTTTTTCCCTGGGAACGCCCAGTCCCAGCTCCACTTCCGGACAGATCGCAGACCACTGGACATGATCAACAAGTGCGCCGGTAAGCAACTGGTCCAGCTTGTGGTCCCCGTCATAACGAACCCGGTCGCCAAGCAGGCAGGCCGAAATAACGAGGCGGGGTCGAGCAACTGCTGCAGGCGTGGACTTGTCAGAATGGGAGGATGACGTCATGAAAACCAGCAGCTCATTTGTCTTCGGCAGGCACGATAAAGCTCATGTGAAGTTCTGCATGCCGCAACTGGAACTGATCTGACTCCTCGCTCGTGAACTGACCAAACAGAGGATGGGGCGCCCGCTTCGGATTGCCCTGGTAACGTTCGATCGCCATGGCCAGCTGGGCAAGTGCATCCTCCACCGGCATCTCCGTCGGCTCAAGCCGCTTCATTCTCGCTGGTATCTTGAAGCCCGGTGGGATTCCCTCAGTAAGATACTTGTTCTTGAGGAAGGCCCTGGCAAGAAGGCGTTTTGGCCAGAATATCCGGAAGCCAACGCCGTCAATGCTAACATGCAGGACGACCGACAGGTGGTGGTAAATCTGGCTGATGGACCAGTTACCATTGGTTGTCCAGCCACCTTCCGCACAGTGCCTGGCATCCGCGATCACGTCCTCGAGGGACACGTATCGAATGTCCCGGCGTCCTTCTACTTTTCTGGTATTTACGGTCACTTCAGCCCCATGAAAAAGAGACTGCTGCCCTGGTCTACTCCTCCACGCTATCTCCCCCTAATTCCAACTATTCTTTCTACCCGCATGGGCTAAACATACAAGAGAAATCCCAGTTTCTTCCTGCATCAACTAGCTTGGGAGAGCTCGCCCTCTTCTTCGTTGACCGTGTCGAATACGTCAAATACGATGACCAGCTGCTACCACGTGTGGCATGCAGCCCCTGTTCCCCGGAGTCTCTTCATCATGGAAACAAGTCCTCTCAAGCTGGGAATGTTCGTGATGCCGATTCACGATCCGGAAAAGTCACTCCAGCAGTGTATTGACGAAGACCTGGAACTGGCCGTGCAATGCGATCAACTCGGCTTCGACGAATTCTGGGTTGGCGAGCATCACTCGTCAACGATCGAAAACATCGTGATGCCGGAAATATTCATCGCTTCGGCACTGGCGAAGACCAGCACGATACGACTGGGGCCTGCCCCTGTCTGCCTGCAATATCATCACCCGGTGCATGTTGCCAGCCGGCTGGCATTCCTGGACCACCTTTCTCACGGCCGGCTCAACATCTGCTTCGGACCCGGTGCCATTCCAACCGACATGGAAGTCTACGGTCTTGATCCTGCCAGCTCCTCCGCCCGCGTTGCCGAGTCCATCCAGATGATCATGAAGATCTGGAACAGTGATCCCCCGTACCAGCTCAAGGGGGAATTCTGGGATGTCGAGATGAGCCAGGAGATCGACCTGGAAATGGGCCTGGGAC
>CEWR01293273.1_pt1 | contig 17185 bp, 15 predicted proteins | sample 356321 | NCBI WGS metagenome assembly CEWR01 (sample SAMEA2621551, study PRJEB7988) | marine metagenome | biome: marine biome (ENVO:00000447); feature: mesopelagic zone (ENVO:00000213); material: "saline water (ENVO:00002010), including plankton (ENVO:xxxxxxxx)" | depth 790 m
TTATCCTGATGAAACGTTCTCAGGTTTTGGCCAATTTAGTAAGCGTATTAAAAAAATTCAATTTAATGCCAATGCACGGTTGAGTTACAGTACTACGTTTAATAATATTAATGCTGAAGTAACCGAAAGTACCAGTTTTACTCAAAATTATAAAGCGAGTGTGCGATCAAACTTTAATAATTGGCCCAATTTTGAAGTAGGGTATAATGCCATTATTAACGATTATCAAAACGGAAGGGTTCCACAAACCTTTTATACAAATAGTCCTTTTGCCAATGTGGATGTAAAGTTTCTAAAACACTTAACATTTACGGCAGATTGGAATTTATATAATTATTCAGACAAAGCTAACACCATAGAAAATCAGTACTCGTTTTTAAATGCGAACCTATATTTTAGAAAAGGTGATAGTCCTTGGGAATTTAAAATACAAGCTACCAATATTCTTGACACAGAATTTACCAATAATGATAGTTTTAATGATGAGTTTAATTCAACAACTCAATATTATGTATTGCCAAGAATAGTAATGTTTGTGGTGAAGTATGATTTGTAAATTCAACAAATACTTTTATCGATTTATTAATTCAATCCCATTATCAATCAAATGAGCAATTTTTGGTCTTGTTTCTTTTAAACTGATTAAGTGTTGTAAAACGACTTTTTCCTTATTGAGTTCATAGATTTCAATTGACAATAACCAATCGGAAGGATGATTTTTCCTTAAGGATTCAAAAATACTAGTTAATGAATCTTGAGAAGATTTACTTTCTCGAATGGTTCTAACAGATTTGTACAATTCATTTAATTCCATTTCTTTTTCTGAAATGGTCTTTTGAATGGTTTTAGTATCACTAGGTTTTAAAGTAATTGGGAACGAACTATAATCTGCTGCACCTGTAAAAGCAGAAACAATTTCTTTGCCAACCGCCATATCAAAACCTCCCATTTCTGGAGAAAATAACACTTCATTTTTATAAGTTACGGTACAATTTGTAAACTGAATTAACATCAATTCACCACCTAGGTTTCTAATTCCGGTAACGTTTAATCCTTTTACAGTGATTCCGCTTTCAAACTCAAATGAAATTTCTTTTCCATCATAAAAATTATAAGCTTGTAAATCGCGAGGCCCCATGTTTTCAATAGCTAGATTGATGCCTTTCAATTTCCCTAAAGGAGAACTGAAGCCATGTCTGTGAGCAGCAATTCCGTGACCGATCACTTCCTTCTCTCGATAGGACAGCGCAGTAGGACCCTCTGTTTTGAAGAATACTACTTCGTTATCTTCATTTTTAATCATTTGGGAAAATACACCTGATATTTGCAATCCAGTACTTAACTCAATAGTTCCTAATTGCTTAGATTTCATTAATTTGCTTAGACCTCTCCATCCACCTTTTCTAACAGCCATGGTATTGGCAAACTCTTCTAAGACTTCTTGTAAATAAGCAAAATCCGGTGTTACATATAGTTGAGGTTGTGGTTTTGTAATATCAAAACTTTGATAAGCAGCATCGATAGAATAAGGAATCTTTTTTACTTCATCTTTTAAACACGAAGTGCTTTCTCCAATAGAAGATAGAAGTCCGGCACCATAAATTTTTGGATCATCAATAGTTCCAACCAATCCATATTCTACGGTCCACCAATGTAAATTTCTAATTAATGTAATTTCGGAAGGTGAAACCTCTTTATTTTGTAATTCTGCTACTCTATTTTCTGCTGCTTCAATTTTAGAATTTGAAATTCCATCAGCTTCCTTTAAAATAGACAATTCTCTTATGGCTTCATACATATCTATATCATGAGCACTAGAAATTGCTTTGGCACCAATTTCTCCAAAACGCCTTAAATATTCAGCATAATCTGGATTTGCAATAATTGGAGCATGACCTGCGCCCTCATGAATAATATCTGGTGCAGGAGTGTATTCAATATTTTCTAATTGTCTAATTTCACTTGCTATCACCAATATTTTGTAGGCTTGAAACTCCATAAAAGCATTGGGTGGTATAAAACCATCTACAGCAACAGCAGCCCAACCAATTTCCTTAAGTATTCTGTTCATCCCGTACATAGACGGAATATCATCAATAGAAATTCCAGTTTTCTTTAAACCTTCAAGATAGCTTTCGTGTGCTACTTTACTTAAATAATCTACATTCTTACGCATTACATAACGCCACACAGCCTGGTTTATGGGAGTGTATCGTTCGTAATCTTGTGGCTTCATAAATTGCTTCAAATGAGGAGGCAATCTATCAAGTAATGGGTTGGATGTAATTTGATTAGTCATAAGGCCAAAAATAGAATATTATTAATTATAATTTCAGAATTGGAAATAAAAAAAGAAATGATAACTTGCCTTTTCTATGAAACGAGCATATAAAAGTTTTACACTCAAAGGAATTATTATTAGCGAACAGCATGTGACCGATTTATAAAATATTATTGACACATGAGCCCATCTCCCAGAAAACTAGAAATTATTTCAGTAGCCTCTACCCTTTTTAAAGAAAAAGGATATAGTGCTGTTACGATGCGAGATATCGCAAAAGCAATGGGAATAAAAGCTGCTAGCCTTTATAATCATATAAAAAACAAAGAAGAAATTCTTACGTTTATAATCATATCATTAGCAGAAGAGTTTATTGAAGGGCTGGACAAGGTAAAAGATAGTAAAGCAACTTGTGAAGAAAAATTAAAGCAAATTATATCGTTACACGTAGACATTACAAGTAGAAACACCAACGGTATGGCGTCTTTGAATAATGATTGGATGCATTTAAAAGATCAATTAGATCATTATTTAGTATTGCGTGTAGAATATGAAAATACGTTTCGTGATATTATTAAAGAAGGTATAAATAATAATGAAATTAAAAATTTAAATCCAGATATTATGTTGTTCTCTATATTATCGACATTACGTTCTTTATATATTTGGATTCCTCAAAAAGAAGATATGGAGCCAGCACTTTTGGCTTCTAACCTAAGTGAGATACTGTTAAAAGGAATTAACAAATAGATAGCAAATATTTGCTATCTTTGTAACGTAAACTAACAGTTGTTAGTTGAAATTAAATATTATAATTGTGGCGAAATTTCACCCCATTGAAGTAAAAGATATCTATAAAGACACCGATGATTGTTCGGTGGTAGCATTTAATATACCTGAGGATTTAAAAAATGTATTTAAGTTTAAACCAGGTCAATATTTAACCTTAAGAGAAACTGTAAACGATGAAGATATTAGGCGTTCATATAGTTTATGTTCTAGTCCTTTGGATAATGAATGGAAAGTAGCAGTTAAGCAAATACCAGAAGGAAAATTTTCGACTTTTGTAAACGAGACCTTAAAAAAAGGGGATGTTTTACAAGTTATGAAGCCAATGGGTAGATTTGGAACTGCAATTTCTGAAACACCAAAAAACTATATTGTTTTTACAGCAGGTAGTGGTATTACACCAATACTTTCGATGCTGAAAACTCATTTAGAAATGGAGCCAAATAGTACTTTTAAATTATTTTATTTGAACCGTACTGTTAAATCTATTATCTTTAAAGAAGAAATAGAACAACTTAGAAACCAGTATTTTGGAAGGATTGAACTGTTTTATTTTTTAACTAAAGAACACAGAGATGTCGAATTGTTTAATGGGAGGTTTACTACAGAAAAATTAGAAATAATCTTTAATAAATTAGTAGATGTTTCAAGTTTAGATGAATGTTTTCTTTGTGGTCCTGAAGAAATGATTTTTTTAGTAAAAGATGAATTGATAAAAGCTGGAATGCCTTCAGAAAACATTCATTTCGAGTTGTTTGTAACAGGTCTTTCAAAAGAAAATATCAAGAAAACTAAAGCAACTGAAATTTCAGAAAAAGATAATTTTGAGATTACCATTATAGATGGAGGCAAAGAATTTCACTTTGGTATGCCCAAAGGAGATGGTAGTATCCTGGATGCTGCCTTAGGCGCAGGCGCAGATTTACCATTCGCTTGTAAAGGTGGAGTTTGTAGTACCTGTAAATGTCGAGTAGTTGAGGGAGAGGTGATAATGAAAGTAAATTATGCTTTAGATGAAAAGGAAGTTGCGCAACAATTCGTATTAAGTTGTCAAGCTGTTCCAGTAACCAAAAAAGTAATAGTAGATTTTGATGTGTAGCATCAGGTCCAATATATTTATATTGAAAAACAAAAATGGAAGTTCAACTTGCTAAAAGCAAATAGCCAATAGCTAAAAGATTAGAACAATGAGTGAAGAACAAATAAAAAATTTAGAGACTCAATTTGAAGCACGAATTTCTCGTGATGAAAAAATCGAGCCTAAAGATTGGATGCCAGAAAAGTATCGTAAAACGCATATTAGGCAAATGTCTCAACATGCGCATTCCGAAATTATAGGGATGCTACCTGAAGGAAATTGGATTACCAGAGCTCCTTCTTTAAGAAGAAAAGTAGCATTGTTGGCAAAAGTTCAAGATGAAGCTGGTCATGGTTTGTATTTGTATTCTGCAACGGAAACCCTAGGGATTTCTCGAGAAGAATTATACGAACAACTTCATTCGGGTAAAGCAAAATATTCTAGTATCTTCAATTATCCAACGGTAACTTGGGCAGATATGGGTGCAATAGGGTGGTTGGTAGATGGTGCTGCTATCATTAATCAAGTTCCCCTCTGTAACACATCTTACGGTCCTTATGCAAGAGCAATGGTTCGTGTTTGTAAGGAAGAAAGTTTTCACCAACGCCAAGGATATGAAATTATGATAAAGTTGGCAAATGGAACACTTGAGCAAAAAGATTTAGCTCAAGATGCGCTAAACCGCTGGTGGTGGCCAAGTCTTATGATGTTAGGTCCAGCTGATGCAGAATCTATTCATACAGAACAATCTATGAAATGGAAATTAAAACGTAAATCTAATGATGACTTACGTCAGCAATTTATAGATCAAACAGTTCCTCAGGCAGAATTGATTGGACTAACAATTCCTGATCCAGATTTAAAATGGAATGATGAACGTGGTAGTTATGACTATGGTGAAATTGATTGGGAAGAGTTTTGGCAAGTAGTAAAAGGTCATGGGCCTTGTAATAAAGAGCGCATGAAAGCTCGAGTTGGAGCCTGGGAAGAAGGCGAATGGGTTCGTGATGCGGCTATGGCTCACGCCGAAAAAAAACAAGAAAGAAAACAAAAACAAGTAGTATAAAAACAGATAGTCATGTCAAAAAAAAACTGGCCACTTTGGGAAATTTTTGTAAGAACTAAAAACGGATTAGAACATCGTCATTTTGGTAGTCTTCATGCTGCAGATGCAGAAATGGCTCTAGAGAATGCGCGTGATGTTTATACCAGGCGGAATGAAGGTGTAAGTATTTGGGTTACAGAATCTAAACATATAACGGCTTCAAACCCTAAGAATAATGGTGAATTATTTGAGCCTGCTCATGATAAAGTATACCGCCATCCAACTTTTTACGATCTACCAGACGAAGTAAAACATATGTAATGAAAGAGAATTTATATAACTATATTCTTGGTATCGCAGATAACAGTCTAATTCTAGGACAACGTATAGGAGAGCTCTGTGGTCACGGACCAAGTTTGGAAACAGATATCGCTTGTACTAATATTTCATTGGATTTATTCGGACAAGTACGTAGCTATTTTCAGTATGCTGCGAAAATTGCAGGAGATGAAAGAACCGAAGATGATATAGCAATGCTTCGTAAAGAGCGTGACTATAAAAATGTATTATTAGTAGAGCAACCAAATTCAAATTTTGCATATACTATTGGGCGTCAGTTTTTATTTGATGTTTATCATTTGGCGTTTTTGGCTGAGCTACAAAAAAGTACAGACTTAACCCTATCTGCTATTGCTAATAAATGCATAAAAGAGGTGAGTTATCACAAACGATTTTCATCTGATTGGGTGAAGCGATTGGGTGACGGTACACCAGAAAGCAAAGAGAAAATGCAAGAAGCTATCAATGACTTATGGACATATACTGATGAATTATTTCATCAAACGAAAGCTGATAAAGCTATGGTTTTAGAGAGTATAGGAGTAGATGTCACAAAGCTTAAAGGTGATTATTACAAATGTGTTAAGGATCTTTTAGAAGAAGCAACACTCAAGACTCCTGAATCTAAATGGTTTCAAAAAGGAGGTAAAGAAGGAATTCATACAGAACATTTAGGCTATTTATTAAGTGATTTGCAATACATGCAACGTGCTTATCCGAATATGGAATGGTAAGGTGGTTGAAACAGAACTACATATCGACCCAATTTTAATTCCAATACTAGAAGAAGTTTCTGACCCAGAAATTCCGGTGTTGTCTATTATGGATATGGGAGTGGTGCGTTCTGCGTTAATTATAAATGATTTAGTTGAGGTTGAAATAACACCAACCTATAGCGGCTGTCCTGCGATGGATGTGATTGGAGACGATATTGAAAAAGCGTTAAAAGATGCTGGATATGATTCAAAAATAGATTTAATCCTTCACCCAGCTTGGACAACCGATTGGATTACGCCAAGAGGAAGAAAAGCATTAGAAGATTACGGAATAGCTCCACCTTTAGACGCTGATGCCGATAAAGATGTATTGTTAAATGGAAAACGAATCGTTAAGTGCACCAATTGTCATTCACAAAACACAGCATTAGTAAGTCAATTTGGATCAACTGCCTGCAAAGCTTTATTTAAGTGTGAAGATTGCCAAGAACCATTTGATTATTTTAAATGTTTATAATAAATGTCATTGAGAGCCAAAGACGAAGAATCTCTCAAAAGATTGCCGCAGAATTTCATTTCTCGCAATGACAAATAATTGAAAATATGAATAAATCAATACAATTAAATATAAAAAACCAAGTCGCATTCATTAATTTTAATCGCCCAGAGGTATTCAATAGTTTCAACCGAGAAATGGCATTGTCACTTCAAAGTGTGTTAGATGAATGTGAGCATAATAATGGCGTACGATCTATTGTGATTACTGGAAACGGAAAAGCATTTTGTGCAGGTCAAGATTTAAAGGAAGTCACTAGTCCAGAACTAAATCCAGGATTTAAAAAAATATTAGAAGAACATTACAATCCTATTATCACTAGAATTAGATCTATTAATAAACCAATTATAGGTGCTGTAAATGGTGTAGCAGCAGGAGCAGGAGCGAATATTGCTTTGGCTTGTGATTTGGTTGTAGCATCAGATAAAGCTAGTTTTATCCAAGCTTTTAGTAAAATTGGATTGGTGCCAGATAGCGGTGGGACATTCTTCTTGCCAAGATTGATTGGGTTTCAAAAAGCGACCGCTTTAATGATGTTAGGAGATAAAGTAACTGCTGAAGAAGCTGAAGAATTAGGAATGATATTTAAAGTAATTTCATCTGAAAATTTTAATGAAGAGGTCGAAAAACTAGCGATTAAATTAGCTAATATGCCAACCAAAGCTCTAGGTTTTATTAAAGAGTTATTAAATAAATCAATTACAAATACCCTAGAAGAGCAATTAGAGTTAGAAGGAAAATTACAAATTGAAGCTGCTCAATCTGAAGATTATTCAGAAGGAGTTAATGCTTTTATGGAAAAGAGAAAACCAATTTTCAAAGGAAAATAATGAATAAAGAAACTTTGATCCACGTACATGATAAAGTGAAACCATACATTCACCGTACACCTGTACTTACTTCTGAGTTGATCAATGAAATAACTGGTTGTAAGGTGTTTTTTAAATGCGAAAATTTTCAGAAAATGGGAGCATTTAAAATGAGAGGTGCAGCAAATGCAATTTTAAGTCTTTCAGAGGAACAGCGTAAATGTGGAGTGGTGACACATTCTTCAGGTAATTTTGCCCAAGCTTTATCATTAGCTTCAAATAAAATGAACGTTAAAGCATATATCGTGATGCCTAAAAATGCACCACAAGTGAAGAAAGATGCTGTTAAAAATTATAAAGGTGAAATAATAGAATGTGAGTCTAATTTAAAAGCTCGAGAAGAAGCTGCAGAGAGAATTAGAATAGAAAAGAATGCCACCTTTATTCACCCTTCAAATGACGATCAAGTGATTTTGGGTCAAGGAACTTCTGCGAAAGAATTATTAGAAGATTATCCCGATTTAGATGTTATTCTAACTCCAGTTGGAGGAGGAGGATTATTGGCAGGAACTGTATTATCCGCTAAATATTTTTCAGATAAATGTGAAGTAATAGGAGCGGAACCTTTAAATGTGGATGATGCATATCGCTCTTTAAAAAGTGGAAAAATAGAATTTAATGATAATTCGAATACCATTGCAGATGGGTTAAGAACATTTTTAGGAGATCGAAATTTTCCGATCATATTAAAAAATGTAAAAACAATTATAAGAGTTAGTGAAGAGGAAATAGTCGATGCAATGAAATTGATTTGGGAACGAATGAAAATTGTTGTGGAGCCTTCAAGTGCAGTTCCTTTTGCAGCTTTATTAAAAGAAAAAAAAGATTTTAAAAATAAAAACATCGGGATTATAATTTCTGGTGGAAATGTAGATTTAAATCATCTACCGTTTTAAATATATAGTATGACAGTTGGAATTATAGGAAGTGGAACAATGGGAAGTGGTATAGCGCAAGTAGCCGCCACTGCAGGTTGTGTAGTGAATTTATACGATACCAATCAAATGGCTTTAGATAAAGCCAAAGCTTCACTTGAAAAAATATTAAATCGTCTAATTGAAAAAGGCCGTATCGATAATAATGAGAAAATCCGAATTCAGAAAAATATTAATTATGTTGATTCTTTAAAAGAATTAAGTGATTCTAATTTAACTATTGAAGCGATTATAGAAAATCTTGATATTAAGAAAAAAGTGTTTTCTGAGTTGGAAAGTTATGTTTCAAAAGAATGTATCATAGCGTCAAATACCTCAAGTTTATCAATAGCATCTATAGCTGCCTCATTAAAAAAACCAGAACGTTGTGTAGGAATTCACTTTTTTAATCCAGCTCCTTTAATGAAGTTAGTTGAGGTTATTCCAGCCATTCAAACATCATATGAAGTGCTTGAAAAATCAATAGATATAATATCAAGTTGGAATAAAACAGTAGCACTTGCTAAGGACACTCCTGGTTTTATTGTCAATAGAGTTGCAAGGCCATTTTACGGTGAAGCATTACGAATCTACGAAGAAGGTATCGCAGATTTTTCAACAATAGACCATAGTTTAAAAACATTAGGTGGTTTCCGTATGGGCCCATTTGAGTTAATGGATTTTATAGGTAATGACATAAACTATACCGTGACAGAAACGGTATTTAATGCTTTCTATTTCGATTCAAGATACAAACCCTCATTTACACAAAAGCGTTTTTTAGAAGCTGGTTACTTAGGACGTAAATCTGGAATTGGTTACTATGAATATGATGAAAACGGCAGGTCTGTCATCTCGAATGAAAGCAAAAAATCTCATAATAGTGAGTTGTCTCAACAAATATTTGAAAGAATATTAGTGATGTTAATTAATGAAGCTGCAGATGCTTTATTTTGGAACATTGCTTCAGCAGAAGATATAGATACTGCAATGACTAAAGGAGTAAACTATCCAAAAGGATTATTGACTTGGGCAGATGAAAAGGGAATAGATTGGTGTGTGAAGGCTATGGATAATTTATACAACGAATATCATGAAGATAGGTATCGTTGTTCTCCATTGCTTCGAAAAATGAATCGAGAAAATAAAAATTTCTTTTAATGAAAGGAGAACTAATACCTGAAAAGATGTTACATCAAGATGCTTATGGCCAATCGTTAGGTATCAAAATATTAGAAAGTGAGATTGGAAGGTGTAAGTTAGGAATGACAATTCGTAAAGAAATGTTGAATAGTATGGATAAAGCTCACGGAGCTATAACCTATGCTTTAGCAGATACCGCTTTTGGATTTACAGCAAATACTCATGGAAAATATGCGGTTTCTATTGAAACATCCATAAATCATATAGAAGCCCTAGAATTAGGGGACTATATTACAGCTGAAGCCACATTGGATCTTCAGAAAACTAAAATCGGATTTAATATAGTTGAAGTAAAACGAGGAAACGAATTAGTAGCACTTTTTAAAGGAGTGGTTTATAGAACAACAAAAGATTGGGAAGAATAATGAAAGAAGCATACATAATAGACGGAATAAGAACACCAATAGGTACTTACAAAGGAACCTTGTCTGCGGTTAGAACCGATGATTTAGGTGCTCTTGTGATTGCTGAAATAGTCAAACGAAATCCAAACATTCCAAAAGAAGCTTATGATGATGTGATTATGGGTTGTGCAAACCAAGCAGGTGAAGACAACCGTAATGTTGCTCGTATGTCTTCTTTATTAGCAGGATTGCCTTTTACCGTTCCAGGAGAAACTGTAAATAGACTTTGTAGTTCGGGCTTATCGGCAATTATTCATGCAAACAGAGCTATAAAAGCTGGAGATGGAGATTTGTTTATTTCAGGAGGAGTAGAGAATATGACTCGTGGACCCTATGTGGTTGCAAAACCTTCAACTGGATTTGGTGGTGATTCAAAAATGTATGATTCAACTTTTGGATGGCGTTTTATAAATCCAAGGATGAAAGAACTTTATGGAGTAGACGGCATGGGAAATACTGCTGAAAACTTAGTAGAGAAATATAATATATCTCGCGAAGATCAAGATAAGTTCTCTTATTGGAGTCAAATGAAAGCAACAAAGGCTCAAGAAAATGGGCGTTTAGCAAAAGAAATAATTACTGTTAAAATTCTTCAACGGAAAAAAGATTCAATTCAGTTTTCCAAAGACGAATTTGTTAAGCCTACAACATCGTTAGCAATTTTAGGGAAGCTTAGGCCTGCTTTTAAAAATGAAGGCGGAAGTGTAACTGCTGGGAATTCTTCAGGATTAAATGATGGAGCTGCTGTAACTATTATCGCTTCAGAGGAAGCCGTTAGAAAATATAATTTAAAACCAATTGCAAGAATAGTTAGTTCTGCAGTCGTTGGTGTTGAGCCTAGAATAATGGGTATTGGTCCTGTAGAAGCTTCTAACAAAGCATTAAAAAAAGCAGGATTAACAATGGACGATATGGATGTAATAGAATTAAATGAAGCTTTTGCAGCACAAGCTTTAGCCTGTACTAGAGCTTGGGGATTAGCAGATAATGATTCTCGATTAAATCCAAACGGAGGTTCTATTGCTATCGGACATCCTTTAGGGGTAACTGGAGCTAGAATCATTTATTCTGCAGCTTTAGAACTAAAAGAGCAAAATAAAAGGTATGCATTAGTTACTATGTGTATTGGTGTTGGGCAAGGATATGCCGCGATTATAGAACGAGTGTAAAAAAAAAGAATAACGAACTTTAAAAGATATTCAATTGAAAACACAACATTATACAAAAGGCCATTGGGTAGAAGGTAAAGGGGAAGGCACTCCAGTTTACGATTCTATTACAGGAGATCATTTTACCAACACTACTGTAGAAGGTTTAGATGTGCCTTCTATTCTTCAATATGGAAGAGAAAAAGGAGGAGCGCTTCGTAAAATGACTTTTCAAGAACGAGGAAATATGCTTAAAAAATTAGCCTTTTACCTTGTTAAAAAGAAACAGGCATTTTATGAAATTAGTTATCGTTCTGGAGCAACAAAAATTGATAGTTGGATTGATATTGAAGGAGGATTCGGAAACCTTTTTGCGAATGCATCTCTAAGGAAATTATTCCCAAACCAAACATTTCATGTAGAAGGTGATCCTATCGATTTATCTCGAGGAGGGAGATTTATGGCGCATCATATTATGGTGCCAAAAGAAGGCGTTGCAGTACATATTAATGCTTTTAATTTCCCTGTTTGGGGAATGTTAGAAAAATGTGCTGTCAATTGGATGGCAGGGATGTCAGCTGTCGTATTACCAGCACCTCAAACCGCCTATTTAACAGAAGCGGTTGTGAGAGAAATCATAGCATCGGGGATTTTACCTGAAGGAGCACTACAATTAATTAGCGGGACTGCAAAAAACATATTAGATACTGTAGGATCTCAGGATGTAATCACCTTTACGGGATCTGCAGCTATTGGTAGAAAATTAAAAAATCACCCTCAATTAATTGCAGAATCCGTACCATTTACGATGGAAGCAGATTCTTTAAATGCATCCATATTAGGAGAAGATGCCGTTCCAGGAACCCCAGAATTTGATATTTTCATTAAAGAAGTTAGAAAGGAAATGACCGTTAAATGTGGGCAGAAATGTACTGCAATTAGACGTGTAATAGTTCCTGAAAAGCTAATAGAAGATGTTCAAATTGCTCTTGGAAAGGCCTTGGATAAAGTAACCATTGGAGACCCTCGATTAAAGGAAGTACGTATGGGATCTTTAGTAAGTGAGCAACAACGTAATTCTGTAAGAGAGCAAGTAAACAAGATTGCAAAAACTGCAGAAATTGTTTATGGAAGTTTAGAGGAGGTAACTACTATTGGAGCTGATGCTAAAAAAGGAGCTTTTATAAGCCCGATTTTATTGCGAGAAAATCAGCCATTTAAAAATGAAGCAGCACATGTTAATGAAGCTTTTGGTCCAGTAAGTACTCTAATGCCTTATAAAAATTTAGAGGAAGCGATTACTTTGGCTAAAATGGGAAAAGGTTCTTTGGTGAGTTCTATTATTACCAATGACAATAAAATTGCTAGAGATTATACCATTAGCGCAGCAACGCATCACGGTAGAATATTAATTCTTAATAGAGAAAGTGTAAAAGAAAGTACTGGACATGGTTCTCCGCTTCCTAGTTTAGTTCATGGAGGTCCAGGACGCGCTGGTGGAGGCGAAGAAATGGGAGGTATACGTGGTGTGAAACATTATCTGCAACGTTGTGCTATCCAAGGTTCTCCAACAAGTCTTACTGAAATAACAGGAATTTACCAGCCTAATGCAGCCTATAAAGAGACAGACAAACATCCCTTTGCATACCATTGGGAAGATATTCAAGCAGGAATGTCTTTAAAAACGCATAAACGTACCATAACGGATGGTGATATCGTAAATTTTGCGAATCTTACTTGGGATCATTTTTATGCGCATACCGATATTACCTCTTTGGAAGGAAGTATTTTCGAAAAGCGAACTGCGCATGGTTATTTTATAATAGCAGCAGCAGCAGGATTGTTTGTATATCCGAATAAAGGGCCAGTTGCTGCAAATTATGGATTAGAAGATTGTCGTTTTTTAAGACCTATTTATCATAATGATACCGTTTATGTTCGATTAACTTGTAAGCAAAAAATTGATCGAGATGAAAGAGGGAAAGAACATCCATGTGGAATAGTTAAATGGTACGTTGAAGTTTTTGATGTTGAAGATGAATTGGTTGCAATTGCAACTATATTAACAATGGTTCAGAAAAAACAAACTGTTTTTGTAGAGATGACTTCTGAAAAAATTCAAGAATGTTTAAAAAAGTTGACTGAGGAATCAAAACCTAATTGGGGAATAATGACTTCACAGCATATGATTGAACATTTAGAGTTAACTTATCGAATTGCATCTGGAGAAATTCAAGACTTTGAAATTCATACGCCAGAAAAATATTTAGAAAAAGCACAAGAATCTCTCTATAATTATGAGCCAATGCCTTCAGGATTTGATTTTCCTTTGTATAAAAAAGGAACATTAGAAGAATTAAAACATGAAAATTTACAAATTGCGAAATTAAAATTATTAGAAGCTAGAGAACAATATGTGAGCTTTTACAAAGAAAATCCAGATGCAGTAGTTAAGAATGCAGTATTTGGGTTTATAGAAAAGTACGATTGGCAATTGTTAGAACGTAAACACTTAAATCATCACTTTAAACAATTTGGATTACTATAAATATGGAAGCTTACGTAAATCAAAATATACAAAGCGGTATTGCAACCATTGAGTTTTTTCACCCAGCACACAATAGTTTGCCTGGCGAAATATTAGCTCAACTTGCTAATACTATAAAACACGTTGGAGAGGATAATGATGTTAATGTTATTATTTTAAAAAGTGGAGGAGACCGCACTTTTTGTGCTGGCGCCAGTTTTGAGGAATTAATAAATATCAATGATGCTGAAACTGGGAAGGTGTTCTTTTCAGGATTTGCAAATGTTATAAATGCAATGCGAAAGTGTCCAAAATTTATAATTGGTAGAATACAAGGTAAAACTGTTGGAGGTGGAGTTGGTATTGCATCAGCTACGGATTATTGTATGGCAACAAAATTTGCATCTATTAAATTAAGCGAATTGAATGTTGGTATAGGACCTTTTGTAGTTGGTCCCGCAGTGGAAAGAAAATTAGGACTCAGCGGAATGTCACAAATAGCCATAGATGCAAATACCTTTTATAGTGCTGAATGGTCAAGACAAAAAGGATTGTTTACTCAAGTATATGAAAGCATTGAAGAATTGGATGAAGCAATACAATCTTTTGCAGAAAACTTATGTACTTATAATACCGATGCCATGAAAGAAATGAAAAAAGTTTTCTGGAGAGGTACTGAAGATTGGGATGATTTATTAGCTGAACGAGCAGCCATTAGCGGTCGGTTAGTCCTATCTGATTTTACGAAAGAAACTTTAAAGAAATTTAAATAGATGTTTTATAGTTTTAAAGGACAGATACCGATAGTTCACGAAAGTAGTTTTATTCATCCATTAGCTGCTGTTACTGGAAACGTAATAATTGGGAAGAACTGTTATATAGGTCCTGGAGCTGCGATTAGAGGAGACTGGGGAGAAATTATTTTAGAAGATGGTGTTAATGTTCAAGAAAATTGCACGGTTCATATGTTTCCTGGTAAAACAATTGTTTTAAAAGAGGGTGCTCATATTGGGCATGGAGCCATTATACATGGAGCTAATTTGGGTCGAAACTGCCTTGTAGGTATGAATAGTGTTATCATGGATGGTGCAGAAATAGGAGATGAATGTATCGTTGGTGCAATGGCTTTTGTTAAAGCGAAATCTGTTTTTTCTAATAGGAGTTTAATTGTTGGCAATCCGGCAAAAATCATTAAGAAGGTTACCGATGAAATGATTGATTGGAAAACGGCAGGAACAAAATTATACCAGCAATTACCTGCAGATTGTCATGAAAGTTTAAGAGAAGTAGAGCCTCTTCGGGAGATTCCGAAGAATAGGCCTAAACAAGAAGATTTTTATAATACACTTGCTGAGTTGAAAAATAAATAAATAACATTAAGAGTGATAGCGAAGAACCTCTAAAAGATTACCAGGTCGTTATACTTCTCGAAATGATATAAACAAACATTAGTTAATTAATAATGTCGGAATATAAATTTAAAATGCCAAAACTTGGCGAAAGTATCACTGAAGCAGCCATTATTAAATGGTTTAAAAATGTAGGCGATACCATTGGGGAAGATGAGGTTTTATTAGAAGTAGCGACAGACAAAGTTGATTCTGAGGTTCCTTCATTGGTTTCAGGAGTAGTTACAGAATTGTTATTTAAACAAAATGATGTAATTTCTATTGGAGAAACTATAGCTATTATTAAAACTGATGGAAAAGTTTCACATCCTAAAAAAGAAGAAGTTCAGAAACAAAAATCTTCAAAAGAGTCTGATAAAGAAATAAAAAAACCTTCTCGAAAAATTCAACAAGGAGCTTTTAATGTATCAAATTCAAATTTATTTTTCTCTCCTTTAATTGTCAGTATTGCAAAAGAACAACACATCAGTTTTGAAGAACTAGCTCGAATTCCTGTAACAGGAGGCGAAGGACGTTTGCGAAAAAGTGATTTAATGAACTATATTGAAGAAGGTAGGCCTTTTAAATATGCGCAGCCAGTTGCTACAGATAACGGTTTTAAAGTACCCGATTTAAAGTTTGATAAGGGAACTGGTAAGATTGTAGAAATGGATCGGATGCGTCAGATAATCGCTGATCGTATGGTTTTTAGTAAGCATACCTCTCCGCATGTTACAGCATATGTAGAAGCAGATTTAACCGAGATGGTGCATTGGAGAAATCAAGCAAAAATTCCTTTTCAAGAAAAGTATAATCAAAAATTAACTTTTACACCTTTATTTATTGAAGCAGTAGCTAAGGCAATTGTTGATTTCCCGATGATCAATTCTAGTTTAGATGGGAAAAATATTATTGTAAAGGATAAAATTAATGTCGGGATGGCAACAGCCTTACCTTCGGGTAATTTAATTGTACCCGTAGTAAGAGATGCAGATAAAAAAAATCTTAAAGAATTAGCTTCCTCAATTAATTCATTATCCTTAAAAGCAAGAGAAAATAAACTGAAAGCAGATGATACTAGTGGCAGTACATTCACTATTTCTAATGTAGGAACTTTTGGTTCGGTAATGGGAACTCCAATTATCAATCAACCGGAAGCAGCAATTTTGGCTACTGGGATTATAAAGAAAAGAGCTGAGGTGATGGAAAGAGCCGAAGGAGATACAATAGAAATTAGACATATGATGTATTTGTCACTTTCATTTGATCATAGGATTGTAGACGGTTTTTTAGCTGGATCCTTCTTAAAAAGAATTGCAGATAACTTAGAGAAATTCGATACAAAAAGGAAAATATAATTATATAAGTCTTATCAAAAAATAATAAAAAATACCATGAAAAATATAACAATTACAAAAACGAAACATTCAACATTAAGTGAATTAGATTTTGATAATATTCCTTTAGGAAAAATATTTACCGATCACATGTTTATTTGCGATTATGAAAATGGTACTTGGAACAATCCTCGCATCATACCAATGCAAACGATTGCCTCTCATCCAGCAACGATGGCTTTACATTACGGACAAGCAATTTTTGAGGGTATGAAAGCTACATTGGATAGTACTGGTACTCCATTATTATTTCGTCCTAATAAAAATGCAGCAAGGCTTAATTTTAGTGCAGATCGAATGGGAATGCCAAGTTTTCCGGAAGATCTTTTTTCAGAAGGGTTAAAACAATTGGTAGATCTTGATAAGGAATGGATTCCTAAGAAAAAAGGAAGTGCAATGTACCTTCGTCCATTTATGTACGCAGATGAACATTTTATAGGTATGCGCGCAGCAACGAGCTATAAGTTTATTATTATTTGTTCCCCTGCGGGTCCATACTTTAGCGAACGGATTAAATTATTTGCTGAAAAA
>CEWR01008763.1_pt1 | contig 17183 bp, 16 predicted proteins | sample 356321 | NCBI WGS metagenome assembly CEWR01 (sample SAMEA2621551, study PRJEB7988) | marine metagenome | biome: marine biome (ENVO:00000447); feature: mesopelagic zone (ENVO:00000213); material: "saline water (ENVO:00002010), including plankton (ENVO:xxxxxxxx)" | depth 790 m
TAGAACTACGCTATTTTATGGGGCGACATTTGATGGGACACCAATCGCGCGTACAAGCCGTTCTTCGCTAAGAGTTCATTATGCGTACCTTGCTCCGTGATCCGGCCTTCATCCAACACGACAATGGTATCCGCATTGCGCACGGTGGAAAGACGGTGTGCGATGACGATCGTCGTGCGATTGCGCATCAATGTGTCGAGAGCGACGCGAATCGCGCGCTCATTGACGGCATCGAGATGGCTCGTGGCCTCGTCGAGAACAAGCACGGGTGCGTCCTTCAAGAATGCTCGAGCAATGGCGACGCGTTGACGTTGGCCACCGGAGAGCCGCATGCCGCGTTCACCGACGGACGTATCGATACCGAGCGGTAAACTACCGATCACTTCACTTAACGACGCCCGTTCGACCGCGACTTCGAGTTCGGTTTCGGTCGCATCCGGACGCGCAATGAGGATGTTGTCCCTGAGCGTTCGATTGAAGAGATAGGTGTCCTGGGAAACCAAGGCGACACGTTGGCGTAGATCGTCTAGCTTGTATTCGACGAGTTCGACGTTATCCATCGTGACGCGCCCCATTTGAGGGTCCCAAAAGCGAACGAGAAGGTGGGCGATCGTGGTCTTACCGGCGCCGGACGGTCCTACCAAGGCAAACGTGCTACCGGCGGGGATGTTGAGCGAGACGTCGGTAAGTGCGGCCCGCCAGCGCGATTGGTATGTATAGGTCACGTGTTCGAGTGTGAGTGCCGCACCACCGGTCGTGACCGGTGCCCGAGTCCCGGGACCGTCGGTCACGGCAACTTCCTCGTTCTGGACGGCGACGAGCCGCCGCGTTGCACCCAAAGTGTCGGCAAGTTGCCGGCCGATATGAGCGATCTCGGAGACAGGTAGAAATGCTGCCATGGCGAGGATCGCGAACAGCGGAAGTAGGCCGGCGTCGAGAACACCGTCAGTCACTAGTATGGTGCCAGCAACGATGATGGCCAGTCCGCCAAGCCCTGTCGCCACCTCCAACAACGCTGATTGGAACGTCAGGTCGCGATAAAATGCGATACGCAAATTTGCCACACGTCTGGCCAAAACAACGAGACCCTTGCGTCGTCGTGGGCCGTGCCCGAAAGCGACGATCTCCGACAATCCTTGGATGGAATCTACTGCAAAGGCGTTGAGTTCGCCGAGAGCTTCACGTGATTGAGAACCCAAGCGGTCGAGCCGTTCGCGCACAAGGAAGGGGCTCAACACGACAAGTGCGAGGAAGGGCGCTAATGCCGCTGCCATGGGCCAGCCGAAGCTGATAAGAGTTGCGAGTACGACGGCGGGTACGAGCATTGCGATGAAGGCCGGTGCAACCGTGTGTGCGTAGAAATACTCTACGGTCTCGACATCTTGCGTCGCCATCGATGCGAGATCACCCGTACGTCGGTACAGCAGATATGCCGGTGCTAAGCGTTCCAGCTTGTCAAACAAACGCACACGCATTTCTGCCAAGAGTTTGTACGCCATATCGTGGGCAAACCAAGACTCAAGCCAATGCAACGCCCCTGCAACGGGCGCAGCGATGGCCACCGCAAGCAACAATCCCGTGAACTCGCCGCCTACCTTGACTTGCGCCACGATCAGCGCAGAAAGCACACCTACGCCGATCAATGCGACAACGCGGGCGATACCGAATGCGAAAGTTAACGCGAGCTTCAAGCGTTCTTTCGTCACCAATTTCAAGAGCTCAGCTGCAGTGCCAAACCAGCCTATCCCCTCGGCGCGCAATATGGCGTCGGTGGGTTCGAGCTCGGCGACGTGTCTGCCGATGTCGTGCTCATCAGCCGCATGGGTGGGGTCCGGACCATCTCGGGAAGCGGCTTCAAACATCTGATTGCCTGACTCCGCAGCTTGCTCACCCATCAAGCGCCGGTACGGGCCATCGCGTGCGATCAGGATGTTGTGGGGGCCTTGCTCCACTATCTGACCGTCTTCCAGCACCAATATTCGGTCGGCTGTAATGACGCTCGACAATCGATGTGCGAGGGTCAGCGTCGTACGTCCTCGCATCACCCCATCGAGGGCATCTTGAATGAACGCCTCGTTTTCAGCATCAACTGCTGATAACGCTTCGTCCAGAATTAGAATGGGCGCATCGCACAGCAACGCCCGTGCGATCGCAATACGCTGGCGTTGGCCGCCGGATAAGCGAATGCCTCGCTCACCGATGACGGTGGCATATCCTTGCGGCAGTCGCTCAATGAAATCGTGTGCGTTTGCGGCCCTGGCGGCGGTCTCAAGCACGTCCCTCGTCGCATCCGGCTTAGCGAAGCGCAGGTTTTCCTCGACGGTGCCGTGAAAGAGATAGGTGTCTTGATTGACGACGGCGAACATTGCGCGCAATGCCGTGAAAGATAGGTCGCGCAGATCGGTATCACCGATACTGATTCGACCCTTGATCGGATCGTAGAAGCGCAGCAGCAAGCGGACGATCGTCGACTTGCCCGATCCGCTCGAACCAACGATGCCGATGCGTTCGCCCGGTGCAACGTTGAAGCTTAAATCACTGTGTACGTTGCTTGCATTTTCAGTGGCGGGATATGAAAAGGTGACGTTCTCGAATCGGATGGACGGTTCACCGTCAACGCGCCCAGCGGTGCCCTCCCGAGATACGATCGGTTCGGCTTCGAGCAATTGGAATATCGCTTGCGCCGAGGACTGCCCCAGCATCCCGGTATGAAGCTGAGCACGTAGGTCTCGTAATGGACGAAACAGCTCCACGCCCATCATCAAAATAATCAAGAGTGCGTCCAGACTCATATCACCGGAGGCGACACGAATAGCCCCTAATCCCAACGCAGCCGCTGCACCGATGGCAATGCCGCTATCGGTGATGCCGCGGCCGAGACCGTTGGTCGCGTTGACACGCATCGTGCCCGTAACGAGCTCCTGCGAGGCCGCTGCAAGTACGCGCGCGCGCTCGCGCGCCTGGCCGAATGCTTTCAGCGTTGCCAAGCCTTGCACCGCGTCAAGAAACTCCGCCGCAAAGTTGCGGTACGCCCGCGACCGAGCGAGGCTGGCTTGGTAGTCGAAGCGTTGGAAGATACTGGGGGCGACCAGCGTGACTAGGGCTGCGCCCACTAGCACGAACGCAACCGGCAGATCCAGAAACGCGACGAACGCAAAGATCGCAATTGGTGTCATCAAGGCGATCACTACCTGCGGCAGAAACTGGCCAAAGTAGGTCTCTAACTGCTCGACACCATCAACCACCGACACCATGAAGTCACTGGTACTCGCTACGCCGAACCATGCCGGTCCAAGCGCAACGATCTTGTCGTAAAGTGTCGTACGGATCTTGAGCTGTACACGTGCGGCGGTGCGGTGGGCGACCATGGTGCGCGCGTACTCGAATATGCCACGCAAGATCATGACGAGCGCGACGACGGTGATGGGTAGCAAAAGCTCGTTCCATGCTGCGCCTTTGAACACCTTGGCGATGAGCCAACCAAGCAACGCAAGCCGCGCGAGACCCACAAACGTCGCAACGAGGCCAATGAGCACGGACCATGCTATGCGCCCACGAACCCCACGCGTGAATGCCCATAACCTAGAGTCGAAATACATGTGCCGAGCCTATTGATTCTGGGTGGGTAATCAAACGCGTCATCGTGCTCGCGTTGGGTGGCGACGAATGTCGACAGTACCTTGGCCTTCCGGATGCAACGTGTATTGCTCTAGTCTCCTTCGACTTAAAACCTACGCCTCTCGCCGAGATATGTCATGGGGCTTGAGAGTTTGGTTCACATCTAAAGTCTACTCAAATTGCAGACGCGCTAGTTTATGTAGGTGGGTACACCGACTGGTCTCCTGCGTACGCCCTGAAGGCTTTTGAGATCTGTTCAGGCTTTAGAGGCTTTAGAGTAGACAAAACAGTAGACACTTTTATGCCGTTGACGATGAACTAGGCGACTGCAACTATTGATGTAACCGGGCTAATCAGTACGAGTGGTGCCGAACAGCGGCAGTGAAGTAGGCCCCGGGGCACGCGAGCGAGCAATGCGCATATCACCAAGAAGGGAGACGATGAAGAGCCTACGTAGCTTGCTACCAATGGAAGATTTTCTTGGCGATTTCTTGGCTCTTTTGGGCGTCGTCTGATGTATTGGTATGGTTTGTTCTTTGTATTTCTCGCTGTCGCGTTGGTTGTCGTGGCAACCCACGCAATACGAGTCCGAACTAAGGCAACTACGCTCGACAGTGAGAAGCGATACAGATACAGCAAAGGGGAGACAATGGCTTTTGTGTTTGGTGGGTTCGTTCTCTTCATGATGGTCGGCGTGTTTTTAATGGGGTGGTGATGGAAGGCTGGATAGTTTTTCTTCTGGTTGTCATCGCTGCTGTGCTGATTTTGGGGCGTGTCGACTTCGACAAGAAGCTTCTGCGTTTGCGGGTCGAATCTTGGAAAGAGCCATATTAGATGGCTAACAACTACCAAGCATTAGACAAAGATATTAGAGACGCAGAGCCTATAAATATGCTTAACGCTGAACTTATAGCAAAGCGACACAACGTAAAGCCTCGTATGGTGCTCGCTCGTGCTATCTCTCTCGGTATTCGCTATACGCCAGCAACACCAACACCACCGAGCATATACGGACGGCGTCAAGAAGGACCAACAAAGAAGGAACTCATAAGGCAACTCGAAGTTGGAATGAAAGCCGAGGAGGGCGAGTTTTTAGGTTTAGATATGGCGCATCGTTCAGCATTAGAAGCGCTAATAAAAAGGATGAAAGATATCTGAGGAGAAAGCCGAATGAGCGACAACGACGACGACGAAAGAGATATGACACACGAGGAACAAGCGGAGTTTTTCATCTCTGCGGGCATTACATCGGCGATAGATGATTTAACGCTTGCGTTGCGTATGAATGATTGGAGTGAAGCCTCGTATGAGGAAAAGAACGAACATGACGACGACTTCATAACAGTAGAAGCGGACGGTCGTTCAACTCTGAAAGTTGAAGAAGCGTTAGCACATTTAGAATCCGCCGACGAATATGTAAAGAAAGAACCAAACCCAATCACCGAGAAAGAGTTAATAGAGCGTGTTAGAGCAGAGTTGTGGGTTCTTATAAATGATTATGGAGAGGGGCTTGTAGAAGACGACCATAAAGAATTACTACAAGATTTATTGTTGAATATTGAATACTTCCAAGATGGAAGGTTTGACGCCGTGGTTTGGCGGGAACTGGAATAAATTTGGATTTGAAGGGAGTTAGCCCAAGACAAATTGAATGATGCTGCACTCCGCAAAAGTGCTGATGGGCTGGAATATTTCTGTCCATCATCAGCACAAACCTTGCCAATGCCATGTGACACATTGGTGCTGCCACCTTAAATACAGATTAGAGTCCGGGAATGGTTGCAGCCCTGTTTCTTTTTATTCCTCTCTTTATTAAAGCCACCCTTAATGCGTCAATGCGTCGGAAAAGATGATTCCATTCGTACCCATTTTTTTGATAACAGTGGCAGGAGTAATTTTGCACTTCATTCTGATCGCTGGAGTTAATCTTCTTTAAAATTAGCAATAAGGCGTAGCCATTCTGTGTAGAACTTTAGCGAATACCCATCACTATATCCCTGCCCACTGTCTTGAGGACCCACCCTCCCAGCCGATCAATTAGATCTGTAGGCGCTCCAACATTTCTAAGCCTCTCTCCAAAACCTGTCACGGCTCTTGAGCTTGGTTCACATCCAAACCTGCTCGAATTGCAGATGCTCTAGTTTATGAACGTGGAAGAACTACTACTCGACAACTAGAACTGGTGGAGAAAAAAAGAGTTCATTCTGTCCAACCCGTGTTGACGGGGAACAATGAGCCACTAGCTTGGTGCGATCATTGATTGCGTTTGTTTTACTTTAAACAGTATCACGGTACCGACCAGCATCAGTACGATGAGTGATGCGAATCCCAGTTGCTGAGACTGGAGCCAGTCCGTTGTACTTGCCACCATTAAGGGACCAAGAAACAGCGTTACAGTTCCACTTAAGCCGTAGAGTCCAAAAAATTGGGTGGCCTTCTCTGGGGGGCATATCCGCGCCATGAACGTTCGGGATGCAGAAAGACTCGTTAAGGCCAATGCAGCAAACATCTGGAACGCCAAGAAGTAGAGTATTTCGGCTACTGTTTTGAAGTAAGGAGATGCCCAGACCGGGTCCGTGCTGACGGAAATGACGAATAGAACTGTATCGGGCTGCATCGATACCAGGGTTAGTAAAGTCAGCGTCGCCAGGACAACAGTTAATCTTAGCGTGGTGAGGGAACCAAGTTTGTCATCGAGCAGGCCACCCAGATAGACCCCAAACATTGCAGATGCAGTCGTACATAGCCCTAATAGCAGCATCGATGTTGCATCCCATCCAAAAGTACCCGATGCATAAACCCCACTAAAAATTACAACGCCCATAACGCCATCGTTATAAAACATACGAGCCAATAGATAGATGGCGATATTGGAGTAATGTTTCAGTTGCCGAATGGTGGTCAAGACATCTCCCAATCCTTGTAGCACAGCGGTGGAGAGAGTCTGTTTTGAGGCAACGCTATCCGGGGTAAATAGCACAAGCGGCAACGTTGCCAGGAACAACCAAGTTGCGCCGATGGGTCCGACAATCCTATTGTGTCCATGTGTAGACTGGTCAATCCCAAGAAGTGCCTGATCGGGTAAAAAGGACCAGTCCTGTGTACCTGGTAGTGCGAAACCGATCAGGATGAGGAGCATGAAGGTAATCGCACACAGGTTACCGACAGAAAAAGCCATCCCTGAAAGCATCCCCGCCTTATTCGCAGGAGTAACGCTTGGTAGCATTGCGTTATGAAAAACTTCGGCATAACCAAACGCAATTAGAAACACAAGTAACAGCAAGAGACTCGAGGTCAAGCCGAGCCCACCTTCCTCCGGGAGCATCCACCAGAAAGTGATCGCCACTAAACCCATAACAATGTGGCTACTAATAATCCAAGGTTTGCGTCGGCCGATTTTATCCGCAATCGATCCCAGGAATGGAATGGTAAGTGCCATGATTAGGCCTGAACCGGCTTGGAGAAATCCGATGAGTGTCTGCCCCCGAACCGGATCCCCCACCACAACATTGCTAAAGTAGGGAAAGAAGATATAGATGACCGCCATGACGTAAAGGGGTTCACGTGCGGCCTGCCCGAGCATCCAGCTGTAATATCCCAGCGGTGGTGCCGCCGGTGTTCCAGCCAAAGAGAGCGGTTCGTTAGATCTAAGCATTTTAACTATTGAGAAAATTGATCATTCGATCTATGGCCTGTCTTGACTCCGGATAGATTTCTTCAAAGTGAAGAAAGCCATGGGGCATATTTTCATAGTAGAACTCTTCGTTTTTTATTCCCTCGGAACTCAATTTCTTTGCTAAAAGTTTTGAGCCAGTTATAAGTCCGTCCAGAGTGCCGCAGAGAATGTGGGCCGGAGGAAGTTTATCTGCAACATATATGGGGCTTATTCTTGGATCCGAAAGAATATCCTCGTCCAGACCAGCCCCCAGATAAGAACCTACCATCATTTCCATCAACAAATCTGAAGAATCTGTTTCTAGGTTTTCGGTAGCTTCTCCCATAGTAGAAAAATCAAAAACTCCATAAATAAGAAGGACTTTCTTGATATCAATTCTGTTGTCTTCAGCGAATGCTGCCGCACACGCAGCTGTAAAATTACCTCCAGCAGAATCTCCTCCAACGGACAATCTATTGGAATCTCCATGGTACTCGAGCGCATTATCTACAACCCACCTAAGCGACTCGCAACACTCGTCAAAACCTTGTGGAAATGGATTTTCGGGCGCCAGAGCATAATCAACATTGAAAACTAAGAAACCTGCCTCAGCAAATCGATGACATATCCTTCGATGACTTTTAGGACTTCCTGCAATCCAACCCCCCCCATGAAAATACACAAGTATAGGGAAAGGCCCTTCTCCTTTGGGTACGTGTATATCCGTTGTTAGTGAGTGGTCTTCTTTTTTAGAGATCTCAACTTCAGTAAGAAAATCACCTATTTCTGGGAGGTTTTCGTTTGCACCCGTTGATGCCACTGCTTCTTCTAGAATATTTCGGAAATCGTTTATATCTTTCGGAGTTCTTTCATTAAAAATATTTGTCAATGGATCCAAATTTTCTGTCATGCCCGTGTCTCCTTTATTTTTACTCTGAGTTGGCATCCTGTTCTCAACAATCCCATCGGGTTCCATGGGAGAGTACTAAGAACAAATTGCCTACGCCCAATAAAAAAAGTCTAAAAATTACCAATCTTTTCGCCTGCTTCTTTATCTGCAATGGGTCTAGTTCAAATTAGCCCCATCATTCGCGTAGCGTGAGTATGCCTTCCCCCGTCATCGGTACAAATCGCACCGGCAAAACGTTGCGAGTCGATAAGTCTCCGACCGAATCCCGAGTTACTACGGTAAGTTCTTGATCACCGTCCGCGTCCCCCAGCGGCATTATTAATTTACCGCCATTAGCGAGCTGCGAGAGCAACTGCGGCGGAACAGACGATCCGACCGCAGTGACGAGAATTCCATCGAAAGGCGCTTCTTCAGGCCATCCGTACCATCCGTCTCCTGTCTTTATGGACACGTTGGTGTACCCCAAGGACTCGAGGCGACGTTCCGCTGAATGAGCTAGTTCCGGTACGATCTCTATGGAATAAACATGAGCCACAAGCTCCGCAGCAATCGCTGCCTGATATCCAGATCCCGTGCCAATTTCAAGAATCCGATCGCCGGGTTGCGGGTCAACCAGATGAGTCATCAAAGCAACGATAAAGGGTTGAGAAATGGTTTGACCGAAACCGATTCCAAGCGGGTGGTTTTCAAAGGCTTGATTTGATGAACGCTCGGGAACGAACTTAGAGCGATCGACTTTCGCGATCGCTGCTAAGACGGGACGGCTAATCTTATCGACAGCCGTGTACGAACTCGTTAAACGAGCGCTCGTCTCAATAGCCTTTAACATGTCGTCCATGCGATTAATCGTCGACGAGTCCTTATCCCAGGCAGGATCACCTGCGGATAGACAGATGCACCACAGACTCGCTATAGCAGTACTGCACAACCGCTTACAAGTTCTCCTTGCGTTTGAGGAATTTTGAGAATACTTCTTCGAACGGGGTGCTTTCTGCATATCGGGGATTTAATCAGTTCATGGTTGCTTTCAGCATCTTTTTTATCGTAATTAACGGCTAATTTCTGGTGACTCGGGGCCAGACGGTTATGAAGTGGAAATCTCGGGCCCAACTGCTCGTTAAATGGGGAGTCAACTTAGCTGTCGCAACTATTTGTATTAATTAAAACGGGGAAGTGTTTTGGAAAAGGATGAGGTTTACAAAAGAGTCAGAGCAAAAGTAGAAAAGCTATTGGGGTTCTACTTTCATTTGGCAGTTTACGTAGTTGTGAATGGTTTTCTTCTCACTATTAATCTTACGGCATATGCTGACCCGGGTTTTGCTCCTGGTTATCTTTGGGCCAAATGGCCACTGATGGGTTGGGGTATTGGTTTGTTCTTTCACGCTTTTAGGGTTTTTGGATCAGGATACAAAGAGCGCATGATTGAAAAGATGATAAAAAAAGAGATGGGTCAGCAATAAAAATTAGCTAGGGCCTCCGCTACGAACGTACCCGTCCCGGTTCGACGTACTTCAGAACGGTTCCCTATGCCACTCGCCGAGACCTGTCATGGCTCTTGAGTTTGGTTCACATCCGAAACCTACCCATGAGTGTTATACACAAGTAGGTCTATCTCTCTGGAATCGCTAGTAGTTTCAGCAAAAATTGAAGTAAAAAAAGGAAAGAAAAATAAGAAAAACAAAAAATAGCTTTATGACTTAACTATACTTTTTTACACAATATTTGGAAGAAAAAGAGACATCCAAACTTGGTGGACCTTCTGGTCAAAAATTGGAACCGCCGGAAGTCCTAACTTCGACCGGAATAGGAGCAGCGTATGTCGGCGGCGAGCAATCACAACTGGTTCGATACTGAATCCGGCATCCTGGACAGGCGCATTTTTACCGACGAGGAAATCTACCAGGAAGAACTGCAAAAGATCTTTGGGCGGGCATGGAACTTCATGTGCCACGAATCCCAGGTTCCTGAAGAGGGTGATTTTTTCATGAACTGGATCGGTGAGGATGAGGTCATCATCGTCCGCGACCGCGAAGGCACTATCAACGTACTTCTAAACAGTTGCCCACATCGCGGTAACACGGTCTGTCGTGCTGAATTGGGGACTACAAAGAGTTTCGTTTGCTCTTATCACGGCTGGAACTATGACCTGAACGGTCGCCTGATCGGGATGCCAAGCGAAGAGCACTTTTACCGCAATCCCATGGATAAGAACGACTGGGGTTTGACGCCTGCTGCAAAGGTAGAGAGTTACAAGGGGTTCGTGTTCGCGACACTTGACCCTGAAGCGCCTCCGTTGGTCGACTACCTTGGCTGGGTTGGTAGGCTTGGCATTGATTTCATGGCGGCACAGGGAGAGCTGGAATTTCTCGATGGGGTTCACAAGAACCGGGTGCAGTGCAACTGGAAACTTGCGGTCGACAACGTGTACGACTGGTATCACGTCAAGGTATCGCACGGTTCAGCGCTTAAGATTGGCATGATCGGTGAGGAATCGATGGCACCCATGGACCAGATGGTACTGCTTGGTGAATTTGGGCACGGCATTGGTGGTCCCGGCATTACTGAGGAGATGTTCCAGGAGTCAGTAGCCCGACTCAGCGGTAGTGAAGGTGAACAGATCTGGTATGACCGGAATGTCCGGCAACGAATGAAGCCAGAGGTTACGGAAATGCTAGGACCGGTAGGCAAGCGCTCTTTCGGTCATCCGAACATTTTTCCGAACCTGTGGGTCGCGCTGACCCGGCAGGTGTGTTTGCGAATTCCACGTGGCCCCTATGAGACTGAACTCTGGTGGTTCAACTTTCAGCCGAAACACGTGCCGGTAGAACAGCGTCAAAACGCAATATTCATGCAGAACCACCTCTTTGGTCCTGCGGGGATCCTCGAACAGGATGACGGCGAAAACTGGAGCCATTCGACGAGGGGCGCCAAAGGCAGTTTCGCCAGGACGCGACCCTTGAACTTCACCATGGGCAAGGGCCAGGACCAGGTACTGCACGATGAGTCTGGACAGTCACGCATTGAAACTGTCGTTAATGAACACGGTCAACGCTGGACTTACCAGTCCTGGCAGGAATGGATGAATGCGGCGTCGTGGCCCGAGTTGATGCAGAACCACTCGCTGCCGCCGACGGGAGAAATCTGACGAGCAGTTACCAGAAACTGGATATGCAGCAGCGCATGCTGCTCAAGTTCGAGGTCGAGGAATTCCTGTTCATGGAAGCCGACCTGCTTGACTCGAGAAGGTATGACGAATGGCTTGAATGTCTCACCGATGATATCCACTACTGGATGCCGATCCGTCGGACGACCACAGCGCGCGAGGTTGAGCGTGAGTTCACGAAGCCCGGCGGTATGGCCTTTTTTGACGATGACAAGAGTGTTCTGGCCTTACGGGTAAAACGACTGGCCATCGGCAGGGCGTGGGCAGAGGACCCTCCCTCGAGGACGAGACGACTGATCACGAATATCAAGATATTGGGTTACGACGGAGAAGAAGTGAGCGTGGCAAGTAATTTCCAGTTGTACAGGTCTAGGCTTAACAGCGAAGAAGACAATTGGATAGGTCGCCGGGAGGACAAGTTGCGGCGTGCTGATGGCGGCTTCAAGCTATCACAGCGCCACATCTATCTTGAGCAAACCGTGATCCTGTCGCAGAACATGAGCAGCCTGTTCTGATGGGTAGGCTTGAGGAGCAATCCATTGTCGTGGCTTAGGCCCCAAATCACGACCTCGAGCTTCTCCTCAGATAACTTCTCACCGCGTTGCTTGGATGGTCGCGTACCTGGTTTAGCCGACAACAAATTCCCTAATTCATATCTTTCGGCCCGGATCTTCAGTCGGTCAACGGCTTCCTCAGCTAGATACCTCTAAAACCTACGCGTACGCACGGTGAAGATATCGCGTGCTTGCCGGCGCAACTGTCAGAGATGCTGCAGTATCGGCACCGTTGGTGATGACAAGTCATCCCCCAACTGCTTGCCGCCGAAAATGCCCGTATAAAACTTGCTCTGAACCATCTCAGCAAAGTACTTAATCCCCGGATACGAAACGATCACGACTTGATCGAAGTCCACATCATCTTCCAGCGATACCGCCCGACCCATATGAACTGGCCCATGCCCAACTTCAGACAACATTGACATCATCGAATTACCGTACTTGGAATTCGCAATCTTCTGTCTCGCATCGCCAAGCTTCTGGAAATTGATGATGACTAACGCATCCTCGCTGAAAGCCTCGTGTTCAGCTACGGTCTTTTCCAGGAAGACTCTTTGAGCGGCTGCTTGAGGGAGCCGTTCAGCTGGCACCTCAACGGGCTCAAAAGGATAGGTTGCGGAGTTGCCAGAGAGGAAGTGGCGAATACGTCTCTGCAACATATAGAGCGAGACAACAAGGTTCTGCGTTCTCTCGCGTTGCATACCGAGTGACCAGATGCGGGTGAATTCGCTCTTCAGGCCCAGGTAGTTCGCGCTTACTGCGGCGGTTTCCCAGGCGTCTCGCGTCGCATACTGTGAAACGACGAAAGCTTCCCATTCAAGATCAGGCATCTGCTGCGACTTACGCGGTCTTGGAAAGGCGACCTTACCGGCATAAATGACTTCGGCACCGTGCTGCTCGACGCCTTTCACATATCGACCAACACCTTCAAGGAGCTCCTGGCCGGGTTTGAGCTTCAATGCTGAAACGACATGAAATGCGGCCGAACTATGGAACAGATCCTGACGGTCAAATAGCACACTGCGTCGCAACTGCGAGTGGTTCCATAGTTGAGCGCCAACGACCAGAACAACTATAGCTACTAGTACGCAAATGGTAACCAGCATGATTCTCATATCACCTCTTATGTTTGACGCTCGAATAGCATCGGATTGTCTTAAAGCACAACAACAATACCGCGGAGTGCAGCCTCAACCTACGATGGTATCTATAGACGTTGAAACGATTTCCAGCATCTTCGTTTGAGGGGCTAGTCACTCATATTCAAGGGGGGTAATTGGGGGTGCAGACAAGGGGTGGTACCCCAAAAAATAAAACAGTCAGACATTCGGAAAAGGACGGCAAGGAGTCGGTAGGCGGGCTTGGATATTTGGTGTATTTTGGTAGAGGGTCTTGGCCGGTAGATCGGTTCGGGTGCGCTTACTTTTTTGGGCGGGTTTGGCTAGCGCAGCCGCACCATAAATTCCGGCGTGTAGGCGCCTTCAGGGTCGTCGCGAACTAGTTCGTCGAGACACGAGTGCTGCACTTCGCATAGGGGTTGCCGGATGGAAAAAGTAATCATCAACGATGTCGGACCTCGAGATGGATTACAGAATGAATCCACCACCGTCACTCCTCACGATCGCGTCGCTCTTATAAATGCGTTGATTGCTGCAGGCGTTCCTGCTGTCGAAGTTGCCAGCTTTGTGAGTCCCCACGCTGTCCCAACAATGGTTGGGGCGTCTGAAGTGGTGGCTTCTCTGGATTTGGATGGTGGGGCCTTCAGCTCGCTTGTTCCCAACTATAAGGGCTACGAACTGGCCAAAGCATCCGGTATTCGGTCCGTGGCAGTCGTTCTCTCGGCCACGGAGACGATGAATATCAAGAACATCCATATGGGTCTCGATGAAACCATCGCGGTCTGCTCTGACATTGTTCAACAGGCGCAAAAAGACGGACTTGAAGCACGAGCGTATCTATCGGTAGCGCTCGGGTGTCCGTATGAGGGGCCTGTTGCCGAAGAGCATATTGAATCGCTGGGACACAAGATGTTCGACGCGGGCGCTTCCGAAGTCATTGTTGCCGACACGATTGGCGCCGCAAACCCTTCGCAGGTGAAGTCGCTTTTTAACCGTATGTGTACAGTATTCGGGTCCGAACGGCTCTCCGCGCACTTTCACGATACGCGCGCGTTGGCTCTTGCCAATGCATGGCAAGCGTTAGAGTGTGGGGTTCGCAAGTTCGACGCCAGTATCGGAGGCCTCGGAGGTTGCCCATTTGCGCCGGGAGCGGCCGGTAACCTTGCAACAGAAGATCTCGCTACTATGCTGGAACAGGCAGGTTTCGAGACTGGCGTGAACGTAGATAAATTACTCGAAGCGGTTGAATTGGTACGCGGTTTGGTCGGACACGACGTCGGTGGTAGAACGCTGGCCTGGCTAATCGGAAGGCGTTCTGCCGACTAACTGCCACACATAAGTTGTATCGAATATGAATCGCCACGGTGAGGCGATTTGGCAGAGACGTTCATCGAGGTTCTGTGAATTGGGTCTAATTCGGATCCCATTCACCTAAACACGAAGCGGTCAACATTCGTGGTCTACTGCGTCGTCGAGCAGGCAAGTACGCGACATCGAGAGACTCAATCCTCTCGGTTCCATGCGCTACCGGCCCAGTCGGTAGGCTCGCCTTCTCCAGGGACAGGTACTTCTCGTATGCGCTCAGGAACGTCGTCATATTCAAGGCGTAAAGCCTTGCAGCAAACCGCGTGCAGGTTGTATCCCATGGTGTGATAGGTCAATTCAAGGATGTCTTCGTCAGAGAGATGGGAGTGCAACGCTTCAAACAGTTCATCCGAGGCCCTTCCTCCCTGTAAAATCAAAGCGTCCACCCAAGCCAGTACTGCGCGTTCCTTAGCGTCGAAAACATCTGAGACTTGCCAATGAGGTATGGCAGCGATTTGTTCATCGCTAATGCCAAAACGCCGGGCGGCCTTGCAGTGTTGCGAAAACACGAATTGACTGCTTTGGGTATACCCGGTGCGCATGAGCGCAAGCTCACGGACAATATCATCCAATTGACTGACGGCTTTATCGGCAAACATGCCAAACAAGGCAAAGTGACTGGTTGCGTGATCAAAAATGTACGGTACCAAGGCAAACACCGACCACCAATTTCCGGGTGTGCCCGTGGCCGTGCCCGGCGCCTCAACTGGATCGCGTTCACCGAATATCGCCTTGTAATACTTCAACACGTTTTGTGAAGCTTCGTGTTTTGGAACTTCTCTTAGTCTTGGCATATGGATTCCTCCGGTTGTTGCAGCTTTCGTTCTGCTGAATTGAGCGCTACTCGCCATCCTTTGCAGAAAAAACTATCGATTGAAATGTTGTTGACATAGCAGAGAATAGTCAAAGATATTGTCTCCTTGTGGTCAAGAATGAACTCCGCTCTGAGCGATGTGTGAATTGGACAGTTCTTCTAGCACGCGTATCGTTTATCCAATACCAGGAGAAACTCATGCCGACCAATGAAAAGTTCGAGATTAGGGGTATCAACCACTTGGCCTTAGTTTGCAGAGACATGAAAAAGACTGTGGAATTTTACTCCGGGGTCCTCGGGCTCCCGCTAACTAAGACTATCGAGCTTCCCCGCGGTGCGGGCCAGCACTTTTTTTTCGACATTGGCAACGGGGATTCCTTGGCATTTTTCTGGTTTCCAAACGCGGCGGAAAGCCAGCCTGGGATTACGCATGCAGAGGCACTTGTAGGTCATGGCGATATTACTTCGGCGCACGCATCGATGAATCATGTGGCTTTCGATGTTCCAGAAGACAAGATTGAGGAATACCAACAAAAACTGAAAGCGGCAGGTGTTGAGATTACCGATGTCGTCAATCACGATGATTCGGAAACTCAGTCGAGCCCGTCGATTACGGACACTACCTTCGTGCGTTCTATTTACTTTAAGGACCCGGACGGCATCTTATTGGAATTTGCTGCCTGGACCAGAGACATGAACGAACAGGACGTTAATTGTGAACCCAGAAGCGTCGATCACGCGTGAAGCTAGGTAGCCCTGGTCATGCGGGAAGAAGAGCTAGTCGAACGCATTAGGGTCTTGCTCCCCAGCATAACGGAGCATGCGGCGCAGGCCGAACAAGAGCGCAAGCCGGTGGATTCGGTAATGAAATCCCTTGAGGAAGCGGGGGTCTATAAGTTCTTCGTACCCAAGAGATATGGAGGGTATGAGTTCAGTCTCGGAACTTTCATGGACATTGGCATAATGCTCGGCGAAAGTTGCCTATCTACGGCCTGGGTGACGACGTTCTGTATGGAACATAACTGGTTGCTCAGCTTGTACAACCGAGAAGCCCAGGACGACATTTTTGGAAAGCAACCATACATCATTGCGCCGGGCGCTCTCGCGCCGAAGGGTACGGCAACCCCGGTAGACGGCGGTTATCGTATAAATGGTCGCTGGGAGTGGGCTACCGGCGTGATGCACGCAGATTGGGTGATGGTAGGCGCGTTGACACCCACAGAGGATCCAAAAAAACCTGATCTATGTATGTATCTCATCCCCCGCGAGGAAGTGAATGTTATTGATACTTGGCACGTTGCCGGGATGGTGGGTACAGGAAGCAACGATATTGAGGTTGAAGACGTATTTGTGCCTGGGCACCGTAAGCAGAGCGTTGTCGATATGCGCGATGGCTCAAGCCCCGGCGCGTTATTTCACGACTCGCCATTATATAAGATGCCGATGATGCCCGTGTTGGGATTGACGGCTGCAGCGCCTGCGGTCGGTGGAGCACGTAAGGCTGTAGCGCTATTCAGGGAACGGCTACAAGAACGCACTGTCTATGGTACGGCAGATAAGCAAAGCCAAAGGGCGATCGCTCAGGCTCGTTTGGGTCATGCCCAAGTCGCGGTGGAGACTGCGGAAGTTTCGTTAAAGAGTATCGCCCAAACAGCGGTGAACTGGGGCGAAAGCGGTAAACCTTGCCCGGAAATTGAACGCGCACTTCTGCGCTTAAAGATTGCTCATGTGGTTAGGCAAGCCAGGGATGTAGTTAGGGACGTTGTCGAAGCCAGTGGTTCTCACGCACATTTTCTATCCAGCCCATTGCAGCGGCGGTAATTAGCGACGGTCTTACGTAGGGTTTTGTTCATCGGTGTATTCAATAGGGCCGGGAACGCTCATTGACCCACTATGTCGAAGTGATCTGCTTCGAGTTGGCTGGTTGTAATCCCGCGCAACGTAGAAGGGGATTTTCGACAGCAGCAGGCGGTGGTAGTCCGT
>CEWR01087687.1_pt1 | contig 17178 bp, 17 predicted proteins | sample 356321 | NCBI WGS metagenome assembly CEWR01 (sample SAMEA2621551, study PRJEB7988) | marine metagenome | biome: marine biome (ENVO:00000447); feature: mesopelagic zone (ENVO:00000213); material: "saline water (ENVO:00002010), including plankton (ENVO:xxxxxxxx)" | depth 790 m
TCCGTAGATAGCTGTAGATTTTAAATCAAGATAGCGCCCATAAGTCACAGCACTTTCTCTTACCTGAGCTGCTAATTCCCTAGTGGGTGTCACAATTAAAGTTCTTATTACATGGCCTTTAAATTTATGCTTAGGATTCGATAGCATATGTAAAATCGGTAATATAAAACTTGCTGTTTTTCCAGTACCGGTCTGCGCAGCAGCCATCACGTCTCTTCTTTCAAGTATTGCAGGTATAGCTTTTGCTTGAATTGGAGAAGGCTCTTTATATCCTTTGTGTTTTAAAGCTTTGAGAATAGGTTCATACAAACCAAGTGTATCGAAAGACATATAATTATTTTGTTATTACCATAGAAGAGGGAACTTACAACAAATTGGCTAGTATCCTACACTGTATATTCGTGAGGGTTCTCGCAACTTTGGTACAAAAAAAGGGCTTATAAAAAGCCCTTTTTTAATATTCTTTAGATTTAATAATTTTACCAGTTACTACTACTATTATTGCTGCCTTTTCTGTAAGAAAATTTTCTAGCTACCTGCTTAATGTTGATGATCATTCTCACCATCGTGAGAATGCTTGGTATTTTCTTGAGATTGTTCAGTATCTTTCTTTTCAGGTGTACTTGTTTCATGGGAGTGCGGTTCATCATCTCCATGAGAATGCACTTCTATTAGAGTAGTATGATCTTCTTCATGATGAGTATCTGTAAAGTATCCATTCAGCTGATATGCTAATAAAACTATACCGCAAACGACTAATCCCCAATTGACCATAGTAGATATTTTTTTAAATGAATCTCCTCGAAGCATTAGAATAATAGGGTATGCTATTAGAAGTGCCGCTATTTGTCCAAATTCCACCCCAAGATTGAACGAAAGAATTGATAATAATAGACTGTCTTCATTTAAATGTAATTGCTGTAAACGAGTAGACAATCCAAACCCATGAATTAATCCAAAGAGGAAAACCATGAGAATCAAATTAGGAGCATTTCTGGAGAACACTTTTTTAAAACCATCTAAGTTTTCAAATCCCTTATATATAACACTAAACGCAATGACAGCATCAATCAAATAATAATTTGCAGTAATCTTATAAAAAGTAGCAAAAATAAGTGTGATACTGTGCCCGATAGTGAAAGCAGTAACAAATTTTACAATGTCTGGAAGTTTTGTTAAGAAAAAAATTACACCAACTAAAAATAGTATATGATCATAGCCTGTAACCATATGCTTGGCTCCCAAATATATAAAGTCTAAAAAACTGCCATCTACAAACTCAGCTTGATCAGATTTTGAAAGCTCATGAGCAAAAAGATTACTTGCCATTAAAAGGGATGTTAAAAATGATTTCATTGTTATGAATCTACAACAAAAAAGGACTACCGAAGTAGTCCTCTCTGTTTTTCTTCCTATAAAGATTGCCGCGAAAGAAAAGTGGGCGATGAGAGATTCGAACTCCCGACGTCCTGCGTGTAAAGCAGGCGCTCTGACCAGCTGAGCTAATCGCCCCAAAAGTGAGTGAAATTAAATTCTTAGATTAAATAATCCAACAAATTACTTTTTAAGATCTGGGATAGCCACATCAATGACATCCATCACTTCTTTTGCGAAATGAAAGGTTAAATCTTTTTTGATATGTTCCGGAATCTCTTCTAAGTCACGCTTATTTGCAAAAGGAAGTATGACTGTTCTAATGCCTGCACGATGAGCAGCTGTTACTTTTTCTTTAACACCACCAATAGCAAGGACATTTCCTCTTAACGTAATTTCTCCAGTCATAGAAAGTTTGCTCTTTACTGGCTTATCTGTTAATAAAGATACCAATGAAGTAAACATTCCTACACCCGCCGAAGGACCATCTTTTGGAATAGCTCCAGCCGGACAATGAACATGAATATCCATTTTTTCTGCAAAATCTTCTTTTAATCCTAAAATATCTGTATGGGATTTGACATACGTAAATGCAGCAGAAGCAGACTCTTTCATAACATCGCCCAATTGACCGGTCAAGGTAAGCACGCCTTTTCCTCTCATCTTGCTTGATTCTACAAATAGAATATCTCCACCTGCAGCAGTCCATGCCATCCCCGTTACAACACCTGGCTTAGTAGTGCGTTCTGCTAAATCAGATTGAAACCTAGGAATCCCTAAATAGTTATTAACGATTTTTTTAGTCACATTAACCGTTTTTACTTTTTTATTTATTACATCTACTGCAATTTTTCTAAGCACATTAGAAATTTCTCTTTCTAAGCTTCTTACTCCAGATTCTCGCGTATAAGAACGAATAACTTCCCTAATACCAGTTTCATTAAACTTAACTTGCTTAGGAGTCAATCCATTTTCTGTAATTTGTTTTGGAATTAAATGCTTTTCAGCAATCTTAATTTTTTCATCATCAATATAGCCTCTGAAATCTAACATTTCCATACGGTCATATAGTGCATGAGGAATATTATCAGCATAATTTGCTGTAGAAATAAACATTACTTTACTTAAATCAAAATCTACTTCTAGGTAATGATCACTAAATGCATGATTTTGTTCTGGATCCAAGACTTCAAGCATTGCTGAAGAAGGATCGCCTCTAAAATCTGAACCTAGCTTATCAATTTCATCCAACATAAAGACAGGGTTGTTTGTTTTAGCTTTTTTCAATGACTGAATAATTCTTCCAGGTAATGCTCCGATATAAGTACGTCTATGTCCTCTAATTTCTGCTTCGTCTCTTACTCCACCCAATGAAATACGAACAAATTCTCTTCCCATTGATTTAGCAATAGACTTTCCTAAAGAAGTTTTACCAACCCCTGGAGGGCCTGTAAAACAAAGAATAGGTCCTCTAACCATGTCATTTTTTGAAACTTTCTTTTTCAAAGACCTTACTGCTAGATATTCCAGCACACGTTCTTTTACTTTTTCCAGACCATAATGATCTTCGTTAAGCGTTTTATTGGCTTTTTTAAGATTTAAATTATCTTTACTAGATTTACTCCATGGCAAATCTGTTAACCACTCTAAGTAAGTTCTTGCAACAGAATACTCAGGAGATTGTGGTGAAATACGTGAAAGACGATCTAATTCTTTATGTGCTACGTTTGTAGCCTCTTCGCTCATCTTCACATCATCAATTTTTTTAGTCAATTCATCTAATTCTACAGTCTGATTATCTTCTCCTAGTTCTTTTTGGATAGTTTTCATCTGCTCTCTTAGATAATACTCTCGTTGAGTCTTAGAGATTTCATCTTGAACTTCTGTTTGAATTTCTTCTCCCAGCTTAATGCGCTGTATTTCTTTTTGTAATAAATTAATTGCAATTTCAACACGCTTTTTAATATCTAACTCTTCTAGCACTTCTTGTTTTTCTGAATTCGATATAGATAAAAGAGATGTTGCTCTATCAGCAAGCCTAGAAGGACGATCAATATTTGATAACATTCCTGCATGCTCTTCATTTAGATTTGGAGAAATTTTTATTAATTCAGTAAATGAATTTTTTAAACTTTTAGCCAATGCTTCAACCTGCACATCTGGAGCAGTAATTGATTCTGGAATTCTTTCTACGTCAGCAATAAAATAGTCATCGCCTTCGTCGTATTTTAGAATCTTTACTCTATCTACCCCTTGTACAATAGCAGACTTACTATTATCTGGCATATCAAAAGTCTTTAATACCAATGCCAATGTACCATAAGAATATAAATCTTGTTCTTTTGGATCTTCTACTGAGCCATCTTGCTGTGCAACTACTACCAAATATTTATTATCTGGATCTAGATCTTCAATCAGCTTTAGCGACTTTTTTCTTCCTACATAAATAGGAATAACTTGTTGGGGGAATAATACCGTATTCTTTAACGGCATTACTGGATATTGTTTTTCTATTGTGTCCATATTTTTTCCTACTAGTATTGATGCAAAAAGTATGCCTTATATCAAATATAACCTAAAACTATAAAAATTCATCAATAATCTGCCAAAATGGCAATGAAGTCTGCTAATTTAGTTCAATTGAGTATAAAAACTCTTCAAAGAATGCAGAATTTACTTTTATCAACTCATCATTCCCTACAGCCTTAATAAAATATAAGCTATTAGGAAATTCAACTACGCCTCCCAAGAGGCCATAATTAGATTTAACAACTACTGGGACTGTATTATTCCCCATTCTAGGTATCTCGTAGGTGCCATACATCTCAATGGATGTAACATATTTACTATCCAAGCTATCTCTTGTAATAATGATATTAGTGCTATCAAATGATGCGTCTTTCTTAAATTGACCAATCCAACGATCTATATTTTGATCTGCCGTGCCTTGAATGTTATTAAAAACGACTAAAGAAAAATCTTCATTGGTGTCCAAATGCACTTCTAATAAACGAAATTGCTTATCTGAGCTGGATGCCTCCCAATTATCGGGCAATTTATAAGAAATATTTTTTACCATATCCCTTCCTATAAATTGATTGGTACCATTAATTGCGATATGAGATATAAAAAAACATGCACCAATAATAACTGTATATAATATCAATCTATTCATTATTGCTAAATATAGTACGAGCTTGCTCATCTGCACGATAAGAACTTCTTACTAATGGACCAGACTCCACTATTTTAAAACCAATTGATTTGCCAAAAACTTTATATTCTTCAAATTTTTCTTTTGAAACATATTTTTCTACCTTTAAATGTTTTCTTGTGGGTTGTAAATATTGACCAATTGTAAAAATTTGTACTCCTAAATCTACAATTTGCATCATGGTATCTTTTACCTCTTGTTCAGTTTCTCCCAATCCAACCATAATACCTGTTTTTGTACGTAGACCATACTCTATCGACTCCTTAAGTACATCTAGTGAGCGTTGCCAGTTTGCTTGCGCTCTTACTCCTTTGCTAATTCTTTCTACGCATTCAACATTATGGCTAAATATATCTGGCTTTGAATCAAATACTGTTTTTAAAGCTTTTTTATCTCCCTTGAAATCTGGAGTCAATACCTCTATAGTACATTTTGGATTTAATTTGCGAGTAGTGTTAATTGTTTGTGCCCATATCGTAGATCCATAATCATTTTTTAAATCGTCCCGATCTACCGATGTAATCACGACATGTCGTAATTGCATTTTTTGTACCGCTTGTGCTACACGATATGGCTCAAGAGGGTCATCCCAAGTAGGCCTTCCTGTCTTAATAGAGCAAAAACCGCATCCTCGAGTACATGTATCCCCTAATATCATCAAGGTAGCTGTTTTTCGACTCCAGCATTCATAAATATTGGGGCATCTTGCTTCAGCACAAACAGTATTGAGGTAACTGTTTTGTACTATTTTTTTAACTGATTTATAATTCTCATCAGTCGTGATATTAATCTTTGGTTTATGTAGTCCCGCTTGAATCATGATGTTTTAAATAATTGATTAAAATGCAATATAATTGACTGTTTAATATCATTCATAAAAAATTTTGTTCCAAGTTCTTTCTCCATTGATGTCATTAAAATATCGTCAATGCCACAAGAAATAATACTAGAAAAATAGTTCATATCAGTATTCACATTTAAAGAAAATCCATGTGTAGTGACTCCGTGAGATACTCGAATACCAATACTACCAATTTTTTTGTTATGAACCCATACGCCGGGTTTTCCTTCTTTTGTATGTGCATCTATAGCATAATCATGAAGCGTAGCAATCAGTAGCGATTCAATATTCTTTACATAAGATTTAATACCTAATCCTACTTTTTTTAAGTCTATTATTGGATATCCAACCAATTGCCCCGGACCATGATATGTGACATCTCCTCCACGATCTGTTTGAACAATTTTACAATTCTCTTTTAAGATGTTTTTAGGATCAGCATGCTTTCCAAGAGTATAAATATGATCATGCTCTACCAAGAATAAGGTATTCCCTCCGGTATTATGAATTAATTTTTCTCTTGTAAGTTCTTGTGTAGATAGGGCTACATTGTAATCACATGTTCCTAAATCTTTAACAGTTATATCCATTTACTTTAACTGTAATAATGTTTCAAAAATAGCCTCAGAAAACGTAGGATGAGGATGTACAGAATTCAATATACTATTAATTGTTAAGTTGTTTGATTTGATAACACTCAGCTCTGAAATCATTTCCGTCGCATTAGATCCAACAATATGTGCGCCTAAAATATGACCTTTTCCCCCAACTAATATTTTTATAAAGCCATCAGTAGCTCCCACTGCAACAGCCTTTCCATTAGCAATGAAAAATGACTTAGCAACTTTAAATTCTATAGCATTATCTACTAATTGTTGTTCTGTAGATCCAATCGATGCCACTTCTGGTTTTGAATAAGTGCAAGCAGGAATACTGTTATAATCAATTGTTTCTGGATCTAATCCACAAAGATGTTCTGCTGCATAAAGACCTTCTGCTGCAGATACATGGGCAAGCCATGGCGCACCAATGACATCTCCTACAGCATAGATATTATCAATAGTTGTTTTTCCATTCTCATCTACTACAATATGATTGCTAGCAGAAAATTCTATTCCTAACCCTTTTAATCCCATTCCATTAGAATTGCCTTCTACTCCAACTGAGATTAAGATTTTTTCATCATCAATCTTATCTGCTAATGTGCCAGTTAAGACATTAATGTTTTTCTTTTTAAAAACTTTTTCAACCCATTGTGATACTTCTTTATCTTCGTGTGGCAGGATAGTGTTTTCTGCTTCGATAAGTGTAACATTTGTCCCAAAACTGTTAAAGAAATATGCAAATTCTACTCCAATTGCACCCGCGCCAATAATGGTCATAGATTTAGGGATAGATGTCATTTGAAAAATATCTTTTGCATAAACAATCTTGTTGTGATCTGCATCTAAATTAGGGAGAGTCTTTGGCTTAGATCCTGTTGCAATAATAAATGCTTCTGCAGTAATAGCATTATCATTAACTGTTATTGTATTTTTGTCAGTAAAGGCTCCAAATCCTGCATGAAAATCGATATTATGTTTTTTTACTTGGTGATGTAAGCCTCTTGATAAACGCTGTCTAGCTTGCACACTCTTGTTGATAATAAACTCAAAATCTACAGTGATATCTTTAACAGAAATACCATAGGATTCTGACGCATTGATTAGATCCATAGCTTCTGCATTTTTTAATAATGATTTAGTGGGAATACAGCCCCAATTAAGACAAACGCCTCCAAGATTATTATCATCAACAATCGCTACTTTCTTTCCTAGTTCAGCAGCACGAAATGCGGCATTATATCCTCCGGGACCTCCGCCTAGAATAATTAAGTCATAATTGTTCAATAGTTTCTCTTTTCTTTTTATACGTTATTTGTTTGTACCAAATTTAAGAATTCATTTCTAGTAGTATCTTTTTCTTTAAATGATCCTAGCATAGCACTTGTTGTTGCAACGCTATTCTGCTTTTGCACTCCACGCATTAGCATACAAAAATGCTTTCCTTCCATAACAACTGCCACTCCTTTTGGTTGCAAAATATCTTGAATAGTATTTGCAATTTGATTGGTAAGTCGTTCTTGGACTTGTAATCTCTTAGAATAATGATCAATAATTCTTGGAATTTTTGAAAGACCAATAATTTTTCCATTTGGGATATATGCAACATGCGCTTTTCCATAAAATGGAATAAGATGATGCTCACAAAGACTATAAAATTCTATATTTTTTACAATAACCATATCCTTTGCAGATTCATTAAAAATAGCATCATTGATTAGCGTATCAAGATTTTCCTTATACCCTTGTGATAAAAATTCCCAAGATTTTGCCACTCTTTGTGGGGTCTTTAACAATCCTTCTCTGCTTGGATCTTCTCCAATAGACTCTAGCAATTGTTTAGTAATTTCTTCTAAATGTTTTTTCTCTTTTTCGTCCATTAATGCTCCTCTAAATAACTTGTAGGTTGAATCTTATCTTTTAATGCCCATAATGCAAAATAAATGATTGGAGTATCAAATAGTGCAACCAACACCTTGAATAACCATCCCATCATCCATAAACTATAAAAACGTTCCCATTCAATAACACCAGCTGAACAAAGAATAATCAAAATTACCGATGTGTCTACTAATTGAGAGAACATAGTAGATGCATTATTTCTAAGCCATAAATATTTTCCTTTAGTAAGGCGTTTCCAAAAATGGAATATTCTAACATCTATTAACTGTGCAGTCAAATATGCTACCATAGATGCAAAAAATGCAGGGCCTGTTAATCCAAAAACTCTTGTAAATGTTTCGCTATCTATTGGCGACCATTCTGCGGCAGTAGCATTGATAGAAATCATTATTAATAGTGTCGTAAAAACGCTCGCAAAAAATCCAGATACCACTACTTGATTTGCTCGCTTTTGTCCATAGAGCTCAGAAATTAAATCTGTGACTAAAAATGTCACGGGGTATGCAATAATCCCTACGGAAAGCTCAAAGGTCATCCCAAGAAAATTCCAAGTAAAAAACTTTTGAAAAATAAGATTGCATGCAACAAGTGATGCAATAAAAATTCCTGTTAAAATTAAATAAAATCTTTCTTGAAAATCATTCACTATTACCCCCATAATAGTCTGTATAAATTGTTGGCGTTTCTTCTAGGCGTATATGGTGCAAAGAACATCCTTCTAAATGAGTAGAAATAGCTTTCCAAATAAAAATTACCAAATTTTCTGTTGAAGGCTGCTTCCCTTCAAACCAAGGAATATCTTTCTCAAATTGAGAGTGGTCTAGTACGGACACAACATGCTCCTTCACAACTACTTTTAAATGATCTAGATCTACTAAGAATCCTGTATCCGGGTCTACATCTCCAGTTACGGTAACATGTAATGTATAATTATGCCCATGCACTCTGACATCTTTTCCAAATACTTCTAAGTTTTTTTCATCAGACCAGTTAGCATTTCCATATTGATGCGCCGCTGCAAAAGTAAATACTTTTGTTAAATATATATTATCATTCTTTGCCATTTCAATAGATAATTTATCTAAATAAAAATCTTCTTCCAACTACTGAAGTGATTGGACATTTCTCTGGATTGAAATTTTTAGCAGGACAATAATCTCTACCATAAAATACAATTTGAAGATGAAGTTTACTCCATTTTTGTTCTGGGAATAATCTCTTAGCATCTTTTTCTGTTTCTTTCACACTTCTACCCGAAGATAGTCCCCATCTATACATTAATCGATGAACATGAGTATCTACAGCAAATGCAGGAACACCAAATGCTTGAGACATCACAACAGAAGCAGTTTTATGTCCCACGCCAGGGAAAGACTCTAAAGCTGAAAAATCATTGGGCACTTTCCCGTTATATTTATCAACTAATATTTGCGATAGACCTAAAATTGCTTTTGACTTAGCTGGACCTAATCCGCAAGGTCTAATAATGCTATAAATAGTCTCATAGTCTAATGTTATCATTTTTCTTGGCGTATCTGCTTTAGCAAAAAGAGTTGGGGTTACTTTATTGACAGACTTATCTGTAGTATTTGCTGATAATAAAACTGCAATCAATAACGTATAATCATTCGAATGCTTTAATGGAGGTGAAACGGAAGGATAAATTTCTTCTAGCTTATCAATGATAAATTTTACTTTATCTTTTTTTAACATTTAGAATTACAGCTTATTTAACGCATCAAAAGTCAGTGATTTTGGACGAGTTAGGGGTAGTCCCATTGCACGACTTAAAACCATCTGAGATACAATCCCTAAAGATCTAGACATACTAAATAGGACTGTATAAAATTCAAATTCTTTTAATCCATAATGATACAATAATGAACCAGAGGCTGCATCTACATTTGGCCAAGGATTTTTTGCCTTACCATGCTGTTTTAATATATCTGGAACAATATTAAATAACTTTGTTACTACACTAAAAACATCACAGTCTTTAATATGCTTGTTACCAAAACCCATAAAGGCAGTAAATCTAGGATCGGGACATCTCAATACTGCATGACCATATCCAGGAATCACTCTACCAGAGTTTAGTCTGTCCCATACAAATTCTTTGAGCTCTTTATCTGAAGGGACTCCCTTAAAATGCTCCACTATCTCTAATACAAATTTTAAATTATTTTGATTTGCTAACCCGTGGAGAGGTCCTGCTAAACCGTTCAATCCTGCTGATAAAGAATAATATGGATCAGAAAGAGCTGAATTCACTGTAAGAGAACTAAATGTGCTAACATTTCCACCTTCATGATCACAATGTAACATCAGATAGAGCTGCATCATTTTTAACATATCTTTTGATTGATCAAATCCCATCATATGAAGAAAGTTTCCAGACCAATCTAAATCATTATTGCTTTCAATTCTTTCTCCCTTATTAAATCTCAATCTATATACTGCAGCTGCAATAGCAGGAAGTTTTGCAATAATATTTAAACCGTCATCAAGAGTTGATTCCCAATAATCACTTTTTGACACTATCAATTCATATGCTTTTGCAAATTTACTTTCTTTCTGCATACATAAAATAGCAGTATTGAACATGGCCATTGGATGTGAATCTTTTGGCATGCTGTTTAAAACATCCCATACATAATCAGGAACTTCACTTCGGGCTTGTAAATCTTGTTGAAGCGCTTTTAATGATTTCTTATCTGGTAACTCATCAATAAGCATAAGATATAATACTTCTTCTGGCTTAATATGTATTAAATCAAGTATGTGATGACCTCTAACATGCAATCCAGCATCTGCTGTAACAGATGACGTATCACATATGATGCCCTTTACTCCTCGCATACCAGAAAAAGCTTTTTCTATAGTGACCGTGCTAGTAACATGATCACCTTTTTCATCAAGAAGTTGTCGATAGTTATATCGCCAATCAGGTATCTTTTTTGCTAAATTTTGTTTTAATATCCCCATAATAATGCTCGAATTTAAGTTTGAAATTGGAGATTGTGTAATTGTTTATATATACCATCTCTATTAATTAGTTCATCATGACTACCTTGATCAATAATTTCCCCTTTATCAAGCACAATAATCTTGTCTGCATTATGTACTGTAGATAGTCTATGTGCTATTACAATCACAGTACGATTACGCATTAGCTTTTCGATTGCTTCTTGCACATTCTTTTCTGATTCAGTGTCGAGAGAAGATGTTGCTTCATCTAAAATTAAAATTGGTGGATTCTTTACTATTGCGCGGGCTATAGCAATGCGCTGTCTTTGTCCTCCTGATAATGATACACCTCTTTCTCCAATGATAGTATCATATCCATCAGGTAGGTTTTCAATGAAATGATGTGCATTCGCTGCAATTGCAGCATCTTTTATTACATCATCTTGAATAGATTCTACGCCATAAGAAATATTTGCTCGTACAGTGTCATTAAATAAGAATGTTTCTTGCGTTACAATTCCCATCAACGATCTCAATGAATTAATATCCATCTCTTTGATATTAGTATTATCAATAAGAATAGAGCCTTGAATTGTATCATAAAATCTTGGAATTAAATCAACTAAAGTAGATTTTCCTGCACCACTAGGGCCAACAAGTGCAACAATCTGACCTGACTTAATAGAAAAATTAATTTTCTTTAATACTTGCTCTTCTTTATTGCCATAATGGAAGCTAACATCCTTAAATGCAATATCTTCTTTGAGGCTATCTACATGTATAGCATCTGAAACATTAACAATATCAGACTTAGTATCTAAAATAGAAAAAACTCTATCTGCCGATGCTAATCCATTTTGTAATTCATTAAAGACATTGCTAAGATTCTTAATTGGTCCCAATAAACTAAATAATAATAAAATGAATCGTATAAAATCTTCTGAAGTAATAGACTGAGCTACTAAAACATCACGTGCTCCTACCCATAACAATAATGCTGCAATTGATGCTCCAATAATTTCTGAAACAGGCGATGAGACTAACCTTAAGATATCTTTTCTGAGCATTAATTTATAATATTTCTGCGTCTCACTAGAGAATCGTTTTACTTCATATGCTTTCATAGCAAATGCTTTAACAATTCTTATTGAACTTAATGTTTCAGCTATAACAGATGTAATCCCAGCTAATTGTTCTTGAGTTCTTGCAGATCTTCTTCTAATACTTCTAGCAATACCAAAAATAATTACTCCACTCAGAGGAACAACTGTCAATGCAATGGCTGCTAGCTTTGGACTAATAATAAAAAGTAATGTTAAGAATGTTAGAATATTAATTGGCTCTACAAACAACTTTTGAAAGCTAGTCGATAATGAATTCTTCATATTATCAATATCACTAACAAGAATAGATGTTAATTCACCAGATTTATTCTTATTAAAATAAGAGAGGGATAAATAATGCAAATGCCCGTATAGCCTATTTCTTAAATCTCTAATAAGCTTAAATTGAATAATAGATAGGGTAATATTTTTGATATATAATGCAATATTTTTAAATGTAAATACTGCTACCAAAGCAACACAAACAGCAACAACTGTATCAATGGCTGTTTTTCTTAGAAGTAGGTTATTTGAAAATAGTTTTAATCTTTCATTAGCAGACAAACTGTCTAATGCTAATAATCGAGTATTTTCTGCATCCAAAGCACTAAAATCAATTAATACATTATTAATCATAGTGGCAGTTATCCAAATAGAAGCACTATTAAAGAAGACAAAAATAATAGCTGCTATACTAGAGGCAATTAATAGAGGCCAATATGTAAGTATAATTTTAAATAGACGGATATGTGAAGATTGATTCATCTTTTATACACTTCTTATCTCAGTACTTTTTTATAAATCATTTTTGCATGAACTATGTCAGCTTCGATAAATGTACTGCCAATAATTGTAAATCCTAAATCTTTATAAAATTTTATCACACTTTCTTGAGCATGTAAATATATCATATCTTCTGATGGAATTTGATCCAAAACAAACCTTACAATCTCTCTACCAATGCCTTTATTTCTAAATTCCTGTAATACTGCAAAGCGCTCTAACTTGTAACCTGTAGAGGTTTTTCTCCATCTTCCTGTTCCAACTGCAAGATCTTCATATAGAGCTAGTACATGAAATGATGCATCTTCATTTTCAATTTCTAAGCTTTCTGGAACATTTTGCTCCTCAATAAATACGGTTCTTCTAATCCCGAGAACGGTATTATAATCTGCTTCTGTTTTTACTAATTGTATCTTAGCATTCATTTTAGCAATTTCAATATTATACAATGAGAAATCAAAGACTAATTATTGTCATTATTTTATCCTTATTCTTGAGTACGTCTATTGCTCAAGATAAATTTAAGTCATATAAAGATGTAAAAAAAATTCCTAATGGAATGAATATTATTCATGAAAATAATCGCACGAAAGCGCTAGTAGGAATACATGGATTCTATCCAGTATATTGGGTTCAAATTCACCATGAATGGGTTCAGCCATTTAATTTTTTAATTAAAGAAGACATGAAAACATTTTTCTATAAATATGACTGGAATGATTGTCCTAGTAAGGTAGCTCAAGAATTTTCAGTTGAATTGCAAAATTTAATAGAAGAGTATCCGGACGTTGACGACTGGCAAATTGTTGGTCATAGTATGGGTGGTAGCGTCGTAATGTTTACGAATCAGTCTTTTCTCTATAATGAAAAAATTACATTCAACACTGTAGCTACGCCTGTATACTATGAACGTGAGAAAGTTCCTTTCTTTGTTCGAGCTTATGAATCAATATTTAATAAGCGTTGCTCTGAAAATATCAATAGCCTAGATAATGAATTTGAAAATGGATTTACCAATAAACATGTCCAGTGGAGAAATATAAAAGAGTTTGATTCTCAATTTAAAAAATATGATTTTGATCCATACGACAACACTATTAAAGACTCCATTGTATTTCAATTTCCAGATAGTTTAGATGGAGAAAGAGTTGGGCATACATCTAGTCTGTATTTTTCAGTTTTAGAAATTATCAATTAATTCAATTGATACTGGGCAATGATCTGAACCCATCACGTCTTCGTGTATTTCTGCGTCTGTAATATTTTCTATAAATTCTTCATTCGTAAAAAATCCGTCTATCCTCCAACCAATATTACGTTGACGAGCGCCAAATCGATATGTCCACCAAGAATAGCGATCTGGTTCATCGTGAAATAGCCTGAAAGTGTCTACATACCCATTATCTACGTAGGTATCAATTTGTGCTCTTTCGACTGCCATAAATCCAGAATTATTTTTATTTGCCTTTGGATTAGCTAAATCAATTTCTTGATGGGCTGTATTCCAATCTCCGCCCACAAGGACATTAACTCCAGAAGCTACCTGCTCATTTAAAATTTCCAATAAGTCATCATAAAAATCTAATTTATACTGTAGACGATGTTCGTCTTTTTGGCCATTCGGAAAATAAATATTGTATAATAAAAAATCTTCAAACTCTGTAATCAAGACTCTCCCTTCTCTATCATACTTTTCAATACCAAGACCATATTGAACATGTAAAGGTTCTTGTTTGGAAAAAGTAGCCACGCCGCTATATCCTTTTCTTTCGCCTGAATGCCAATAGCCATGATATCCTTCCATATTCTGCAGACTATCAGGTAATTGTTCAAAATGAGCTTTTGTTTCTTGAATACATAAAATATCAGGAGAGGTTGCATCTACCCAATCCAACATTCCTTTTTTCTCGATTGCTCTTACACCGTTAACATTCCAAGAGAATATTCTCATTTTATTTTTTACCTCTTTAATTTTAAAATTTAATTGATAAATTAAACTATGAACTTTAAAGAAGAATTCAAAAAAATTATAGATGAAAACACAATTGTCCTTTTTCTAAAAGGAACCAAAGACATGCCTGTGTGTGGTTTTTCTAAAACAGTCGTAAATTTACTCAACCATTACGGAGTTGACTTTAAGGATGTTAATATCTTAGAAGATCCTGAAATGAAGATAGCGCTATCAGAATTATCAGGATGGCCTACGTTCCCTCAATTATTTGTTCAAGGAAAATTGCTGGGTGGTTGTGATATTGCAGTAGAGATGCATGAAAATGGTCAGCTCTTAGATGCTTTAGATGTAAATTCTTAATAAATAAAGACTATTGTAAAAATAATATCTTAGGTCTATATTTTGCTACATTTTTGGCCCGTTCGTCTAGTGGTTAGGACTCATGGTTTTCATCCATGCAACAGGGGTTCGATTCCCCTACGGGCTACACCTTTTTACTCCCTATATAAATACTAACCACAGTCATAAAAAATAATAAATAAACCGACCAGTCGGTTTTCTGTTGTTTTTTTAGAAAAAAGCATATTATATTATGTATGTCAATATGAGTTAGTTGGGGCGGGGGTAATCCTTGATGAGTTCAAAAAAATAGCATTATTTATACCTAAAACGTTCTATTTTATACGAACATTTATTTCCCGTCCTTTTCTTTTTAAAAATCAAAAAAATCTATAACTTTTGACTATTGGGATGTGGTCTAATGGCAAGGCACGACACTGTTAATGTCGAAGATGGTGGTTCGAATCCATCCATCCCAGCTTTATTCTTTCATTACTTATCTAAGAATTCAGCAATTAATCTCTGAAAATGATGGACGCCTTTTTCTCTAGTAGGAGAAAATCTACCAGATTGATAAAAGGAAGATTGGATACCTTTACTTTCATTCTCTACAATAAACTCATCTTCTCTTTCAACTTTATCAATATCGTTCCCAGCACCTTTATGAAGTTTGCTGTCATCATAGATATAGGTTAGAAAAGACACTTTTGTACGATTGATACTAATTGGCTTAACAATATTTACCGATAATCCCCATGGATAAAAATTGAACATCATATTAGGAAAAACCCAGTAGTAATATGCTGCTACTTGCTTTCCATAATCAATATGATCTTTTGGTAAATCAAATGTTTCATTTGCATCATCAGAGTATCCAATTTGTAAGCTAGAATATTTATGCAATTCAGTAGTATAACTTCCATAGTCTAGCACTTTATTTAATCCTTCATGAACAAATGGGATATGAAAGCCTTCTAAATAATTATCACAGTACAATGCCCAGTGTGCTTGTATCAAATAATCTTTCGACATACTACCATCAAGTGAAAATTGATCTAAAGGCAAAAATCCAATTCTTTCATTAATAGGATCAAGTACTTTTTTAAAATCAAAAGAAGGATTCAATCCCGCAAATAAAAATGGTCCCCATTCTGAAAGGGGAAATTTATATAAATTATCACACTCTCTTGGAAAGTCTTTTGCTTCTTTAAACTCTGGCATTGATTTAAAATTACCATTTAAATCAAATGATCGTCCGTGATATGCACAGGTAATCTTTTTTGATTTACCTGGACCTAACGCTAAAATATGACCTCTATGAGTACACACATTTGTCATGCAATTAATACTTCCCTCTTTATCTCTAGTAAGTAGTATAGGTTCTGTTAAAAATCCATCCAATAAAGTAAGCGGATAAATCGAGTTTGTTAATTTTAATGAAGAATTATCTCCAAGCCATTGCCAAGACTTGAGAAAAATATTTTCTCTTACTTGATCAAAAATATCTTGGCTTTTATAGAAAGACGATGGAAGTGTTTCTGCTTTTGATATATCTTTATGAATGTTGAATTTAAGAGACAAAATTGACCTATAGGCTAGTTAAACAGGAATCCAAACTTAATTCCAACATGCGTAGTTCCATATTTATTAGCTAGACTTGGCTCAACAAAAAATTGTGTATTAGAATTGGTATATCTTGGAAGTTGTGTGACTTCCCGATTAAATATAAATGGCACTGCTAATTCTACGTAAACAGTAGAAGCATTAAAAGATGTAGTCCCATCTAATTCAACATCAGAATCATAAATATTTTTTTCGTTTATCATATTAAGTTTTAATCTTGGTATAAGAATAAAATTTGCATCCGTATCAATTTCTCTATATGCTCCCAGCTCTAAGGCATAAGATTTGCCATAAAAATCTTGCTCTAAAAAGTCAAGTGCGCTGCTGCTAAAGCTTGCACTGCCATATCTAAAACCTACTGATAAATTAACTGGCATAGTGCCATTAAACTGATCTTTATCTAAGTAATAAGTGAAACCAAAATTAAAACCTTTGTCTGCTACTTTAGGATTATCACTTCTGAATGCTTCGGTAAAATT